>ERZ779894.212-NODE-212-length-68304-cov-10.063298_pt1 | contig 68304 bp, 69 predicted proteins | sample MGYA00511587_ERZ779894 | MGnify/ENA primary metagenome ERZ779894 (study PRJEB29588, sample SAMEA2160490) | human gut metagenome | biome: human gut; feature: human-associated habitat; material: faeces | place: Denmark | collected 2008/2010 ... | reverse complement strand
AATTTTTGAAGTACACTTAAGCTATTTACCCTAACTTCACTTTTTCATTTAAGCAAGTCAGAACAAGGAAAGGAGTTCTGACAAATGGAAGATTATAAGGGTATCACAGGCGATTATGCAGACACCAACCGTGATGGAAAAGTAGATTTTGTTGAATATGATAGTGACTGCTATGACTTTGAACACATTTATAAAAAGGGGCAAAGTTCAGGCGGTTATACGCCACAAAAGCAAAGTGGCTTCAAGGGTTGGCTCAGAAATATGACAGTCACACATTGGATCATTATTATTCTTTTTTGCTTGCAAATGCCGTTTCTAATCATACCTGCTATCATTCTATTTATTATTTGGATTTGTCAAAGTTGAAAGGGAGGTTCGTATAATGTATAATATTATTAAAAGAAAAAACATTATAGTTTTTGCCGCAATAGTTTTAGCCTTTTTTGCAATAATTGCAATTTCAATAATTGCAAAATCATGTTATATCGAAAGTAAATATAACAAGGCAATAGCTTTAATAGACGAAGCTGCTTATGAAGAAGCGAAAGAGCAACTCAAAGTAATAGAGAATGAATATTATAAAGATGCAAATGATTTAATTAAACTATGCGAGGCCCATATTTCCTATAATAATGGTTGCTGCGGAGTTTATATGAATATTGACGACTTGAAATTTGAATATCAAACAAAAGAACGAAAAGAGGCGATAAACGAATTTATAAAAAAATCAAAAGCCGAGTATGATGAGTTTTTTCAACAATTATTAGAGGACAGTCGGAAAGAAGCAGTAGAAAAAGAGAAGGATTCTAACAACAGCTTTAATTCAAATAAAAATCAGTCTAATAGCAGTAGTTCTTATTCCTTTACTCCGTATAGGTCTCCCTCTAAAAAAGACGATGATGACCCATATAATGCAAAAGACTATTCTAACGAAGAAGATTTTTATTACGACAATTATGACGATTTCTTTGATTATGAAGATGCTGAAGATTATTATAACGAACACAATGATTAGGAGTATTAACTATGTTTGATGATGATTTTAGTTTCTTAACTGGCAAACAGGCAGACCTTGATAATGACGGGAAAGTAAGTTTCGGCGAATATATGAACGATTGCGATGATTTTAATAGTATAATGGGAAATAAAAATCATTCAACCGGCAAATATAAACCGCAGCAGCAACAAACAGAAAGCAAACCCATTGGTATGGTGGGATGGATACTAATACTTATTTGTTGTTTCACACCGATTTTTTCATCTATCGTAAATGCCGACGGCGAATATATGGGTGTATGCGTTATACTGACAATAGTATTTTTAATAAGCTGGGTTATTTGTTTTTGCAACAGAAAAAAGTAGGAGAATTACTGATGTTCAACTCGACTACTGATTACTTTTTAGCATCATAAATTATTTAGGGGTGAAACCAATGAAAAAATATAAATCAGTTCAACAGAATTTTAATGATTGTCCATTTAAGATTATGTTGCCTAAAATCACTATCGTTGAACCTTTTATTAACATTGAGTTTTCTATTAGCTTCATTGGGAAATCGCATCCGGTAAAATATATGGTGAAAGAATGCACCGTTACTGATAAACTCGGAAATGTTTCATCTGTCAATCCCAAAGGACAATCAAATTTCCTTGGCAATTCCAAGTCCACGGTAGTTATTGAAGAAAGAAGATTGCTTAAAAGTTCATTTACGCTTGTAATCACTATCCTAACTATGGATGGAGATTCCGTTGATGTAACTTATTTTTGCGAGCGTAACAAACAATCCATTTTAAAGAGCATAGCTATTGCCGACATGACAGGGCAAGAAAAAGACCTTTTTATGTCGGAGTTTAATGCTGCGGTAGAACAGATGGAAGAAATGGGAAACGAGGATTCTGCCAAGAAAGAAAAAGAGCAAAATTCTCCACAGAATCATGATTTTGATAAATACATTGATGCAATATCAAGTGAACTGTTTTTTCTGAAACACCACGGAGGCAAAAAACATAAAGTCACAGACGGTCGCTTGTTGACCCCGAATTCAAATGAATTTTGTTATTCCTTTGAGTTAGAGTCTGAGCTGTATCTTTCTGATGATGCACCCGTGTCAGTTATTCGTGGTTTGGAGACAGTTAACGGTACCGTTATTGTATGTGATGGATTTCAAATTATCGTATCCTTAGAGCATAATATTGGCGATACTGTACCTTCTGCCCAAATTAGCGTAGAACCTTGGAAATTGCTTGAAAAACTTCGTGATAGAGTAAAGGCTATCAATCCTAACAATCATATTGCGTGGAAGTTGTTTCATCAAGGCCCTGCCCTGGCAGACAAGGTTTCAAATGTCACAACTGTAAAACGTGGGCAAGATGTAGCAATCAGCCATGCTCTTGAAGAAGATGTTACTGTCATTTGGGGACCTCCTGGAACCGGCAAAACATATACGATGGCTCAAATGACCGAGCGATTTGTCTCTATGGGTAAAAATGTACTAATTGTTTCCCATAGTAATATTTCTGTTGATAATGTTGTTAAGCAAATCTCAAATCAATTTTCACAAAACCATTTAGCGCCTATTCTTACTAAAGGTAAAGTGCTTCGATATGGTTATGTGAGAGATGAAGAATTAAGTCAAAATGATAATTGCGTGGCATTTAACTTTGCACTGAATAGTTATCCCGAATTGAAAACACAATATCTTACAATCTCCGAAGAAAGCAAAAAACTGAAAATAGAATTGCAGTTCAAGCAGGATACCGCTAAAGCGGCAAGAAGAAAAGAACTCGAAAAGATACTCAAAGGTATTCGTACAAAACTTAAGACCGAAGCACAAACGCTCACTTCTAAAGCTCAGGTTGTTGCAACAACTGTATCCAAAATTTATATGGATAAGTTGTTTGATAACAAAAAGTATGATGTCGTGATGTTTGATGAGGTCAGTATGGCCTATGTGCCGCAATTGCTTTGCGCTGCCACATTCTCAAAAGAAAAATTTATTTGTGTAGGAGACTTTCGCCAACTTGCACCTATTGTCCAAGCAGAAAAAGCGAAGGACATTTTACAAAGTGACATTTTCTCTTTTTTAAATATTTGCAGATACAACGAAATCTATAACCATCCTTGGCTTGTGATGCTAAATGAACAACGAAGAATGCATCCGCATATTTCAAGATTTTCAAACCATCGTATCTACAAAGGACTCTTAAAAGACCACCCCAGCGTTGTTTCAAAATGGAATTCCGTTGTTTCTCGTGACCCATTACCGGAAACGGCAATGGCGTTAGTTGATTTATATGGAACATTCTGTGCCGCTAGCAAAAATGCTGATAATTCCAGATTCAACATTTTAAGTGCACTTCTTTCTTTTGCTATAGCGTTAAAATCCGAATCTGCACAAAATGGGTTGAACTTCAAAAACGAAGAAAAAGTCGGTGTTATTACCCCTTACGCTGCACAGACAAGACTTGTTCGTGCAATAATACAGGATTATAGGCAAAATAATTCCACTGCAATTTCTTGTGCAACCGTTCATCAGTTCCAAGGTTCCGAACGAAATGTGGTTATATTTGACGCTGTAGAAAGTTATCCGTTTGTCAAACCAGGTTGGCTTGTTGCAAAAAATGATAATGGCTCTGTATTGCGTTTGATAAACGTAGCACTAACCCGTGCAAGATGCAAATTTATAACTTTAGCCAATACTCGTTTTTGGAACAACAAGTTCCACGAAACACAAAACACCTATTTTAGATTGCTTGAACACATTAAGGCCAACAATACCGTTATCGAAATGAAAGAAAATCGATTGATTGAGTTTATTAAAACTCTCGATTTTGGCAAGAATATCAAACCTTATTATTCTGTGACCGACGCTCTTGAACTGTTAATCAAGGATATAAAATCCGCAAAACAAAAAATAGTTATAACCCTGCCCACAGATAAACTGAATCCAGAATATGAAAACATAATTGGTGAAGAACTGAAAAAACAATCTCGCTCCGGCATTGCTGTTATTGGCAAATCAAAAGAGATTGTGGGGCTTAATGACACATGGAAAAACCTCTTATTTAAATCCAAAGATGCATCATTCCCGCTTGTCGTTGTTGACGACAAAGTAACGTGGTATGGATTTCCGATATCTGAACTGTTTTTTGAGGATAAAAATTATAGATTTCTTCTACCCAAAAGTCCGATTTTCAGAATCACAGGCAAACACACTAATGAGATGATTTCATCTCTTTGCGATTTGGATTATCGTGTTGACGATAAGGGTACACGCATCAAACTTATCGAAAAAGCAAACAACTCCGCAGGAAAAGGATTAACTGAATTTATCCACGATACAGAGACTTGCAAAAAATGTGGTGCTCCAATGGATTTAAGTATGGGTCGCAGTGGGAAATACATACTCAAGTGCTCTTCGTGTGGATCTTCTGACTTGCTTTCAGTACACACCATGAATAAGTTTTTAGATAAGGTTAATGCAAAATGCTCTGTGTGCGGAAAAGATATTTATGCAGGTTTTGGACAGCGCGGTATATATGTCAGATGTAATAACGGCCATTTCACCAAATTATCAGAACTTTCATAATATCCAAACAAAGAGTTTGCAATGAAAAAGCGAAAGAAAAAAGGAATTCACCCTATTAAGTCCGTTTTATGGAGAGTGAATATTTTATAATTATTAGGATTCTTAAGATCATTATAACGAATACAATGATTAGGAGGCTTAATTATGTTCAACGATGATGAAGATTATGGCTTTTTGACAGGCGATCTTGGCGATTTAGACGGTGACGGAGATGTTGATTTCACCGAATATATAAACGAAGAAGATGATTACCAAAGGATAATGGAATCGAATGATGACGATTATTCTGTTCTGGGCGAAGATGACGATGATTGGGAATTCTCTTGCCTTGACACTGCAAATGAATACGGTTTAAATCCTTACGATTATGCTGATAAAGAAGAATTATTAGAAGCACTTGAAAAAGCAAGAGAAAATACCGATTAGAAAGAAAACTGAGATTGCGAAGCCGTGAAATATGGACTTAATTTAGACGATTTGGACTCCGAAGAAGATTTTGACGAAGCGCTTGAGGAAGCAAGAGATGGTTTTGACCGGGCCGAGAACTATGATGATGACGAAGAATATGATGAAGAAGACGATGATGAAGTTTTATGCTCATTTAGTGATTTTGATATAAGTAAACTTTCTCTTACTATAGGTGCAAACACATCTCTAAATTATGACGGCAAACCTATTGACCAAGTTTTCGGTGTTAGTGAAGAAAACGAAAACCACTCCGTCCCTAAAAACACTCATAAAAATCAGCAACCCACACAAAGTATTGAAAGAAGATACTATGACCGAGAAGATAGAAAATATCGCATTGGTGACGCTATATATGATAACTTTAAAGAAGTAAGCGATAACTACGAAAAACACGAGTGTGAAGATTTTTCTTTGCTAATCGAAAAAATTTACAGAGTTGATAAGGAACTCGCTATCAATATTTGGTTGTGGGCAATTCATAATTTCCCCGGTGCTCTTGTTAACCGTGGTGTCGACGAATGGAATTCACAAGCATGGAATTTGACAGATTGTATTTTCAATCATTTCGCTTCTATTGATAATGAAGGTGATAGCGAAGAAGAAAATACATTTATTTGTCGATATGTTTCTAAAAACCCCGATTTAGAAGAGATAATTTTTAACAAGACTTATGTTGATGAGGACATATTTTCGTTAACTGAATATGTTCCTTACTGTATAGAAAATAATTTGCGTGATAATTTTCTTCGTGTTTATAACGGCATCATGACGAACCGTTTCAGAGACGAAAAGAAAATAAGTAAGTATTCCATTATTGAAAAATTGTTGTCTTTTTACAATATTTATGGTATAAGAGAGGCAGACCCTTGGTTTTATGCTTTTTTTGAAAATGAAATTAAGGCATTAAATAAGCCTTTAAAAGAAGCATATCTTATGAAAAGTCTTAATGAGGAAGCGTATGGAAGGCGAGTTTTCCTAAAACCGGAAAAAGAAAATTTGGAACTCGATGATGAATATTTCGGCAAGAGCGACACAGTAGGCGAAATATCTCGTGAAGAGTATAAAAAACTCAAAAATGAAAACAAAGCCCTCAAATCAAAGGTCACTCAACTTGAAAATAGAATAACCGACCTGAATTACTGTATTCAAAGGCTTGAAAAAGACCTTGCCGCAAAACGAAAGCCAAAAGAATGGGACGGAAAATATTATCGCTACTGTAAGGTGACAATGGATAAACACCCTAACGGTTTATGGTATAGAACCGATGATATAACCCTTAAAAAAGGCGATTATGTTTATGTCCCCTACGGATACAAAAACGAGGAACTAATGGCAAAGGTTGTATTTGTGGAGGAATTTCGTTCCGACGACCTGCCCGTTCCGCTTAAAAAAATGAAGTTTATAATAGAAAAATGCGATGCGTAAACATGGGGAAGTATCAAAATGTTTATATGTTTGGCTACATTAAAAACTGAAAACGAAGTTATTAAATATAATATCGTAACAGAGCAAAAAGAGGTTGATTATAATAAAAGCCCAATAAGAGTTCATATTTCAACTCCTATTGCTGACTGTATTATGAAAACCATTGCAAATGACCGATATATATTTACTTGTAACGATGTTTCATATACGATATTAACGACTTCTCTTAATTCTAAATTCAATGAATATAATCCTTATTACAGAAGAAAAGTTGATTTTACAAACATAACTAATCCACAGAAAATTTATATCTATAAAAGAAATTCGCATTGTGAAAAGTGCAGAAGAAAAGGATTAGATAGTAGTATTGAGTGTGTTTCTGCTGCGGTTTCTTGTATATTGAACGTTCATGAAACACACAAAATAGAGATACAGTATTGTAAAAGATGTAAAACATATTTTGTCGATGAAGAATCGCTTAAAATATTTGAGAAAAAATATGGAACATTACTTTTTGAAAGAATTTTCGAAACTCATAGTTCTGATGACATGGAATGGGGTTATGAATATGCTAACGATACCATATTGAGTAGATATGGTTATACCGCCAAAGAAAATGCTTTAACCAAAAAAGAAAGACAATTTATTCTTTCTTACATAATAGAAAATAAAATAGCCGATAAAGCCGAACTCAAAAGCATATTAAGTACATTTATAAAATTAAGAGGCGATAGATGTTATAAAGCAGAACCGATTTGGCGAGAAGATTTAAAGTTTTTAAACGAATACAATTCAAACAGTAACAGATTTATAGGAAATTCCGTTTTGATTAGGAAAAATAAAACTTAACAAGACAAAAAAACAACAGGCAGGCCGAGTTTGCCCGGGTAATAAGGAAGTATTATAGGAATTGTCGGTGTACCTCAGTAATATGGGGTTACACCCTTTCTTTATGCCGATTTTTCCATAAGTTCTTTGCGGTTTTTAATTTCTTTAACTGCTTTTACCAGTTCCTGTTCTGTCGGAACATCGAACAATCCGATAGCGGTAAAGTAGATATCCACCTTTACATTGTTATGTGAATGTTTCTTCCCGTTGTTGTGAATTTCAATGCGTTCTATGAGTTTGTTCACCATAACAGGCGTCAGTTCCTTCATCTCGGTAAATTCCATAAGTCCCTGATAAAGCATCTTCATATCAACAGTTTGCTTATGTAATTCAACCAACTGTTTTTCACATTCGGCAACCTTTATGACAAGTTATTTTTGTTCGGCTAAGGAGGTGATTTTTATGCAAACTTTGTTGAAGAATTCTATTATAGCAATCTTAACCTGCAGGCACGCACCGCCAAAGAAAGCAAAACGGTGCAAAAATAAATGGAGGTGTTAATGAACAACTCAAAGCAGAAAACCAAATAGAATTGGCTGCAAGAATGGATCTCATTCGTTTTTGTGATAGAGAAATCATAAATAATTATTGAATATACTCATAGAACTTAACCTCAACTAAAGCCGAATATTCTCGAATTTTAGTTGAGGTTTTTCGTTTTATAATTAGTAAAGCACTGTTTTAATTTTATCATTTTTTCAAAATTGATTAAATTGCTCTTGACAAATAGACAGATTGCGAATACAATACAATTGTATCAAAATAATAAAAATGAGCAAATTGAATTCAGGAGAAGATATAAATGAGAGTTTATAACTACAACAAAAAATGGCGACAACTTTTGACTCCCGAAATCGTGACAATGCTTTCACAAATACACGAATTCAAAGGCGAACAGAATTTATTTATAGAAGCGAAAAGCGACGCTCTTACTCAACTTGTTGAAATAGCAAAGATTCAAAGCACAGATGCTTCTAATAAGATAGAAGGTATTTACACTTCTGATGAAAGATTGAAAAACTTGGTGCTTAATAAAACTATGCCGAGAACACGGGGTGAGCAGGAAATTGCAGGTTACCGCGATGTACTTGCTACAATTCACGACAGTTACGAATTCATACCTGTTCGCCCGTCTATCATATTGCAGTTACATCGCGACTTGTATAAGTTCAGCGGTAAGTCAATAGGCGGTGCTTATAAAAATTCGGATAATATAATTGCAGAAGAAGATGCCGAAGGCAATCGCTTTGTAAGATTTCAACCTCTTCCTGCGTGGGAAACACCCGAAGCTATTGAGCAAATCTGCAATGCATTTAATGATGTTATGAGCAGGGGCGAAGCAGACCCATTGTTGATTATTCCTATGTTTATACTCGACTTTTTATGTATTCATCCTTTCAATGATGGAAACGGAAGAATGAGTCGCTTGCTAACTCTATTGCTTCTGTATAAAGCAGGATATATAGTAGGAAAATATATCAGTATAGAAAAGGTTATAGAAACCTCCAAAGACACCTATTACGAAGCTTTGCAAAGTAGCTCACAGGATTGGCACGAAGAAAAGAATGATTATGCGCATTTTGTCAGGTATATGTTGGGCGTTATACTTTCGGCATACCGTGAGTTTTCCGAAAGAGTCAAGGTATTGACAACAAGCGGAATGTCAAAGCCTGATAGAATACGGGAAATTATAAAAGATACTCTCGGAAAAATCACAAAAACCGAAATAATGCATAAGTGTCCCGATATTAGTCAGGTAACAATTCAAAGAACACTTAACGAGCTTGTTAAAAACGGAAATATAATTAAAATCGGCGGAGGACGATATACATCTTATGTTTGGAACAGGGAGAACGAATAATGATTACAGGTGAATTAAAAAACAAAATTGACAGTCTTTGGGATGTTTTTGCCACAGGCGGATTGGTAAACCCTTTGGATGTTATCGAGCAAATCACATATCTTATGTTTATTCGCGACCTTGATGATTCGGATAATCTTCGTGCCAAGGAAAGCGCAATGTTAGGATTACCTTATAAAAGTATTTTTGCGGGCGAGGTTACTATTGGTGAACGCAAGGTAGATGGCAGTCAATTAAAATGGTCGGCATTCCGTGATTTCCCCGCAGGTAAAATGTACACCACAATGCAGGAATGGGTATTCCCGTTTATTAAAAATCTTGATGGCAAAAAAGACAGTGCTTATTCCAAATATATGGATGACGCAATTTTTAAGTTGCCAACACCTCTCCTGCTTTCAAAAGTAGTGGATGCCTTGGATGAAATCTATGCTCTTATGGCTAAAGAGCAGAATAAGGATGTTCGCGGAGATACATACGAATATCTTCTCAATAAAATTGCACAATCGGGTCTTAACGGTCAGTTCCGTACTCCGCGCCATATTATTAAAATGATGGTGGAGATGATGCAACCAAAAGCCGATGACGTGATTTGCGATCCTGCGTGTGGTACAAGCGGATTTTTAGTAACCGCAGGCGAATATCTTAAAGAAAATCTTAAAGAAGAAATTTTCTTTAATAAGCAGAAAAAAGACCATTATATGAACCATATGTTCTTCGGTTACGATATGGATCGTACTATGCTTCGTATCGGTGCGATGAATATGATGACTCATGGCGTGGAACATCCGTTTATTGAGTACCGCGACAGCCTTTCCGACCAAAATCCCGACAAGGACAAGTATTCCTTGATCCTTGCAAATCCGCCTTTCAAAGGCAGTCTTGATTATGATACCGTTTCGACAGACCTTTTAAAGGTATGCAAAACCAAGAAAACAGAACTTCTCTTTTTGGCTTTGTTCCTGCGTATGCTTAAAATCGGCGGTCGCTGTGCTTGTATCGTCCCTGACGGTGTTTTATTCGGTTCTTCTACCGCACATAAAGCAATCCGTAAGGAAATAATTGAAAATAACCGCCTTGAAGCAGTTATCTCTATGCCAAGTGGTGTATTCAAACCCTATGCTGGTGTATCTACGGGTATTCTTATCTTTACCAAGACTGGACACGGCGGAACAGATAATGTCTGGTTCTATGATATGCAGGCTGACGGTTACAGTCTTGATGATAAAAGAACTGCTGTTTCCGATAATGATATTCCCGATATTATCGCTCGCTTCCATAACCTCGATGCCGAAGACAGCAGAGAAAGAACCGATAAGTCCTTCTTCGTGCCGAAGCAGGAAATCATCGACAACGATTACGACCTGTCTATCAATAAGTACAAGAAGACAGTTTATGAAGCAGTAGAATATCCTCCCACCACCGAACTGATGACCGACCTGTACGAGTTGCAGATGAAGATTTCCGAAGGAATGGACGAACTCAATTCCTTGCTCGGACTGTAAGGGGTGGGACTATGAAATATGTATCGTTAGAAACTGTTTGTAACATATTAGATAGTCAAAGAGTTCCTATTACAGCATCCGAACGAGCAAAGGGCGAATATCCTTATTATGGTGCAAATGGTATCCAAGATTATGTGGCAGATTACATATTTGACGACGAATTAGTTTTGCTCGCAGAAGATGGCGGTAACTTTGGCTCGAAAGATAGACCTATCGCTTATCGTGTTTCGGGTAAATGTTGGGTCAATAATCATGCCCATGTGCTCAAACCGAAGGAATGTATTGATGTTGATTATTTGTGTTACTCGCTTATGTTTTATGATACCACTGGTATTGTAAATGGTGCGACAAGGCAAAAATTAACACAAGCAGCAATGCGACAAATGACCATTCCGATGGTTTCAATGGAGCAGCAAAAAGGTATTGTTCTAAAATTGAACAAAGTTGAAGATTTAATCTCGCAAAGAAAAGAGCAACTTAATAAATTGGATGAACTCGTCAAATCTCGGTTTATCGAGATGTTTGGTGATGTTCCAGAAGCAGAGCATACAACTATGCCAGAAGTATGTAGCATTATTACGGACGGAACACATCAGCCACCCAAGTTTGTATCTTCTGGAATTCCGTTTTTGTTTGTGTCTAATATCGTAACAAACAAAATCACTTACAATGCAGAGAAGTTTATTTCAGAAGAAACATATAAGGAATTGATGAAGCGAACTCCTATTGAAATCGGTGATATTCTGCTGTCCACAGTAGGCTCTTACGGACATCCTGCTGTCGTTGAAACCGACAGACCGTTTAGTTTCCAAAGACATATTGCTTATTTGAAACCTAAAAAGGATGTTATTAATAGCATTTATCTATATGGTGCTTTATTATCTGCCGATGTTCAAAAACAAATCGACGAAAGAGTTAAGGGCATTGCCCAAAAGACACTTAACCTTTCTGAAATAAGAAAATTACACTTCCCATTACCTTCAATGGAAGTACAAAACCAGTTTGCAACCTTTGTTGAACAAACCGACAAATTGAAATTTGAAGTCAAGCAAGGACTTGAAAAACTTGAAATTTTGAAAAAAGCATTGATGCTAGAATATTTTGGGTGAGGTGAAACAATGGCGGATTTTAGCATACTAATTAAAAACAAATTTTCTGTTGATACTTTTGAAAACACTAAAAAAACATACGAGTGGATTTACAATTCTTTAAGTGAAGCAAATTTAGTAAAGGCAAAAATAAAAAGTAATTTTTTATTTGATGTCGGAAAAATTACTTGCACATGTGACTCTTTTGAAGAATTTAAAAAACATGCCTTTGGTTTTTCGGATTTCAAATTAAATCGTATGTCAATATTTCAAATAACTTTAAGAAATGATAACATCCATATTTATGTCGATAATAGTGGATTGCGGGTATCATCAAATAATAAAATGTATGTTGAAAAATTAATTCAAACTTTAAAAAAAGACACAATATCAAACGATACTACATACATTGAGAATCAATATATTATTAGTAATATCAAAGGTAATAACAACAATATAAACCAAGGCGGAAGTAATAATATAATTATTTCTAATGATAAAGAAAAGTTTTCCAAACTCAAACAATGGGTGGAATCGATATTACAAAACCTACTTGCAAATTGGCTTGGTTATCTATTGACTGCTATTGTTACCTTAATTATAGGATATTTAATAAAAACATTTTAATAGTTCTTTGACGATATGCAATGATATTTTAGCAAAGGAGAATAGAATAATGAATTTCAATAATCAGATGTTTAATCCACAGTATGTTAATCAACAGTACTATAATTCTATTAGAGCAGAAATAGAAAAATACAATTATGAACAAAACAAGGAGGTTATAAATGCTGTAAAAGCAATGCATGACCTCTGCGAAGCGGTAAAAAAATTAGATGGTCAACATCAACAAACGGCATTTTATGCTTGTCTTGCACAAATGGCAAAAGAAATGAACTGGTAAGTTGTTGAGGTTAGAGCATGAACGAACAACAACCAAATTATTGGAGAGAATTATTTGCTCAAATAACACTTAAAACCGTGCTGCCAGAAGAGTTTTCTGATATTGAATTATCTGACAAACCAGATTTAATAAAAACATCTTCTCAACTTGGAATTGAGGTCGTTTTTGCAACAGACCAAAAAGAAGAGCAATTGAATTCTTATTATAAAAAATTTTTGGATGAAAAAGCAATTGCAGAAGTACCATCAAAAGGCTTGTCTAACTTTCGTTCTCATTTTTACGATGTTATTATAGATAAAGATACTAATACTATTTCTGCTTATAAAAAAGATTTTGAGCCGTTTAACATTAATATTATTTTCCAAGCCATTGATAAAAAAATGAAAAAATTGAATTCGGGATTATATAATTACTCTGATAATTTATATTTGTATGTTCAGACATTTAAATATTCAGGTGATATGGCTGATTTTTCTACGGCTGAAAGTATTTTGAAATATATTACTAATCTAAAATACAAATATAACCTAACATTCAAAGAAGTATTTTATGATTGTATATTCGTACTATATAGATTGAATGTTGAATCCTTAACGATAAATAAAATTGATTTGAGCGATTATTGTGATGATATTTTGAAACAATACGATTCATTAATAAGGAATGTGACGAAACATGACCAACTTTGATTTTCTAAAAAAGGACGGAAAATTCAGTACTTTTGCTGATATTGCAATAACTGCCGAAAAATTATACGGTATAGATACCGCTTCTTGTGTCTTTAATGTTCGCAAGGCGGCGGAGTTTGCTGTCAAGTGGATGTATTCTGTTGACGGTTCTCTCGTTATGCCGTATCAGGACACCTTTGTCACTCTCATCAATACGGTGGAATTCAAGGATATTGTCGGTAATGATATCTTCCGCCGAATCGATTTTATTCGCCTTGTAGGTAATACTTCTGCACACTCAACACGAAATATTAAACCCGAACAGGCAGAATTGGCACTTGAAAACCTGTTCTATTTCCTTGATTTTGTGGCATACTGCTATGCCGACGATTACGAAGAGCAGACCTTTAATGCCGAACTGTTAAAGGCAGAACCCGCACCCGTTGCTCCTGCCCCCGTTATTACCATCGATATTCAGCAACTTATCGAAGAAAACAAGACACTCAAAGAAAAACTCACCTCCAAGCGTGAGGAACAGGTTCAGACCTATGTTCCGAAGCCCTTGGACATCTCTGAGTTTAAGACCCGTAAGGTTTATATCGACACAATGCTTATTGATGCAGGTTGGACTGAGGGTAAGGACTGGATAAATGAATACGAGCTTCCCGGAATGCCCAACAAGTCCGAAGTAGGTTTTGCCGATTATGTTCTATTTGGCGATGATGGAAAGCCACTTGCGGTAATTGAAGCCAAACGCACCTGCAAGGATGTTTCGGTGGGTCGTCAGCAAGCAAAGCTGTATGCCGACATATTAGAGCAAAAATTTGGTAGAAAACCTGTTATCTTTCTTACAAACGGTTTTGAAACACGCATTACGGATAATCTTTATCCCGAGCGAAAGGTGGCAACTTTCTATTCAAAGCGCGACCTTGAAAAGCTTTTTAATCTGCAAACTATGCGGACAAGCCTTAAAAATGTTTATGTGGATAAAAATATTGCAGGAAGATACTATCAAGAAGGTGCAATCAAGGCGGTATGCGACAGTTTTGACAAGAAAAACCGCAGAAAAGCCCTGCTTGTTATGGCAACGGGTTCCGGTAAAACCCGAACGGTTATTGCACTTTGCGATGTGCTTTTACAGCACGGGTGGATTAAAAATATTCTTTTTCTTGCCGACCGTAATTCTCTTGTAACGCAGGCAAAGCGTAGTTTTGTGAATTTGTTGCCCGATTTATCGGTCACAAATCTTTGCGAAGATAAGGATAACTATAACGCACATTGCATTTTCTCAACCTATCAAACAATGATAAACTGCATTGACTCTGTCAAAGATGATAAGGGCAAACTATTTACCTGCGGTCATTTCGATTTAGTGATTTGCGACGAAGCTCATCGCTCAATTTATAATAAATACCGTGATATATTCAACTATTTTGATGCACCTTTGGTAGGTCTTACTGCTACGCCCAAGGACGAAATTGATAAGAATACATACGAAGTATTTGAACTTGAAAACGGTGTACCTACTTACGGTTACGAGTTGGCACAAGCGGTCAAAGACGGTTTCCTTGTTGATTTCATGTCGGTAGAAACCAAACTCAAGTTTATTGAGCAGGGTATCGTTTACGATGAATTGTCCGATGAAGACAAAGAGGAGTATGAGGCAACCTTTGCCCGTGACGGCGAACTGCCGGATAAAATCGGATCTTCTGCACTTAACGATTGGATTTTTAATGAGGATACCATCAAAGAAGTGCTGAACGTACTGATGACCAACGGCATTAAAATCGATTACGGTCAGAGAATTGGTAAAACCATTATCTTTGCAAAGAATCACCGTCACGCCGAAAAGATATTTGAAGTGTTCAATAAAGAATATCCGCACCTTAACGGCTTTGCAAAAGTGATTGACAATAAAATCAATTATGCTCAAAGTGCGATTGATGAATTTTCCGACCCCAAAAAGCTTCCTCAGATAGCAATATCGGTTGATATGCTCGACACCGGCATTGATGTTCCAGAAGTGCTTAATTTGGTGTTTTTTAAAAAGGTTATGAGCAAAGCAAAGTTCTGGCAGATGATTGGGAGAGGAACCCGTCTTTGCCCGGGACTTTTAGACGGAGAGGATAAAAACAAATTTTACATCTTTGATTTTTGCGGAAACTTTGAATTCTTCCGAATGGGCGGAAAAGGTAAGTCTGCAAATCAAATTGCTTTGCAGGGTGCAATATTTAACCTTAAATTCCAAATGGCATTTAAGCTTCAGGATTTGGCCTATCAAACCGAAAATTTAATTGCTTTTCGTAAGGAATTAGTTGAGGATATGGTTAGAAAGGTTCGAGAACTGAATAAAGATAACTTCGCGGTTCGTCAGCACATAAAATATGTCGAGCTTTATGCTAATACCGATAATTATAACTGCCTTTCTTATGAGGACACTTTAATTATTGCCGATGAATTGGCACCGCTCATAACCCCTGATGAAGACGACCCAAAAGCACTCCGCTTTGATGCACTTATGTACGGGATTGAGTTGGCATTGCTTTCGGGCAAAAAATACACCCGCGCCCGTACAGATTTGATGAGGAAGGTTTCGGAAATTGCAGGGGTTGCTAACATCCCCGAAATTATGGCAAAAGCAGAACTTATTGATACTGTTCTACATACCGATTATGTTGAAAGAGCAGGCATCACTGAATTTGAATATATCCGTAAAAGCCTGCGTGATTTAATTAAATACATTCCTTATAGCGGTGCAATTTATTACACAAATTTTGATGATGAAATACTGTCAATAGATTGGAATGAATCGGAACTTGATAATGACGATTTAAAGAACTATAAAGCAAAAGCTGAATTTTATGTTCGTCAGCACGAGGACAATGCGGTCATTGCCAAATTGAAATCAAATATTCCTTTGAATTCAGACGATGTTAAAGCACTCGAAGGAATTTTGTGGAGTGAGGTCGGCACAAAAGAGGATTATGAGCAAGAGTTTGGTCAAAAGCCACTTGGAGAATTTGTTCGTGAAATCGTCGGTCTTGATATGAGTGCCGCAAAAGCCGCTTTCTCGGAATATCTTAACAATGTAAATCTTGATTCAAGGCAGATATATTTTGTCAATCAAATTGTTGAATATATTGTACATAACGGTATGATGAAAGACCTATCTGTACTTCAAGAGTCGCCTTTTACGGATAAAGGCAGCGTTGTGGAAATATTTACTGACCTTACTGTTTGGATGGGCATCCGCAAGGTTATAGAACAAGTTAATGCAAATGCGTTAGCGGCGTAAGATTTTATAAGGAGATATACAATATGAAACTTGGTAAATTGGTAGAGGTTGACATTAGAAACGTATGGAAGCATGAGCAATATGATTTTTCTAAATGGCTTGCAAGTGAAGAAAATATCAACGAATTAGGAGATACGTTAAATCTTACGCTTACAGATGTAGAAACAGAAAAATTTGTTGGTAATTACCGTTGCGATATTCTTTGCAAGGATGAAATAACCGGAAAGGTTGTTTTAATTGAAAATCAGCTTGAGCCTACTAATCATGACCATCTTGGCAAAATTATAACGTATGCTTCAGGTTTAGATGCTTCCGTTGTGGTTTGGCTTGTAGCATCGGCAAGAGAGGAACATGCCAGTGCTATAGAATGGTTGAACAAACACACCGATGACGATGTATCTTTTTTCTTGGTGGAAATTCATGCTTACAAAATAGGAGATTCTGAGCCGGCACCTCAATTTAAAATTATTGAACAACCAAACGATTTCGTTAAAAGTGTTAAAGCTATTTCTAAAAATTCCGATATCAGCGATACTGAAAAGAAAAGATTAGAATTTTGGACTCAATTTAATGAAGTTTTAGAAGAACGCGGAAAACCGTTTAATAGAAGGAAAGCAACAACAGACCATTGGTACAATGTTGCTATGGGTTCTTCAGAATGTTCGATTTCTATTGACCTCGTTAATAAAGAGCATAAAATCCGAGTTGGTGTTTGGATTTCTGACAATAAGAATTTGTATGATAATTTCTATAACAACAAGGACGAAATAGAAGCCAAGTGCGGTTTTTCATTAACTTGGGACAGACTCGAGAACAAGAAGGCATCATTGGCTTGTACATATATTAATGGTTTGGATTTTGACAACCAAGACAATTATCCTGTTCTTATTAATGAAGCAATCGATTTATCTATAAAATTAAGAGATACTTTTAAATTATATTTATAATTTTAATTTGGTGTATATATTCACTATCTATATAGGCGGTGATTAACTAAAATGAAAAACTATAAATATTCAAAAATTCAAAAGCCTTTGCCACAGAATAACAATCCTAATTTTTTTGTGGAAGCATTTAAAAAGCGATTGGGACGTACGCCAGATGAGTATATCAACGAAAAAATCAACACAGGTTCGCAAATCGACGCGATCAAGTATTTGTTTAATGTTGTTGCAGCCGAAATATCAAATCAAAACAATTGTAATTTTTTTGATTTTGACCACTTTTATAATAACAATGTGCCTCATACATCAAGCGATCGTGTTGTAAAAAGACCTGAAAATGCCGGCAAAGCGTGGTCTGCCGAAGAAGAGCAACTGCTAATCAAAATATACAATAGCAATGCAACTAAAAAAGAAATGTGTGATACGCTTAAGAGGACAGAAAACGGACTTGCGGCAAGGCTTGTGCATTTAGGAATTATTAAAGACAGAGATGAGTTTAGAGGAAGAAAATGATTAAAGAATTGGTACACGAGCCGATTTTTCTTAGCGTTAAGTCGGAAGTGGCGACAAAAGAAGATTGGCAGGTGGTACAGGATTTATTGGACACGCTGATTGCTAATCGAGAGGCTTGCGTTGGTATGGCTGCGAATATGATTGGTGTGCGCAAGCGGATTATCATTTTTGATAACGAAGGCACATATATGACAATGTTTAATCCAGAAATCATCAAAAAATCAGGGCCATATGCTACTGAGGAAGGTTGTCTTTCTCTTCTCGGCGATCCCCGTCCGTGTAAGCGCTATAAATCTATCAAAGTTCAGTGGCAAACTGCAGAATTCCAAACACGCATAAAAACCTTTACTGGCTGGCCCGCACAAATTATTCAACATGAAATAGATCATTGTAATGGGATATTAATATAAAGGATGTGAAAATATGATTTTTGATGAAGCAAAACTAAAAAGTTGGTGTTTGCCTCCAAGTTCAACAGAACAAGAAAAAATAAATAACGCAATCAACATGATAAAGTCTGCTATTGATGGAAGTCAAGAACTAGAAGATTTAGATATTGAGATTTTTGTGCAAGGTTCTTTTGCTAACAATACAAATGTTAAAGCGAGCAGCGATGTTGATGTATGTATAATGCTTAAAAGTACTTTTTTTTACAGAATATCCAGCAGGGCTCAGCCGTAATGACTATGGTTTCGTTGAAGGAACCATAACATATGAGGATTATAAAAAACTAATTCTAAATGCATTAATTAAAAAGTTTGGAAGTTCTAATGTTCGTGTCGGCAACAAATCAATAAAAATTAAATCAAATAGTTATCATGTAGAGGCTGATGCTGTTGTTGCTTTTATGTTAAAAAATTATTATCTTATTAATAGTAGAAATGCTGATAAATATATTGAAGGAATTAGATTTATTTCAAATTCGGGCATTACAGTTTCTAACTATCCTAAAGATCATATTGCTAACGGAATACAAAAAAACAATGCAACCAATTATGGATATAAAAAATTAGTAAGAATATTCAAAAGACTTAGGAACGAAATGGTAGATGCAGGGTTGGCGGATGGCGAGAAAATAACTTCTTTTTTAATTGAATGCCTAGTTTGGAATGTGCCGAATAATATCATAACTGGTTATTCAAATTGGACAACAATATTACGTCAAGCAATAATATATCTTTATAATGCTATTAATGATAATAAACATCTTGAATGGGGAGAAGTTAGCGAACATTTGTATTTATTTAAAGCGAGAAAATGGACAGATGAAGACGCTAAGTTTTTTCTATTAAACTTGTGGAAATATACGGGGTACGGCGATGAAAGCAATTAATTGGAAAAATGCTCTATATATCATTTCGGGAGTTATAGTAGCTATTTTGGTTGTAAAATTGATGCTAAACGATATGATAATAACTTTTGATTTGATAATTGATGTCATAAGTTTATCTGTAACAATAATTAGTATCATTTCATTTTTGTTTTGTAAAACCTTATGGAAATTAAAAATATTTCAAAAATGGTTAGTATTAATACCAAACCTTAATGGTAAATGGGAGGGCACTATTGATTCTACTGCTATAGACCCCTGGAAACTTGAGGATTGTAAAAATATTAAAACCAAACTAATTATAAAACAAACATTATTTTCTATAAGTTGTTATATGAAAACGGATCAAATGTCAAGTAGAAGCTTAAGTGCTGATTTTATAATTGATGAAAAAAATCAAAAGCAACAGTTAATTTACACTTATCAAAGCATTCCAAAACAAACAGTGCAATATTGGAGCCCTATACACTTTGGAACAGTTTTATATGACTTAGATGATCCTTATCAAGTTAATGCACTGGATGGAAACTATTGGACAGGAAGAGGAACAATGGGATGCATTAAACTTACAAAATGCAACCATTAATTCGATAATGTTTTATTGTTGAGTTAAACTTAACTGGATGTGATAAAATGATAGATAGAAGAACAAAAAATGCGGAGATATTCCGTGATACTGAACATAGATACAAATCTGATTCTGAGCTCATTGCAATCGTTCAAGAATCAACTCAAAATCAAGTGTTTATTTCTGAAAAATCAACTGTAAATATCACTGTTCAATCTAAACCCTATAAGGCGAAGGTTGTGGTTAGCGGTAAACGCTCGCTTGAGGCGGCTGAAGATTATGCAAAACAAGGTAAGAAAGTATGTGTTCTGAATTTTGCTTCGGCTACTAATCCCGGCGGCGGCGTGGTTAATGGCTCCTCGGCACAGGAAGAATGTATTTGCCGTTGTACGACACTGTATCCTTGCCTTAATAATGATGATTTGTGGACGGAATTTTATAAACCGCACCGCAAGGCGGCAAATCCGCTTTATAACAATGACTGCATCTATACACCCGATGTGTGCGTTTTCAAAAGCGATATCAATTTTCCTGAACTTTTACCAAGAGATAAATGGTGGAAGGTAAATATATTGACTTGTGCGGCACCAAATCTTCGTGAACGCCCGAGTAATGCTATGAATCCTCACGCTGGATATAAGCCCGCAAAAGTTACTCCTACGGAATTGGAAACACTTCTTATTTCTCGTATAAAACGCATTTTCGAGGTTGCTGTTGCAAACGAAAATGAAGTTTTGATTCTTGGTGCTTTCGGTTGCGGTGCATTTAGAAATCCGCCTGAAATTGTGGCAAAGGTATTCTATAATGTGATGCAAGATTTTATTGGATATTTCGATACCATTGAATATGCTGTTTACCATACCGAACGCGAAGTTGCAAATTACGAAGCATTTCAAAAGATTATGAATGTTTAATTTTTAGAGGTTGGTTTATGCCATTAGAAATTGTAAGAAATGATATAACTAAAATGACGGTGGATGCCATTGTTAATGCTGCCAACGAGTCACTTTTGGGCGGCGGCGGTGTTGACGGTGCGATTCACTATGCCGCAGGTCCTGAGTTGCTCGCTGAGTGTAAAACTCTCGGCGGTTGCAAAACCGGCAAGGCAAAGATTACGGGTGGATACAATCTGCCTACAAAGTATGTGATACATACTGTTGGTCCCATTTACGAGGACGGCAAGCACGGTGAAAAGGCATTACTTGAGTCCTGTTATCGTGAGTCTTTGGCACTGGCTAAAGAGCAAAACTGCGAAACGGTGGCTTTTCCGCTTATATCTTCGGGTGTTTATGGATATCCGAAAGATCAAGCGTTAAAGGTTGCTGTTGATGTTATTAGCGATTTTTTGCTTAAAAATGATATGACCGTTTATATCGTTATTTTTGATAAGGCAGCATATAAAATCAGCGAGAAGTTGTTCTCGGACGTCGCCGAATACATAGACGATAATTATGTTGACGTGCACACCGATTACCGCCGTGAAAGTATGCGGATGAATATGCCGATTCAGCCGATTATGGCGGCTGATATGTGCGAATGTAAGGCGATGGCACCGGACGACGACCTCGATGCTAAACTCAAGCAGATTGATGAGAGTTTTTCGCAGATGCTTCTGCGCAAGATTGACGAAAAAGGTATGACCGATGCCGAGTGCTATAAAAAGGCGAATATTGACCGCAAATTGTTTTCTAAAATTCGTAGCGATATTCATTATAAGCCGAGCAAACCTACTGCAATCGCTTTCGCAATCTCGCTTGAACTCACACTTGATGAGACCGAAGACATGCTTAAAAAGGCGGGATTTGCGCTTTCTCACAGTAATAAGTTTGATATTATTATCGAATACTTTATTGGCAAGGGCAATTACAATATCTTTGAAATTAATGAGGCGCTCTTCGCCTTTGACCAAAGCCTGTTGGGTGCTTAATATGAACCGAGAATTTATTTTCAAGCTGTGCAAAGAAAGGTATGGCACCGAACCCGATTATCCGTTCAACGATAAGTATAACTCCGCAGTTTTACGTCATAGCGATACCCGCAAGTGGTATGGCATTATTCTGAATGTTTCGCCAAAGGTGTTTGGGCTTTCGGGAGATGAAAAGGTTGATGTTATCAATCTTAAAATTGACCCGATTATGATGGGCTCTTTTTTACAGGAAAAAGGAATTTTTCCTGCCTATCATATGTCAAAAACCTGTTGGATATCTGTCTTGCTTGACGGAACTGTCAGTGAAGAAACGCTGTCTTTTTTGATAGATGTCAGTTTTGAGCTGACTGATAAAAAGTGCAAAAAATAGTTTTGGAGCATAAAAATGAGTGAACGAAGCCGCTGTAAATGGTGCAACCTTAAAAATCCCATATACATAAAATACCACGACGAAGAGTGGGGAGTGCCGAATTTTGATGAGCAGTATTTATTTGAAATGCTGATTTTAGAATCCTTTCAGGCGGGGCTTTCTTGGAAATGTGTGCTAAATAAACGGGAGACTTTTCGAACAGCCTTTGATGGCTTTAGTGTCGAAAAGATTGCTGCCTATGACGACAATAAAATCGCTGCACTACAAAGCAATAAAGATATTATCCGCAACAAACTGAAAATCAGGGCGGCGGCGGTAAACAACTCAAAAATCATTGCAGAATAAAGTTTGATATGTTATACTATACGAGTATAATTATATTTCCTCGCACGAGGAAAAATCTTTTATGTTAGGAAGGAAAATAGATGTTAAAAAGAAGTGGTATAAGGATAAGGGATCCATTTATTTTGTTTGATGACGGCGTGTATTATATGTATGCTACTTCCGGCGATAGAACGCTCTCATATTATTTTAGCCGCGACCTTGAAAATTGGGATGAAGGCGGCGTTGTGTTTGAAATCCCAAAGAATTTTTGGGCGTATAAGGACGTTTGGGCGGGAGAAGTTCATAAGTACAACGGAAAATATTATCTATTTGTTTCTTTGCTCGGTAAAAATGGACTGCGCGGCACGCAGATCGCTGTCAGTGATACACCTTATGGCAAGTTTGTTCCGGTGATTGACCGTGCGGTAACTCCCCTTGATAAAAGCTGTATTGACGGAACTTTTTTTCAGCATAATGGAAAGCCTTATATTTTCTATTCACACGACTGGCCCGATAATTATGACTCCGAAAAGGAAGCGTATGTTGGAGAAATATGGGTTGCAGAGCTTACCGACGATTTGGTTGAAATTAAAGGTAAACCGCAGCTTTTATTTACTTCTGATGAAGCGCCGCTTTCTTTTGAAAAACCGCATCATATAAACTATCTGGGAAGAGAAACCAAGCGGTATGGGTCGGATGCGCCTTTTGTTCAAAAACTTTCGAGCGGTACATTATTTTTGACTTGGTCTCCGTATCTTGAAGATAATTATGTTGTTCTTGGAGTAATGTCAAAAAGCGGAAGTATATACGGTCCGTGGGAACATCTTGACAGCCCTTTGTTTGATGGGAATGGAGGACATGCGATGTTTTTTGATGATGCAGATGGAAGAAAAATAATGTGCATACACGCCCCCGAGCGCGAGCGGTTGGAACGCGCGCATCTATATCATATTGAAGAGAGTAGCGAAGGCTTGAAGATTGTAGATGAAATATTGAATTGAATGTTTTATGTATAAAGGAAAATAGGCTATGAAGAAAATTAAAATAACCGTGATGCGAAAAGCACGGTATGATGATTTGATTAAAAAGTATGAAAACCCGATAGAACATGCCTGCGATTTACAGGAAGGTCAAGTGTTTATCTGTGAAGGTTGGCAAAAACCCAATGGATTTTGTGACAGTGCGTGGGAAAGTGTTTCGCCCTTTGTTATGACTCTTGCTCACGGTGGAGAAAATTTTTATGACGGATGGATGAAGGATCCGAAATCCGCAATGATTTCTTGTAATGACGGTTTTCGTCCCGTAAGTTTTTTGATTGAAGTTATGGAGTAAGGAGATTGTTATGTTAAAATTCATTTGCTACCCAAAATGTACCACTTGCCAAAAAGCAAAGAAGTGGTTGGATGATAACAAAGTTGAATACGAACTCAGGGATATTAAGTTCGACAATCCAACGCTTGAAGAATTGACCGAATGGTATAACAAAAGCGGATTGCCGATAAAGAAGTTTTTTAATACAAGCGGTCTGCTTTATAAATCATTAGACCTAAAAAACAAACTTCCCGAAATGAGCGAGGATGAGATGCTCAAACTTCTTGCAACCGACGGTATGCTTGTTAAAAGACCTTTGCTTATAGGCAATGATTTTGTGCTTGTTGGATTTAAAGAGACTGAGTGGGAAAATATAAAATAATTTGTCGCTTGCTATGCGACCTAACCTCTCTTTTATTGGTGTACAATGGTGACATCAAATGAAAGAGAGGTTTTTTATTATGAGTAACCGTCAAATAATAGGGTACATAGACACCCGTGAGATAATGGAAGTAGCGGAACATAACGGAAAGTTCTGAAACATACCGAAACACGGGAGGAAATTCAAATGACATCAAATGAGCTGAAACACAAAGCCAAATTACAAGAATGGGCGCTTACGGTACAAGAATGCCGAAGCTCCGGAAAGCCGGTTAAACAATGGTGTACAGAGAATAAAATTAAGGTGACAACATATTACCGCTGGGAACGGGAAATATTGGGAACTGCCGGAAAGAACCGAAACAAACCGGAACGTAGCGGTACTGCCGTATTTGCGGAATTGCCGGCGCCAATCAAGCAGTATCGGCAAGTATCGGAACAGTCTGCAACATTGCATATCGGTAATGTATCAATCGACATATATTCCGGAATGGACGCAGAGCTGTTGAAAACACTGCTTGAGGCGGTGAGATTATGCTAAGCGACTTCACAGGAGCCGACAAGGTCTTCATCGCCTGCGGGTACACGGATTTAAGACGAGGCATAGACGGACTTGCAAGTATAGTACAACAGCAATTTTCACTTGACCCATTTACTAATACACTTTTTCTTTTCTGCGGTCGCCGCAGAGATAGGCTTAAAGCGTTGTATTGGGAAAACGATGGGTTTATCCTTTTGTATAAAAGGTTAGAACAAGGAAAATACCAATGGCCGCGTTCCGAACAGGAAGCAAAATTGCTTACACCGCAGCAGTACCGTTGGCTTATGGAGGGACTGCAGGTAGAGCAGCCTAAAGCACATAAAAAGGTGACGGGATTAAGCATAATTTGAGTCCAATTTTCATTACAAAAAAATTGCCGCAAACCCTCTAAAATACTGGACTTTCAGGGAGTTTTGAGGTATAATAAATATATGGAAAACGAAGTAAAAAACAGTGCAAATACTTCCGAAGATTTGGTCGCTTTGCGCTCTGAAAATGAAAAACTTAAAGCTGAAATTAAAGATTTAAAACAGACTTTAGAACAGCTTATGGAACAACTACGGTTAGCCAGACATAAGCGCTTCGGCGCGTCATCCGAAAAGAATGCTGAAGCGGAGCAGCTGAGTATTTTTAATGAAGCGGAAATATATGAGGACGCAGAAAAAGCCGAAGAAAAGCTTACGGTCGTTGCCGAACATACCCGTCGTAAAAAGAAAGAATATACATTAGACAAGCTGCCCGAGGGCATTCCTGTTGAAATTGTGGAGCACCGTATTCCCGAGAGCAAGCTTGCCTGTCCTCAGTGCGGAGAAACTATGACCCTAATAGGTAAGGAAGTTACCCGAAAGCTCAAGATAATTCCCGCACGGACAGTAATAGTAGAAGACCATTATTACAGCTATGCTTGCCGTAACTGTGAAAAAGAAAATATACAAACACCTGTATTAAAGGCCCCGAAAGAAAAAGGTGTAATTTCGGGCAGCTTTGCTACGCCCGAAGCTATTGCGCACCTTATGGTGCAGAAGTATGTTATGGGTTCGCCTTTATACAGACAGGAGCAAGAGCTGAATCGGCAGGGAATTACACTGACAAGGCAAACCATGTCTAATTGGATGCTGACCGCAAGTAAGCTGTATTTAATACCTGTTTGGGAAAGACTGCATACCGAGCTTCTCGGTCGTGAAGTGCTCCATGCAGACGAAACAACATTGCAGGTGCTTCATGAAGAGGGAAAGAAGGCTCAGTCCAAGAGTTATCTGTGGCTATACCGAACAAGCGGAGATACCGACAAGCCGATTGTCCTATGTGAATACCAACCGAGCAGAAGCGGAGAAAATGCAAGAAGCTTTTTGTCCGGATTTAAGGGGTATTTACATACAGACGGGTATGCCGGATACCACAATTTCTCAGACGATATTACTGTGGTGGGATGTTTAGCGCACGCAAGGCGGCGTTTTGACGAAGCGGTAAAATCTTTGCCTAAAGATAAGAAAAAAGGCAGTTCGGCAGCACAAGGTCTGGCATATTGCGATCGGCTGTTTGCTTTGGAAAAAGAATTTGCAAAGCTTACTCCCGAAGAACGTTATGAACAACGGCTTAAGCAGGAAAAACCTGTTTTAGACGCTTTTTCGGCATGGGCAGAAAAACGAACGGTAGCGCCGAAGTCTGCATTAGGAAAAGCCATGTCATATTTAAAAGACCAATGGCCGTATTTGACTAATTATCTAAAGGACGGTCGGTTGGAAATAAGCAATAACCGCGCAGAGCGAAGCATTAAAAGCTATGTTATTGACAGAAAGAACTTCTTATTTGCAAATACTCCCGGCGGAGCTACAGGCAGTGCGGTTATGTTCAGCTTAATTATGACCGCCTTAGAAAACAAGCTTGATCCGTGGCGATACTTAACCTGGCTGATGAAAAATTCTGAAACTGTTAAAGATGTAGAAGAACTTCTGCCCTGGAACGCACCCGACGATTGCAAAATTTAACAATCCTCTTTACCTGCCGCACTGTCTACGGCAGGTATTTTTATACGCCTTTAGGTTTGACGCTTACTATTATGAAAAACAACATTACTGAAATTGTATTTATTTTGGACAGAAGTGGCTCAATGGCTGGTTTTGAGAGCGACACAATCGGCGGTTTCAACTCAATGATTGAAAAGCAGAAGAAAGAGGATACACCCTGCTATGTATCAACCATTCTTTTCAATGGAGAAAGCGAGGTTATTCATGACCGAGAAAAACTTGGTGAAATCCATCCCATGACCGAGCGTGATTATGTTGTAGGCGGTTGCACAGCGCTAATTGATGCCATCGGCGGTGCGATTCATCATATCGGCAACATTCATAAGTATGCTCGTCCTGAGGATGTACCTGAGCATACAATGTTTGTTATCACAACTGACGGTCAGGAGAATGCAAGCCACCGTTACACAAGCGATCAGGTTAAAAAGATGATTGAACACAGACGAGAAAAATACGGTTGGGAGTTTCTTTTTATTGGCGCTAACATTGATGCAGTTGAAACGGCAGCCCGTTACGGAATAGATAAAGACCGAGCGGTAAATTATAACGCCGACAGCAAGGGTACAAAAATTTTGTATGAGTCGGTCGCAAATGCGGTTTGCAATGTAAGGGTAAACGCACCGCTGAGCGCAGATTGGTCTGAAGATATTAACGCAGACTATCTGCTCAGAGGTAAAAAGGATAAGTAATTGGTTTTAAAGAGTCAAAAGGGGTCTGTTGAATATTCCGCCAAAGTTGAACACCTGGACGTGCGGACAAAAGGTTGTACATTGACGGCAATAAAGTAAAACGGTATCATAAATATGCTTTTACCCGCAACAGAGGATGGTGCAACGCGGAGGAACAACACGAGCGCTGTATGCGGGGTTTAGCGGGAAGCGACTTTTTTCGCCTGATTTCAATAAAATCCCCGCTTCTGAAATAATGATATAATCAACAAAAAAACAGACCGCCTACACTTTTGACGCCTACGAATTTTCGTCCACAGACTTATTTGCGATGACTGCAATTTCGCCGAACACAGAGGCGAAAGCTTTATTGACAATATCTTCTGTGTTTAGGTGATAAAGATTATAGTCGCCGTGATTTCTATCCGCCGATTTATAACAATTAAGGACAGCATTTGAAAAATCTTTAAATGCGTGTTCATGAAACGAATTAAGTTTATCGAACTTATGGGGCACACCCTTGCTTTCCCACCTTTTGTTCTTTATGGTTTTTACAAAGCAGTCAACCGCCATAGAAAAATATTTAATGTTAATTTCAAATGGTGGCGGAGGTAGAGTTCTGTTTATTTGAATGTGTCTGCGGAGGATTTTAACTAAGGTCGCTTTGTATTCGCCCTTGGGAATTTTCGCTAAGAGATTCAATGCCGCTTTGCTTCTGAAGATAAGACGACATCTAAGAGGTTCCACATCATTTGTGTGCGAAATTTTATAGGGAATCCGAGCCGTCTGATCTCGGCTCTCGGCGACAACAATTTCGTTCACAGTTTTGTTTACGGTGCGAGGCGGTAATGATTTCATCCAACGAATAATATCGTCCTCGGTTTCAGGGTCAAGTTTTATAAATAAAATTCTTTGATTCATTGTTCTTGTTCCTTTCTTCATTTATGGTATTCTGCATTTCATAAAACGCGTTCATCCATTCTTTTTCAATGAGCCGATTCCCTTCGCCACCCGTGTCCAAAGAAATTTTCTTTTCGGTTACACGGTTGGTAACTTGACCGAAGATGGCTTTAACTTTTGCAGACGAAAAATATCTGTCCGGCTCTAAAGACAAATTCTTCCGAATACATTTTTTAATCTCTGATTTAATAGCGGTGGTTAGATTGCCTTTCTTGCATCCGAATTTTTTGCAGAACTTCTGCACTAAATCTTTCGGCAGAGAAATTTTGGTATGTACATCTTCGATGACCGGCTCGATTTCAAATTTCATCGGAATTGTGACAACCTTATCTTTCAGCGATTCGGTCATAATAATTGCAACCGTTCTGCTGAGTTCGCCTTGGGGCAGAGATTTTTTGAACGCAATTATTTCGGGTTCATCGGGTGTTAGCACAATGTGATATTTCTTTTTCATTGTTACTTCCTTCTTTCTTGATTTTTTGTTGCTAAAGAAATTTATTTGCCGACTCAAATAAATTTCTTTAGCATATAAAATGTTCATAAGCTTTTTTCACATTTCAAGAAAACATTAACGGCCTGCCCTCGTTTGGGGACAGGTCGTTGTTTTACGGGAATAATTTTTATATGAGTGTCTCTTTTTTATGACTATGATTTACGCTTTGCAATGATAAGATGATACTCATTTAGAAATGACAGTCACAGATTATTTGTAGAATAATTGAAGATTTATTTTAGGCAGGCAAACTGTCATTTTGAAATGACGAGGTTCATTTTGATATGACAGGATACCTCTCATTTTGAAATGATTTTGTCGTTGTCGTTTCGGGATGATTTTATGCCTTTCGTTTTGAAATGAGCTAAAGTTTCTTTCGCTTTGAAATGCTTAGATTGCTCACCCTCTTGTCAACCTCAAAATGTAAATAATCTTTTTATCATAAAAAACTGAAAATGTGTCGCTCAAATGCGTAATAAATAAAGGAAAAAAATTTCAAAATTTGAGCGATACTTTTTTGCTTGAAATGACAGTAATTTCAAAAAGAATTACTCACGCAAAAAAACTCTCAAAACTCTTATCATTTCAAAATAAAAGTCAATCTCTATAGATTTTTCCTTATTGTGCATTAGGAAGCGAGAATCTGTGTTAGACTGCGTGTACTTCCAAAAAACATACATTTGTGGTCAGTTTAGTGTCATTCATAGTCATTTGAGTGCGATTATCATACCATTACAATAATTACCCTATAAGGGGGACGCTGTAATTCATAAACGTCGTTTTGATGAAAAACCAAAAAAATGATTAAAAACTTCTTTATATTGACGCCCCATATTCCACCCCATGTTTTAAAATCATTAGCACCCCATATTTCGCCCCATGTTTTTAAAATTGTTGGCACCCCATATTTCGCCCCATGTTTTTAAAACCATTAGCACCCCATATTCCACCCCATGTTTTTGAAATCATTGGCACCCCATATTTCACCCCATGTTTTTTAAATCGTCGGCACCCCATATTCCACCCCATCTTTTACCCCATAACGGAAAGCTTAGTAGAAGTTTTTTGAAATGCACTTCTTTGCCAAATTAAGAATATCTCGAAGAAATCTGAATTAGCAGATGGTATCATTCGGTTTTTATATTGAGCAATAGATTATGGTATCATTAAGTTTTTATATAGGTTTATAAATTTGGGTATCATCAGTTTGTTATATATACCGATAGCAGGCGGTATCATACACTTGTTGCATATAGGATTAAATTTTCGGGGACATCGCATTTTTATATCATAATATTTTTCACTTTCAGCACTTATCTTCGGATAGGTGCTGTTTTCTTTCCGTTAATGTTTTCTTGAAAATTGAAAAAATCCTTCCTCAATACTTTCATACATATCTTTAATATGCATTCAAAATGAAGAAGGAGTAATTCAAATGGTAAAGGTATGAATATGAAAGGTTATGAACAAAATTTTTGGGTTCCGCAGTTTGTGTATTAAACACATCCGATTTTGTCCATAATTATTTCGGAAAGGAAGGTAGCACACTTTGAAATTTAAAATGCGGTTTTTTATGGGCGATAAAGAAGTCACCCGAGAGGAACTCATGAAATACGCAATCCGAAGCAACACCGTTGACCGTATTGTAAACAGCGTTGTTGATCGGGCAATCGTGACGGAGGACGGCGAAGTGATTTTTGCCGAACCCGAATCCAAGAAAGACCCCGCCTAATCTAAAAAGGCAAAAAATGCGGAACTCTCCCGATGCATTCGCATCGGTTACATAAAAGCATTTCGCCCAAATCAAGTAATTTATAAAATCACTTGATTTGGGCGAAAAAGTGTGCTACAATTTTTTAGAAAGGGGTGCTATCTATGGGTTGGCTTCAGAAAAATTTTAAGATAGATAAATGGACCGAGATATTGTTTGATAATGACGAAATCGAAATGGATGTTGACGGCAACTATCTTATAAACGTTGCCTACCGCCGTGTTTCGACCGACAAACAGGCAGAGGAAGGATACGGTCTTGATGTTCAGCGTAATGATATAATCCGCCATTGCGAATACACGCGGGTGAACAACTGTATTCTGTTTACCGATGACGGTGTTACGGGTACAACCATGGACCGCCCCGGACTTAATCACTTTGTCGAGCTCGTGGAGATGTTTAACAGCGGTCACTCAAAAATTAAAGTTAACAGTTTTATTGTGCCGAAGATTGACCGTCTCTCCCGTTCGCTGCTCGGAACGCTCCAATTTATACAGGATTATATTGTCGAGAGCAAGGACAGTAAAAACAGCACCGTCAACAGAAATACATACGACATCAACTTTGTAAGCATCGGCGAGCCGTTTGTAAGTGTTGACCGAAACAATCCCACCTCAAAACTGATGCTCGTTTTATTTGCCGGTCTTGCGGAATATGACCGTGATCAAATTGTGTTTAAAATGCAAAGAGGACGGGAAGAACGCATTAAGTCGGGCAAGCCGATGGGCGGCGGCAATCAGCCCTACGGCTATAGGTATAACCGTGAAACGGGTAATTATGATGTAGTGCCCGAGGAAAAGGAAAAGGTGCAGGAAATCTTTCGGTTATATGTTGAGGAAAAAATGCCGCCTGCGAAAATTGCGGATTTGTTAGGTTTTAAAGGTGAACGCATTGTAGTGCAGATTTTAAAACGCCGAACCTCCCTCGGTTATCTGACCTTCAAGGGCAAGGAATACGCCGGAAATCACGAACCCCTTATCAGTGAAAAAATCTTCTATGAAGCACAGGAAGAAATGCAGCGGCGAAGTGTGTCCTTCGGGCATTCCCAGTATCTTTTAAGCGGTCTTTTGGTATGCGGCGACTGCGGTGCAAAAATGCGTTATCAAAAATGGGGTAAGAATGTGAAAATTGTTTGCTACTCCCAGCAGACGACCAAAAAATATCTTATTAAAGACCCCGACTGTCAAAATCAAAAATATTTTGCCGAGGATGTTGAGGACGCTGTTGTAGAGGAACTTTTCCGTATGGCATATCTCAACGACAACAAGGTGAAAAAGACGGTTTCGCAGTATGAGATATTGGATAATCTGAAATTGAAAATTCGCCGTAAGCAAGAAGAAATTAAGCGGCTATACAATGTCTATGCCGAAAAGGGCACCGAACAACTGCTTGAGGTAATTAACGACCGTGAAAAAGAGATTGAGCGGCTACAACAAACATTAGAGGAGGAAAATAAAAAATCCTCTATCACGCTTAGGGTTGAGCGTTCAAGAGAAATGCTCCGCGACCTGCAAAAATCCTGGAAAGGTATGAGCATGGAGGATAAGAAGAATATTTGCAACCATCTGATTGATAAGGTTGTAATAAGCGGAGCGAATGGCAATCCCAGTATTACGGTACACTTTAACCTGCAGGAGTTTCTTTTGGAGGATTTAACAAAAGCATAATTTTATTCAAATCACGATTTAGTAAATCGTGATTTGGTATTATATACTTTGTTTTATTGTTGTTCCTTTTGTTAGAAAATCGCCAAAGGTGCAATTAATTGATTGTAAAACACCCTAAAAGGTGCAATTAATTCATAATAACCTTGAAAAGAGTTTTTATAATTTATAAAAGCATGATTGACAGGGCATAATAATTATGATAATATAAAGTATAGTTTAGATTATCCTAAAAACGAGGTGTTTGCCATGGCATATATCAAAAGAGAATTAGAAAGAAAATTTATTAAAATGAGCGGCTTTTTCAAAGCGGTGCTTGTTACCGGGGCAAGACAGGTTGGAAAAACCACAATGATGAAGCATTTGGCAGAGGGCACAGGAAGAACCTATGTGACTCTTGATAACACTTTGGCTAGAGAACTTGCACAAAGAGATCCTGTATTATTCTTTCAAACCTATAAACCGCCTATTTTAATTGATGAGGTACAAAAAGCGCCCGAGCTCTTTGAGCAAATTAAGATAATGTGTGATGAGAGTGATGAAAAGGGCTTGTTTTGGCTTACCGGCTCACAACAGTATAAGATGATGAAGCGAATAAGAGAAACCCTTGCCGGCCGTCTCGGTATTCTTGAGCTGTATAGTCTCTCTCAGAGAGAAAAAAGCGGAATAACCTTCGATAACGAGCTTGATTTTTCACTTGATGCGCTCAAAGCTCGCCAACAGCAAATGCCGAAAAATGACATACAAACGGTTTTTCAGCATATATGGGAGGGCGGTATGCCGCAAACAGTCGGTGCAGACGATGAGCTTCGCTTTGAGTATTACAATTCGTATATTGAAACCTATCTTATGAGAGATATTGCGGAGGAAGCCAACATTACTGATTGTGTACGGTTTAGAAAATTTTTAAACGCCTGTGCTGCCTTAACCTCCGAGCAGGTGAACTATTCCAATTTGGCAGAGGCGGCAGATATATCTCAACCCACCGCAAAGGAATGGGTTGCCGTATTGCAGGGGTTGGGTATTATTTATCTTTTGCAGCCCTATTCCAACAATGCACTTAAACGGCTTACCAAAACCCCGAAGCTCTATTTTTGTGATACGGGACTTTGTGCCTACCTTTCTATGTGGCTCACTCCTGCAACGCTTATGAACGGTGCGGTCAGCGGTCATTTTTACGAAAATTATGTAGTAATGGAATTGGTAAAGAACTTTGCCTATTCAAAATCAAAGGCGAATATCACCTATTACCGTGATTCCAACGCAAAGGAAATCGACCTTTTTGTAGAGGAAAACGATATTATTCATCCGTTAGAAATAAAAAAATCTGCCAACCCCAATAATCGCGAGGTTAAGAAATACGAGGTTCTTGATAAGGCGCAGCTCAACCGAGGAAAGGGCGGTATCATTTGTATGTGCGAGGAACCGATACCTATTGATGCGGATAACTGTCTTATACCGAGCAATCTGATATAATTATAGTTTACAGTTATTGTAAGAAAGGCGTTTTTGCTTGATACAGATTTGACGTAGAAGTTGTGTCATTTACGACATAAGTACGAGGTGTAAAATGATAAAGCGAGATTTTTATTTGCAAAAGATTATTCGTAATATGTGGAACGGTGAAGTCAAAGTTATTACAGGAATTCGTCGTTGCGGTAAGTCTGTTTTGCTTTTTAAATTGTTTTGATTTCATAGGAATTACCTTATATTGTCGGTTGACCGAAAAACTCACAAAAAGTATAATACTATTAAGGCATTAAGAGGATGGATAAAGTTTCATCCTCTGTGTATATTTAATTTTCGCCGTTCTATAACCGTTCCAATGATAATAGGCGAGATACGCAGGTATCTGCGCGACAACAATCCTGTCAGAGTCAGCAGATCAATAAAGGACGTTGCATATAAAGCAATGCAGGTCAAAGAAGCACTTATTTCAAAAAATCAAAAAGAACCTACCGTTGACGAAATAGCAAAGGAACTGGACCTCCCGGTCAACGACGTTGTTTTGGCACTCGAAAGTATCGTCGAACCGGTTTCGCTTTTTGAGTCGGCATATTCCGACAGCGGCGACACAGTATATGTGCTCGATCAGCTTGGCGATAAATATGATGATTCGGACTGGCTCGATGAAATATCCTTCAGAGACACGGTATCGTCGCTTTGCGAGCGCGAAAAGAAAATACTTGACCTGCGCTTTATGAGGGGAATGACCCAAATGGAGGTCTCGCAGGAAATAGGAATATCTCAGGCGCAGGTTTCAAGAATCGAAAAAGGAGTTATAGAAAAAATCAAAAACGAATAATATGATCCATCGGCAGCACATAGATATTATGTGTAGAATTGCGCTTAGGCCGACTTGTGTCAGCCTAAACAAAGGTGGGATTATATTTATGTGCTGCAGACTGGTTGAAATGCGGGAAAAACAGGTCGTTTGCATAAAGGACGGTACCATACTCGGATTTGTCGGCGATGTTGAGGTTGATACATGCTCAGGCAAGCTTGTGTCGATCGTGATATTCGGAAGAAAACGCTGCTTCGGACTTTTCGGCAGAGAAAATGACTGCAGAGTCCCGTGGGAAAGCATTGAGGTCATAGGCGAGGATTCAATACTTGTGAATTTTGATGGCTTAGGACAGGGACGCCGCAAAAAAAGCGGATTTTTCTCATCATTTTTCGGCAGTTAAAATTTTGCTTTATACTTAGAAATTGAAGGTGCATAAGGAAAAGGCCGGAAGTAATTCTCCCGTTTGGGCAACTGGGATTTTTGCTGTTTATAAGTGCCTTTAAGAGTAATTTTTATAAAGACTGATGCTCCGAAAACTACGGACAATAAAAACATATGAATTTTAAAAAAGGAGCGTTAAAAATGAAAAGAGTAGTTGGTATGGTCTTTTCACTGCTTGCCGTTATGTCGACTGCAGTGTTTTGCCTGGTTGGTTACTATGATATTACACTGTCCGATACTTATTGCGTGACCGGCGAGGGCGGCCTTGAATTTCCCGATAACGACCTGCTTTTCTGCGATGACCGCATTGCCAAAAACAGCGTTGCAGTTCAGAAAAGCGGCGCCGGACGCGTTTCGTCATACGACACGACGGTTTCGCTTTTCGGCATCGTACCTGTGAAATCGGTGCATGTCACGGTGTCAAGTGCAAACGAGGTTCAGGTGTTGGGACTGCCGTTCGGAATAAAAATATACACCGAAGGTGTGCTTGTCGTCGGCTTCAATGATGTCGCAACTGCAGCCGGTGCGGTAAATCCTGCTGCCGACGCAGGTATAAGGATCGGCGACAGCATATTAAAAGTAGGAAATACCGAGGTTGTCTCCGGTGAGCAGGTAAAAGAACTGATAGCTAAAAACGGACAGGCTCCGATCGAATTTACATTAAAAAGAGACGGAAAGACGGTGGTAGCGGTGGTGCATCCGGCACTGTCATCAAACGAAAACAAATGGCTCACCGGAATATGGGTGAGAGACAGCTCTGCCGGTATTGGCACGCTTACCTTTTACAGCCCAAAATACGGTGTGGCGGCAGGACTCGGTCACGGTATATGCGATTCTGATACCGAAAAGCTGATACCGCTTGAAAGCGGAGAATTTTTGGGCGCCGATATCGTAGGCATCAAAAAATCGCAAAAGGAGGTCACCGGAGAGCTGCAGGGCGTGTTTTCCGGAGGTCAGATAGCAGACTTTGCCAAGAACTGCATAACCGGTGTTTACGGCGTCAACTGCTGCGGCTTTGCATCCGAGCGTGTAATGCCGGTTGCAATGAAGCAGGAAATCACTGTCGGCAAGGCGACGCTTATTACAACCCTTGACTCCGACGGCGCTAAGGAATACGAGTGCGAAATAGTGAAAATATACCATAACGACGACAGCAAAATCAAAAACATGGTCGTAAAGGTGACCGATAAGGAACTGCTGCAAAAAACCGGAGGAATAGTGCAGGGAATGAGCGGAAGTCCTATAATTCAGAACGGCAAATTCATAGGGGCTGTGACCCATGTGTTTGTTGACGACAGCACCTCGGGCTACGCAATATTTGCGGAAAATATGCTTGAGGAGGCGGAAAGCGTATCGGCGGATCAGCTTGACGCCGCGTCATGATTTTGCGATAAATATTCGCCTGCGGTAAAACCGTAATACTTTTTGAAAGCCTTTGAAAATGTCTGCGGATCTGCAAATCCGAGCTTCTCACTGACAGTCCGTTGGGTGCAGCCGGAGCGCAGCAGCTCGCACGCCTTTTCAAAGCGCTTTTTGCTGTAGTACTGCCTTATATTTATGCCCATTGTTTCGGAAAAAACTTTTGAAAGATACCCGTAGCTGTAGCCGAGGTACCGTGATAAATATGACAGCTCGGCACCCGAACCTATATTGGTGTCAATGTAACTTATAATCTCGTAAACGATCGGGTGTGCGCCGTTTTTATCGGCTGAGTAATATGCACGCTGCTTTTCCATCATAAAGCTGCGGTATGTGTAAGCCAATATCTGCGTAAAATACGATTCAAGCACCATTTCGCCGAGGCTGCTGTGGTGCGAAAATTCGGCTATGAGCATTGAAAAGGTGTTGAAGATGCAGTAAAGATCTTCTGCTACAGGGTCTTTTATTGAAAGGAAAAAGTTTTCGACCGGTATAAATTTTTCATAATCGGGGTGTTTCTTGTCAAATCTGAACGCGAAATTGACAAAGCGTACCGGATCGGTTTTTGACGACTCAATGAAATGACGGTCGTTTATGCGGTTTATAAACAGCTTGCCTGCCGAAACGTGGAATGCCTTGCCGTTCCTGCCGAAAACCGCTTTTCCGGAAACGATATAGGTTATCTCATGGCATACCTGAGTATGCTCAGGCACTTCATAGTCGGAACTGCAGGCGAGATCGCAGAGCTGATACAGCTCAAAGCAGCCGAATTTCAGAGGCGACGTAAAAAAGGTATTGTCTATATGATACCGCTTTTTGTTTATTGTCATTTTTTACACCCTGTAGTCTAAATTTTGCGGCAAAGCCTTATATATACATTTTACAGCATTAAATTTTATTGTCAATATTAAGTTTTGACAATAAGGATGCCGTGACATGGCATTGTATTATTGATTTCACGGTGCATAATAAAATCAGCCGTGAATTAAAATTCGGCGGAACGGAGAATGATATTATGGAAAAGATCAAGGTTGCAGTCATAGGCTGCGGAAACATTGCAAATTCGGCGCATATACCGGCATATATGAAAAACCCGAAGGTCGAAATTAAATACTTTTGCGATATTATAGGCGAGAGGGCAGAGGCTGCCGTTGAAAAATATGGGGTCGGCAAGGCGATAACCGATTATCATGAGGCTTTATCAGACAGTGAGATTGGCGCGGTGTCGGTCTGCACGCCCAACAACATGCATTCCGTTATTGCCTGCGATTTTCTGAGAGCCGGCAAGGATGTTTTGTGTGAAAAGCCTGCTGCGAGGGTGCTCGATGAGGCGCTGCTTATGCAGAAAACGCAAAAGGAAACAGGCAGACTTTTGAACATCGGCGTCGTAAACCGCTACAATGATGCGGTAAACAAGATACGCGATTACATAAAGGAAGGCAAGCTCGGCGAGGTGTTTCATGTTTACATCAGCTTCCGCAGCAACCGTTCAATACCGGGGCTTGGCGGCGATTTCACGACCAAGGCGGTATCCGGCGGCGGAGCGCTTATAGACTGGGGCGTACATTTCATTGATCTTGTGATGTACTGCACCGGCGACCCCACACCGCTCACCGTTACCGGCGAGGCATTTTCAAAGCTCGGCAAGGATATAGCAGGTTATACTTATAAGGATATGTGGGCAGGTCCGCCCAAAGCGGACGGAATTTATGACGTTGAGGACTCGGTCACCGGAATGATAAGGACCACCGGACCGGTTGTGACCTTCAACGGCGCATGGGCGCAGAACATCGGCGAAAACGAAATGTTTATTGATTTCTGCGGTGATAGGGCAGGTATAAGACTCAGATATCTTGGCAACTTCGATGTATTTACGGCGGAGCATGGTGCACTTGTGAAATACACTCCCGATTTCAAAATGAGAAACGCTTATGAGAATGAGATAAATGCATTTGTTGACAGCCTGTTCACAAGGGAGCATCTGCCGTCAAATATCGACAATGCGGTCATAACTTCCAGAATAATGCAGGCAATATACGATTCTTCCGACGCGCACCGCGAGATAGTGCTGTGAGGTGACGGCATATGAACATCGGATTTATTGATTATTACCTTGACGAATGGCACGCAAACAATTATCCGCAGATGCTGCAGGAGGCGTCCGGCGGCGAGCTGACGGTTAAATATGCATATGCCGTAAAGGATAAACCGAACGGCATGACGACCGACGAATGGTGCGAAAAATACGGCGTTATAAAATGCAAAAGTATAGAGGAGCTGGTTGAAAAATCGGACGGTATAGCGGTGCTCTCACCCGACAACTGCGAGCTGCACGAGGAACTGTCACGGCTGCCGCTCATGTCAAAAAAGCCCACATACATTGACAAGACTTTTGCGCCGACTGCCGCTGCCGCCAAGCGCATTTTCGCCCTCGGTCAAAGTGAAAACACACCCTGCTGGTCGACCTCTGCTCTGAGATTTGCGGCGGAATACGGCGAGCTTGCCGACAAAAATATCAAGGCTGCGACGCTCATAGGTCCGCTTGATTTTGAGACCTACTCAATTCATCTTTTAGAGCCGATTATGATGCTCATGAAGGCTGACGCAAAGCGCGTTATTGCGGTAAAAGGTACCGAATGGCACACTTTATCCGTAGAGTTTTGCGACGGCAGGGCAGCGAATATCACGCAGTTTTTACACGGCGCACCGTTTTATTCTGTATTTTCGTTTGACGGAGGAAAGCGCGCGTTTGAAGTGAAAAGCGACTATTTCGGAGAATTTATAAAGCAGCTGGTGAAGTTTTACCGCACAAAGCAGGTGCCTGTACCACATATTGATACAGTAAGAATAATGGCTCTGCGAGAGGCAGGAATAAAAGCTCTCAGCCTTCCGGGGCAATGGATCGGGGTGGAATCATCCGATGTTTAAAACAGGTATTATAGCCGATTGCCTGCGCCTGCCTTTTCGGGAGAGCATTGAAAAATGTGCGGAACTCGGGGCAGACGGAGTACAGCTTTATGCCGTCAGCGGTCTGCTTGACCCTGAGGCCATGACGGATGACAGGTTAAGGGAAATAAAATCTGTTATAAAAGGCTCAGGACTTTCGGTATCGGCGCTTTGCGGCGACCTTGGCGGATACGGATTTTCGGTTGAAAAGGATAATGACTTGAAAATAGAAAAATCCAAAAAAATAATTGAGCTGGCAAGGCTGCTTGACTGTAATGTCGTCACAACGCATATAGGCGTCGTGCCGGATGATGACGCTTCAAAAAAATATGAAGTCATGCTGGAAGCGTGCGAAAGACTTGCCGGGATAGCGGCTGCAAACGGTGCATATTTTGCGATAGAGACCGGTCCCGAGCCGGCAAAAAGGCTGAAAAAGTTCCTCGACAGACTGCCGTGCGGAATTGCAGTCAACCTTGACCCGGCGAACCTTGTAATGGTTACGGACGACGATCCGGTGGAAGCGGTATATACCCTTAAGGACTACATAGTCCACACACATGTGAAGGACGGCGTGATGCTAAAAAAGGCCGACCCTAAGGTAATATATGATTACTTTGCCGAGGGAGGAATAGGGGATTTAAGACTTTCGGATTACTTCCTTGAGACGCCGCCGGGCGAGGGCAAGGTTGATTTCGACCGCTATTTTGCGGCACTGAAAGAAATCGGGTACGACGGTTTTCTGACAATAGAAAGGGAGACCGGCGCAGATCCTGCAGACGACATAAAACGTGCGCTGAAGTTTATAAAAGACAAAATCTGAAAGACAAACGGCAGAGCTGCAATCAGCTCTGCCGCTATGTTTTAAGAGAAAAATCATGCGATTTATTGTATTTTTTATCTTTTCAAAGCCACGGGCAGTTCCGCTAAGACTGCCAAAACTCATTAGAGATGCTGCAGGAAAGCGCTTTTACAACAAATAAAAGCCGGAATAGCTATCGTATTATATTCAGAACCGTCCGAAAGCTTCTTAACAGCAGTAAAACGGTATGCTTTAAATTATTTTAATTTATAGCTTTTAACAACAAAGTTTCTTTGCTTTATGGTGTCTCTTATGTGAGCTACGGTGCTGTCAAACGGGAAGCCGTCGGCGGTATACCCGTTCGCCAATGCTTCGAGCTGTGAAAGTATCTGTTCATCCATAGGATCGCTGACCGAGTCATCCATAAATCTGAGGTCCTCGTCAAGCAGCCGCAGCTTATCGGCATGCTCTCTGCCTGCATCGGAATTGATCATGGACTGCACTATCGTCCTGCAGCGTATCACTGCCATCTTTGCAGCTGCCGTTCTTACATTCTCAGCCTTTTTCGTGTCTGCAAAATTGAACAGCACGATAAGCATTATTGCTGATATCACAAACGTGACGGCATATATCGCGATGTAGGGTCTCAGCATAAGACCTATAAACGGAATACCTATAAATATCACGGATGTGACGATCGTAATGATCGTCTGTATAAGAGAGGCTACGGCACCGCCGACGCGCCTCGGCTCACCGCCGGAAAAGGCGAAGGCAACAGTGGTCACCGCCTCGGAAAGGACGGTAAATACGACTGCTATCCAGCTTACGGCAGCACTGAAAATATTATTGCAAAGGAGCATGTAAAGAGCGACCGTTACCAATGCTATCAAAGCACCGCATATCAAAGCAACACTTTTGTTTTTCATATCTTAGCCACCTTTATTCGTTTTTAGCGCCGCACTCGGGGCAGAACTTCACACCGTTTGCAAGCTCCGCGCCGCACGACGAGCACTTTTTAACCAGCGACATGCCACATTCGGGGCAGAATTTCTGTGAAGCGCTTACCATATGTCCGCAGCCCGGGCAGGCCTTGGGCATACCCTCGCCGCATTCGGGACACTTTTCAGCGCCGTCAGGCACATCCGCACCGCATTTGGGACAGGGATTATAACGGTTTCCGCACTCCGGACAGAATTTCGTGCCCTTAGGATATGAGCTTCCGCAGTTTGAACATACTATTTTCCCTGCGGCACCGGTGATATCGCTGCCGCATTCCGGACAGAATTTCACCGATCCCGGTACCGAAGCGCCGCATGACGGGCACTTTTTAGCATCGCTCTGCGAATTTACATTGTCACGCAGGCTCTTTGCCTGATCACCTATGGCTCCGCCTATGCCGAAGCCCACGCCGAGACCTATACCCGAACCCATAACGGCACCTGCGGCACCGTTGTTGTCAGCCGCCGTCTCAAGCGTATCGAAGGTTCTTTCCTGCTGATAGTTGTAGCCTATGATATCCATTTCGGCACGCTTTGCAAGCGCAGCCTTGAGCTGCTTTACAGCCGGATCGTTCTCGGGAACATTTATGTCATTCACAAAGAACGACACAAGCTCTATACCGTACTCCTCAAGCTCACCGCGAAGCTCACGGCTGAGCGCGTCTGACAGCTCATTCAGATGAGCGTTTATCTCGAAAACGGATATCTTCGCGTTTATAAGGCTCGATGAAATGCTGTCCTTTACCCTCGTTATGTAAAGACCCTTGAAATAATCGGTAAGTGTGTTTCTGTTGAAGAACTTCATGGTGCCGACCAGCTTGATAAGGAACCGCTTTGAGTCGGCTATCCTTATTCCGAACTGACCGAATGCACGCACCGGTACAAACAGATTGTATTTCGGATCCTGTATCTGTATCGGCGAAGCCGTGCCCCACTTTATATCGAGCGAAAACGCCTTGTTTATAAACCAGACCTCTGCCGAAAACGGCGATTTTCTTCCGAAAGGAATATTGATGAGCTTCTGAAGGACAGGAATGTTATCGGTTGACAGAACATACCTTCCCGGACCGAAAACATCGGTCACCTGACCGTTCTTTAAAAGCATTGCCTCCTGCGACTCATTTACTATGAGCTGAGACCATGTGGCAAGCTCAGAATTAGGATATTTCCAGGCAAAAATATCAGCCGTGGAATCAAACTTCAATACCTCTGCAATAGCCATTATCATACCCCCCTGTTTATTTACACAATAATGGTATCATATTTACAAAATTCTGTCAACAAAAATAACAATTAGCTCTTGAAAACAGCATATGCATATGATATACTGACCTCGTAGATAAAATTTTGAGTCAAAGGGTGGTATCTTTATGGCAAACATTTGTCCTCAGTGCGGTGCTCCCGCACAGAACGGCGCTACTACATGTCAGTACTGCGGTGCAGCTATTCCGGCTGAAGCTCCGGCAGCTGCGGCACAGGGCGCAGCACAGCAGAACGCTGCTCCTTCGCAGCCTGTGATCATTGTTCAGAGCGCTCCTCAGCAGCAGGCTCAGCCTCAGACGGTCTATGTCCAGGAGGATCCGAGAAAATCCTGGCCTGTAAAAAACAAGATCGTTGCAGGTATACTTGCGCTTCTTCTCGGCGGCATCGGCATACATAAATTCTATCTGGGACAGATCGGAATGGGCGTGCTCTGCATACTCTTCTGCTGGACCGGTATTCCTGCTCTCATCGCTTTCATCGAGGGCATCATAATTCTCTGCTCAAATACCGAAAATTTTGAACTCAAATATCGCGTCAGGGCTGAACGGTGACCTGACCTGTCTCTAAAAGCAAGGAGGCGCTCCGACATTTCGGAGCGCCTTAATTTGTCAACAGCCTGAAGTCAGCTTTCATTGCGGCGTTAATGCCGCATTTTTGTTTTTTGCAGTGAATGCAGACGAAAAACAAATTTTGAGTGAAAAACCGCATAATAAAGTCGGCTTTTCGATAAGCTCAGATGCCGGAGGCAGCCTGCCTCCGGCATCATTTTTGCTGTTCCGTTTCGTCGGATATTTTAAACTTCTTCCGAGCAGTTTAAAGGCTTGTCGGTCACTTTGAACTCAATATTAAAGGTAAATTTTTCATCCTTGAAGCGGTACTTAGGCAGCAGCTGGGGACCGCAAGAATTTGAACCGACACCACTGACTTTGTAGCAGACGGTGAATACCGTTTTCGAAGGCTGGGGCAGTTCGAAGCTGTGCTTCGCGTCGGTCAGCTCCGCCGAATTAAATGGTATTGCGGAAAACTCGAACGGTTCGTCCGCTTCACATGCGGCGATGCCAACGCCGTTTGTGTCATGAACGTAGGCAAACGATGAGTTCCAGTGGTTTCCGCAGTCCTGCGGCATAATATAGTTGGTATATTCGCGTGCAACCTTGTTTTCGAACCTGCCCATGAACGAGGAGTTGTGACGGTCGATATAGGAGTCGCCCGGTCCCATACCGAAGTATTCGACCGTGTCAAAGGCGTTTTCAAGCTCCATTTCAATTCCGAAACGCGGTATGTAATTTACAAACACACCCGTGTCGGCATAAATGTCGTCGAGCGAACCGTCGGGTATCGACTGCTCAAATGTAAGTCCGCTGCCCATTTCGGCATTAAGGTGCAGCGCTATCCTGCCGTCGGAAAATACTGTCCACTCGGCGGTCATTTTATAAATCGGATACTTTCCGGTCGACAGCATGCCGAAATGCGAGGTGACAGACACCGCGCCGTCGTGCTCGGTTATTTCGGTGTCGTATTCATACGCCCTTGCGTCGTGGAAGCCTGCCTGTATGAATTTTGTCTTTTCATGGCGATCGTTGTCTATCGGTGCACGCCAGAACGTGAAATTCATAGGCTTTTTGAGTACTTTTTTCCCACCTGTCGAAAGCTCCGAGAAGGCGCAGCAATCCTTGTCGTAAATATAGCAGAAGCTGTCGGAATAAAGCTTTATTTTTCTGCCCGTTTCCTCAAAATGCACCGTGCCGAGCGAGATCTTTTCGGCGTGCACCGTTTCGGTCGGAAGTCTGAACTGCTCAAATCCCACAATTTCTCCGTCCGGCACATAGCTGTTTCCGAACGAGGCAAAAGAGATCCTTACATAACACCTGCCGTCGCTCGGTAAGCTGTAGCCGAGGGTCACGCGCTCGCTCTTTTTGGGCGGTATCGCAAGTGAACCTATAGTGCCCGACGCTACTATCTCACCGTTCCTTGTCAGCTCCCACGAACCATCAAGCCTTGACATATAGCTGAAATCATACTCGTTCTTTATCTCGAACACACCATAGCTGAGATCTACAGGTGTTACCGAAAACGGCTTCAAAATATTTTTATAGTCCTTAAGCCCCGGCATTGGGTGCATATCGGGGGAAACAAGCCCGTCGCAGCAGAAGTTGCCGTCATGGTATTTCTCGCCGTAATCGCCGCCGTAGAGGTAACGGGGTTTCCCGTCAGCCGTTTTGCCGGCGTACAGTCCGTGATTGAACCATTCCCAGACAAATCCGCCCATAAAATTTTCGTGGGCGTTTATGATATCCCAGTAATCCTTAAGATCACCCGGTCCGTTGCCCATGGCGTGACTGTATTCGCAAAGCACAAGCGGCTTGCTAAAACCTGCGTCATGTGCCGCATTGCAGTAATCCTCACACCACTGCTCCGACGCATACATTTTGCTGACCGTGTCAAGTGGGGCTGGGTACAGCTTCATAAATTCGGTCATATCGGCGTTGCCGGGCGCGCCCTCGTAGTGGGTGAAACGCGTGTCATCGCGCCGCTTGGTCGCAATGAGAGCCTTTTCCACGTTTCTGCCGTATCCTGCTTCGTTGCCCATTGACCACGCAATTATCGACGGATGATTTTTGAAGTTTTCGACCATCAGCGATACGCGCTCGCAAAGCTGATGCTCCCATTCGGGACGGTCGGCAATTGTGCCCCTGACCGCCATTTTTGTGCCGCCGCCGTTGCGGTTGGCATATGCAGGCCAACCCAGCCCGTGCGCCTCATAATCAGCCTCGCACATGACGTAAAAGCCCATCTTGTCACACAGCTCGTAAAATCTCGGATCGTTCGGATAATGCGAGGTTCTAACGGCGTTTATATTGTGCCTTTTCATTAGCACAAGGTCACGCTTCATGTCCTCGACTGAGCAGGCATAGCCGGTCTTTGCGTTGAAATCATGGCGGTTTACGCCTTTAAGCTTTATCGCCCTGCCGTTAAAGCGCATGACACCGTTTTCTATTTTTATCTCTCTGATACCGACCGGTACCGTTATAAACTCGCTTGCGCTTTCTATAATGCAGGTGTAAAGCTCCGGATATTCGGCGCTCCACAGCCGCGGATCGCGGACGGTAAATTCGGCATGACCGTCGTCTGAAAACATCGTTGCTTCCATTTTGTCGCCAGAGGGTGAAAAAATAGTCACGATCGAGTCTCCCGAAACGGGACTGTCAATATCAAGCTTTATTGTGGCGGCGCGGTAGTCCTCGGAAATATCGGTCCTCAGCGAAATATCGTTTATATGCCCTTTCGGTCTGAAAAGCAGGTAAACGTCGCGGAAAATACCCGACAGGCGCCATTTGTCCTGATCCTCAAGATATGATCCGTCGCACCATTTGCTGACTATTGCGGTCAGCCTGTTTTTGCCGGTATGAAGATACTTAGTGATGTCATATTCGGCAGCCATGTGGGATATCTGACTGTAGCCGACAAACTGCCCGTTTATATAAAGGTAAAGACAGGAGTCTACACCTTCAAATATAATGTATTTATTGAAAACATCCATATCGTTTTCAATGACAAAATCGGTCGAATAAACGCCGGCAGGGGTGGTCTTTGGCACACGCGGCAGATCGACCGGGAACGGGTAGCGCACGTTTGTATACTGCGGAGCGTCATATCCGTGAAGCTGCCAGTTAGATGGTACAAAAAGCCTGTCCCATTTTGAAGTGTCATTAGACGCGTCGGTTATATTATCCGGAATGTTCTCAAACGAGTCGTAATAGGAAAACGCCCATTTGCAGCCTGAAAGCAGCTTGAACCGTCCGCTTTTTTCACGCGAATTTTCAAGGGCCTCAGCCGGTGTGGAATAAGGTACATAATAAGATCTCGGTGCTTCTGTGCCGAGTCTTGTGATTCCGGGATCATTATGGTAGCGTTCCTTTATCATCATAAGGTACCTCCTAAATAAATAACCTCAACGGTTTTACCGTCCTTTTTGTAAACGCGCGGCATTCTTATAGATATGTTGCACATTATCTCGTACGATATCGTACCGCAGGCTGCGGCAATATCGTCAAATGATACCGAAAGATCGCCCTCAGTGCCTATTACGGTCACCGGTGTCCCGATATCAACACAGTCAATTCCGGTTATATCGACCATCATCTGATCCATGCACACCCTGCCTATGACCGGTGCGTAGCTGCCGTTTATTATCACCTTGCCGCTGCCCGACATTGCCCTCGGGTATCCGTCGGCATATCCTATCGGCACCGTGGCGACACGAAGGGGCTTTGATACCTTATATGTTCTGCCGTAGCTTACCTCATCGCTCTCAAAAAGCGTTTTGACCATTGATACAGACGACTTTACCGACATGACCGGCACCGGAGTGTAGCCGAGCGGCAGTCCGGCAGCCGGTGCTGCACCGTACAGTATGATGCCCGGTCTTATAAGATTTCCCTCGTCGTCTCTGAGCAGCGACGCCGCCGAATTGCAGCAGTGCACATATTTGAAGGTGTGACCGAGTGAGGTCAGCCTTTCTACGGTCTTTATAAACCGGTCATACTGACCGTCTGAAAAGCTTATGTCCCCGTCATCAACGCTGTCCGAGCAGGAAAAATGCGTGAATATACCCTCAAAATGCAGGCTGGGCAGGGAAAGTGTATCGATAAGCTCTGAAAGCTCCTTTTCATCGCCGCCGTCTCCGCGGCAGTCAAAGCCTATGCGGCACATGCCGGTGTCGAGCTTAATGTGCACCTTTATAACAAGATTTTTGGAGTCGGCAGCCGCCGACAGCTTTTTTGCGTAGTCTGCACAGTAAACGGTCTGCGTTATGTTGAAGGCATAAAGCTGCTCAATATATTCGACCGGGGTAAATCCGAGCACAAGAATGTTTTTTGCAATACCGAATTTTCTGAGCTTTATAGCCTCGTTTATGTTTGAAACGGCAAAGCCCTCGGCACCGTTTTGCTCATAAAGCGCCGCCAGCATATTCGCACCGTGACCGTATGCATCAGCCTTTACTACAGGCATTATGTATCTGCCGTTCGCGGCAGCCTTTATATGCTGCCAGTTATCAAGGGCTTTATCAAGATCTATCTCAGCCCATGTGCGTTTAAGGTATTCCATATTTAAAACAGGTCCTTATTAATTGAAATATTTTTTTGTTGCGTCGTTATTTAGACACAATATCCCATACATTTTATATTATATTAATATTAGCGATTATGCAAGTGAAAAAAAACAGCAATATAAAAAAATTCCGGGCCGCCTTATAAGGGGCGCCCGGAACTTCTGAAGGAGAAGGGGATCAGCAGCCGCAGCCGCAATCACCGCAACCGTTACCGCTGTTACAGCAACCGCTTCCATTGCCGCATCCGTTACCGCAGCAGCAGAATACGATTATGAGAAGTATGATTATCCAGCAGCAGTTATTTGAGCCAAAACCGTTACACATGTGTTTGTTTCCTCCTTTCCGATCTTCTATGACATACTATGATGAAAGAAGGAAAGTGTGAAAGAAACGAAAATCAGAAATATTCAGAAAACCGTAAAAAATCCGAGAAAACCGAAGCAAAGACTATGTAAATTAAAATTTCGGGCACCGACTATATGCAACAGGCAAAAATTTGACTTTGACTATCTTTGACTTTTGTGTTACAATCATATCAGTAAAAAATATCTGCTGACGCAGGATTATAGCGGCAAAAGGAGAAAGAAATGAGACTGAGTGATGTTATAGCCGATGAAATAAACAGGATGCTTGATGAATCGGGTGACGGATCGGCTGAAATAAAGCGCAACGAGCTTGCCTCGCATATCGGCTGCGTGCCGAGCCAGATAAATTATGTCATATCCTCAAGGTTCGTCCCCGAGCAAGGGTATATAGTTGAGAGCCGCCGGGGCGGCGGAGGATTTATAAAAATTACGAGGGTACACCTTGATAAATCCTCCGCCATTATGCATATAGTCAATATAATAGGCAAGGAGCTTGACGACAATACCGCAAGGGTGATACTTGACAACTGCCGCCGGGGCGGACTGCTTACCGACGCTGCGGCAAGACTTATCTATTCGGCAATATCATCACAGGTGATGTCAAATGTACCGGTCGGTCTCAGAGATGCTTTAAGGGCGGCAGCCGTGAAACAGATGCTGCTGTCACAGGTTTGAGGTGATTTTATGCTTTGTCAGAAATGTAAACAGCGCGAGGCGACCCGGCACATACGCTCGGTCGTTGACGGTGTCGTGAACGACTCGTATCTATGCGAAAAGTGTGCCGAGTCGCTGAAGGTGACCGATATTTACGGAAGCGAGCTGTTCAAGATACTGTCGTCGCTTATAGATACAAAGGAAGAAGCAGATACTCCGCGCTGCGATTGCTGCGGTATCAGCTTCAATGAAATATCGAGAACAGGCAGGGTCGGCTGCGCGAGGTGCTATAAATTTTTTGAAAAGCAGCTGCGTCCTGCCATTGCAAAGATCCACGGCGCCACGACCCACGCAGGCAAGGTGCCGAAAAGACCCGAAAGGTGTGAGGAAGGCACTGCCGACACTGAAAATATCAAGGTAGAAGAACTTAAAATACAGCTGAAAACCGCGGTGGAAAACGAGGAATATGAAAAAGCAGCACTGCTCCGCGACGAGATAAAGGGTCTGGAGGGTGATAAATAATGTGGTACGAAGGTGAAAATAAAAGCGCTGTGCTCAGCACCCGTATACGTCTTGCAAGAAATCTTGACGGCGTTCCTTTCCCGTCACGTCTTGAAATGAGCGCTAAAAGAAGCGTCAACGAAAGCATAGCAAGGGCTGTGGCTGGAGCTTCGCTCCCCGGCGGAAAATATAAGCGCATAGATATGGACGATATAAGCGAGGTCGAGATATATTCGATGGTCGAAAAGCACCTTATAAGTCCTCAGTTTGCGTCATCGGACAAAAGCGGAATACTGTTTCTGTCCGAGGATGGTACGGTTAGCATAATGATAGGTGAGGAAGATCACATAAGGGTACAGGTCATAAAAGGCGGACTTGACGTTGAAAACGCACTGAGTATATGCAGCGCTGTCGATGACGCCATATCGGGCGTTCTGAATATAGCCTTTGACCCGAAGCTCGGCTATCTTACAGCCTGCCCGACCAATCTCGGCACCGGTATGCGCGCGTCGGTCATGATGCATTTGCCGATGCTTGAAAAAAGCGGCGAGCTTGGAACCATAAGCTCGGCAATGGGAAAGCTGGGGCTTGTATTCCGCGGATTTTACGGCGAGGGCAGCAAGGCTACGGCGTCGGTCTATCAGCTGTCAAATCAGGTGACTCTCGGAACATCGGAAAGCAGCGCGGCTGAGGGGCTTGTCAGCATTGCCAACCAGATAACGGGCAGGGAAGCCGCACTCATGGCTGCTGCCGACAAAGTGTCGCTTGCCGACATATGCTGCCGGTCGTTCGGAATACTGAAATACGCAAGAAAGCTCGGCACTGCCGAGATGATGAGCAGGGTATCGGATATAATGCTGGGACAGAGAGCCGGAGTGATATCGCTGCCGTACGGTGTGCAGCCGTTCAATATTTTCATATCAATGCAGCCTGCGACACTGACGCTGCAAAAAGGAAGCTCTGCTTCGAATGATACGGACGTTTTAAGGGCAGACTCGGTGAGAGGACTGCTGAAAGGCATAGAAATATGATATTAAATCTATATTTACCCGGCAAAAATATATATTGATCGGATAACGAAATAAGGGGGCTTTGACCTATGAGATATAATTTCGGAGGCTTTACTGGTAAAGCAAACGCCGCGCTGAATTACTCCATAATCGGGGCGGAACAGCTCGGACACACATATATTGGCAGCGAGCATTTGCTGCTGGGACTTTTATCGGTCGAGGACTCGGTCGCGTCGCAGCTGCTGTCGGAGGTGGGTGTGACAAAAGAGAAGGTGACCGAGCTTATAAAGAGCAATATAGGAACCGGTTCGCCCACAAGGCTGTCGCCCGAAAATCTTACACCCCGCGCCAAACGCGTAATAGAGGTCGCGGTTGCCGGTACGCGTGAGATGGGCAACACATTTGTGGGTACCGAGCATATACTTATGGGAATACTCAGCGAAGGCGACAACTACGCCATACGCTTCCTCGGCGATCTCGGTGTCGATATCGCCACACTGTCAGAGCGCGCCGCCGAGGCGTCAGGGTCGCTTCCCGATGATCAGAACGACGGGCACGACAGGCAGAAAACCGACAGAAAACAAAAAAAGACCCCAACGCTCGACAAATATGGCAGGGATCTTACCGCCCTTGCAAAAAAAGGAAAGATAGACCCGGTCATAGGCAGAAAAAACGAGATAGAACGTGTGATACAGATACTTTGCCGCAGGACCAAGAACAACCCTTGCCTTATAGGTGAGCCGGGCGTCGGCAAAACCGCCATTGCGGAGGGTCTGGCACTTAAAATAGCATCGGGCGACGCACCGGATATTCTGAAAGACAAACGTGTCATTGCCCTTGATCTTACCGGAATGATAGCCGGTACAAAGTACCGCGGAGACTTTGAGGAGCGCATTAAAAATGCCATTGACGAGGTGACGTCGTCGGACGACGTTATTCTGTTTATAGATGAGATACACACCATAGTCGGTGCCGGAGCGTCTGCTGATGGTTCTATAGACGCCGCAAATATTTTGAAGCCGTCTTTAGCCCGCGGCGAGCTTCAGGTGATAGGTGCTACTACCTTGGACGAATACCGCAGGAACATTGAGAAGGATGCGGCTTTGGAAAGACGTTTTCAGCCCGTTACAGTGGGCGAGCCGAGCGAGGAGGACGCGACAGCCATACTGAAGGGACTGCGCGACAAATACGAGGCACATCACAAGGTAAAGATAACCGACGAGGCTATCGATGCGGCGGTGAAGCTGTCCGCACGTTATATTTCCGACCGCTATCTGCCCGACAAGGCTATCGACCTTATAGACGAGGCGGCGTCAAGGGTACGCCTTAATGCGTCAACTGCTCCCGATGAGGTAAAGCAGCTCGAGCAGGAGCTTAAAAGGGTCGGCGAGGAAAAAAACTCCGCTATCCTTGCACAGGATTATGAAAAGGCGGCAGGACTGCGCGATAAAGAGCGTGAGCTTAGCGAGCGGCTTAAAGGCAGAAAGACCGAATGGTCGGCGGCAAATGAAAATTCCGGTGAGAGGGTCACGGCTGAGGACATTGCCGATCTTGTATCCGCCACCACAAAAATACCGGTCAGCCAGCTGACCGAGACCGAAAGCGAACGGCTTTTAAAGCTGGAGGAGGTTCTGCACGAGCGCATTGTAGGGCAAAGTACCGCCGTTTCGGCGGTCGCAAGGGCGATACGCCGCGGCAGAGTTGGTCTTAAAGACCCTGACCGCCCCATAGGTTCGTTTATTTTCCTCGGACCCACCGGCGTGGGCAAGACCGAGCTTTGCAAGGCATTGGCTGAGGCTATGTTCGGCAGCGAAAATGCCATGATAAGGCTTGACATGTCGGAATACATGGAAAAGCACACGGTGTCGCGCCTTATAGGATCGCCGCCGGGATATGTCGGCTTTGAAGAGGGCGGACAGCTCACCGAAAAGATACGTCGGTCACCGTATTCGGTAGTCCTTTTTGATGAAATAGAAAAGGCTCACCCCGATGTGTTCAACATCCTTTTGCAGATACTTGACGACGGCAGGCTGACCGACTCGAAAGGACGCACCGTGAATTTCAAAAATACCTGCATTATAATGACTTCAAATTTAGGTGCAAGGCATCTTACCGAAAAGGCAAAGGCGCTCGGCTTTGGGACGACTGCCGAAACGGGCGAGGAAGCGGCAAGGGAGAAGATACTCGACGAACTGAAAAAGGCATTCAGACCTGAGTTCCTCAACCGCGTTGACGACATCATAATATTCAACAGGTTGACTGCCGATGAAATACGCGAGATAGCCGGAAAGATGCTGGCGTCTCTCTCAGCCAGACTTTCATCACTCGGCATTGATCTGCGGTTTGATGACAGTGCGGTAAAGGAAATAGCGTCGTCCGGATATGACGACACCTACGGTGCGAGACCGCTCCGCAGAGCCATACAGACGAAGATAGAGGATATGCTAAGCGAAAGAATACTTGATTCCACCCTTAAAAAGGGCGACAGCGCCGTATGCACCTTCAAAGACGGTGAATTTACCGTGGTAAAGGATGAACATGCGAACGCATGATGCAAAAATGCCGGAACTGACGAAAGTCAGCTCCGGCATTTGGTTTTTATAAATTTATGCGTCCACGGTTTCCTTGTTTTCTTCCTTTACCTCTTCTTCGGGAAGCTCCGATGTGCAGTTGGGGCAGCGTGTCGCATTTATATCAATAGTGCTTTTGCAGAACGGACAGGTTTTGGTTGTGGGCTTGGGCTCCGGCTCGGGACCGTCATGCTTCTTTTTTAGATCGTTTAACGAATTTATCGCCTTGACGATTATAAAAAGAATGAATGCTATTATAATGAAGTTGAGTATAGACATTATAAATGAACCGATCTTGATATCCACCCCGAATATATGAACTGCGAGGTTGTTGAAATCGGAACGGATAAACAATCCCAATATCGGGGAGATCATATCATTGACCAGCGAGTCAACGATCGCTTTGAAGGCGGCACCTATCATGATACCGACTGCCATGTCAACGACATTGCCGCGGTTTATAAATTCTTTGAATTCAGAAAAAAACTTTTTCATACCTATTCTCCAAAATACAGTAATTCGCCGATCACGGCGTTTGATACAAGAAATCCTTTTTCAGTCAGCGCAAAATGAGCACTGTCAAGAACGGCAAGCCCGGCATTGCTGAAGCGTTCGGCTTTTGCAAGGAACTTTGCGGTATCCACACTGCCTAAAAGGCGCCGCAGCTCGGGTAAATCTATTCCGCATGAAAGGCGCAACCTCAGCATTATCGCTTCCGCCGGATCTCCGCCGCTGCCGTCGGAAACGGGGGTCGGTGACGAAAGGTATTTTTCGGTGTCGCGTTCAAAATAGAAGCGCTTGCCGTTCAGGTAGGAATGAGCCGCAGGACCGAGCCCTAAGTATTCACGGTCGTTCCAGTATTTGAGGTTGTGACGCGAGTTGTACCCTGCCTTGGCAAAATTAGATATTTCATAGTGCAGAAAGCCGTTTTGCCGCAAAACTTCGGACATATAAAGGTACATGTCAGCCACCGTGTCCTCGTCGGGCAGCGAAAGGCTTGCAGGGCTGCTTTTTTGCAGCTTATAAAGCGGTGTGCCCGGCTCCAGCTTCAATATGTAGCAGGAAATATGCTGAACGTCGAGCGAGAGGGCAAATTCTATCGATTTTTCAAGTGACCGCATGGTCTGATAGGGCAGTCCCAGCATAAGATCGACCGAAATGTTGCGAAATCCGGCTGCCTTCGCGTCCTTTACGGTTCTTTCGGCATCGCTTACGGTGTGCCTTCTTGAAATGGCTCCCAGCTCCGATTCCACACCCGACTGAATGCCGAGAGACAGCCGGTCGGCACCGGCTGACCTCAGCATCAGAAGATCGTCATAAAGATGTTCGGCAGGATTTGCCTCAATCGTTATCTCTGCGTCATCGGTCAGAAAAGCAGACTTTGCAGCGCTTATCAATTCCGAAAGCCTTTTTCCGCCTAAAAGCGACGGCGTACCTCCGCCGAAATAAAGCGTATCTGCCTTTTTGTTCAGCTTTTTTGCCGCCTCGCTTATGTGCCGGCACAAAACATTGGTATACCGGTCAAGCATTGTGTGACCGGCAGGCGCCGAATAAAAATCACAGTAGGCACATTTGGAAACGCAAAAGGGAACGTGTATATATAATCCTATGGGATCACTCAACTATTGTACCCATGCAGCTTCCCGGAATGGCAGCCGCATTTGCCTCGTCGGTGTCAACATGCATCGCAAGGGCGTATTTCGGGCTGACGCGGACGACGGTGTCACCGAAAACAAGGCTTCTTTCTGCTGTGTTTATTGCGACCTTTACTATCTGTGCGTCCTTTACTCCGAATTTCTCGGCATCCTCGGGGGTCATGTGGATATGTCTCTTGGCAACTATAACGCCCTCTTTAAGCTCGACCTCGCCTGCAGGACCTACGAGCTTACATGCTCCGCTGCCCTTGACATCGCCCGACTCACGGATGGGAGCGGCAATGCCGACCGACCTTGCGTCGGTAGCCGAAAGCTCTACCTGATCGGCGCTGCGGCACGGTCCGAGTATGGAAACGCCTGCAAGCTCCTTTTTGGGGCCTACGACGGTAACGCGCTCATTTGACGCGAACTGACCGGGCTGTGAAAGCTCCTTTTTGACGGTAAGCTCATAACCCTTGCCGAACAGTACTTCGAGAGTCTCCTTTGTCACATGAACGTGACGTGCTGAAATTTCAACCAAAAATTCATTAGCCATAATAACATCCTCCTTTAAAATTCATTCCTATTGTATCACATTGTAAAGATTTTTCAAGATACATTTAAAGGCTTTCTTGAAGTTTTGACATATTGCTGTATAATAATTTGTGAGGTGATATGCTTGGATCTTGAAATGCTTAAGGCTGAATGTGATGAATGCACCGCGTGTAAGCTGTCAGAGACGCGGCACAACGTTGTTTTCGGTGAGGGAAGCGAAAACGCCAAAGTGATGTTTGTGGGCGAAGGACCCGGCGAGACCGAGGACCTTACAGGCAGACCGTTTGTAGGCAAAGCCGGTATGCTGCTCGATAAAATGCTGCTTGCCGCCGAAATAGAACGCGAAAAGGTGTATATCGCAAATATCGTAAAGTGCCGTCCGCCGCATAACCGTGACCCTGAGCAGTCTGAGGAGGATGCCTGTATAGAGCATCTGAGAAACCAGGCCAGAATAATAAGACCGCAGCTAATAGTCTGCCTTGGGCGAATTGCAGCCTGCCGCCTTATTTCCCCCGATTTCAAGGTCACAAGGCAGCACGGTCAGCTGATAAAAAAAGGAAACATTATGTTTATAGGAACCTATCATCCGTCGGCGCTGCTGCGCAACCCCGAAAACAAGCCGGCGGCATTTGAAGACATGCTGAAAATCGCGAAGATATATAAGGAGTCACTTTAAGCAAAATAAATCCGGGAACTTTTTTTTACATTTTTCTTCTATTATTTGTACAAATTAATGTTGCATATCAATAAAATGTATGATATACTGTAAACGCATTTTATAGAAAATGTCAAGTTATAAGGAGGAAATAAGTAATGAAATGGAAGAAACTGCTCTGTCTGGCTGCTGCCGCGTTAATGCTTGTCGGCATATTCGGCGGCTGCGGCAAGAAAACCGACTCGTCGTCGGGTGGTGACAGCTCTTATACGGCAAGTGCCGATGAGGGCATCTTTTCAAAAGAAAAGGTCAACTGGTACGATGATGCCGGTGATGTGCGCTACAAAATAGTCCGTCCGGAGGGTGACGACAGCAAACTGACCGCTGTTTCGGCATATCTGTTCAAGCAGGTCAAGACCGAGCTTGGGAACCTCAAGAATGTTATGGACAGCGAGGACGGCACCGACGCTTACGAAATACTTGTAGGCGACACCAACCGTGAGGAGACCGCAAAAGCAAAGGCCTATTTAATGGATAAGACCGGCGGAAGATATGACGATTACATAATTGCCACCATAGGCAAAAAGATAGTTATATATTCGCAGAGCGTCGATAAATTGCAGACCGCTGCCGAATACTTTATCGCAAACTTCCTTAAAAAGGAAGGTATTGACGGCGGTATAGAATATGTTTGCAAGGCTGAGGGTGATTTCGTCGAATCTGCCGTAAACGGCGCTCCAGCAGGCTTGTTTACCATAGTGAGACCGAGCTACAACTTCTCATATCTTGCCCAGACCGAGATAAACAACATGGTAGACGAACTGCTCAAGGTCAGCGGCTATAAGCTGGCAGTCAAAAAGGACGGCGATTTTGCCGAGAGCGAGTATGAAATAGTAGTAGGTGACACCAACCGCGGAGATACCGCTGCTACGACCAATCCCGACGAGTACATTATAAAGATAACCGGCAAAAAGATATACTTAAACGGCGGTTCGCCGCATGCCGTTGCATTGGCAGTTTCAGAGTTTGCCAAGCTCATCGAAAAAGGAAATGTTGAGGATACCATGTCTGTTACCGGCAGCTATTCCACGACTATTTCGGGCTACGATCTAAGCAAGACCTACACCCCGCAGTGGTATGATGATTTTAACGGGAACGAGGTCGACAACACAAAGTGGTACATAATGGAGGGCGGAGAATTTGGACGTATGGGCAAGAACGGCAAGTTCTCCGGCATGGCAAAGGAAAACGTTTTCCTTAAAGAAGGCATGCTTTATATAATCGGCACCGAATCCGATACAGAATACAGAGGCGGAACGGTCAGCACAAACGGCAAAATGCGCTATCAGTACGGATACATGGAAAAAAGCTCGCTTGTGCCCGACGGCGACGGCTTCTGGTCGCTGCTTTGGCTTTGCGGCAAGTCCGGCTTTATGTATATGAGTCCGGAGATCGACGTAAATGAGTGCTTCGGCAACGCCAGCATAACGGCAGCCAACTGCCATGCATGGCCTACTACTCTGGGCTCATCTATGGGAATGGAGCACACGTCCCTCGACGGTAAGTATTCAAACGAAAAGAAATTCATCTGCCCGGACGGCAAGAAGCTCAGCGATGAGTTCCACACCTATGGCTTCCTCTGGACCGACGAGGCCATGACGTTTATGATAGATGGTGATGTGTTCTTCTCCTATCAGACCAATACCACCGAAGCAGATATCGACGCATTTGTAAACAGCTCAATGTATGCGATGCTTTCGTATTCGGTCGGACGTGACAACAACGGTCTTGATATTTCAAACTGCACTCCGGATGAGTGGCAGAACACCAACAAGTTCATAACCGACTGGATATATCTCTACAGGTTACAGGACGGCAAGGGCAATCTGACCCTCAACTGATAACTATTAAAACGGGTTCCGGACCGCCGATACAGGCGGTCCGGATTTTTGTCAGCCTAAAATCAGCATGGTGTGCCGGTTTTTCAAAAAAATAATTGTTGACAAGCGTAGTCTCTGCTGATATAATATTTGTGCTATTGATTTGGAAATAGTATCCTTGATCTTGTAATACAGCAAGGTCCACAAGTCCATAAGGAGGTGTAAACGTATGGTAACTAAGAAGTATGAAGCAATGATGGTTTTCTCCGTTGTTTCGGGAGATGAGGCTACGGCCGCTCTCGCGGAGAAGTTCAAGGCTCTCATTGCCGAGCACGGTACCGTCGAAAACGTTGATGATTGGGGCAAGCGCCGTCTTGCATATCCGATCAACGACGAAGTTGAAGGCTATTATGTTATAGTAGACTTCGAGAGCAATACCGAGTTCCCGGCAGAGCTTGACCGTGTTGCCAAGATCACCGACGGTGTTCTTCGCACAATGGTCATCAGCAAATAAGGGAGGGTGTGTTTCAATGAACGTTGTAATACTTGTCGGCAGACTTACCGATAATCCCGAGCTGCGTCACACGAACAGCAATATTTCGGTGACGAGATTTTCTATAGCGGTTGATCGCCGCATAGCAAAATCAAGCGAAGAAAGACAGACTGATTTCATCAATATAGTTGCGTGGAGACAGACCGCTGAATTTATCACTACCTATTTCAAAAAGGGTCAGCGCATCGGCATTGAAGGCTCGCTGCGTATGAATAAATTCACCGATAAGGACGGCAACAACCGCACTACCTATGAGGTGGTCGCGAATAATGTCGAATTTGTCGAGTCCAAGCGTGACAGCGGCAATGCAGGTGCATATGCGGCACCGGCAGCAGCTGCCGCTCCCGAGTCGTTCTCGAACAGCGAGTCAGGCGATTTCGCCGAGATCGCGTCTGATGACGATCTGCCATTCTGATCTTAAATACTACGGCTTTTAGCCTTATTTCATTCTAAAGGAGGTCGCCTTAAAATGGAGAAGAACGAAAGACCCATGCACCGCAAGCCGCGCAAGAAGGTTTGCCATTTTTGCGTTGACCGTGCAGAGTTCATCGATTATAAGGATGTTGCAAAGCTCCGCAAGTTTGTCTCAGAGCGCGCAAAGATCCTTCCGCGTCGTGTGACCGGCACCTGTGCCGCTCATCAGCGTGAGCTTACTACCGCTATCAAGCGCGCACGTTATGTTGCACTGCTTCCGTATGTAAGCGATTAATCACAGATCTTTCAATGCACTGCCTGAAAAAAGGCAGTGCATTTTTTATATACGGATATATAAAATTTTATATAGATATTGAACTGTGAGTGCACAACCGGTTGTAGATATTCTACAACGCTTTTTAGATTTTTTATTTTTACAGCCCTTTGAATATCACCTTTTTCTGTATACGCTATATCGATAACAGAATATCTATATTCCTCTTTTATATTTCAAATATATGAAAGAGGGAATTATAATATAGACAGATTAAGGCGATATGCCGGAAAGGGAGTAATATAATGGCAAGATTTACATTACCGAGAGATATTTATCACGGGAAGGGCTCACTTGAGGCCCTCAAGAGCTTTGAAGGAAAAAGGGCTATGATCTGCGTCGGCGGCGGAAGCATGAAACGCTTCGGCTTCCTTGACAGGGCAGAGAGCTACCTTAAAGAGGCCGGTATGGAGGTCGAGATATTCTCAGGCATCGAGCCGGATCCGTCGGTTGAAACCGTAATGCGCGGTGCTGCCGCAATGGAAAAATTCCAGCCCGACTGGATAGTTGCTATAGGCGGAGGTTCGCCTATCGACGCCGCAAAGGCTATGTGGATAAAGTATGAGTATCCCGACATCACATTTGAAGATATGTGCAAGGTGTTCGGTATTCCGAAGCTGAGAAGAAAGGCTCATTTCTGCGCTATTTCCTCTACCTCCGGTACCGCGACCGAGGTCACTGCATTTTCAATAATCACCGACTATTCAAAGGGCATCAAGTACCCGATAGCCGATTTTGAGATCACACCTGACGTTGCAATAGTTGACCCTGAGCTTGCAGAGACCATGCCGCAGAAGCTGGTCGCACATACAGGTATGGATGCAATGACCCATGCTATAGAGGCTTATGTTTCGACTGCCAACAGCGATTATACCGATCCTTTGGCTATCCACGCCATCGAAATGATTATGGATTCGCTCGTAAAGTCTTATAACGGCGATATGGAAGCGAGAGACAAGATGCACAACGCACAGTGCCTTGCCGGTATGGCTTTCTCGAATGCTCTGCTCGGTATTGTTCACTCGATGGCTCATAAGACCGGCGCCGCTTTTGCGGACTACGGCTCACATATCATCCACGGCGCTGCTAACGCAATGTACCTGCCGAAGGTTATTGCCTTCAACGCAAAGGATGAGACCGCGAAGAAGCGTTACGGCGTTATAGTTGATTACATGGGTATCTGCGACAGGTCGGCTTCCGACGATGAGAAGGTCGCCGCACTTATAAAGTACCTGCGTAAGATGAACGACGAGCTCAACATTCCGCACTGCATCGGACATTACGGACCGGACAGCTATCCGGCAGAGAAAGGCTTCGTACCCGAGGAAGTATTCCTTGAGAGACTGCATGACATCGCAGTCAACGCCATTGCAGATGCCTGCACCGGATCGAATCCGCGTCAGCCGAGTGTTGAGGAAATGGAAAAGCTGCTCAAGTGCTGCTATTATGACACCGAGGTCGATTTTTAAGCGGCCGGCTGCATAAGACTTTCAAGGCTGCCGCATTTTATGATGCGGCAGCCGTTTTTTGTGAAGATGCTGCCTCTGTTAAAATATTGCACTTTATTTTTTGTACAGGGTGTGCTAATATTATATGGGTCGGTCTTTGCCGCCGCTGCAAGACCGGGGTACCTACGGCAATGAAACCGGAAAAGCGGCAGAATGGAGAAAGATATGTATAGAATAGTCACGAAGAAGGCGCTCAATCCTACGGTGACCATGATGGAGATAGAAGCTCCGTTTGTCGCCAAAAAAGCTGAGCCCGGACAGTTTATAATACTCCGTACCGATGCCGACGGTGAACGTATTCCGTTGACCATCGCAGGATATGACCGCGAAAAGGGTACTGTGAAAATAATATTCCAGATAGTCGGTGCCACTACCGAAAAGCTGAACCATAAGGAGCAGGGTGACTGCCTGCATGATTTTGTCGGACCTTTAGGCGTTCCGACCCATACCGAAGGGCTTAAAAAGGCGTGCATTGTAGGCGGCGGCGTCGGATGCGCGATAGCGCTCCCGATAGCCGAAAAGCTTCATGCAATGGGCTGCTCGGTCACATCGGTGATAGGCTTCCGCTCAAAGGATCTTCTGATACTTGAGGACGAATTCAAAGCGGCTTCCGACCGACTGTTTGTCATGACCGACGACGGCAGCTACGGCACAAAAGGCAATGTATGTCAGCCGCTGGACGAAATGTTCCGAAACGGCGAAAAATTTGACAAGGTCATAACTATAGGACCGCTGATCATGATGAAATTTGTTGTTGCCGCGACCAAACCTACCGGAATACCCTGCACGGTATCCATGAATCCTATTATGATAGACGGTACGGGAATGTGCGGCGGCTGCCGTCTGACACTGCACCGTGACGGCGAGCGCGTCACAAAGTTTGCCTGCGTCGACGGTCCGGACTTCAACGGTTATGAGGTCGATTTTGACGAGGCAATGTCAAGAGGTGCAATGTACCGTGACTTTGAGCGTCACGCGTATGAAGAGACTTGCAACCTTTTTGCAAAGGAGGCAAAGTAAAATGCAGAAGCCAAACATGAGACTTACAAAGAACCCCATGCCGTCGCAGGAGCCGGCTGTCAGGGCGCATAACTTCCTTGAGGTTACAAACGGATATACCGATGAAATGGCGGTAGATGAGGCGCTGCGCTGCCTTTCGTGCAAAAACATGCCCTGCGTTTCGGGATGCCCTGTAAATATCCATATCCCTGAGTTCATAGCAAAGATAAAGGAAGGGGATTTTGAGGGCGCTTATGAGGTTATAAGCCGCACATCGTCGCTCCCTGCCGTTTGCGGAAGAGTCTGTCCGCAGGAAACGCAGTGTGAAAGCAAATGCGTCCGCGGTATTAAGGGCGAGCCGGTAGGTATCGGACGCCTTGAAAGATTTGTTGCCGACTGGCACAACGCACATTCAGATGCCGTTCCCAAATGTGCTCCCGACAACGGACATAGGGTGGCTGTCGTCGGTTCCGGACCTTCGGGACTGACCTGTGCCGGCGACCTCGCCAAAAGGGGCTACAAGGTCACGGTATTTGAGGCACTCCACACAGCCGGCGGCGTTCTGGTCTACGGAATACCTGAGTTTCGTCTGCCGAAATCCATAGTAAGCAAGGAGGTAGAAAACCTCTCCTCTATGGGTGTGGATATCGAGACCAACATGGTGGTCGGAAAAACGCTGACCATTGATGAGATATTTGATATGGGCTATGAGGCGGTATTTATAGGCTCGGGCGCAGGACTGCCGAATTTCATGGGCATACCGGGCGAGGAGCTGAAGGGCGTATATTCCGCAAACGAATTTCTTACCCGTTCCAACCTTATGAAGGCATATAAAGACGATCCCGTAACGCCTATAATGAAGGGCGGAAAGGTCGCCGTCGTAGGCGGCGGAAATGTTGCCATGGATGCCGCGCGTACCGCGTTGAGACTCGGTGCCGAAAAGGTATATATCGTATACCGCCGTTCGCTTGACGAGCTTCCTGCAAGAAAGGAAGAGGTCGAGCATGCCATGGAGGAGGGTATTGAGTTCAAGCTCCTTAACAATCCTGTTGAGATACTCGGATACAACAACCCGGATGACCGCCGTGACCCCAAAAACGGATTTGTCACCGGTATTAAGTGTATAAAAATGGAGCTTGGCGAGCCTGATGAAAGAGGCCGCCGCCGTCCGATACCTATTGAGGGCAGCGAATTTGTGCTTGATGTTGACACGGTCGTTATTTCAATAGGCACTTCGCCCAATCCGCTTATCAAGTCCACCACAAAGGGACTTGATGTCAATAAGCGCGGCGGAATAATCATTGAGGAAGCTACCGGAGCAACCACAAAGGAGGGAGTTTACGCCGGCGGCGACGCTGTTACCGGTGCAGCGACGGTCATTTCGGCAATGGGTGCCGGAAAGCTGGCAGCCAAATCAATAGACGAATATCTGAGCAAATAATTCAAAGTTCATCACGGGGCGGTCTTTTTGAGACTGCTCCGTGATTTGTTTTTGTTGATTTAGCACGCGGCATGTGTTAAAATGAATATGCGATAAACCTTAAAAGGGGATGAAATGCATGGCAGACCGTCGTGATAACATAGATCTTAATTCTTACAGTACGGGAAAGAAAAGGCGCGCAAGACGCAAAAGGAAAAAGGGCTTTGCCTATTGGTGGTCAAGGCTCAAAAAGCCGCAGAAGGCGATATTCATTGCATCGTTGTCGGTCGTGCTGTGTATAGTGATAGCAGTAGCTGCTGCTGTTGGGTATATATCAAGCGTTCTCGGCAGGATTGACCGCGACGATACATTTAGCAGCCTTACAAACAGCGACCTCGGTTTTACCGATACCATAAACGAAAACATATTCAATATAGCTCTTTTCGGCGTTGACTCGCGCAAGGTGGGCAATTATTCGGGACTGAGCGACTCCATAATGATACTCAGTGTGGACAAGCTCAATAACGATATAAAGCTGGTGTCTATAATGCGCGACAGCTTTGTGCCCATTGAAGGCAAAAACGGTAAGACAAGATACGGAAAAATAAATTCCGCATATTCGACCGGCGGACCGCAGCTTGCCGTCAAGACGCTGAATCAGCTTTTCAGCCTTGATATCGCAAACTATGCAACGGTCAATTTCTACGGAATGTCCGATATAATTGAGGCGGTGGGCGGTATAGAAGCCGAAATAACCGACTCCGAGCTGCATGTTAAAAGGTTCAATATCAATGATATGATATATGAACAGTGCCAGTACATGGGGCTTGACGCAAAGGATTATTATATAAGCGAAACAGGTATGCAGCATTTGAACGGCGTTCAGGCGGTAGCATATTCAAGAATAAGACACGCCAAAAATTTCAACGGCGTCAATGACGATTTCGGACGGACCGACCGCCAGCGCTATGTTATGCAGCAGCTGCTTGAAAAGGCACTCAAAATGGATGTTACATCCTATCCGGCACTTGTAAACAAGCTGCTTCCTTATGTCAAGACTTCGCTGAGCAACGATCAGCTGCTGTCGCTTGCGTATTTCCTTTCAAAAAAGCCTGCGATGATACAGGCGCGTATACCGCACGATGATTTTATAATAAATGCCGATTATAAGGTGAACGGCGATTCCACGGTGTATTATAACTATAAATATGCCGGAAAGGTCATAAATGCACTGTTCTATGAGGAACTGCTGCCTGAGGAGTATATGAAGCTCAACGGTATTGATAAGACAGGCTGGCACGACGGCACGGGAACTGTAAGTTCAACGCCGGCTGCGTCGTCGGGAACGCCGTCAAAGACGTCGTCCGCATCTCCATCACACGCATCGTCGTCGTCACCGACATCTTCGTCAGCACAGTCGTCATCGGCTGCGTCCTCGGCTGAGAGTAAGCCGGACACGTCGTCAAAAACGCCTTCAAAGGAGCCCGATGAACCGGAAGATCCGGCAGCACCTTCAAAGCCGGACGGATCGGATACATCGTCTGAGCCTTCAACGACCGAGCCGTGAATATTCCTTTGCCTTTATGGCAGCAAAACCTTTGTCGCTAAATAAAAAATATCGGCTGGAACATTTTGTTTCAGCCGATATTTCTTACGTACTGTTTTTATTTGCTCTCTTTGTTTTTGAGGGCAGCCCCTATAAAATCGCGGAACAAAGGATGCGGACGGTTGGGACGCGATTTGAATTCCGGATGATACTGGACACCGACATGCCAGAGATTTTCCGGCACCTCTACCGACTCGACAAGACGCTTGTCCGGAGATATACCGGCAATTTTGAGCCCTGCCGCGGTGAGCACCTCGCGGTAGTCGTTGTTGAACTCATATCTGTGGCGGTGACGCTCATATATAAGGTCCTCGCCGTATGCAGCCATGAGCTTTGAATCGGGTATGACATTGCAGGGATACTGACCGAGACGCATGGTGCCGCCCTTTTCGGTTATGTGCTTCTGATCAGGCATTATATCGATTACCGGATTGGTGGTTTCCGGCGCGATCTCGCTTGAATTCGCGTCTGCAAGTCCGCAGACGTGACGGGCATATTCGATAACGCATATCTGCATGCCGAGGCAAATTCCGAAGTATGGTATGTTGTTTTCCCTTGCGTATTTAGCGGAGGCAATCATACCTTCAATGCCGCGGTTTCCAAAGCCGCCCGGTACGATTATTCCGTCAACATCGTCCAGATACTCGGCGGCGTTTTCGTCGGTTATAAATTCGGAATCAACCCACTTGATATCTATATCGGTTCCGTGAACATATCCGCCGTGCTTGAGCGACTCGACGACCGATATATACGCATCATGCAGCTTGACGTACTTGCCGACGAGCGCAATGCGGACCGTCTTGTTGCAGGCATGTATGCTGGCTATCATGTTTTTCCATTCGTCCTTAAGCTCGGGTATTACCGGAGCGTCAAGTCCCAACGCGTCGCAGACTATTTGTGAGAAATTGCTTCTATCCAGCATGATCGGTGCTTCGTAAAGCACCGGAACGGTCATATTTTCGATAACCCTTTCCGGCTTTACGTTGCAGAAAAGCGATATCTTGTCCTTAATATTCTGCGGCAGCGGCTCATCGCAGCGGCAGATTATGACATCGGGCTGAATACCGTAGGACAGCAGCTTTTTTACACTGTGCTGTGTCGGCTTAGATTTCATCTCGGTAGATCCCGGTACGGTCGGAACAAGGGTGACGTGAATAAACAGGCATTTTTTTCTGCCTATTTCGGTTGCAGCCTGTCTTATTGCCTCCAAAAATGGCTGACTTTCAATATCGCCGACCGTTCCGCCGATCTCGGTTATGACGACATCGGCGTCGTTGATCTCGCCGACACGGTAGACGCAATGCTTTATCTCATTCGTGATGTGCGGTATTATCTGAACCGTCTCACCGAGATACTTTCCGGAACGTTCCTTGGTAAGTACATTGTAATTTACACGTCCGGAGGTGACATTTGAATATCTGTTGAGATTTTCGTCGATAAAACGCTCGTAGTGACCGAGGTCAAGATCGGTCTCGGTACCGTCGTCGGTGACAAATACCTCGCCGTGCTGTATCGGATTCATGGTGCCGGGGTCAACATTCATGTAAGGGTCAAACTTCTGCGCCACAACGCGGTAGCCGCGCATTTTGAGCAGACGCCCGAGCGAAGCGGCGGTAATGCCCTTGCCGAGACCCGAAACAACGCCTCCGGTCACAAATATATATTTCATTTCCTTTTTGTTTTTATCAGCCATATTCTCCACCCACCGTCTTGTCAGAATGACAGAGCCTGACGCAGTTTTTTATCCTTTTTATAATTGCGTGCCGCTGCGGCACCGGCAGTTTTGAGGAAGGGATAATCCCCAAGATATTTTTCGGCTGCGGCGTCAAAGGCGGCAGGATCGTTCCCGAATGTGCCGGCGATTATAACGGCGCATATTATATCGCCGACCACCGTTTCGCCCTCGTAGTGCATTGTGCCGAGCATGCCCCAGTACTTGCCGAGCGCTTTTTTGTTCTTCTGCTCGTCCTTCATAAGCTCCTGCATTTTCTCAACGCCGTATCTTTTGAAAAAGTCGACATAAAGGAACTCACCGTATTTTGCAACGTTTTCCTTGTATGCATCCTTATACTGGGGGAACATTGCAAGGAATTTCTGTGCGAATGCCTCAACACCGGGAGCGGTGCCGGCGGCAGCTTTTGTGGGGAGTGCTACCTCCTCAACGCCCTTGACCGATTTTATAAGCTTTATGCCGTTATCGGCGGCGACGGCACTTACAAAATCCTCGCCTATGCAGGCGGTGTCATTATCTCCGTGATCCTCCTCGTTGAAATACCACGAGGTTAGCTGTGAGTATTCCGAAGGGTTGCCGTCCTCACCCACGGGTGCTACCGACAGCGTAAACTCAGACGCTTCGCTGTTGTATGCAACCTTATAGGCCTTGAATTCACCCTTAAAGCAGCCTGTATCCTGATCTTTTGCGGAATATCCGTGTTCTGACATGAAAGGCGACATAACGTCGCAGACCTCTTTTATAAACTGAACGTTCATATAATTACACTCCAAAGCATTATTAAATTGATTATACCACAGGCTTTCTCTTTTGTCACTACTAAAATGCGCGATATTTAAAAAAATAAAAACTTTTTAAAAAGGCAAATTAATAGTTGACAAGCGCGCTCTTATGTGTTATATTATTTAGGCGCTAAAGCTCAAACGCTGGTGTAGCTCAGTTGGTAGAGCAGCTGATTTGTAATCAGCAGGTCGGGGGTTCAAGTCCGTCCACCAGCTCCATTGAAGCCTACTGTTTAGGCAGTAGGCTTTGATTTTTGAAAAACTTGATAGGGGAGAATTCCCGAGTGGCCAAAGGGGGCAGACTGTAAATCTGTTGCGTTTCGCTTCGATGGTTCGAATCCATCTTCTCCCACCAAGCTTAAAAAACGCCTTAAACGCTAAAGTTTAGGGCGTTTTTCTTTTGCGTTCAGCAGAGATAAAACCCCTCTGAAAATCTGTTTGTCTATCAGAAAGCTAGCTAAGCAGGCTCAATGTCAATAAATAGGGGTACCCCGATAAAAACAGAGCCACTTCCTCACTCGTCTTCTTTTTTATTGTTTCTACTAATATTCGAGCTTAACAATAAAATTCCAGAGCATAAAAATAATACCCAAATTATAATATTTTCTTGATTTATCGCATTATAAATCAAGCATATTATGCTTAATATAATCTGTACAATTGAACAAATCACTCCTATTTTTTGTGTCTTTTTATCCATCATTGTCTCCTCCATAAATTCCGATTTATCTAATTTCTATTAAAATCTATTTCACTGTTCATGAACCCCTCAAAACGGTCGAATTGCAGGATTGCCTGTCAGCTTTTTGTTCTATAAAATTCTCTCCAAACACCCTGACATCTAATCCACTCACTCAATTTGCATTATCTAATCCGAGGTTACAACCTGAACGAAATTTTGCGTTGGATATGTTTCCATAAGATATACCCGAGTGCTTTTGATGGTTAAATATATAATTTTCGCAAATTGCAATAGCAAGTTGAATTTTCATCGTTCCTCCGTTATATCTGATGTGTACTGTTATTTTGTCCTGACCTGTATATTATACTGCATATCAGTCCGATTGACAAATGGTTTAGTGTAAAATATTATAAATTTTCTTAATAAAATTTGAATCCCCCATTATTCATAATTGGGGGATTCTTCAGCCTATTTATTTATCAACTTCTATGACTTCTATCTCATATTCATCGGCAAATTCAAGTGGATAGTCACCTGGATTTGATAAATATAAGTCCTCAGCCCCTTGCGCTGCACAGCCAACTAAATAGTTTGCATAATCTTCAGCTGCTTCTTCTGTGTCAAAAATTTCATCTTCAAATTCTCCGTCTACTGATACTCTATATTTGCTCATATTAGTCTCCCTTAAAATATTATTTTTAATAT
>ERZ779894.211-NODE-211-length-68311-cov-3.653217_pt1 | contig 68311 bp, 67 predicted proteins | sample MGYA00511587_ERZ779894 | MGnify/ENA primary metagenome ERZ779894 (study PRJEB29588, sample SAMEA2160490) | human gut metagenome | biome: human gut; feature: human-associated habitat; material: faeces | place: Denmark | collected 2008/2010 ... | reverse complement strand
TTTCAAAGCCCCAAAAAATCCAATTTTATAGATGACATAGCGTTTTTGGAGTTAAAAAACGATTTTCGGGCAGTGAGATGAAAAAAATCTCACTGCCTTTTTTCATTTCTGAAAATCGACAAAAAAGTGGTTTGCAAAAATATAACCATTTTTTGAAAGAAATTTGAAGTTTGTGAAAAAGAGATAAAGTTTATTTTGAAAGAAACTGTATCTTTGTTGATACAGTTCGAAATATATTTTTTAAAAGAGAGGAGGAATTCAGATATAACAAAAAAATAAATTTATTTTGTAAAAACCAACTAAATTAAGTAACCTTCAAAAAATGAAAAGAGGAATGAGAATGAAGGAAAAAGAAATCAAAGTGCTAAAAGTAAAGCCGCATGAACATCCTGAAGTCTATATGCTGAAAAATACATTGGAAGCAATGCAAGAAGCAGTGGGAGGATATATTGACATCGTAGGATTAGATGACAATGTATGCATCCTATTAAATGATGAGGGAAAATTGATAGGCTTGGAAGGTAACAGGAGAATCGGCAGCGATATCATCGTTGGCGATTTTTTTGTTTGCGGCAGTGATGAAGAAGGAAACCTGACATCATTGAGTGAGGAGGAGTTGGACACATACACAAAAATTTTTTATGAACCACAGGAGTTTACAAAAGAAGAAATAGAAGAAACGACAGTAATTGAATTTTACACATTTGAATAAGGAGGATGTACAGTTATGAAAAATATGAAGACAGAACCAAGTGAAAAAACAATTATTTACAGAACCCCAGGTGATCCTATTGAAATCACAGATGAAATGCTGGAGAATGCAGAGATCAATCCTAATGAATTGGTAGATATCATTCTTCAAAAGGGATGCATCATTATAAAGCCAACAAGTGTGCTTGGCAGATTACCAGAGGATCTGCTTTTGCTTTATGAAGAACTTGGATTTTCGAGAGAAATGGTGGAGTGTGTTTTTACAAAATATGCTGAAGAAGCAGGAGGATTCGATGCTTTGGTTGAACAAATCAAAAAAGAAAGAAATGTGGCATTGTGGTAAGGTGAGAAAATGCGAAAAATAACAGACTTAAGAGGAATCAAAGATACCGCCAAAGTATTCCTGCACATGAATATAGAAGAAACAAAGTTTTCGCCGTTGGTCATCAAGCATCCGTTTACAGATTCAGCGATGGTTTGTTTGTCGCAGACTGACGGCGAAATTGCCTTTGCCAATATTATGGAAGATACAAAGGCATTTACCCTATGGAAAGAACAAGTGGAAAAGCAGATTGATACTGCGGAAGATGTGTTTGGGGTATACCACCTCATGACAAAATCTTATCTGCTTGCTTTTTTAAAATATGCGGAACCATACTTGTCCAGAGAGGATTTCTCCAAAATGCTTGCAGACATCTGGATTCGGACAGAAGCACCTAATCTTGATCCCAACTTCAAGCAGAAAGAACTGCTGGATCTGTTCCGTAAATCAAAACAGGAGGAGATGATGACAGAAGATGAAATAGAAACACTGCGAAGCCTGCCGGAAACAGTATCGGTTTATCGAGGCGTGACTTCATATAATGCAGGCAAGGTCAAAGCCTTGTCTTGGACACTGGATCAAAAGGTTGCCCAATGGTTTGCTGATCGATTTGGAGAAAACGGTACTGTTTATGAGGCGGAAATTTCAAAGGAACATATTTTAGCGTTATTTAAAGGAAGAAATGAGTGGGAGGTGATTGTGGAACCAGATCACTTGCTTCAGTTATCAGAAGCTTTGGAAGAAAATATGGAAGAACCACAGTTATAAAAACGTGATGGCAGGAACATGAAACATTCATGTTCTTTTTTTGTGCCAGAAAGGAGCAGAAATGAAAAGAAAGTATCCGCAGAAGAATAAACAGCGACCGGCGAAAAAACATCCGCCGGAGAGCAGAGTCCAGCCTCATAAAAAAGTAAAGTATCACAGGCGATCTGATCAGATTTATGGGAGGTAATCCATATGGAAAAAGCATCCCATAAAGCTAATGTGCAGTGTGCCGAAGACATTGGAAAAGCCATCAACAGTCATTTTGATGGTTTTCATTACCATACAGGCTTTGAGAAAGAACTTATCGAAACCTATGGCATGGAGCGAGTCAAATATGTTGTTGCTTATAACATCCAGCAAAAGCTTAACGATGGAAGGATCAGCAAAGAGAATAAGACATGGGCATTGCAGAGCCAAATGAACCAAGGCGAAGGCAATCCCAAACCGGAATATACGATCCATACCCACAGCGGCTTGTTGGATTTATTTGCCAATAGTATTCGAGAACAACAGTTTACCCATGAAGCAGAAGGAAGCATGAAAGGGGGTGATGCCGATGAAATAGAAGAAACTGATATGGATATGCAGCTATAAGCAAAGAAACAAGGCGGAGCAATCCGCCTTGTTCCCGTTTTAAGATTCTGAAAACAAGCCCATAAGACAAACCGAATCGGAGCATAAAGCTCTCTTTTCGCTGCCGTCTTACAGGTTGTTGTATGTTACCTCAGAAAAAAGGAAACGTCAACAGCATGAAAAGAAAAGACAGCGAAAGGAGAAATGTGTATGTATTTTTTGGATTTTTTTGCTGGAATCGGGTTGTTCCGTTTGGGACTGGAGCAGGCAGGCTGGACCTGCAAAGGGCATTGTGAGATAGACAAATATGCCAATATGAGCTATCAGGCGATGCACCGCATAAAGGAGGGAGAGTGGTTTGAAGAAGACATCACCAAAGTCAGTGCCCAAAGCCTACCAGATGTCGATCTTTGGACAGGCGGATTCCCTTGCCAGGATGTCTCAATGGCAGGGGAAAGGAGAGGATTATACGGAGAACGAACTGGCTTGTTTTTTGAGTTTGTTCGACTCCTCCGAGAACGAGGTGACCATAAACCCAGATGGCTTATCCTTGAAAATGTTAAGGGAATCTTTTCCTCTGGCGGAGGCTGGGATTTTGCCATTGTTCTATGTGAACTGGCCGCATTGGGGTACGGTGTGGAATACGCGCTTGTCAATTCCAAAGACTACGGTGTACCCCAAAGCAGAGAGCGTGTGTACATTATCGGAGATCTTACAGGAAGAAGTACCGGAAAAATATTTCCTCTCAGAAGTCCAGGCAAGACAGCTCCTGCACAGATTATTGGAGGCCCGCAGGGAAACAGGATCTATGACACAGGAGGCGTTTCACCAACTATCACTTCTGGAACAGGAGGATTAGGCGCAAAAACAGGTTTGTATTTTGTTGCGAAGGATGAGCAAAGCGGTCTTGTGACAAAACCATACAGCGGCACCATTGACGCAAGCTATGGAAAGGGCTTGGGATGCCGACAGCATAGGACAGGCATTTTGGAAAGCAGACTGCCAAGAGCTTTGCTGAATCCAGGAAAAGAAAAAACAAGACAAAACGGAAGGAGGATCAAAGAAGAAGACGAGGAAATGTTTACACTTACGGCATCTGATATTCATGGAATCCTTTTGGATTCCCGTATCCGAAGACTTACACCATTGGAAACATTTCGTCTGCAAGGGGTACCAGATGCATATTTTGAAAGAGCAGCCAGCGTATGTTCAGACGCACAGCTGTATAAACAGATTGGAAATGCAGTCACAGTGCCTGTGGTGCGAGCCATCGGCGAAAAAATAGCAGGATATTGGAAAAATGAAAACATTCAAAGCTGAGAACAGACAGATGGTCTGTTTTTTTATTACTTATTTTAAGGAGGGATTTTATATGATTCGTTTGTATGTGGCAAGTGAAAAACTGGTAAAGGAAGAAAAAGACATCTGTGTCAGATTGGTGCTTCCGGTAGAAGAAAATGAAATCTGGATTGCTCTTCAGAAGGCAGAAATGGAATCGTTGGATGACTGCGAGATTTCAGATGTAGAGTGTGATGTGGAAGAAGCGCAAGAGTTTTTGTGTTCTTTGGAAATCAGCAGAGTCAATATTTTTGAACTGAACGTTTTTGCCGGTCTTCTTTCCGCATTGCCAGAAGATGAATTGATGCTTTATCGAGAAAAATTAAAAGATAAGCAGCCCAAAAGCCTCGAAGAAGCCATTTATGAGATTTGACGCAGGCAGAAAAAATTGCAAAGGAGGTGTAGCCGTTGAATGAAGTGATAAAGCAAATGCAGAAAAGAATTGTGGAAGGCATACAGCTTCCAGATAAGAAACAACAAAATCAGTTAAGAAAAGATGTGGAACAAGCACTGCAGGAAAGCATCAAGGATTTAGCAGAGCATGGCGGCGGACCAAAAGCAGAAGACAGGTTTTGGAAACGCTTGGAGAAGATCATTGCAGATGATCCAAGAAATCGTATTTTATACCTACAGTACCATGATTTTCATTCTTTCTGGCAATATACAGAAAACTGGTATAGCTGCTATCCGCCGAACTTAAGCGAGGAAGAAAGAGATAAAGCTCTTGGTTATGCGGAATTTAAAAGAAAAAACGTGGAAGACAGAGAAAGGTATATGACCGTCTATTTCCCGTGCGGCAGAATTGGTTTGAAAGGTTTTTTTGTAGACAATAAATTACCTGAAAGCTGTGGGCATACGGTTTATGGAGTTTATTGCGAAAATGAAAAAACATATACCATAGGAGAAATACTTGAAAAACTGCCAAAAGAAGAAATGGATGTATTTCAGCTTAACGAGCTATTTTGCAGGTTTGATAAGCTGCCGGAAGAAATGCAGCGTGTATATGATTTGACGCTTCAATTAAAAGAACCGAGAAATGTAAAGGGAATGATTGATCTTATGGAACATCTTCCGGAAGTCTGTGTGGTAAACGGCATCCAAAATGAAAGGCAGTTAGGCGAGTTTTTGGTGGAAAATGAACTTTTTGATGTTTCATTTCCCGATGAAGCTTTGCCATATCTGGAGTATGCAAAAATCGGCAGGGAACATATGCAGACACATCAGGGGAAACTTATTCAAGGTGCTTATGTGGAAGATACTTCCGCTGATAACATGAATCAATCCAGCCAGGAATCAAACGAAGAAAATGACCAAAGCGATGATTATGAAATGAAGTTGTGAAAGGAAGGGATAAAAATGGATAAAGGCTCATAGAAGTGAGGCGATGAAATATGGTAAACAGTATGATTCCATGGATTGGTGGAAAACGATTGATGCGTGAGTTCCTCATTGCACGTTTCCCACCGCATTATGATAAATATGTAGAAGTATTCGGTGGTGCTGGTTGGGTTCTTTTCGCCAAAAAGCCGGAAAGGTTCGAGGTGTATAACGATGCCAATTCTAATTTGACCAATATGTTCCATGTGGTAAAACATAAGCCCATGAGCTTTGTAAAAGAGCTTGGTTTTTTGCCGCTGAACAGCAGAGCTGAGTTTGATCTGATGCTGGACTGGCATAGAAAGCAAGATTTTTCACTGCCATATCAGACAGAAGAAATGGCACTGGCAAAGATTTATCTTTCCCCTATAGATTTTCGGGAGTATAAAGAACTGATCACAACACAGGCTGAACTGGGCGATGTGAGGAGAGCAGCTACATTTTATAAGCTGATCCGCTACAGCTATGCGGCAGGTGGAAACAGCTTCAATGGTCAGCCGGTAAATATCGCCCAGACATACCGCACCATATGGCTTGCCAACCGCAGGCTGAATGAAAACGGCGTGAAGAGTGACAGTGAAATTTTGATGGCTGGCGGAAATCCGGGCAAAGGCGTGATCATACAGAATAAAAGTTTTGAGGTCATCATCGCTTTGTATGACAGTCCAACGACATTCTTTTATCTTGATCCACCATACTTTGGGACAGAAAAGCAATATGAGGAATTGTTTACATTGGAACTGCATTATCTGCTCCGTGAAGTGCTGGGGAAGATAGAAGGATTTTTTATGCTTTCATACAATGACTGCGAGTTTATTCGTGAGCTGTATAAAGATTTTTATATCACGCCTTTTGAACGGCTCAACAGCATAGCACAGAAATATACACCAGGGGGTATGTTCAAAGAACTTGTGATTACAAACTACGATCCAAATCTGAGATTAAACAGTCAGCCAAAACAGCTGACACTGCTTTGAAAAAAGGATTCTATTTTGGAGTTTTTATTGAATGAAGGAGGTATGGATATGACAATCAATTGTTTTAAAACCGTCAGTGCGAAGGGGTTGATTTATCTGCCTGTGGCACTTAGAAGATTCGTTGGAATCCATGAGGATGATGTGGTGCAGATAACCGGAAGGGGCGGGATCATTTTAATCAATAAGGCTGAAGTGACTGCGGAGAATCCTGTGGAGGTGCTGCAGGCAGATTTCCAAAAAGAAAAGGAGGATGCGGAAAAAGAACGAGATCAGATCAAAAACAGAATCAAGCAGTTGTTAAGCGAAGGAAAGTCCTTGGATGAAGTATTGGACGAAGTCCTTCGCTTTTTGTTTTGAAAAGGGGTGACAAACATGGACATTGAAAAAGCATTGAGGCAGTATCAGAAAACAAAGGATTTTTCTGATGACTGCCAGAGGAAAAAAACAGAACTTTTTGCTGATTTTCATGTTCTCCCCGATGACCTGACCATAGAACGCATGGTACTTGAGGAGAAAAGGAAAGAATTAGAAGAAAGGAGGGAATCCGTATGAAAAAAGCAATCTTATGTCTGATTGCGGCAGTATCACTGCTTCTGCCTGTATCGGCTGCGGCTGCTCCAGTGAGTGTAGAAACGCCGATACAAGAGGAAAATGCAACTGAAAACACATTGCCTGTACCAATCTCCGTGGAAAGGAAAAACATAGACGGTGTGGAATATCTGGTCAAGGTTTATGATCTGCCGGCGAATACACCACAAGAGCAGCTGGTGGAAGAAGACTTTGTATTGGAAGATTTCTTGTTCAGCTATATCGCTGCGGATAAACAGATCAATGAGAATAAGGAAACAAAAGAAGTCACAGAAGACGCTAAGGCAGAAGGTGGTTCCAAAAATCTGGAAGATGTCATCAAACTCTTTCCAGCAACAAAAACATATGACAAAGATGGATATCAGGGTACATTGACATTGGATACCGGCAGCATCGTCACAGAGGTGGCAGGCTATACCACCAAGAATTATACGGTATCTGCCACAAAGGAATACCCAGGCTTGATGTATGCCGATCCTTCTTACGTTGCTCAGTCAACAGTAAAAGACGGATATACATTGCCCTTGACCAATGTCAGCTGGACCGTTATGGGAACATCCCTTGCCGGAGATACTTTGGTACCCACAGAGTATAAGGCAGTAGCTACTTATTCAAAAACATTCAGCTCGCAGGTGCCTACGGGCTATGTGTCCACAGCAAGATACAAAGGCAATGTAACGAAGACAACGGCGGATACGGCAACCTTTACCATTACTTATGCAGGAAAGCTGATAGAAAATGGAATGCCGCCAGTATTAAAAGCAGTAACAGGCATTATTGCGGTACTGCTTTTGGGCTGTGCCATTGCCATGCTTTTGCTTTATCTGAAAAACAGGCAAGGGGCTGATGTGTATAATCTCATTGACAAAGAGTATATCTGCATCGGAAGACAAAATGTCAATCCAAAACAGCCTGAGATTGATTTGAATGAGTTTGAGGACTTGATTCAAAGCAATGTATTCCAGTTTGTGCTGGACAAGAAAACAACAAAGGCACTTTTCGGCAGGAACATCAGTGTGACCTATAAAGACATGACAGTCAAGCACAGAGTCAATGAGAAAAAAGGAGAATATCGATTTGAACTGGATTTGGGAGGTGTGTTGGATGCGGAATAAAATGAAAACGATGTTGCTTCTGTTTTTATTTTCTGCTGTGGGCTTCTGTGTTCCAGCTTATGCTCTTGACTCGGATTTGAGCTACCATTACAAAACAGAGAATCCGGAAGAGTTTGTCATTGTGGGAAAATCCAATATCAACATCCAAGGGGAGATACCAGATTATCTCAGGGATATTTATGATGTATCACCGCAGACAGTCTATGATTCAGAGTACGGTGCCAATGTAGTGGAGCCAAATGCACCATCCATTAATAACACTACATATGCACCAACCAATGCACCAATCAATCCTTACACCCAAAGTCCAAGCAGCCTGATTTCAGGTGCAGCCTATGGTGGTGGTACTAGTGGAAGCTATACAGCGAATATTTCCTCAGACGGCTATGTGACAAATGAGATTCCGGAACAGGTATATGACGAAGTTCTGCAGTATCCCTTAACAACCATTGAGCAGGTGCGAAACAGCGATGGAAGCATTGGCATATTGAAGATTCCTGAAATTGGGCTGACGGTAACCGCCTATGACGGCGATACCTTCACAGCGATGAAAAAAGGTGTGGGACATTTGGCTTCCACTTCCTGCTGGAATGGAAATATCGGTTTGGTAGGACATAACAGAGGTACCAATGACTACTTTGGAAAACTGAAAAAACTGGATATTGGCGATGAAATGACCTATACCACAAAACTTGGCACAAGAACCTATGTGGTAAAATCCATTACAAAGATTGCCGATACAGATTGGTCAAAAATTCAGTACACCAGTGACAACCGCTTGACATTGATCACCTGTGTGGAAGATGTGGGCGATCAGCGTCTTTGCGTGCAGGCAGTACAGAAATAGAAAAACGGAAGAAAAGAGTAAAACACGAAATCTCTTGATGTGTAACAGATGTTCATATATAAAGGAAGTAGGTGAAATATAGCATGAAAAGAATGAGGTGAATGACATGAAAAAGAAATGGATGGCAGTCATGACGGCAATACTGGCTATGAGCAGTACAGTACCAGCGTTGGCACAGCACATTTATGCTGGGGATGATGTAGAAAAGGTGGTGAGCTATGATGAAAACGGCAGGAAAATCATTACACTGATATTCGATCCTGCGAAAATGCCGGATGAGGTACGTGAGCAGCTGGGACTTGCAAGTCTATTAGAAAACAAAGAAAATACAACGAAATTAGAAACTGTTTCCACAGCGGTGAAATTGACAGAACCACCCAAAGAAGGAGAGGTGTTAGCAAACATTCGGTATGTAGATGAAACAGGCAGACTGAGATATACATCTCCATACTACACTTACGGATATGGTCAGTGTACATGGTATGCCGGCGGAAGGTTTGAGGAGGTGCACGGCATCCATATCTCTATCCATGGATGTGCCAAAGAGTGGCTGGACAGCAGAAGGTGGGATGCATCACTGGAAGTGGTAACAGACCTATCATCTGTACCGGAACAGTCCATTGCCATCTATGTGCCGAAGATAGACAATCGACTGGCTGGTCATGTATGCTTCATCGAATATGTGGAGCGTGATGAAAAGGGAAATCCTCTCTATATCTATTACACAGACTCCAACGGCAAGAAAGATACCGTGAAAAACGCTTACACACCAGGTGTAGACGGTATGGTGATTAAAGAAGATTACCAGACATTCTTGGAAAACAGCCAGCTGAAACTGGCTGGATATCTGAAAGTAAAAGAATAAAAATAGGAAACAGGGCTTTGTTAACGGCAAAGCCTTTTTTTATTGCAAAGGAGGAAAACATATGTCAGCATGGAAGAAATTTACGGCTTTTCTTATGTCAGCTTTTCTGCTCCTGACAACAGGTGTGCAGGCATTTGCCGGTACATCCATGGAAGATGCACTGAACAAAGTAAATCTTTATGTTAAACAGGACAAGGGTGCACAGCTTTTGACATGGAAAGGCATCATTGATAGCAATAACTTTGCACCGGCAGTTATTGTGTATAAAGCAGAAGATGGCAAGGAATATCCAGCGTTCTGCGCCAATCCAAACCGACCGGGTGTAGAAGATTTAGCAGGCAAGTCCTATGACGTGGATGTGGATCAGCTGGATACGGACCCTGCGGTCTGGGGTGTCATTACCAATGGCTATCCTTATAAAACACCGCAGGAACTTGGTGTAAACACAGAGTATGAAGCCTACTACGCCACAAAAATGGCGGTATGGGCGGTGGTTCATGCCAACTACAGCAACTTAAACGACTGGAAGGCCAACGGCAGCCAGAACGCAAACGTAGAAAAAGCCATGAAGGATTTGGTGGCCAAAGGCAGGGCGAACCAGTATGTATATAAGTCATGGCTTGCCATCAACCCCAAGAACCAGACAGTAGATACGGACGACAAGGACGAAAATTATCTTTCTCAGGAATACACCTTAAAATCCAATGTGGATATCCGCAGCTATCGTGTGGTGATTGATGGTGATGTGCCGCAAGGTGCTGTAGTGACCGATGTGAATAATACACCGAAAAACAGCTTTGAAGGAACCGAAACAACATTTAAGGTATTGATTCCCAAGGATACCGCTGGGGACGGCGGCAGTTTTCGTGTATTGGTAAAAGGTAAATTAGAAAATAAGTCTGTGTTGTTTGGATTATCCCATAGCAGTGGAAAACAGGACTATTATGTAGCCCCTCTTCCAAGCTACAATGGAGATTCTTGGGTAGACCTTACTTATGGCAGTGGAGGTGATGTAACACCGCCTCCAGACACTGGTACGCCAACGCCTGGCTTACAGATTTTGAAAGTAAAGAAAGGTACAACGGAAGGACTGGCAGGCGCCGTATTTAAAGTTGAAATTGACGGCAAAACCATTGGTCATTATGTAACCGATGAAAACGGCGAAATCCTGATTCCGGATTTAACAGGCACCGTATCTGTCACAGAGGAAGTGCCGCCTGTCGGCTATGTATTGGATGAAGAAAATCATAAAGATGTTGAGATTGTGGATGCAGAAGAACCTACAGTGGTAACATTTGCCAATGAGGAAATGGCACAGCTTGAGATTACGAAAGTTGACGCGGATACAGGGGAAACACTTGCAGGTGCCACAATCAGGGTTGCACTGGATGACGGCTCCGATTCCTGGGATGTATATACCAATGCATCTGGCAAAGCGACACTGACCAATATGAAAAGCGGCACCTATACCGTAACGGAGATTGTAGCACCGGAAGGCTATTTGTTGAATGAAGAGCCTGTTCTTATTAAGCTGGAACCGGGCAAAACAGCTGCAGTCACACTAAAAGATAAAGCGAAACCTGGTATTGTTATAAAAAAATATGACGAAGATACTGGATTTCCTTTGGAAAACGCAGAATTCTCTGTTGCAAAAAAAGGCGGCTCCATCGTGTATGAAGGAATGACAGATAAAGAAGGCAAAATCAAGGTGGAAGGCTTAGAAGAAGGCTGGTACACCATTACAGAAATTGCACCGCCAAAAGGCTACCTGATTTCAACAGAAAGCAAAGATGTGTATCTGGAAGGCGGTAAATGCGTGGAAGTGAAATTCGATAATCGTTTGCGCCCTTCTCTCCAGATTATGAAGATTGACGCTGAAACAGGCGAACCCCTTGCAGGCGCTAAATTCAAGGTACAGAAAACAGAAGACAAAACCGTCAGTGAGTATGTAACTGACGAAACAGGAACAGTAGTTATTCACGACCTTGATGAAGCCGTTTATACAGTGGAAGAAATAGAAGCTCCTGATGGATATATTATTGATACTGATAACCATAAAGATATTGCTTTGGAATGGGGAAAGACAAAGACGCTTGTATTTTCTGACACAAAAAAACCAGCTTTAGAAATTATCAAAGTGGACTCAAAAACAAAAGAACCTTTGGCAAATGCTAAGTTCAAAATCACAAAAACGGAAGATGATACAGTCAGTGAATATGTGACAGATGAAAACGGAAAAATTACCATTCAGGATCTGCAAGAAGGAATTTACACCGTGGAGGAAATCACTGCACCAGACGGATATATTTTGGATACACAACATAAAGAAATTGAATTATCCGCAGGTGATAGTAAGCAGCTTGTATATGAAAACACAAGAAAACCAGACCTTATTATAACTAAAACAAATGTTCTGACAGAAAAGCCAGTACCTAATACCACATTCAAAATTGAATTTGAGGGAGAAAACGGCGGTGTAGTGCCACTTGGCACTTACAAAACTGATGAAAACGGTCAAATCATTCTGGAAGATGTAAACCCTGGATGGTATATCATAACGGAAACAAGGGCAGCACAAGGAATGAGCCTTCCTTCAAATCCTGTTACTCGAAAATACCTTGCACCAGGAGAGAACGCCTATCTAACAGCAGGTAGTGTAGATTCACAGACACCGTCATCTGGATCATCGGGAACAGGCAACACAGCTTCTCAAAGTAAAGTAACTGTTACATCTGGCAACGACTATATTGGAGAAGAAATTCCAAACTATCCATTGAGCAGCCTTGTCATCAAGAAAACAGATGCTATTACATCAGAAATGTTGGAAGGTGCAGCTTTTGAAGTACGAAAGGTATCTGAAGATATTTCTGGTAATTCTGGCACTATCATCGGCAGATATACCACAGACAGCTCTGGTATCATCGTTATTACGGGATTGGAAGCTGGTGCTTACCTTATTGAGGAAGTGCAGGCTCCAACAAACTATCTTATTTCCGAAAACAGTAAGCAGCAAGCTTGGTTAAAAGCAGACGGAACATCAGTGGTAGAAGTAACTTTTGCCAACTACCCTTATGGTTCATTATTGATTACAAAAGTTGATGCAATCACAAATAAGCCTTTGTCCAATGCCAAGTTTAAAGTAACAACAGGCGATGGAACAGCTGTTGGAACAAGTAATGGCATATTTACTACGAACAGCAATGGTGAAATACTGATTCCAAACTTAAAACCTGACAGTTACGTTGTAACAGAAACAGAAGCGCCAGAAGGTTATGCAAAAGACACAGAACCGCAGACTGTAAAAATAGGTACAGACGGCGGAACTTATAAAGTGCAGTTCCAGAACCAACCAATCGGTTCTCTTGTAATACTGAAGAAAGATGCCGATAACGGCAATCCACTTTCAGGTGCGCAGTTTCAAGTAACTACTTCCAAAGGTGCTGTTGTAGGAACAAATAACGGCATATTTACAACAGACAGCAACGGTTCCATCACAATATCAAACTTAGAAAAAGGAAGTTATATTGTAGAAGAAGTAAAAGCTCCGAATGGATATGTGCTGGAAGAACAGTCCAAAACCATTGAAATTGACTTTGGAAAAACATATACATTGGAGTTTACAAACAAGAAAATGACTTCTCTTGTTGTCAAAAAAGTAGATGCAATCAGCGGTGAACCGCTTGTTGGAGCAAAGTTTGTTGTAGAAAAGCAAAACGGTGAACACATAGGCGAGTACACCACAGACAATACCGGAACAATATTGCTTCCGACACTTGATCCAGACTGGTATGTAGTACGAGAAACAAAAGCACCTGAAGGCTATATCCTGAACGAAACACCAAAAACCGTTGAAGTAAAAACAAACGTGCCAACGGTGGTAACATTTGAAAACAAACCGCTTTCAGGAATCAAAATCGTGAAAACCGATTCCGAAACAGGCGAACCACTTGAAGGTGTATCCTTCTCAGTTTCTAAAATGAATGGTGAGAAAATAGGTACATTCAAAACGGATAAAGAAGGAATGATTTATATTTCAGACCTTGAGGACGGTTACTATACTGTAACAGAAACAGAAGGATTGGAAGGCTATCACTGGGACAAAGAACCGAAAACAGTAGAAGTCAAATCCGGCAAACAAACCATTGTGGAAGTGGAAAATCAGCCATATTCCGGTTTGGTCATTAAGAAAACTAACAGCAGGACCGGCGATCCTATTGAGGGCGTAGAATTCCTTGTAACAAAATTCAACGGCGAGCAGATTGGATATTATGAAACAGATGAATCCGGCTTGATTGTTATTGAAGGGCTGGAAGAAGGCACATACTTGGTAAAGGAAACAAAAGAAGCTAAAGGTTACAAACTTGACAGTGAAGCCAAAGAAGTCGAGATCAAAGACGGGAAGAGAACAACATTAAAAGTGGAGAATGATCCAATGTCTTCTGTATTGATCCATAAAATCGATTCTGTCACAGGAGAAGGCATTCCAGGAGTAAAGTTCCTGTTATATGACAGTGACAATGAACCAATTGGTCAGTTTGAAACAGATGACGAAGGCTATATCTGGATCAGAAAAGAACTTCCAGAAGGCAAGTACAAACTCAGAGAATTAGAGCCTGCAGAAGGATATATCTCTGACAACAGCGAGAAAACATTCTATGTGCAGAAAGGCAGAACAACAGAAATCGAGTGGGAGAATACACCGGAAGTCGGTCAGATCGTTATTACAAAACGTTCTTCTGAGTTCAATGAACTGACAGGTCTTCCTGCCGGTTCTCCATTATCTGGCGCGGTATTTGAAATCTATAATACCACAGGAAATTTGGTAGACAAGATTTCTTCCGGCAGCAATGGTGTTGCGGCATCAAAAGGTTTGCCTGTAGGTGTCTACACCATCAAAGAAGTATCTGCACCAAGATATTACGCTTTGAATGATAAAACACTTTTGGCAGAAATCAGGCACAACGGTGATATCGTCAGATTTGAAGTGCTGAACAGCAGCATTTCTTTGAACTTGACCGTTCAGAAAAAAGGACCAAATGCCGCATCTCCTGGACAGACCATCCAGTATGACATTTATGAAGTGCAGAACGGCTCTACCGGCACTTTGGAAAACTTCTATATCCATGACAGGATTCCAACAGATGCCACAAGAGCTTTGAAGATCGTCACAGGGACATATTCCGAAAGAATGTATTATAAGATCACTTATAAAACGAACTACAGGGATTATCGTGTGCTTGCGGAAAATCTTCTGACAAAGAACAGCTATGAATATAGCCTCCATCCAAATGTACTTGGCTTGGCAAATGGGGAATATGTAACAGATGTGCGTCTGGAATTCCCGAAGGCAAGCCCTGGTTTTAAGATGCTTGAAAATATGTCTGTATTCTGTCAGGTAATGCCGAATATGCCGAAAGATTACCGTATCGTCAATAGAGCAGATGTTGGCGGAAGATACGGCAATGAATGGGAAAGTGCAAAGACCAGCTGGAACACAACGGTGTGGACTGTGAATACACCGTCGGTAACGCTTCCCAAAACAGGTTATTGATAAAAAAGCAATGAGTAAATAAAATAGTTTTGAGAAATATGGGGCAGTCTTCAGGCTGCCCCTTTTCTATGAAAGGAGAGAAGAACAATGGCAGTAAGATGGAAAAGGGTATTTTTGCTGACTGTGGTTGTGCTTATGGCAGTGATCTTCTTTGCACCGCCAGTATTTGCGGCACCGGATAGTGGGCAGGTTTCCACAGCCATTGAAAGCACTTGGAAAACAGCAGCAACACAGATCAAAACCGTAACCAATAACGTTATCTTTCCAGTGGTAGATTGTGTGCTGGCAATCCTGCTTTTTGTCAAATTAGCTATGGCTTACTTTGATTACAAAAAACATGGCGAATTTGATTTCGCACCAGTGGCAATCCTGTTCTTTGGTCTGGTGTTTGCCATTACAGCACCGACTTATATCTGGAATATTCTTGGAATTTGAAAAAGAAAGGAGCTGAAACTATGGGATGCTGGGGTGTAAAAGCAATTGAATCAGACGAAGGTCTGGATGCCTTGGAATGGATCAGAAACCATATTCCGGAAGATGGCTGTCTGCGCTTAAAGGAATTGTTGGAACAGCTGAAATTAGACGAATGGTGCAGACCGCCTGTTGCGGAAAACGGAGAGTCCCACAGCAGCACAATGCTGATTGCAGAACTGATGGAGAACTTTCAAAATGGTACTATAGAAGAATGGAAGTATCTCCCGAAAAACGCCTTTGAAAAAGTGGTTTCGTTTCTTGTGGAAAAGGAATCTGTTGAAGAAATGCGTGAGTATCTTTCCAAAACATTGGAATCCGCCAGGGAAAATGCACAGAACAATCAATGGAACGGATGGTTTGAAGAAACCAACTGGAACAAATGGCAGGAACATATGGAAAGCCTGATTGAAACCATGCGTAAAATTTTGGAGCAAGACGGAGAGGTGCTGGATTTGATACCACAGACAAAACAAGAGATGTCAGAGGAACACATAGAAGGTGGTATGAACATGGAATAACAGAAAGCGAAGGTGATGAAAAATATGTTTGGCTTAGACTTTGCCGTAGACGGTGTGCTGGATCAGTTCTGTGACTGGATCTACGGCAAACTAATCACATTCTTCGGTGAGTTTTTCAGTATGATTAATATGATGGGGGCGGAACTTTTTGAGCTGGATTGGATCAAAGCAATCCTGCTCTTTTTTTATTATTTCGCCTGGGCGTTGTATATCGTTGGTATTGTAGTGGCTGGGTTTGACACAGCCATTGATGCACAGAGAGGAAAAGGCAATTTTCAGGACTTGGCGTTAAATATCATCAAAGGTTTTTTCGCCGTCAGCCTGTTTACTGTAGTACCTATCGACCTTTATGTCTTCTGCATTAATCTGTCAAATGAACTGATCGGTGCCATTGCTGGTATGTCGGATTCACCAGGAAAACTTGGTGCCATTGCCACTATGGTGCTGGGCAGTTTTGAAACACCTGGTGCCAATGTGGTGGTGTCTATCGTGTTTGTCATATTGATTGGATATGCGGTCATCAAAGTGTTTTTCGCAAACTTAAAACGAGGCGGTATTCTTCTTGTCATGATGGCAACCGGCAGTCTTTATCTGTTCAGTGTGCCAAGAGGATACAGCGACGGATTCATATCTTGGTGCAAACAGGTGGCAGCTCTCTGCCTGACAGCGTTTTTACAGACCATTGTACTGGTTGCAGGGCTGGTTACTTATAACGCAAATATGCTGCTTGGCATCGGATTGATGCTTTCCAGCACAGAGGTACCGAGAATCGCACAGAACTTTGGATTGGATACCAGTATGCGTTTCAACGCAATGAGTACGGTATATTCCGTAAATTCCGTAGTCAATATGGCACGTAATGTAGGAAGAATCGCAGGCAGATGAAAGGAATGAGTTTTATGAATTGGGCAGACAAAGGAAGAAGAATGGCGGAAAGAGCAAGAGAACTGTTCCCACCAGGTACAAGAATTCAGCTGATCCACATGGATGATCCATATAATCCGGTGCCTGACGGAACGAGAGGAACTGTCAAGTTTGTGGATGATATGGGAACGGTATTTCCTGATTGGGATAACGGCAGAAGCCTTGGTGTGGTATACGGCGAGGACAGTTTCCGAAAATTAACAGAAGAAGAACTTTTAGAGGAATTGAATGAAAGTAGTGAAATGGATTTAGGGATGTAGTGACTTTAGGTGACAGTTTCTATTTGATATGGTATATTTCATATGTGGATATAGAAAAGTATCTATATATGGAGGAGTTGATTAAATGAAGTCATTGGTGATAATTGGAAATGGATTTGACCTAGGTCATCATCTTCATACTACATTCAAAGATTTTATCCAATCTAATATTAAATTTGAAGAAAAGTATAAAATATTTAAGGGAACAAATTGGAACGATGTAGAATCAAATTATAAAGAATTATTAACTGAAATTATGATGAAGAGAGAATTTCAAGACATTGGAGACTTGGTTTCCAGCCTTATAAACGCCTATGGATTTGATAAATATGGTATGATTGACTATGTTCCAGGATCATCGGATTCATATGCTTCTGAGATAGGAAGGATAAAAGAATATGTAGACCTGCTGACAGAATTTGAATGCGACTTTACCGCATACTTAAAGCACATTTGTGGAAAAGATGAGTTGAATAAGATTGCTCCTAGGAAACGAGTAGCAAATATTTTGAATTCGGCTTCTGTCATCATCAACTTTAATTATACGAATCTTGTAGAGGAAGTATACCAAATCAAAACAGTTAAGCATATTCATGGCACTATTGATGAAAAAAATATTGCAATTGGTACAAATGCACTCGATGAATTGAAGGAGTCTATGATAGATGCAAGTTATCCTACAGAATATCCATGTAGAGATAAACATGACCTTGCAGAAAAAATGATGTACTATGTGGAAGATGAAAATGGGCTGTCATATGAAGATGAACAGATGAAAAGTTTCTTTTATGAAATCAAGGAATCTGTTTTAAAGAAAGAAGAAGAGTTATTTACCTTGCTTGATAAAAAAAGTAAGGATGCGTTATCATCTAGGAATGGAATCAAAAAGTTTTTAGAACAAGAAATATTTGATGAGGTGGTTGTATTAGGACATGCAATAGGTGATGCCGATATGTCTGTTTTTGGAAAAATTAATAAAAGTGCTAAAATTAAATGCTATTTTTATGAAAACAGAAAAGGAGAGGAAAGTCAGAATAAAATGAGATATAATTTGAAAAGTTTAAAAATGGATTTTGAAATGATACCGAATGAGAATTTATATGAAATTGGTTGAAACAAACTGATATTATTTCGATCACGTAATCCTATTTATGTATAGTTAAACTAAAGATGATTTTTTAAAGCGTAGTGGTTTTATAACTGCTACGCTTTTTTATGAAGAAAGGAGGTGAAAATTATGTATATCTATCCAGAAAACCTGAAAGGCAAAAGCACCATGTTCCTTTGGACATTGCGAGATATGCTGATCATCATCATAGGTGCAGTCCTGTCTGCTGTCTTTGCGGCGGCTTTGGACTGGATTGTGCCTGGTGTTTTTATTGGCGTCTTCGCCTTTTTGACACTGCGTATTGACAACGAGCTGAATATCTCGGACTATATCCGCTTTGCCTTTCGATTTTTTGTGACAACACAACAGATTTTTTATTGGAGGTTTGCCGATGACAAAAATGAGAATTGGAAAGAAGAAATCTACCAGAGAAGAAATAGGCGCCAGAAATATTGACGGGGTTGGCGTGGAAACATACGGCAATGAGTATCTGGTTTACTTTCTGGTACAGCCGGATAATATTGCGGTACTATCAGAAACGGCAGTAAAAACAAAAATCATAGCAATGTCCAGTGTCATCAAAGGACTGGACTCCATTGAGTTTTCCTGCATCAATTCCAGAGAAAACTTCGACCAGAACAAAATGTTTTACAAAGAGCGACTGGAGGAAGAAGAAAGCCCCAAGGTACGAGAAATATTGGAAAAAGACCTGATCCATCTGGACAGAGTACAGATACAGACGGCTTCCGCAAGGGAGTTTTTGTTTATCCTCCGCTTTCGCAACTATAATCCAGAAACAAATGAAGTACAGACAGGCATCAGCAGAATGACAAAGCTGTTGAAGGATGCAGGATTTTCCTACCGCCAGGCAAGTAAGGAGGACATCAAAAGGCTCTATGCCGTTTATTTTGTGCAGAACATCACGCAAGTTTATTTCGATGACTATGACGGCGAGAGATTTGTAAAGGGGGATGAATACCGTTGAAAATCAGCAGAACAAAGAAAACAAAAACCTATATTCCCAAAACAGAAGAAGAAAAAGAGCAGGTCAGGATCAAAGAGTTTTTGGATATGTGTGCACCTTCTGTGCTGAAGTTCTACCCTGATTACTATATCTGCGGCAGCAGTTTCAGAAGCACATGGGTGGTGCGTGAATATCCAACGGACACAGAAGAACAGGCATTGCTCAGGCATTTGGGTGACCGTTCCGGTGTTACACTAAGAGTTTATACCAGACACGTTACACCAGCAGAGGAAAGAAAAATCATTTCCAATGCAGCCAGCAGGAACAGAATGAACCGTTCTTCCGGCAACATACAAAAGGAGATTATTGCAGAATCCAACTTAAACGATGTCATGAACCTGATCGCACAGATGCACAGGGACAGAGAACCGTTGGTACATTGTGCTGTGTTTATTGAAATATCAACGCCTACACTGGAAAAGCTGAAGGAAATGCAGGCAGAAGTGGAGGCGGAGCTGACACGCTCTAAGATATCTGTTGACAAGCTGTTTTTGCGACAGAAAGAAGGCTTTGAGAGTACACAGCCCTGCGGAAACAATGCTTTCCATGAGCAGTTCGAAAGAGTCATACCAGCAACCAGTGCTGCCAATCTCTATCCCTTCAACTACTCTGGTAAAGCCGATCCGCAAGGCTTTTATATCGGACATGATAAGTATGGAAGCAATCTTTTTATTGACTTTCAAAGAAGAACAGATGACAAGACAAACGCCAACATACTAATACTTGGCAACAGCGGACAGGGCAAAAGCTATCTCATGAAATTGCTCCTTTGCAACATGAGAGAAAGTGGTATGGATATTGTCTGCCTCGATCCGGAGCTGGAGTACAAAGATTTGGCGGTCAACATGGATGGCTGTTATATCGACTTGATGGAAGGCGAGTACATCATCAATGTACTGGAACCCAAACGCTGGGAGGAAGACAGCGGTTCCGTACTGCCAAGGCATATCTCATTCCTTCGTGATTTTTTTCGTGCCTATAAAGACTTTACCAGTGCGGAAATCGATGTGCTGGAGATATTTCTGGAAAAGCTGTACGAAAACAAAGGCATTACAGAACATACTGACTTTTCAGGATTAAAACACACAGACTACCCTGTGTTGTCGGATTTATATCATCTGGCGGAAAAAGAGCTGAACCAATATGAAGAAAGGAAGGGGAATATCTATACCAGAGAAACGGTCAGGGATTTATGTTTGAAACTGAAATCCATATGCATTGGTGCTGACAGCAAATTTTTCAATGGACACACCAACATCACAAGCAATCGATTTATCTGCTTTGGCACAAAGGGCATTACAGATGCGGATACGGCGATACGAAACGCTATGCTGTTCAATGTCCTTTCTTTTATGTCGGATGCCCTGCTGTCCAAAGGGAATACGGCAGCATTTATTGATGAGCTGTACCTGTTTTTAACCAATATGACTGCCATCGAATATATCAGAAACGCCATGAAGCGTGTGCGTAAAAAAGGCAGTGCGGTTATTATTGCCAGCCAGAATATCGAAGACTTCAACAGAGCTGATGTGAGAGAAATGACAAAACCTATGTTTGCCATTCCGACACATCAGTTTTTGTTTAATCCAGGAAATATCTCCAAGAAGGAATATATGGAAATGCTCAGGCTGGATGATTGCCTGTTCGACCTGATCAGCAGTCCTTTAAGAGGTGTCTGTGTGTTTCGCCATGGCTCAGAAGTTTACCATCTGGTAGTAAAAGCACCGCAGTATAAAGAGGATTTGTTCGGAAGTGCAGGAGGTAAGTAATGATAAATAAGAGAAACAACGAAATAATCTGAAATGAAAATCAGAGAAGGGAGTGATAAACATGATGGTAGATGCAAGAAACGAAGACTTTGAATTGGCAGAAATTGATAATGTGGTGGTGATTTTTACCAATGCACGTATTGATAGAGATACGGTGCCTTTTGATTTATACTGCTATGATGTGAGGGAGTCAGAGGGCTTTAGTGGCGATCCAGTTACGCTGGAGAAGGTTGTTATTGTAAACCATTGGGGAACTGTTCTCTCAAAGAAACCGTTTCCCTTGGAAGATGATGCATACTATTCGTTGAAAGACGGCATCAATTATCTGGGAGAAACCTGTACGATGGATGAGTTTATAGAAATGAATCCAGAAGACGAAATGGATGTTATGTTTTAAGAAATAAAAGAAGGTGAGGCAAATGGCAAGTCCTATGGCAGTTGCCGTTATGACGAAGAAAGCATTGGAGCTGGCAGAAGACAAACGAGTGCGGACACTGCTGGTAAGTATCGTGGCAGGTATTGTAATCGTGATGCTGATACCGCTGCTGGTTATGGTTTCTATCTTCAATACACAAGCAGGATTCAGTCAGGAGGTTGCAAGGATTGTATTCGATGGAGGACCTATTCCAACGGATATTGATGCGGAACTTTCCAAAGCCATGGAAGAAATGATGGATGCCTTTGAGGAATTGGATCAGACAATAGAATCATTGGAAGAAGAAGGATTTGACGATATCAAAGTCAAGTCCTTTTTTTATATTCTCTATTTTACAAAGGATATGACAGACTTTGATGAAGAATTCTATGAAGGCTTTGTGGATTGTTTTGTGGGTGAAAAAGAAGATGACGAGATTTATGAGGAACTGGAGGATTACCTTTCCTATGAGTTTACGGAAACAGAAAAGATGGAAATCCGAAATCTATATCTCTTTATCAAGTATGGTTATGCCACGACAGACAAAATCACAGGCATTCCTGGGGAAGCCTTCAATGATGAAACTTTTGCAAAACTCATGCAGGAAGCAACAAAATATATAGGCTTTCCATACCAATGGGGCGGAAGCACACCAGAAACCAGTTTTGATTGTTCCGGCTTTGTGTGCTGGGTATATACCCAGTCAGGAGTCCATAACCTGCCTAGAACAACAGCACAGCAGATTTATAACCAGTGTACACCGGTGTCAAAAGACGAGGTGAAACCAGGAGATTTGGTGTTTTTTACAGGAACATATCAAAGCAGCAACCCCGTAACTCATATTGGAATCTATGTTGGGGACAATCAAATGCTGCATTGCGGCGATCCCATCGGCTATGCAAACTTGGGGAATTCCTATTGGGTGAAGCATTTTTATGGATTTGGCAGATTGTAAAGGAGTGTGAAAAATATGATGAAAGAAATTACGGTAGGAGAATTGAAAAAAATGACGGATAAAGAAGGATTGATTCTTCAAGGTTGTGGCGGAGATTTAAAAGAGTGGGAAGATGGTGTCAATGAACTATTGACAGAGTCCGGTATTTTGCTGGAAGGAGATACATTCAAAAATGTTTATGTTTTTGAAAACGAAGGATTCAAAAATTTGTTGTTTGATATGGACGATGTCAAGTTGGATGTAGGAAAGCTTGCCATGTGGAGAATCAATACCCACCAGCAGTTTGGCGGTACATGGCTCAGTGATTACTTGACAAATCGTTTTGGAATTGGTGAAGATATGGAATCTTCTATGGAGCCGGAGCTTTAAGGGGAGGAGTGAAAAAGTATGGAACAGATGAATAGAACACATTTTCAAAATATGATGGCGAAGCTGGAAAACTTCCGTGAAGAAGAAATCCAAGTGCTGCAGGAATATCTGGAGCCGGTTTTTGAGGTAAGAGAAAAAATATTATCTTCGTTTTCCGAGGAAAAAGCAAGCAACAGATTCTCTGTTGGAGAGATTTCGGATGAGCTGATGTATGTGAATTTGTTGGAAGATTTGCTTCAGACAGATGAGAGGATATCAGAATGCCGAATGGATTTTGATGCCTGTGATATGATCCTCTACCATAAGCAACCAGAACATTCCTATGACAGCATGAAAACAACAGAGCAAAAATATGAAGGCATAGCAGCTATGAATCTGTTTTATCGCGAGCTAGGAGATGCGATGTTTTACTATAACCCTGATGAACCAAACAAAGGCTGTGTGGTAATCGAGAAAATCATTTCTCTTAGTGACGAGGACTTCTGGTTCTTTGGAGAAAACATCAGGCAGGAGGCTTCCTTTATTAAGGATAATGCAGAGCTGCAGTATTTTGATCAGCAGATGACTTTGCACTGCCTGTTTATCCAAAAAGAGGATGCGGAGTTTGGTGTTTTGATTAGCCATGACCAAAAAAGTGGTGAAGTTTATTCCGGTTATCTGCCGAACTTGGATCAGTTTCAGGAGATTGGGTGGGAGATTTCAGAAAAAGAAGACTATGTGGAACCACAGATGTGATCGCAAAAGGAGGTGAGTATCATGAAACTTTCTGTGATACAGGTTAAGTTTGAAACCAGCAAGTACTTGGCACTAAAGCGATATGCGGCAAAAAAAGAAGTATCTTTGGAGCAGGAACTGGAAGAAACACTGAACAGGCTGTATCGAAAACTGGTGCCGCCAGATGTCCGTGAGTATATAGAAGAAGGCGATGAGATAGAAAAAACAGGGAAACCAAAAGTAAAAAAAGAGGAAAAAGAACCAGAGAAAGAACAGAATCAAGCAGAACAGTCGCAGGATATCCAATCCGTTTAAGGGCAAGAGAGCAGCTGGTATCAGCTGCTCTCCTCTGTGAAAAACCGATCCAGATATAGACGGAAGATCTCTTGATCCGTTTCCAGGTCTCTTGATAGGAAGCGTTTTGTGATTTCTATGATAAAACCTTGCCAAAACAACTGCAGTAAGGAACAGGGAAGAAAACATTGGATCAGTGCCTGCTGGAACTGTTCCCATACGTCTTTGCCCAGAAGTTCAACGAATTTTTGTTCTGTCTGTTCCAGATCGACAAGATCGACAGTCCCTTGGTAAGTCGACACAGTTTGATTTTGAAAATCAGTTAGTGCCTGTTCCAGCAATGTATCTGCCAATGCAGTCCAGGAAAGCTCCTGCTGGGTAAATGGCTCCTGACGATCAAACATTGGTATGGAGCCGTTATTGTTTTCTAAATCAACCAGTATTTTCTTTTGCAGTTCTGAAACGGCTTGATAAATTTTCTCTTCCAAAATGCAAAAATCTGTCTGAATGATCAAACGAAAAAACATGGATAAATAGTGATCCAACAGATAACTTTTTCGACCAAGAAGCTGATGAAATTCTTTTGCGGTACGAAAAATATCTGAGAACGCTGATGTATTTTCAGATTGATATGAAAGAAACTGTTGAAAAATATCCATATATAAAAGCCACCTTTTCCCAAAAGTCGGCAAAGCCGCTTGTGGTATATAAACTCTGTTGAAGAAAGGTGTCAAGAGGATAATAAATTGCTGGGAAGACGTTGAGAAAGAATTGAAGAAGCAGATATTTCTGTTGATTGCGTAAGTAGGACAAAAACACCATCCAGTACCACCCTGTTTGCCCTTGTGTGCCGCTTTGCAGAGCAGGTGGAGTGGTTGCAGGGCAAGGTGGTTTGGAGCGAATTTGCCCAGATTTTGGGCGAAGGAAGAAAGAGGTATTGAGAACAAGTATCTGCAAAAGAGTACTTTGACAGAGGCAAAGAATATTTGCAGATGGAAAGTTCTCTGCAAATGTAAGAAATATCCTTTATTCATATCTATCGAAATCTATAAAATGGAGGTTTTATGAAATGAAATGGGTACTCATTATTACCTTAAATTCTGGGGGAAAGTAAGGTATAAGGTGGAATTATGCTCTGGCTCTTGAGAAAACCAGACCTGAATTGAAAAAGACCTTGCCAAGCTTCACACCCGATTAGAAGCCACAAAGACCATTTGGCGAAAACTATCGCACAGCTTAAAACCATAAAAGTCCAAGTGAAAAAGCATTTTACCTTTGAGGAAGGACTGAAAGAAAAGTTGGAACAGATGAATGGTCTTAATATGGAGTTGGATTTGGATAAGAAAAACCTGCTGTGTTGATGTAGAGCTAGAACAAATCGAAAAACGTTTCGAAAGAAAATGTGCAAATCGTGAGAGATAATCGGATTTCGACATTTCTGAAGCTAATTTTAAAGAAGTACAATAGGGATGTGAAATAAAATTTGGAGATGGTTATATGGCAAATGATTTGAGCTTCTGCATACTTTTTAATGAATATGTTATTGACATTAACAAAACAAAGTATAAAGAGGTGATAAAACAGAAAAAGGAACTATGAACAATAACTAATGTGTGGAAAGTACTTGATGTGGATAGATCTTGCTAGCTGTTTGAGGAAGAACGTACCGCTTTAAATGAAGTGCTGAAGTGCAAAAACGAAATAGCAAACTTAGAGCTGAAAGGGATTTATTTTAAAGGCTATATTGATTGCATTATCTATATTTATCTATCTTAAAAAGTTAAGCATTCTCTGCCCCATTGCAGAATTTGCGTGAAACTGATGCTACTTTTATATAGTTAAGTAGAAAAAAATCGATTTATATGGTAATATATCAATACACAGAATGGGGAGCGAGAAATTATGCAAAAAAATATAACAGTAAACTCAAAAGAAATATCATTACTTAAGCCATTAACTTATGCTGATTATGAGAGTAAAACTATTCTAACTGATTCCGCTTGGGAATATGTTGAATTATGGTTAAAACGCCAAAAAGACACAAAATCACAAGAGGCACTTTTTTTCTGGCAACAGGCAAAACACTTTTTTCATGCTTCTGAATGCTTACCCCAGAATTCTAAGCCATTAACATCTTATTATTGTTGTATGAACGCTACAAAGGCATTGTTATGTGTTAATGGTGTAAATGTTACCAACATATCGCATGGTATAACGCAAAATAGATATGGTCAAAGTACAAGTAACTCTTTAGATAAAGCGGAAGTTATTTTTCTTGGTAGTGGAGTGTTAAACGAACTTTCGAGATATCTTGGGGAAAATGTCAATAAAACGACATATAATATTAAAGACTTATTATACAATATTCCTTGCATTCACAGGGCATATTCTATTACTTATAGTGGTACACCTGAACTTTTTATTCCTATTAGTAATCTTAGATTTGTTCGAGAGGATACAACTTCTAAAGGATGGATCGAATTTTGTGTTGATTCGCGGTATGCTAATGGAACTGCATTAAGATATCTACCCAAAAGCTATAAACGCACTCATATAGAAGATAAAAACCATTTTTATATTAGAAAAGAGAATGGACGATTTACTTGGGATATTCATGTTGACAAAAATGAAAGATTTTCTAATCTTTCTGCTTATCATAGGAAAATAAGAAAAGAATTATTTTATATTTATGGAAACTCTAAATTATGGTATATAAAGAAAGAGTTGCCAAATAATCCGCATGTATTAAAGAGAAATTCTTTAACATTGATTTTTGCGGTTATGCATTGGATGAGTGAATTAGTAAGGTATAATCCGCAAAAATTTGAAAAATACATGGAGTCAAAACAAAACTGGTTACTGCATGAATTTATTGAAAAGGCATTGTATCAATTTGTGGATGAAATCAGTTGTGAGATAACGCATCAAGAAATAATGTCTGCAGGATACAGAAAATAAATACATTTTTCATATCCGAGAGGTTTTCTGAATAGAAAATCATTTGACTTTTTCTATTCAGAAGGTGATTATATTGAATGAGAAGTAACCCACTATATGTGTAGCTTAATCCTGTTTTGATTGAGTAGACGTGGTAAATGAACTTGCTATCCCATCTGCAACGGTATGAGCTGAACAATTTAAGAGTGTAGCAAGCAACGTATATTATACCAAAGAACACGATAGTTTGAAGACTATTAATGGAAAATAATATTGATGGTTGAGAGGTTTCGGCAGTGTTTTTTCAATTGATCATCTAAACGACCATTATGAAAAGACTATTTTCGTTTGTGCTGAAAGCTCAGAATAGGCAAAGACCCAAATTATCATGTTCGATACCGATCTTATTTAGCAGAAAGAAGCTAAATATTTTCTTATACTATGAATTTTATTTGAGTTGTGCGGAACAACTTGGCGTAAAAAATATCAGAGAGCAGACAGAAAAAATGATTATTTTGGATTTTCTGATTGGAAATGAAGACAGGCATTTCAATAACTTTGGCTTGATTCGAAACGCAGTTACATTAGAATGGATTGGTGTTGCACCTATTTTTGACTGTGGAACATCACTGTGGTATAACACACAGGAAAGTCTGATCAAACCACTTTCTCCCAATCTGCCAGCCAAGCCTTTCAAGAAAACCCATAGGGAACAGATCAAACTGGTAAAAGATTTTTCATGGTTAGACATGAAAAAGTTAAAAGGTATGGAAGAAGAAATGGAAGAAATCCTATCTCAGTCACCCTACATCAGCAGAGAACGCAGGACAGTTTTATGCGATGCGTTCTGCCAAAGAGCAGAATTGCTGGGAGAGATTGCAAACGAACACACGGTAAAAGAGGATATTTCACAAGAAAATGATATGATTTTCTAATCCAGAACAATAGAATAAGCAAAACAAAGAAAAGGCGAGCCAAAAGGTTCGCCTTTTTTTGCGCCCTGTTTGCCCCTGTGTGCCGCTTTGTAGAGCAGGTGGAACAGTTGCAGGGAAAGGCAGTTTGGAGCGAATTTGCCCCGATTTTGGGCAAAGGAAAAAAAGAGGGTATTGGGAATCAATATCTGCCAAAGGGGACTTTGACAGATGCGAAAAATGTTTGCAGGTTAAATACCGGCTCAGAACAGCCGGTAAAATCCCTCAAATCCCCGCAGTGCGGGGATTTTTTGCAGACGCTGGTCAAAGGCAGACGGCACTGGTTTGTGGCTATGAAAACAACAAATGCCAAGATTCCCTTAGAAAAAAGGAGATTTTGCACAGGTGCTGGTACCAGCTCAGTGCCAAAGTTTACGAAAGGAGAATAAAATGAGCGAGGAATATAAAAAACAAAGATACAGCGTATGGCTTTCCAAAGACGCAGTTCAAAAAAGCGATGCTGCGGTTGTAGTGGAAGGCTTGACAAATCGCAGTGACTTTATTGAAAAGGCAATTCATTTTTATTCCGGATATCTTTATCAGGAAAAGCACATGGATTTTTTATCTGATGTGATGATGGAAACCGTATCCGGCATTATGAGAACTTCCGAAAACAGACTGTCAAAGATGCTTTTCAAAATCGCAGTTGAGATGGCAAAACTGGAAAGTATGCTTGCCGCTATTAACGATATGGATGAGGCAACTATGCGAAGACTTCATATCCGATGCGTCAATGAAGTGAAAAAGATCAACGGCATTCTTACCATGGAAGAAGCCGTAAGATATCAAAGGAGTGACGAGGAATGAAATACAGATTTTATAGTCCTGTGCAGGGCATCATAGATTATGACTTCAACAAAGACATGGATTACGATTCATATTTTGATGAAGAAGCTATGGAGGAACTGGGAGAAGTAGATTTCGATTTTCTGACAGCAGAAGACCTGACTGCCTATCAGGAAGAAATCAATCAAGCCATCCGTAAGGAATGGGATTATGAAACAGATGAAGATATGGGGCTGATGCATTACTTTGCTTATGGAAGCAGAGAAACCCAAAAAGATTTGCTGAAAAAAGTAACGGCGGCATATCCCAGGGTCGAAACTGTAGGGGACAAAGCATATGGCGTTATGGTATGTGATATCGAAAAACCTTTGACGGATCAGGAGATCGAAATTCTGAAAGATTATTTTAACGGACAGTACAGTGATGGCTGGGGTGAAGGCTTTTCCCAAAGAGGAATTGAAACTTCTTATGGTGTATTATATTTAGATTTTTGGTCAGATGACTTTTATATTGAAACAGAGGATGAGTTGAAAAATCGTTTGGAATCGAAACAAGACAATGAGATGCAATTTGAAATGTAGGTGATGATATGCCAAGATTTATTTTATCGCTAAGATATTTGAAAATGAAAAAAACATCACAAGTAAAAAACTATGTAAGGTATGTTGCGACAAGACCAAACGCAGAAAAGTTTGAGGTGAATCAGTCACAAAGAGAAGCCACTGAACACCAGAAGAGATGGATTGAAAAAGAACTAAAAGCACATAAAGAATTGAGAGAAAGCTGCGAACAAGAGTATGAAGACTACTTGGAAAATCCAACAAGAGAAAACGCTATGGAACTGATCAATAAAATTGCCGAAGAAGGTTTGGCAAGGGAAGACAGCATGGAAAACTATGTTGGCTACCTTGCCAAAAGACCAAGAGCAGAACGAGGAAAACAGGGACACGCACTGTGGAATGGATCAGACAAAGAAATTGATCTGAATCAGGTGGCAAAAGAAGCTGCGGAACATAACGGCAACATCTGGACATTCGTGTTTTCCTTAAAACGAGAGGATGCTGTCCGATTGGGATATGATAATGCCAATATGTGGCGAGAACTGGTGCGAGGCAAAGCACCAGAGATTGCAAAGGCAATGGGAATTCCTTTGGAGCATTTTGTGTGGTATGGAGCTTTTCATAATGAGGGGCATCATCCTCATATCCATCTGATGTGCTATTCTAAAAAGCCAAAAGAAGGTTATCTTGGATCAAAAAACCTTATGAAACTAAAAAGTTCTTTTGCCAACGAGATATTCCATGATGAGCTGTATCACATCTATGAGCAGAAAGATGAAGTCAGGGACGAACTGAAAAATTACTTTGACAGGAAACTGAAACAGGCAATGACAATGGAGTATACAGATCATCCAAAAGCGGAAGCTTTGCTTTGGGAATTATCTCAAAAACTGAAAACAGCAAAACACAAAAAGGTTTATGGTAGGCTGGAGAAAGAAAATAAAATACTAGTGGATGAGATCGTCAAAGAAATCAGCAAGGACAAAAAGATTTCACAAGCCTATGAAAGCTGGCTGGGATTGAAAGACGATATCCTTTCTACATATCAGAATCAGGAGCGAGCCAGAAGAACCCTTGCGGAAGAACCAGAGTTCCGCAATATCAAAAACATGGTTTTGAAATCTGCGTTGACACTGTCAGAAATGAATGAAGTCATAGTAGCAGAACCAGAAGAACGAAATCATGAAATAGTAAATCCTCAAGAAAGCTGGGAAGAACGAACAAAAAAGTATTATCAAATGCAGGCACAAAAACAGTTCCTGCTTCTGATGAAACACATCAGCCATATGATTGAAGAGGATTATGATAGAAAGAAACAACAGATTCATGTAGATAAGAAGCTGATGCGTAAGATCATGGAAAAGAAAGAAGCCCATGGACAGAAAATGTAAGGAGGGAAGCGTATGAGATGGAAAAAATATGGTGTTGAGATGGATATGACAGGGATTACAAGGAAAGCTGTGGCAGAGATTTTGGCGGAACAGTTTGATACAAAAGTCGTTTTCTGTCTGTCGGACAATGGATATAACGTTCCGGATCAAAATCAAAGGCTGTGGCGTATCCTTCCCTCTGACAGCATCAAAGCAGAAAAATATAACGGAGAAAAAGTGGTGGGAGCAAACTATATGTACCAAGTGAAACTGCTCTCACCATTTTTATATGAAAATGAGTTTCCAATGCTGGAAAAAGCCTTGGAACAGTTGGAACTAAGAGGTGCTATCGTCAATGACTCCACGAAAATGAATCTGTTTCTGGATGTAAGTTGTATTGAGAACTGGGAGAAGTACCAGACCAATCTGGAAAATCTTTATGAGAGCAAAGGGGAATTATTTCAAAAAGCGTTAGACATTCCCTTTTCACAAGTGGCAGACACCAGTCAAGGCAAAGAGAACGGTATCATTTCATTTCCTTATTTCAAAAGCACGCTCAATAAAAAAGAACTGCTCAGTGATATTCAGTTTGCACAGATCGTCAGCAGCTTTGCGGAAAACAACCGTACTGTCAGCCAGAAGAAAAGTGAGAATCAAAATGATAAATTTAGGATGCGTACTTGGTTGGTGCGAGCTGGCATGGTAGGCGAAGAATATAAGTTTGCAAGAAAAATGCTGACAAAAAATCTGGAAGGCAACTCCGCATGGCAGAAGATGATGGAACCAACGGAAATCGAATCAAAAAAAGTCTGCAATCAGACTCAATCAGAAGAAGAAATGATGGATAACCCTGTAGAGGAACAAGTAGTTAGTGATTTGGAATTGGAAGTATGAGGGGGATGAAATATGGTTTATTTATTGACTTACGATGGATATATGAAGGAAGAAAAGCTACAGGAGATTTGTCCATCAGCAATACTATTTATGCAATGCGGTCTGAAAGACTGTGTATTAGAATTCCGCAGATTTTATGAAACTGCCATGCCCACACTGGAGGTTGGAGATGAAATCGTGCCAGCAGTCATTTGGAAGTTGGAAGAATCTGATTTACAGGACATGGAAGCAATTTATCCCAATGAAATCTATCAAAAGACAAACTGGAACCTGAAAATAGAAAAAGGTGTTTTGGATGTAATGGTTTTTCTGATGAGAGAAACACCATTTGCATTCCCAAAAGAAAAAGAAGTGGAAGCGATGGAAGAAGCGTATGAGGAACACAGCTTTGATTACAGCTGTGTGGAAAACGCTCTGGACAGGGCAAAAGACAGGGAGGAAACATATGGCACTTTATACCCAGGAACAGATCGATAAGGCAAACCAGACAAATCTGGAGGAATTCCTTCAGCAAAAAGGAGAACACCTCAGAAAAACGGGAAGTGAGTCAGTGTTGATTTACAAAGACTCCACAGGAGAGCATGACAGCATTTCCGTCCGAAGAAACCGCTGGTATGACCATAAAAATATGCGAGGCGGCTATCCACTGAAATTTATGCAGGAGTTTTACGGTATGAACTTTCGCACCGCTATGAAAGAGCTTCTGCATGGAGAAGAACCAGGGCTTGGCAGGAAGAAAAACAATGAGAATGAAAAAAGCGTAAGGCAGCCTGAAAAGGCAGCTGTACAGGAAAATCAAGAACGGATTGCTTGCCCTTCTGAAAAATCTGAATTCATACTTCCTGAGAAAGACAGCAATATGAAACGAGTATTCGCCTATCTTTTAAAAACAAGATTTCTGGATAAAGATGTGGTAAAAAGTTTTGTAGAGCAGAAAACACTTTATCAGGAAAAGGAACATGGCAACGTAGTTTTTGTGGGAACAGATAAAGACGGAGTACCAAAGTCAGCCTGCAAAAAATCTACAGCGGAGCAGTCAAAAGGATTCCGAATGACTGTTGCTGGCTCTGACTGCAGGTACGGTTTCTGCTGGCGAGGGGAAAGCAGCAAGCTTTATGTGTTTGAAGCTGCTATCGATTTGATGTCATTTATTACATTGAAGAATTATGACTGGAAGACAGACAGTTTTCTGGCATTGGATGGGTTGTCTTCAAAGCCCCTTCTACAATTTTTGGAAGAACAAAAAAATATTCATGAGATTTTTCTCTGTCTGGATTACGATGCGGCAGGCATTGAAGCTTGTGATAAATTAAAGGATATCCTCATTGAAAAGGGGTATGAGGCAGAAAAAATCAAAAGGGAATACCCTCTATATAAAGACTGGAACGAGCAGCTGAAGGCGGAACATGGTAAGGTGCCTATTCTTCCGCAGCCACATCCGAAGAAAACAGCATACCATGTTGCGGTCAGAAAACTTGGTATCATGAACGCCAACACAGAAAGCCCATATATGAAATGGCGTAAACAGGGATACGAAAAATCAGGTTCCTCTTTTTATCTGGAACAGATCAAAAGAGATTTCAAGCAAGCAGAAAAATCGGTAAATAAAGGAGAAGTTGACACAAAACCACTCCTTGCCAGCATTTTACGTATGGCAGATTTGTCCGTCTGCTTGATGTGTGAAATGAAACGAGATGAGAACTTGCCAGAGTTGACTATGTACCAAACCGCCATACAGAAATTGGAAAAGGCATATAAACCATATCTGGATAAAGCGAGAATGAATCGACGCATACAGGAAATGAAAGAAGAGATGGAACACTTGAAAACACTTGGGGTTCAAGATAAACCATCTCTTTTTGTATTGGCAAAAAACATGGCAGATATGGCTATGAGAGCTATTATCTATGTGGAAACGGAGTATCCACAGGAACTGGAAAGAAAAAATAGTTTTGTGGAACAGAAAATGGAAGAACAAAAAACAGAACCTGATACCACAGAGCAGATGGAATTAGAGATGGGAGGCTGAAGAAATGGAGAACCTATGGAAGTTGATGCCATTACTATTGATTTTCGGTGCCTTTATGATCTGTATGCTATTGATCGACAGGAAATCTTTGAACATCAAAAGCAAGACCGTAGGCGATGGACAGCATGGTTCTGCCAGCTTTGCCACACCAAAAGAAATCGATGCGGCATTTCAAAGAGTGAGATATGAACCACAGGTCTGGAGGCGAAAGCCTCCTTGTGACCTGCCGCAAGGCATCATCATTGGATGCAATATGATGAAATTTGGAAAAAAGAAAACAGTCACTGCAATCGTGGAGGAAGGAGATGTTCATGCACTGATGATCGGTGCCGCTGGTGTGGGCAAGACAGCCAAGTTTTTATATCCAAATCTGGAATACTGCTGTGCGTCAGGCATGAGCTTCGTCACGACCGATACAAAAGGAGACCTTTTGAGAAGCTACGCTCCCATCGCAAAAAAGTATTATGGCTATGATATTTCGGTACTGGATTTGAGAAATCCAACCCAAAGCGATGGCTTCAATATGCTCCATATGGTGAACCATTACATGGATGAATATTTGCAGACAGATTCCCTTGTGGCAAAGGCAAAAGCAGAGAAGTATGCAAAGATAATATCCAAAACGGTCATGAATTCTGGTGGATTTGATTCTGCCAACGCAGGACAAAATGCCTTTTTCTATGATTCGGCAGAAGGATTGATTACTGCTGTGATATTGGTGATTGCGGAATTCTGTTCGCCCTACGCTTTTACATTAGAACAGGAAAAGAGAAAACAGAAAGCACTGGAAGAACGTAAAAAAGAAATAGCCCAGATGAGAAAAGCCTGCATTGACAAAGATATAGATTTTTTGCCAAAAGCACAGACAGCCATTCTTCAAAAAGATGTTGAAGCAGAGATTTTGTTTCAGCCGAAGGAACAGGAAGAAGAAAAAGGCGAAGAAAGGCACATCATCAGTGTGTTCAAATTGATTCAAGATTTATTGGGACCATCAGAGGTGAAAGGCAAAAGTCAGTTCAAGCTGTTGATGGAACGCCTTCCGGAAGAACATAAAGCAAGATGGCTTTCGGGCGCCGCCCTGAACACTTCAGACCAGGCAATGGCGTCTGTACTGTCAACGGCACTGTCCAGGCTGAATGCTTTTCTGGATTCTGAAATTGAACAGCTGCTCTGCTTTGAAACGAAAATCAATACGGAAAAGTTTTGCAGGAACAAGTCTGCGGTGTTCTTGATCATGCCGGAAGAAGATGACAGCAAATATTTCCTCATTTCTTTGATCGTACAGCAGCTCTATCGAGAAATGCTTTCCATTGCCGATGAAATGGGCGGAAAGCTGCCAAACAGAGTCATGTTTTTCCTGGATGAGTTCGGTACACTGCCTGCCATACAGTCTGCGGAAATGATGTTTTCTGCCAGCCGTTCCAGACGAATCAGCTTTGTGCCCATCATACAGTCATTGGCACAACTGGAAAAGAACTATGGTAAAGAAGGTGCAGATATCATCATTGATAACTGCCAGGTTTGCATATATGGCGGCTTTGCACCAAACTCCGAAGCAGCCAATGTATTATCCAAAACATTGGGGGATAGAACGGTCATGACCGGCAGTATCTCACAAGGCAAAGATAAATCTAAATCACTTCAAATGACAGGCAGACCACTGATGACACCAGATGAGCTTAAGATCATGCCAAAAGATACGTTTATCATCACCAGAACAGGCGTAAAGCCAATGAAAACAAAGCTAAAGCTGTTTTTTGAGTGGGGAATCGAATTGAATGAAACATATCCAATGCGTCAAGCAGTGGTGAGAAAGGTGCATTACGCCAACAAAAAGACCATTGAGGAAGCCATTGCAAAAAAATACGGGCTTCCTAAAAATCCTCTCCAGAAACCCGTCAAACGCCCAATGCAGGAACAAGATAAGCCGTTATGCAACATATCGAAAACCATGAAAGGGGTGGAAAAAAGTTATGATTGACAAAAGGAAGGTCTATCAGGATACAGAGCTTTCCAGCAAAGCCGTATCTGTTTATTTATATCTTTGTGAACGTGCCAGTATAGAAACAAAAAGCTGCTATCCCTCCATGAAAACCATAGCGAAAGATCTGCATCTTTCTTTGGCATCAGTAAAGCGTTCCATTCAGGAATTGGAAAGAAGTGCATACATCAAAAAAGAAAATCGGTTTCGTGACAATGGCGGAAAAAGCAGCAATCTCTATTTCATAAAATGAACTTTGAAAAAGAAAAAAACTCCCCCCTCAAAAAACGATGAAAAAACGCCAAGGGGGAGGTCTGTCTTCTGCGAGAGCCATGGTATGGCTCAATGTGAGCCGAGAATGTGAATTGTTCACTTTAACAGTTACATAGTATACAGAAAAAGAACATTATTAAAAAATTTTGCTTTATAGAATTATTTCATATAAAATAAAGAAAAAGACAAATAAAGGAGGAGTTTTCATGTATAACCCTCAATTAGAAACATTTATACAAGTTGTGGAAGCAGGAAGTTTTAATAAAGCGGCAGAAAAAATGTTTATATCTCCTCCTGCGGTAATCAAGCAAATCAATTTATTGGAGCGAGATATTGGCATAGAACTTTTTGTTCGTACACATCGAGGGCTTGTTTTGACCGAAGGCGGAAAGTCGTTTTACCAAGACGCTAAATATATTGTGCAGTATTGTAAAGACTCTGTGATCAGAGCAAAAAATGCCATGAATTTAGAAGAGGATGTCATTAGAATAGGTTCATCACCTATGACACCACCACAAACACTCATTGGAGCTTGGAATAAATTACAGGAAAAGTGCCACAATACAAAATTTCAGCTTGTGCCATTTGTAAATACACCTGAAAATGCCAGAGAGATTTTGAAAAATCTTGGACAGAATATTGATGTTGTTGCAGGTATTTTTGACGATACGATGCTCCAGGTTAGAGAATGTGCAGGATTGGAAATTTCAAGAGTTCCTATCTGTTGTGCTGTATCTATCAATCACAGACTCGCTGGCAAAGATAAGATTTCTATACAGGATCTGTATGGCGAAAATTTTATGCTGATGCACCGTGGTTGGAGCAATTATGTTGATATGTTAAGAGATGATTTATGGAAAAATCATCCGCAGATTCATATTGTGGATATAGATTTTTATGATGTAGATATATTTAACCGATGCGAAAACAGCAATGATATTTTAATGGCGATTGAAAATTGGCAGCAAGTACATCCTCTTTTAAAAATAATTCCTGTTGAGTGGAATTACACAATTCCATTTGGATTGCTTCATTCTCCAAATCCTACCAAAAAAGTGAAGCGTTTTTTAGAGGCGGTTAAAAAAACATATAAATAATATAAGTATATACCTTTAGGTTAATGCTGCAAAACCAATAGAGACTTCTTGTGAAGTCTCTATTTTTTTATAATCAAACTAAAAGGAGGTTTTGCAATGACATTGCGTTGGATAATTTCAGCAGTCTGTTTATTGGTGTTATGTGGTTGTTCCAATAGGATAGCTGAGTTTGACCATACCACACTGGAGCCGGAAAAAGCCATAGATTTGCACGAGGGGGTGGAACAGAAAATGGTTGATGAAAGTACCTTAGTTACAGAAGTGATAAACATGCCAGCATTTGATGGATTTGGTCAGTTTCTTTTTCCGAGTGAAGCATCATTTTACGGAGAAATGACGCTTGATAATATCGGTGATCTTCTTCCATACCATAGTCACATTGATACAGATACGACCGTTGAGGTGATCAATACGCTGCTGGAACTGTCAGAAAGCGGAGAAACGTTATTTTATGATATCTATACAGAAGCAGAAAAGGAGGAAGACATAAGCAAGAAAAATACAGGAATGTTTTTCATCAAAGGCGAAGAAGGCGCACCCTTTGCCATAATCTGCGCTGGTGGTGGTTTTGCTTATGTAGGTTCTATACACGAAAGTTTGCCGCATGCTTTGGAGTTAAGCAAAAATGGTTATAATGCTTTCGTTTTGTAATACAGAACAGGTGGGGCAGATATGGCTTGTGAAGATTTGGCGGCAGCTATTTCTTTTGTATTTGAAAACACAGATATGCTTGGTGTAAGTACAGAAGGATACTCTCTTTGGGGAGGCTCCGCAGGGGCAAGAATGGCGGCGTATCTGGGCTCTTATGGCCCGGCAGCTTTTGGTGGCAGCAGCCTTCCACGACCTGCAGCGGTAATCATGCAGTACACAGGACATTCTGATTATACGGAAAATGATCCACCGACATATGCCTGTGTAGGTGAAAATGATGGTATAGCTAATTGGCATAGAATGGAACGCCGCATACGTGCGCTGGATCGTCTGGGGATTGATACGGAATTTCATCATTATCCAAATCTGGGACATGGATTTGGTTTGGGCATAGGTACCTCGGCGGAAGGCTGGATTGATGATGCCATAGCCTTTTGGGAAAGGCATATGGAGTGACTCTATGAATTTTAAACATTTTTATCTGTGTTGAATTAAAAAAGGAGGTTATTTCGATGAATAATTTTATATTTGAAAATGCAACAAAAGTATATTTTGGAAAGGGTTGTGTGAAAGAGTATTTATGTTGTTGTTTGAAGCCATATGGCAATAGAGTGATGGTTGCTTACGGCGGTGGTTCTATCAAAAAGAACGGTATCTATGATGAAGTGATCTCTTTACTGCAAGGTATGGGAAAACAGGTTACAGAATTTTCGGGCATTATGCCTAATCCAACTTATCAGAAGGTTTTGGAAGGCGCAAAACTGGTAAAAGAAAACCATATTGATGTGATTCTTGGCATCGGCGGCGGCTCTGTTATGGATTGCTGTAAAGCAGTTTCTATGGCTGCCGTTTATGAAGGGGATATCTGGACTGATTTTTGGGAAAGAGCCGGTATAGTCGATTTTGAGCCTTTGCCATTAGGGGTAATTGTGACTGCTGCAGGCACAGGCAGTGAGTGTAATGGTGGTGCCGTGATTACCAACGAGGAGAAAAAAGTGAAAACAGGCAGAGATTATCCAAAATGCAATCCGAGATTTGCATTGATGGATCCAGTATATACATATAGTCTGCCAATGAAACAACTGGTTTCTGGAGGATTTGATATCTTGTCCCATATTATGGAAACATATTTCAGTGAACCAAATGAAGACAACGTCTCTGACAACATTTCAGAAGGACTTATGAGAAGTGTAATTTTCAATTTGCGCAGCGCTGTAAAAAATCCGCAGGACTATACCGCAAGAAGCAATCTTTTATGGGCATCTACAATGGCTGAAAACAGAATCATCAAGCTGGGAAAGAAATGTGATTTCCAGTGCCATCAGATGGAGCATCAGCTGGGGGCATATACAGACTGCAATCATGGTTTTGGCTTGGCAGTGCTTCATCCAGTGTACTATAAACATATTTATTCATATGGTTTGCCCAAATTTGTAAGATTTGCGGAAAACGTATGGGGGATTGAAAGAAATGGAAGAAGTGACCATGAGTTGGCAATAGAAGGAATTCAGGCGTTAGCTGCTTTCATGAAAGAACTGGGATTGCCTGCAACACTGCGTGAAATTGGAGTTAACGATAGAACAGAACTAAAAGTAATTGCAGATTCTTGTAATATCTCACAAGGAAGCTATAAAAAAATGACACATGAAGAGATTCTGGAAATTTTCAATGAATGTTATGAGTAAAAGGAGGGGCAAATGTGAAAAAAGCAATTGTGCTTTTGTTAGCCGCTGTGATTTGCACTGGTCTTACAGCCTGCAATACTGGAAATACAGAAATTTCTCAAGAAACGGTATCACAGACGGAGACTGTAGTTGAAGAAGATACATCAGATACAAATGATACTATAACCAATGATTCCGAAAGCAAAATACTGATTGCCTATTTTTCTCTCCCGGAAAATGCAGATACATCAGGTGTTGATGCTGTTGCAGGTGCAAGTATTGTGCTGGACAACGAAAAAGTTTTGGGAAATACAGAGTATATGGCATATGCAATACAGGAAGCAGTTGACGGTGATTTATTTCGTATAGAAACAGTACAGCAATATCCACTTGAGCATGAGCCTCTTGTAGAAATGGCTGATGAGGAGCAAAACAGTAATGCACGCCCTGAGCTTTTAAATCGGGTAGAAAATATGGAACAGTATGACACGATTTTTTTGGGCTATCCCAACTGGTGGGGGGATATGCCGATGCCGCTTTATACGTTCCTTGAAGAATATGATTTGTCTGGAAAAACCATAATTCCATTTTCCTCTCATGGAGGAAGCGGATTTTCAAGAACAGAAAGCACGATAGCTCAGATGCAGCCTAATGCTTCAGTGAGTGAGAATGGCTTAACCGTTTCCCGAAATGATGTGGCAGATAGTTATGAAGATGTATTCCAATGGGCAGAAAATATCATTGCTGAATAAAAGGAGGTTTTTAAATTGAGCAAAAAAATATTGGCGATAGAAGGCAGTCCAAGAAAAGGCGGTAATTCTGATTTATTGTGCGACGCTTTTTTGAAAGGAGCTTCTGAAAGCGGAAACGAAACAGAGAAAATATATATTCAGGACTTGAATTTACAGCCTTGCATGGCGTGCTATGGATGCCGTGGCACGGAAAAATGTATACAGAAAGATGGTATGCCGCAGGTTCTGGAAAAAATGATGGCTGCAGATGTGATTCTTCTTGCAACACCGGTATATTTTTATTCGCTGTCAGGTCAAATGAAAGTATTTATAGACAGGTGTTTACCAAAATATGAAAAGATAAGACGAAAAGACTTCTATTTTGCGGCAACTGCTGCGGATGATAATGTACAGCTTACACGTACGTTTGATGCGCTGGCTGGATTTACAGATTGCTTGCCTTGGTCAAATGTAAAAGGAAGAATTTACGGCGGCGGATTTTACGAAAAAGGCGCAATCAAAGGCAGCAGGGCAGAACAGGAAGCGTATGAAATGGGAAGGAAGGCTTAATATGAAGCATCGGATATTGGGAAAGGATCTTGAGGTTTCAGCTGTAGGGCTGGGATGCATGGGATTTAGCCATGCTTACGGAGCGCCGACAGAAAGAAAAGAAGCGATCAAAGCTATTCAGGCAGCGTACGAAATGGGATATACATTTTTTGATACAGCAGAAGTTTATGGTACGCAGGAAAATCCACACGAAAATGAACTGCTGGTAGGTGAAGCACTGAAGCCATATCGAGATCGTGTGAAAATTGCAACCAAGTTTGGAATAGGTTTTGACAAAGCTGATGGAAAAGTAAATCATGACCTCATTCCAAATGCAAGACCGGAAGTGATACGCAAATCCGTAGAATGTTCTTTGAAGCGTTTGAAAACAGATTATATAGATTTATATTTCCAGCACCGCATAGATCCCACTATTCCGCCGGAAACAGTAGCTGAAGTGATGAAGGAACTGATTGATGAAGGAAAAATCCTTCATTGGGGCATATCGGAAGCTAATGAGGATTATCTGCGCCGTGCGGATGCCGTTTGTAAGGTAACAGCTGTGGAAAACAGATATTCTATGATGGCAAGAGCGTATGAAACGTTGTTTCCTGTTTTGGAAGAGCTGAATGTAGGGTTAGTGGCTTTTTCTCCTATGGCAAACGGTTTTCTCACTGGAAAATATGGTTCTGACTGTGTATTTGATCCCCGATATGACTATCGCAGCATTATGCCGCAATTTTCAAAAGAAGCACAGGAGAAAAATGGAGAACTTCTCTCATTGCTGCATGACATTGCAGAGAAAAAACAGGCGACACAGACACAAATTTCTCTTGCATGGATGCTGTGCAAAAAGCCTTATATTGTGCCAATTCCAGGCACAAGAAAAGTGGAACGCATGAAAGAAAATTTATTGTCCGCTGAAGTTATACTTTCCGAAAAAGAAGTAAATGAAATTGATCATGCACTTGAAAATATGACTATGTCCGAAGTCTTTGGAGGATCCAAGATGAAAAAGAATTAGTTATAACCTTAAGGTTTTAACTGCATAACAAAGGGAGACTTCTGCACGTGGACGATTGTATTTAAAATATAAGTGAAAACAGTAATGGACAATAAAAAGGAGTGAATGCTTATGATGGAATATGCAGTTTTAAATAACGGCATTAAAATGCCAATGGCAGGCATTGGCACATTTTTGTTAACACCAGACGAAGCAGAAAAATCTGTTCTTTACGCACTGGAAAATGGGTGCCGACTGATTGATACTGCAAATACTTATGTAAATGAAAAGGCAGTTGGACGTGCCATGAAAAAATCAGGAATAGACAGAAAAGAGATTTTTTTGGAAACAAAACTGTGGCCGTCATTCTATGAACAGGCAGATGCTGTAGAAAAAACGCTGGAAAGACTGGACACAGACTATATCGATTTACTGCTGATCCACCAGCCCGCAGGCAACTATATTGCCGGTTACCAGCAGATGGAAAGAGCATATCAGGAAGGCAAGGTAAAAGCCATTGGTCTTTCCAATTTCAATCAAGAACAGATACAGGAAATTTTGAGCATCTGTAAAATCAGACCCACTGTATTGCAGACAGAATTGCATCCATATTCTCAGGAAAAAGAACTGAAAGCGTTCTTGGAAGAGGAAAAAATGATTCCGCAGGCGTGGTATCCATTGGGACATGGGGATGTGTCTTTACTGAAGGAATCTGTCTTTACACGTCTGGCAAAGAAATATCACAAAAGCAATGCACAGATTATTTTAAGATGGCATATTCAAAGCGGAAATATCGTCATTCCTGGTTCTAAGAATCCGGAACATATCCGCGATAATTTTGATATCTTTGACTTTGCTTTGACAAATGAGGAGATGGCAGAGATTTCTGCTGTGGATAAGAAAAAACGCTACTATACAAGCACACCGGAACTGTTAAATCGATATGCGAATATGGTTCCTCCGGTAGATGAACAGAAATGAGAATAAAACAGTAGGGGATTTTATGAGTAAAAAGAAAAGAATACTGTCACTTGCGATTGCTTGTCTATTCGGTGTGACAATACTTGCGGGATGCACTGTACAGGAAAGTTCTGCAGAAGCAGTCAGCAGCGGAAGCTTGACAATTGCAGAACAGAGAATGTTTTCTGCTGTCAGATATTGAACGCAACACAAATGCCTATCTGTGTTGTTCTGTCATTCTTCTGGTTTTGGTAAGATATAGCCATCAAATGAAGGAGGTAAGAACTATGAATACAGATAAAATTTATGCAGAACATCTTGCAAATGAGTATGCGCCCAAAGACGATTCCAAGGTGATTGCCCTTCGTAAGCTGGACGCAAGAGCAAAACTGCCGGCAACAGTATTTACTTATGCCGTTGGAATTCTCAGTGCTTTGATTGCCGGAGTAGGTATGTGTCTGTCCATGAATGTAATTGGAAGTGGCAGTATGGTTTCATTTGTTATTGGTGTTATCATTGGAATCGTTGGTTTGGCGGGTATGGGAATCAACTATCCCGTTTACAAGAAAATGCTGGCAAAAGGAAAGAAGAAATATGCTTTCGAAATCATGGAATTAGCAAAAGAAATTAGCGAGGAGTGAGAAAATAGAAAAAACAAAGATGATTTTAGGCAAGCTTATCTATCTGACAAAATGGATTTTATATATGATTCCAGAAGTTTCGTTTGCCGCACTTTTTTTCGTCTTTGTTTCCAAAAAGGAAGAAAAGGCGCTGGCATATCCAATTTTTGGGTTGTCAGCATATCCCTTTTCTTATTTTTAGCCGCTTTGCCAATGGTAGTAAGGCGGCTAAAGCTGTTAAAATAGAGAAGGAAAGATGATGAACGGGAACGCTGGGGTGCACGATATTCTTTATTGTTATTGCGACAGTTCTCGTGATAGGAATTCGTTATTAAAAAGAGGTGGAATTTCATGAAGAAGTCAGAAAGCAAATACTTCAATACTGCTCTTCGAATGGATCAGGCATTTCTGGAGCTATTAGAAAAGAAAGATATGGAATATATTACAGTAAAGGAAATCTGTGAAGCGGCAGGTGTTAATCGTTCCACCTTCTATCTGCACTATGAAACTATCGGAGATTTGCTTGCAGAAAGTGTGCAATATATGAATGAGCAATTTTTGGAACAAATGAACTTGTGCGAAGAGGTTTTTGTTTCTAAAATCAGAGAATGCGCCTTGGAGGAATTATATTTGGTTACACCAGAGTATCTGACACCATACCTTGAATATATTGCCAGAAATAAGCGATTGTTTCGAACAGCGTTAAAAAATTCAGGTTCTCTTGGTTTGGACAGGACGTATAACCGGATGATGCATTACGTTTTCACTCCAATTTTGGAACGTTTTCAAATTGCGGAAGAAAAGCGGGAATATATACTTGCATTTTATATTCACGGTCTTATGGCAGTCATTTCAGAATGGTTAAAGAATGATTGCGCAGATTCCATCAGCCAGATCAGTGAAGTTATGGAGCAATGTGTTTTGCAAGGACGCACTAATTCAGAAAGACTTTAAGGAAGACAACCATTTCTTTTTTGTGTTGAAAGTGTTGCCTTTGAAAGTTTTTGTTTGATGGTCATGATTTCTCTATTTACTATTTTCACAGTTGCGTTTTACTAGATACAGTAAGTGATGATGGATGAACTTTCTTAATATAGAGCCAGCGCCAGATTACTTATGGCAGCAAATGAGAATAGGGCAAAAAGAGCAAACGTTTTAAGGGAAGTTTCATCAGAAAACAAAAAGCTGAAATCTTTGTGATACAAAGAATTTCAGCTTTTTTATTTTTACAAGGAATTTATCTGGTATGTTTTCTTATGATGGCAGTCTTCACAAATCCTTTTAAGAAAAATTCAGGGAAGGAAAAACAATGTTTTCTTAAGGAGAATTTGCTTTCAGTGGATGCCTGTTTTTAAAATGCAGTACCTAATATTTGTTTCCTTTGGTGAATGTGTAAGTAAAATCTCTTCTAGAAGTTGTTCAAACTATAGGTTACGAATTTTGTTTGTTGTACCACTGATTAAACTGTTTTAAGGAGCAACTCTACTGCCACGACTTTTTCCGCCGCCGGGGAAATTTGTTTGAGATTCGGAATTGTCATTTGTAGTAATGTCACCGCCATTGTTTGTATAAGTACCATCTGTATCCAGTGCAGTATTTCCGCTGCCGGTACAGTTAAGATTCAATGTTCCGCCATTGATTGTCAAGTCGCCGTTAGAATCAACACAATCGCCATTGGAAACGATTGTTAAGCTGCCGTCATTGATGGTTATAAAACTATCAGAATTGGTGGAAAAATGATCTTGTTGAGGTGAGCCATTGCTCAATCCTGAACTGTCTGTTCCTCCTGCTGCATTCAGCCCATCATCATTGGATGAAATGTCGTAGGTGCCACCGTTTATTGTGATAGACATACCTTCAATTCCTTCGTAGCAGTAAGAAATATTGAAATTGCCGTCTTGAATGGTGATGGCTGCATCAGAATGGATTGCATCGTCGCCGCTTTTCAGATTATATTCTCCAGTTGTGATAAAGATGTCGCCGCCTGCATGGAATGCGTCATCCACTGTATCTGTTACAAAGCTGCCATTTACAATGGTGATATCTCCATCCGATTTAATCCCTTTTTGACTGGTAGATTCTTCAGTTTCTGTTGTGGAGGTAGTTTCTGTTGTGGCAGTGGTTTCTGTTGTATCAGCTTTTGTGTGGAACATACCTCTTTGGGCAAAGTTCGTAGCATCTGTTGTCATGGTGACACTGCTGCTGCCTTCACCTGTGACAACATTGAATGTTCCGTCTTCAATCTGCAGATAAGCACCGGCGCTCATTCCGTCGCCTTCCGCAGTAATTTCAAAGGTTCCGCTTGCTACATAAAGGAATCCCAGACTGGAATCATCTGTATTTTCTGCATGAATGCCATCTTTGCCGGAAACAATGGAAAATGTTCCGTCTGCGATTCGTACACTGTCCTTACCAGAAATCCCGTGATCTGCAGCTGTAATATGATAGGTTCCGCTTGTAAAAACCAGATCATCTTTCGAAACAATACCATGACCTGCAGCAGCATTGATTGTTAATGTTCCTGCACCATTCAATGTCAAATCTGATTTCGAAAAAATAACTGCATCAATGTTGTTGTCGTCAATGGCAACATATTCGCCGCCGTTTGACAGCGTATTTTCTGAATCGGAAGCAGTAGTAACAAACACCTTATCTGCTTCCAGAACATAAATGGCAGCAGAGGTGGAGCTGGTGATTTGTACACCATCCAGTACCAACTGGATTTTGTCTGTGTCTTCTGCACTGATTATGATCATGCCATCATTTAATGTACCAGAAAGGATGTACGTACCTTCATCTGTAATCGTTACAGTGCTGCCGGAAATCTGCACAGCATCTGAATCACTGGAGGCACTGTCTCCTGATAAGGTGATTTTTGTACTGGTTTCTTCATCATAGCCAATTTCCAGATCCCTGTCTGTGAACATATCGGTTGTGCTGACTGCTGACGCAGAATCTGTGGATTCAGTTTGTACAGTCTCACCGGACGTGTCAGCAGATTCAGCAAAGGCTGTAGAGTTGCATGCAGAAAGAGAAAACAGTATGGAAAAAATAAGTGGGAATGTTGATTTCTTGTTCATTTGTGAACCTCCTTTTATAATTCACTGATTGTAGTTTCCTGTGATGAGATGGAAATTTCCAGATTTCCATTGCGGCAGCGAAGATTATCAATCATTTCTTTTTCTTTTGCCGCACTATTTAAAGTCAGGTTATAGGTGAGCCGAAACAGACTTCCCATATTGGTTGTCTTCACCAATGTCAGCTCATAAGCAGATGCGTATTTTTCTAAAATTGGTTCGAAAACATCTGTGTAGTCTAAATCTTCAGGAATGGTAATATGTAGTGTCTTGTATAAGGAAGATGTTTTCTTCGCGCCAAAGTCCAATCGATTATAAAGTGCGCTGATAAAACCAAGAATGAGAGCACAGACAAATGCGTAGCCAATGTATCCCATGCCTATAATAAGCCCGGTTCCCATTGCAAGAAAAATTGCACCAATCTCCTTGGCAGAACCGGGAACAGAACGGAAACGCACCAGACTGAACGCGCCGGCAACAGCAACGCCAGTTCCCACATTTCCGTTGACCATCATAATCACAACACAAACAACAGCAGGAAGCAGTGCAAGTGTTGCGACAAAGCTTTTGGTATAGCGTGTGCGATACATATAAAATAACGCCAGCATCAATCCTATGACTAATGCGCTGCAAATGCAAAGCATAAAGTTTGATGGAGTAATAACGCTTGTCATATCGGTATTAAATAATCCTTGAAAAAAATTACTAAACATGCAACATCCTCCTTTGATTTTTCATTTTGGATTTTGTGTATATATTCTGATAGGCTCGCCCGTATTTCGAAAATGATGTTTTGTATAACCCGAGCCGGTTTAGTTCGTGACTCATCCAAAGGGGCAATCCGCCTGAAGTTTTTATTTCCATTAATGTTTGATCTGAATCTATAACTGGGATGCCGTAAATATCGCTGCTAAGTGAAAGATCCTGCTGCCGATATAAGATGTTTTCATCAAACGTTACTCGAAAATCTCCGCCATCTAAGGAATAGAATGCTTCTCTTTCATAAGAAAGAAAAACAGTAGGGTGCAGGTTGTCATAATAAGAACGAAAATATTCAATCTCATTGGCAATTTGAGAATGAATGGGCAGAGGAAGCCCCTGTTCAAAGCTGGATATAACTTGTGCCTCTGGAAGCGTCAGGCGGCGTTTATATACCACCGATTTATACTTTTTCTTTAATTCAACAAAAACCGGATCTGCTGAAGAAGTTTTTTGATAACTGCGTATCCGAAGTTTTTCTTTGTATGCCGGCTTTTCTAAGGAACGTCGAATTAAACGAAATGTATCTGTATCAAAATAAATATTTCGAATGGTTGTGCGTCCATAATCATCAAGTTTCATATAGGGCTCCATTGCCTGCAGAATGTTTTCTTTCTGTTTTTGTGTAAGCAGATATTTGATTTCATATCTTTTAAAAGTAGTCTGATATGTCATGAATGATTCCTCCTTCCTTTAATTCATAAGTAATTCGATGAGATCCAATACCTGCGTAATTGGAATGGCATATCCCATTCCTTCAACACCGGTAGAGGAAACCTTTGCTGTATTGATCCCAATCAATTCACCATTCATGTTAAATAATGCGCCGCCGCTGTTACCCGGATTGATTGCCGCGTCTGTCTGAATATATGTTGCATCACCAGTATCTGTACTGATGGTGCGATCCAATGCACTGATGATACCGGTGGTTACAGATTGGCCGTATCCAAGGGCATTGCCAATGGCAACCACTTGCTCTCCAACAACCAATTCACTTGAATCACCAATAGAAACAACTGAAATTTGAGATAATGTATCAGAATCTACGGTATCAACGGAAACCTTCAGCAAGGCAATGTCCATAGATTCATCATATCCACACAGTTCAGCTTCGTAAGTTTGGTCATCAACGAAAGTTATGGACAACGTAGTAGCATCTTCTACAACATGATAATTCGTAACGATGTATAGATTAGAGTCGTTCATATACATAATCACACCTGAACCACAGCTGGTTGTTTCCTGAAGCTGTACTTGACTTCGGCCATTCCGGCCAAACTGACCAAAATAGTTTTGTACCTCCTGAACAGAGATGTTCGTCACAGATACAACAGAAGGAAGCCCTTGTGCGGCGATAGATGATACATCAAGAGATTGACAAGATTGACTTGATGTCTCATAAGATACATTGGACAGGGAAACGCCATTGCCTTGTGATGTGCTGGAATTCTCAGCTGTGTACGAAGTGAAGTCGTTCAACAGCGTATTTACTGCGTAGAAACTTCCGCTGGCGATTCCGCCAAAAATGGCCGCACTCAAAACAAGTGAAACAGTCTTTTTGAAAAATCTGTTTTTCCTTGTGCGTCTGGTTCTTCGCACGGAAGATACGGGATGATTTTGATTAGATGTATATTCTAGTAATTGATATTTCTGTTCGTAATCCATATCTATGCTCCTTTCAAATGATGGTTTGTGTTGCTTTTCATGGTTAAAGTATAGGGGCAGTATCTTAGATAAACTTAAAAATCAAACTTAATTCAACTTAAAATAATGTTTCGTACAAAAAATGCTATCTACGAAGCAACACTTTCTTTTAAGAAAAGATACTTAATAAAATTTCAGTAAAAAATAAGAAAGCCGAAGTCCTCTGTATACTAAGGATTTCAGCTTTCTTATTTTTCTTATGAAGATGCGCCTAAAGGTTATCATCTTATCAAAAGTGCAATATTTTATTTATGATGTTGGAATAGAAATCGTGATCAATAAAGATTTTTCATCCTGCGTTGTTGCAGCAATTTTTCCTTTGTGAGCATGAACAATGGCAGACGCAATGGCCAGTCCCAGTCCATAACCGCCTGTTTTGGAATTTCTGGATTGATCTGTTCGATAAAAACGGTCAAATAAATGTTCCAGACTTTCTCTGGAAATAAAGTCTGTCGTATTGAATACACTTAGATGGATTGTGTTTTTTTGCTTTTTTAGCGTAACTGTAATATTACCTGTTTCATTTGTGTATTTTACGGCATTATCTAAAAGTATCGTTACTAACTGCCGGATGGCTTTTTCATCGCCATTCATGGAAAGCATAGGCTGAATTTCACTGGTAAGGTTTTTGTTGCGTGTCTTTGCCAATCCATGGAATGTTTCAACTGTTTCTTCTACGAGGTCAGAAATCGGGAATTCGATTTTTTCTGTTTGCGGGCTTTCTTCCATTCTTGATAACATAATCAGATTGTTTGTAAGCTGTGCCAAACGTTTTGTTTGGGTTCGAATATCATGAATCCACTCGTTTTCTCCGATATCCATTTCCAAAACTTCTGTATCTGCGTCAATGATTGTAAGTGGTGTTTTCAGTTCATGTCCTGCATCGGTAATAAATTGTTTTTGTTTTTCATAGTTTTCTGAAAAGGGTTTCATGATCCGATCAGAAAGCAAAATCAGCAAAATCAGCACTGCCAATAATCCAACAACAGAAACGCCAGCACTGGTAAATATAAAATTTCGAAAAGAACTCATTTCGCGTCCATAATCCAGAAAGATGATGTGTGTTTCATTGCCTACAAGATAAGTGGTATAACGGTAGTCCTCAATAAACCCCTGTGCATTTCCAGAGTGAAGGGCAGTCTGTGCATATTCAATAGCTGTGGTAGTATCCACGGCTGCTATTTTTCCTGTGTTCACAGTTGCAACTTCTCCATTTTCCGTAAGAAATACAGAGAAGTATCGTGATTCATAGGGGAGTTCCGGTGAAAAACGATGTAAATCTTTGGGACGGTCATCTTCAGGAATGATTTCGTTTTTAGAATGGTCACTGATTGGAAAATTGCCATCGTTTGCTTCCAATATTGCCAGTATACTGTCAGCATCTGTAACAATTTTCTTATAGTTCAGAGAGCCGACAACTCCAAAAATGACTGCCAGTACAAGCAATAGGGAAAGCATAGAAGCAAAAATCAGTTTTATGCGGAGTTTTCGTATCATGTGGTTTCCTCCAATGTATATCCTGCATTTCGCATGGCTTTGATTTGAATGTTCGCATGCAGTGCTACCAACTTTTTACGCAGATAAGAAATATATACCCAGACAACATTGATTTCTGCTTCGCTGTCATAGCCCCAGATTTTTTCCATAAAACGTTCGGAGGAAATCAGATTTTTAGGATTCATCATCAGCATTTCCATCATTTGAAATTCTTTGTTTGCCAAACGATAGCTGCCAGAAGGTGTAGAAAGTTCATAAGTAGCGCGATCCAATGTAACATTTCCAATCTGCAGCTTAGAATTCGCTTGAACTGGTTGTGTCCGTGTCATTGCCCGAATACGAGCCAATAGTTCTCTTGAATGAAATGGCTTGGTCAGATAATCATTGGCCCCGGCATCCAATCCTAGCACTTTATCGTCTACTTCAGATTTTGCTGTCAATAATAAAACGGGAATTAAAATTCCTTTTTTTCGGATTTCCTTCAATACAGTAATACCGTCCACTTTAGGCATCATAATATCAAGAATAATACCATCGTAATTATCTGCTTCCAGATATTCCAATGCTTCCTGTCCGTCATAAGCCACATCAACAGAATAATTGTTACGTTGTAATATGGTTGTCAGTGCTTTAGATAGAGCCTGTTCATCTTCGGCAAGTAAAAGTCTCATGACGTATTTTCCTCCTTTGCATAAATTTCATTTTACAGATCATATTGGATAATAATGTAATTATATTATAACTTGCATAGCTTAAATATAAATTAAAAAAATTCATTTTTTGAGATGATAAGAAAATGCAATATCAAAAAAGCTATATAACAGCCTATTTGTCAATGTTACATGATTTGACAGATATTATGTTACAGGAGAAGTTTTCAAAGGTCCTGAAGAACTGAAAAACAAAAAGCACTTTTTAAAGATATGAAGGGAAACAGGAGTATGGAGAAGTAGGCAATGCATGGCATTGGTTAGTTTGTTTTATATCATAGTTTATCAGTTTACGATATTTATCATCAATTTATAATTTTAGAAGTATTGAAATAAAAACAATTCTGTGCTAAAATACGATAAATCGAGCAGCAAAGTAGCGTAAGTCCAGATTATTCATGGGCTTGCGCTTTTTTTGTTTTATAAATATAGGAGGCTTAAAATATGAAAAATAAAAAAATAATTCCGGTGATGCTGTGTACAACACTTGCGTTTACTCCGGTAACAAGTTTTGCAATGGATAAAAATGTAAAGATTTCTTTTGTCATTGGTGAAAATAAAGTTAGCATGAATGATGAGGAAATAGAAGTTGCGGCATCATACATGGTGGATGATACAACCCTTGTTCCTCTGCGTGTCATAAGCGAAGGCCTTGGTGCAGATGTTAACTGGGATGAATCCGAAAATACCATAACAGTTGAAAAGGATGGTAATGTTATTTCCTTACAAATTGGCAGTACGGCAGCAACCATAAATGGCACATCATATACACTTCCGGCAGCTGCGGAAATAAAAGATGATACGGCTATGGTTCCAATCAGATTTATTTCAGAAGCGCTTAACGCAAATGTTCTGTGGGATAAAGATACAATGAAAGTAACGGTTTCTGATGGCGAAGAGGCGCTTGCGAAAATCGACAACACAAAATGGAATTATAATGCAGAAGATAATGTATACTGGCAAGTTGGCATACAATATTGTGCAAATCCAGTTGATTTGACATATGAAACATTGGGAATCTTTGTTCCGGCAGCGTATATGAATGCAACAGACAATGGTGATGGCACTTTTACTTGTGAGTTAAATCTGGATGGAAAAGTAGGAGACTATACCGCTGAAACAGCGCCCATTGTTATTCCTGTAGAAACACCGGGATATATGGCAATGGAGGCGCCCACAGATTATGTCAGCGGAGTAAAAAGCTATACAGATGCTGGATTTATATATGTAAATGCAGGTTGTCGCGGACGTAATGAGGGTGCACCGGCAGCCATTACAGATTTGAAAGCTGCCGTAAGATATCTTCGCTATAATGGCGATAACATGGCCGGAAGCATGGACAGAATTTTTACATTCGGTATGAGCGGCGGCGGTGCACAAAGTGCATTGATGGGAGCAACAGGCAATAGTGATTTGTATACACCATATCTTAATGCAATTGGGGCAGTTGAAGGCTTCAGTGACGCTGTTGCAGGCTCTATGTGCTGGTGCCCAATTACAAATCTGGATTATGCAAATGAAGCTTACGAATGGAATATGGGTATCACACGAACAGATTTAAGTGATGAAATGCAGGCATTGTCTGATGATATGGCAACAGCATTTGCGGAGTATATCAATGAGCTTGGACTTGAAGATGAAGAGGGCAATATTCTTACATTGTCAGAATCTGAAAATGGAATATATCAGTCTGGCAGTTATTATGAATATATCAAGTCAGAAATCGAGCGCTCACTGAATAATTTTCTGAGTGATACCACATTTCCTTATACCACTGGAGGAAGCAAAATGGGCTTTGGCGGTGGCATGAGAGATATTGCCGGTGAAGTTAACGAAGATAATATGCAGGGATTAAATGAATTTGAGGCCGCTGATGGAATTAATCGTGAAACGGTAAACAGCACCGCACAGGATAGCAAAACATATACTACAGCGCAGGAATATATTGACGATTTAAACAAAGACATTCAGTGGATCAATTATGACAGCCAGTCAAATACGGCTACAATTACAAGTGTCGAGGACTTTGTAACAGTATGTAAAAATGCCTCAAAGAGCATTGGTGCATTTGATGATTTGAATGCAACTCAAGGAGAAAATACACTGTTTGGTTATGGAGATGGAAACGGTGCGCATTTTGATTCAATTATGGCAGAACTCCTGAAGGATACAGAGTATGGTGCAGCATATGCGGAAGACTTGAGCAAAACGGATAGTCAGGGCAATACAGTAGATTATCGCGTAAATATGTATAATCCAATGTATTTTATTGAAGATTATTATGATGGGTATGGTAGTGCCGATGTCGCAAAATATTGGAGAATACGTACAGGTATTAATCAGGGAGATACAGCTTTGTCAACAGAAATCAATCTTGCACTTGCGCTTGAGAACTATGGAGCAGATGTGGATTTTGAAACCGTATGGGGAGAAGGACACACAATGGCGGAAAGAACAGGAAACTCCACTGATAATTTTATTCAATGGGTGAATGAGTGCTTAAAGCAATAATGGAGGAAATGAATGAAAATAAAAAAGGTATATGGATTGCTGTTTTCCGCGGCAATTGCTGCAAATATTTTACCGACTGCAATGGCAGCAGAAAGTATTTCAGTAAGTATAAATGGTGCTGCTGTTGACTTTTCTAAATATGACAATGTATTGCCGTATCTCAAAGACAATACCGTGCTTGTTCCTGTCAGAGCAGTTGCAGAAAGCTTAGGGCTGGATGTGAAGTGGAATCAGGAAACACAAACGGTACAAATAAAAGGAACCAGCGAAATTACACTTACTGTAAATTCTGATACAGCCATTGTTAATGGAGAGAATGTAACACTTGATGCGCCGGCACAGATAGCCGAGGACAGAATACTTGTTCCGTTGAGATTTATTTCCGAAAATCTGGGAGCGGATGTTGAATGGGATGAACAGGAAAAAAATATATTGATTGAAACAAAAGATGGAAAGCATGATTTGGCAGGCGGCGGTCATGGCAATATGGGAAATAAGCAGGCAGAAATCAGTCAGGATATATTAGCAGTTATAAATGAGGGTTCTGAGAAATTTTCTCAATTCACATATGTAGATGAGGAATCGGGAACAGAACTGGAATATAGCCTGTATATTCCTGAAGATTACAATAAAAATGAACAATATCCATTGCTTATGTATATTCCAGATTCTACAGGTGCAGGCAAGAGTGCGAAAGAAATCGTAGAACAGTATTATGGAGCCGATATATGGGTGACTGATGAGGAACAGGCAAAACACGAATCTTTTGTTCTTGTTCCTGCATTCTCAGAAACCGTTGTTGATGATGCGTGGAATACATCAGATGAGATAGAAACGGCTATTCAGTTAATAAATGAACTTACAGAAGAATATAGCATAGATACGGATAGGCTGTATATCACAGGTCAATCTATGGGATGCATGACAGCATTATATCTGAATAGTAAATATCCTGATTTGTTTGCCGCTTCGTTATTTGTATCAGGACAGTGGGATATATCTGTATTGGAGCCATTGGAGAATGAAAAATTTTTCTATATTACTGCTGGTGGCGATGCGAAAGCATCTAGTGGGCAAGAGCAGGTGAAAGAAATGTTTGATGCTGATGGTGTAAAATACAGTTATGGAACATGGAATGCACAAGATTCTGAGGAAGAACAAAATGCTGCTGTTCAAGCGCTTATAGCCGAAGGGTATGATGCCAATATGATTTGTTTTGAAGCCGGAAGTGTTTTGAATGGTGGTACAGGCATGGAGCATATGGCTTCGTTCAATTATGCATATAAAATCGCTGCAGTAAGAGACTGGATTTTCGAGCAGTCAAATAATAGCTCATTATAATATTGGTGAATGGAAAGCATGAAATAGGAAAAAAAGAGAGTGTGAAGCTGTTTCCGCATTTCAAAACAGCTTCATCAGGTATCCTTTGCAGCAAATCAAAATTTGGTGTGCGTTTAAGACTAAACGAGTAAAATGAAGACTTTTATGCAGCTTTGAAGGCAGTGAGATATAAAATCTTGCTGCCTTCGTTGTTGTACGCCGAATAGGTATGACAAAACCCCCAGTTCAACTGGGGGTAGGTAAAAATACTTTAGTCTGAGCAAGAAACCTCCTGCGCTATAATGAAATTGGTCTGGCAACCAAAATATAGAAGCAGGAGGTTTTGTCAATGAATGACATAAGAAGTTTATCACATTCCAAATGGAGATGCAAATATCATATTGTGTTTGCACCTAAATATCGCAGACAAATAATTTATAAAAAATTAAAAGCTGATATTGGAAGAATATTAAGAGAACTCTGTGAAAGAAAAGGTGTAAATATTGTAGAGGCAGAGTGTTGTTCAAATCATATACATATGTTGGTGGAGATTCCACCGCATTTGAGTGTATCTGGTTTTATGGGATATCTTAAGAGCAAAAGTAGCTTGATGAAATTTGATAGACATGCAAATTTAAAGTATAAGTATGGAAATCGTCATTTTTGGTGTAGGGGATATTTTGTAGATACAGTAGTATGGTGTTTCTTGGTACAACCGCAATTGTTCTGCCCATTGCATGGTTTTTCGGCTATATGTAAGCTTGTTTTCAAATAGAAACATAAGAATTTTGGATATAGGACAATTATCGGCATCTTAATGCAATCTTAATACAAAACGCCAGATGCTTACGCCCATCTTAATGCGAATAAAGATAAGATTAAGGAAGCGAAAAGATTGCATAAAGAAAGTAGGAGAGATACATGCATCTGGTGGAACACAGAAAACATCATCACATAACCTCATTTCAAGTGATTATTCTTGGTTTTTTATCTGTGATTTTATTGGGTACTTTATTTTTGACATTGCCAATTGCAACACAGGACGGACAAGGCGCATCTTTTTTAGATGCGTTATTTACTGCAACGTCTGCAACCTGCGTGACAGGCTTGGTTGTGCATGATACTGCCACCTATTGGTCTATGTTTGGTCAAACCATTATATTGTTGTTGATCCAGATCGGCGGTATGGGGGTTGTGACCATTGCCGTTTCCATTGCAGTCATTTCCGGCAGAAAAATCGGATTGATGCAGCGAAGCGTCATGCAGGAGGCGATATCCGCTCCACAGGTTGGCGGTATTGTGCGTATGACAGAATTCATACTCAGAACAGTTATTTTTATTGAGTTGATTGGGGCTATTTTGTTAGCTCCGGTCTTTTGCAGTGATTTTGGGCTTGTGAAAGGAATATGGTATGCAATTTTCCATTCGATTTCTGCTTTTTGCAATGCGGGATTTGATTTGATTGGTATTCGAACGCCATATTCTTCGTTGACTTCCTATGCAACAGACCCCACTGTCAACATTACTATTATGATGTTGATTGTTGTTGGCGGTATTGGGTTTATGACATGGGCGGATATCTACAACAACCAATTTCATTTCAAAAAATATCGAATGCAAAGTAAGGTGATACTGCTGGTTACAGCGATGCTGATTGGGATTCCCTTTTTATATTTTTTCTTTATCGAGTTTTCAGATATGGATTTTCTGAATCGCTTATGGGGATCTTTGTTTCAATCTATTACACCCAGAACAGCGGGCTTTAATACTGTAGATTTAACAATCATTAGTGAACCGGGTTTGCTTTTGATGATTATTCTGATGTTGATCGGCGGTTCTCCCGGTTCTACGGCAGGCGGTATGAAGACGACAACAATTGCAGTCCTTTGTGCATCGGCATTGGCTGTTTTCAGAGAAAAAGAACAAGCCCATCTTTTTGGCAGAGGCATTCCCATACGAGCAATCAGAAATGGGGCAACGGTTCTTTTGTTATATGTTGTACTGTCGGTGGCCGGTGCAATGCTCATTAGCGGTTATGAAGAAATCCCCATATTGTCTGCACTCTTTGAAACAAGTTCAGCCATTGGAACCGTAGGTTTGTCTTTAGGGATTACGCCGACCTTGGGAATCCTTTCCAGAGTCATTTTGATTTGTCTGATGTTTCTTGGACGCGTCGGTGGGCTGACATTGGTTTTTGCAGCATTACATGAAAAAGAAATTTCCGGATTTAAATATCCAGAAGAAAAAATTACAGTTGGTTAATAAAGGAGATAAAAATGAAAACGATTTTACTAATTGGTCTTGGCAGATTTGGTAGACATGCAGCAATGAAACTGGATGAATTGCATCACGAAGTAATGGCTGTAGATAAGGATGAAGAAAGAGTGCGCGCGGTGCTGCCCTATGTTACAAATGCGCAGATTGGTGATGGAACACAGGAGGAATTCTTATCCTCTCTGGGGGTAAATAACTTTGATGTGTGTATCGTTGCCATTGGTGATGATTTCCAGAGTTCCTTGGAAACAACATCCTTGCTGAAAGAATTGGGTGCAAAGATGGTTGTTGCACGTGCAGCAAGAGATGTCCATGCAAAGTTTTTGCTGAAAAATGGTGCGGACGAGGTAGTGTATCCGGAAAAACAATTGGCTGAATGGACTGCAATCCGATATAGTTCAGACCATATTTTGGATTATATCGAATTAGATCAGGAATACTCCATTTTTGAAATTGAAATCCCCAAAGCATGGGTTGGCAAGACCGTTGGCGAAATGGAAATACGGAAAAAACATAATATCAATTTAATGGCCTTTAAGCATGAAGGCAAGATGGATTTGAAAATATCTTCTGAAACAGTTTTTCCAGAGGGACACAGTATGTTGGTGTTAGGAAACATTAAAGATATTCAAAGATGTTTTCACATCTAAATTTGGAAAGAAGATGAGTTTATGAAAGAAATTCTTTTGATTTGTGGAGGTATTGCATTATTTTTATATTTGTTTTTCTTAATGGACCGTTTGGACCATTACTTATGCGAATATAAAGGAGAAAAGGCTGATTCGCAAACAAATAAGGAATTGAAGATCGCTGTGGAAAATCTAGAGGCAGGCGGCGCACTTACATGCTTTCTGAAGAACTTTTCTGAAAAATATGATAACTATACCATAAAGTTGTATTATAATGAAAAAAGAAAAATATTAAACTGCTTGAAGCATAAAAAATTAGATGTGGGTTTTGTGGTAGGAGAAACTGCAAAGTATGAAGATGGCGTATTTTGTAAAGGCGCGATTCGATTCAAAAACCAGAATCTCCTGCTGGCAAATCTGGATATGCCATTTATCCCAATGAAGGATGGAGAGTCCCAGTTGAATGTTTTTTTGAGAATGAATGAACAGGACCCACAGATTCTTTTATTTATGAAAGAATTTTTACATTTTTATCAAAACAGCTTTATCAAGCAGGATTTTTATCTCTGCAAAAGCAGTTGATGCCATGAGATAGAAATCGTATGATATGACTCTGACAGAAAAATCTTCATAATATAATAAATAAGAGAAAGAATGATAGCGAAAAAATGTGTGCAGAACTAAAGCAAAAGAAGGGCGAATTGAAAATATTTTTGGGTTATTCCATAGGTACCGGAAAAACCTATGCCATGCTGCAGGCTGCATTATCGTTAAAGCAACATGGCGCAGATGTCGTCGTGGGGTATATCAATCCTGATAGAAACCCCAAAACGTTATCTATGCAAGATGGATTGGAAGTTCTTCCAACAAAGGAAACAAAATGGAATGGAGAAACAATTCAGGAATTTGATCTGGATGGGGCTTTGCAAAGAAAGCCTGAATATATTTTGGTTGACGATTTAGCCCATACTAATCCTATGGGCTTTCGCCATGAAAAGCGATATAAAGATATTGAAGAACTATTGAATATGGGGATTCATGTTTATACAACGTTGAACATCCAGCATCTTGAGAGTTTGAATGACCGGATTGCCTCTATTACGGGTATTACAGAAAAGGAACGGATTCCAGATTCTATTTTCGAGGAAGCAAATCAGGTAGAATTTATCGATTTGGAACCGGAAGAATTGTTGAACCGAATAAAGGAAGACCATTATTACAAATGTAAAACCAATCAGACTTTTTGTACCATAGATAGACTGACAGCTCTGCGCGAGCTGACATTGCGTTGCTGTGCGAATCGACTGAATCGTTTTTTAGAGGAAGAAAAATCTCAGTATCCGACAAAAGAACATATTCTGGTTTGTTTGTCAGCTTCTCCATCTAATGAAAAAATTCTTCGGACTGCGGCAAGAATGGCTGTGGCATTTTCGGGAGAATTTACAGCTGTTTACGTGGAAACGACGAATTCCAAGGATAATGATAAAATCAAAAATGCATTGCATAAAAATATGAAACTGGCTCGTCAATTGGGAGCAAAAGTAGAAATTGTCTACGGAGATGATATTTCGTTTCAGATTGCGGAGTTTGCAAGACTGTCTGGTGTAACGAAAATTGTCATTGGAAGGAGCTCCATTGCGAAAAATCCATTTTTCAGAAAGCCTTCTTTAACGGAGCATCTGATTGCGGATGTTCCTAATTTGGAAGTACATATCATACCGGATTCTGAACAAACAACCAAATCATATCGCGAGAATAAAGAAAACCATTTTTCAAGTCTTGTTTTCTCAGTCCATGATATTTTGTGGAGTATTGGGATACTGGTATTAACAAGTTGTATCGGAATTTTGTTCCAAAGGTTGCAATTTGTTGAGTCCAATATTATCATGGTTTATGTTTTGGGCGTGCTGATTATTTCCATTGTGACAAAGAATCAAATTTATAGTTTGATTGCTTCCATTGTCAGTGTTTTGATTTTTAATTTTTTGTTTACGGAACCCAGATTTACACTGCATGCATATAGTCAAGGGTATCCTGTGACCTTTGTGATTATGTTTGTCGTATCCTTTTTAACAGGTACATTGGCAGTACGATTGAAAAATCACGCAAAGAGTTTGGCGCAATCGGCTTTTCGGACGAAGGTCTTATTTGATACAAACCAGATTCTGCAGAAGGTGACCAAAAAGGAAGAAATCATTTCTACGACAGCACAGCAGCTCAATAAGCTTCTTGGAAAAACAATTGTTTTTTATCCTGTGGAAAATGAAACGCTGGGGGATGTGCTCCTGTTTCTGGCTTCTGAAGATACGCCGAAAGAGAAATATCTTTTGGAAAGCGAACGAAAAGCAGCATTATGGGTTCTTAGAAATAATAAGCATGCAGGAGCAAGCACGCAAACATTTTCAGAAGCAGAGTGTTTGTACTTGGCTGTTCGGATTAACGATGTGGTGTATGGCGTCATCGGAATTGATATTGAGAAAGAGCCGTTGGATGCTTTTGACCATAGTATGCTGCTGTCCATTGTCGGGGAATGTGCCTTATCTTTGGAAAATGAGAAGCATGCAAGAGAAAAAGAAGAGGCCGCGGTTCTGGCAAGAAATGAGCAGTTGAAAGCAAATCTATTGCGTTCGATTTCCCATGATTTGAGAACACCTTTAACATCTATTTCGGGAAACGCCAGTAATTTGCTTCATAACAGCAAATTTTTTGATGAAGATACAAAGTCGCAGCTGTATCTCGATATTTATGATGATTCTATGTGGCTGATCAATTTGGTTGAAAACCTGCTGTCTATTACACGTTTAGAGGAAAACAGGCTGCATTTGAACATTACAGATGATTTGATAGACGATGTTGTTGAGGAAGCACTGCGCCATATCAATCGTAGGAGCGTAAAATATCATATAGAAGTCAAACATGAAGATGAGCTTTTGCTTGCGAAGATGGATGCAAGATTGATTGTTCAGGTTGTGATCAATATTGTCAATAATGCGATTCAATATACAAAAGAAGGTTCTCACATTCTGATTTATACCAGAAAAGAAGGCGATGAAGCGGTGGTATCAATTATGGATGACGGAGATGGCATGTCTGACGAAATGAAAGAACATGTTTTTGATATGTTTTACACAGGAAGCAATCAGGTTGCTGACAGCAGACGCAGCTTAGGCTTGGGCTTAGCCTTATGCAAATCCATTATCCAGATGCACAATGGTCAGATTACGGTTACAGATCATATGCCACACGGGACAAACTTTACATTTAGATTACCAGCTGGGGAGGTTCATATACATGAATAAACTAACAATACTCGTAGTAGAGGATGATATGTCTGTCAAAAACTTGATTACAACAACGCTGAAGGCTCATGATTATCGATTTTTGACAGCAAAGAACGGGGAAACTGCCATTATGGAAGCCTCATCCCACAATCCAGATGTTGTTTTGCTGGATCTGGGCTTGCCGGATATGGATGGCATAGAAGTGATTAAAAAAATTCGTACATGGTCCAATATACCCATTATTGTAATTAGCGCCCGCAGCGAAGATACAGATAAAATTGATGCACTGGATGCAGGTGCAGATGATTATCTGACAAAACCATTTTCTGTGGAAGAATTGCTGGCACGTTTGCGGGTGACACAACGCCGGATATTGATGATGCAAAGTGAAGCAATTTCCCAGTCATCTGTATTTAGAAATGGGGATTTAACAATTGATTATGCTGCAGGTTGTGTGTATATAAAAGAAAAAGAGCTTCATTTGACTCCCATCGAATACAAATTGCTATGTTTGCTTTCACATAACGTTGGCAAGGTGCTGACCCATACTTTTATCATGCAAAATATCTGGGGAACCAGCTGGGAAAATGATATTGCATCCTTGCGCGTGTTTATGGCCACATTGCGTAAAAAAATTGAGAAAGAACCAAATTCTCCGCAGTATATTCAGACACATATTGGTGTAGGGTATAGAATGCTTAAGGTGGAAGAATAATCATTTTTATATTCAGAACAATATGGAAAGCTATGTAAAAAGTATGATATTGCTGCAATCCCCAAACATGGTGTTTGTGGTCAAAAAATTTTAAAAGCAGTGAGATATAAAAATCTCACTGCTTTTATATTGTTGATTTATTCTTCATCAATGAAATTTTAAGGAGAACGACTAGGAGCCACATTAAACAGTAAATTTTGAATCAATGGCTTTTTCCAATTTGTTTTAGTCTTTATGCGTTTCTCCCCAAACACAAAGTTGGTCTAATATCTGCATCAAAGACTGGCCTTTCTCTGACAGGCTGTACTCCACCTTAGGCGGAATTTGCGGATATTCTTTGCGGATGATGAGCTGATCTTTTTCCAGTTCTTTTAAAGAGCTGCTCAGTGTTTTATGAGAAATTGTCTTGATATAACGTTTTAACTCATTGTAGCGAACGACTTCAAATTCCATTAAACAATATAGAATGACCATTTTATACTTACCACTAATCAAAGACAATGTATAGCTAAATCCGGTATCTTCAAAGTTTGCATTTTCAATGTAATTTTTTATCAATGTTTACACTCTCCTTTGGGATAGTATCTAACAAAAATGTGCGTACTTTATAAAGTAGATGCGTGTTGTTATAATCATATCATAAATTTTAGGAGGTGTGTTGCAGATGTCTAAGAAAATATGTATTTTAAATGGGAGCCCTCGCGCAAATGGAAATACGAAAGAATTGATAAAAAGTTTTACCCAAGGAGCTATGGAAGCAGGGCATGAAGTCGTGTGTTTTGATTTGCAGACCATGAACATTCATGGCTGTTTGGGATGTTGCCAAGGGGGAAAAGATAAAACAAGTCCATGCGTACAAAAAGATGACATGAACCCAATTTATCCTGTATATGAAAATGCTGATATTGTAGTTTTAGCTTCTCCGATGTATTATTGGGGCATATCGGGACAGTTAAAATGTGCCTTTGACCGTCTTTTTGCCGTGGCTGAATTAAATCCCAATTATGAAAATCCAAAGAAAGAATGTGTTTTGCTGATGGCGGCAGAAGGCGATACAGAAGAAAATTTTGCACCGGTTCGCGCATTTTATGAAGGCTTAACATCTCATTTGGGATGGAAAAATCTTGGTATCGTATACGCCGGAGGCAATATGAATGCTGGAGATATTTTAAGTAAACAAAATCAGATACAAGAGGCAAGAGAATTGGGTAAATCAATTCTCTGAAATGGAAGTCAAACAGGCAACGGCTGTATGTTGTTGCCTGTTTTTCGTGCAATTGAAAAGAAAATGTTATGTTTACAGGCGATAGGAAAGTGATAGGCAAAAGAAAACAGCTACTTAGGGGCATCTTTGTAAGAAAACAAAGAAAGCCCAAATCCTTATCATGACAAAGGATTTTGGCTTTCTTATTTTATGAAGATTTTTGTTGTTATGTTCTCTTAAGAGAAATTTGCTTTTGCGTGGCTGTTTATAGTTATAAATCTTCGGAATCCACATGTAGGGGAGGATTCTGTATGGTCAGAACTTATTACGTAAAGCATATGCAATTGTCTAAGATAATGTATGATTACCTGAAACATCAGACTTTATTGCCGAAGTTTTTTCGACGGTCATGTTCACGGGAACTGTAAAAAGCGGCTTTTGCTTGATACATTTGTCTATCCGCTTCATCGAACTGTTCTTCGATGTCACAATGATCGCATTTCCAAGATATGCCAACAGAAACACTGATATTATCTTGTTCCATATTCTTTTTCATTGTAGCGATTGCTTCTCGGAAAGCATCCTCTTTCAATTCCGTATCAATGACCACAAACTCATCACCGCCAATACGGTAACATTTATCTGCAAACATATGGGAGATATGGTTTGCAGTACGACAAATGAGGTTATCTCCGATTCTATGTCCCTTGTGGTCATTGACTTGCTTTAAGCCGTTCAAGTCAATGGCAGCTATGCCCAGTCGGGAAGGGGGATCTTTTTTAAAGTTTTGCATATCAAGATTAAATTTATTCCGGTTGGACAGTCCGGTCAGCAAATCCTCAAAACTCAGTTTTTCCAACAGTTTTGTCTGTTCTTCAATTTTGCTTTTGTGTTCTTCAATACATTTGTGCAGATATTCGTATGTGTGTTGTCCGATTTGTGTTGGAAAACCAATATCTTCCTGCGTCATTTCAGAATATGGATTGGAAATGTGAATATGGCAGCAGCGGGGTGTATCATTCACCCAATGAAAAACAGCAGTAATTCGCTGGTGTACACACAGATAGATATTCGTAGATGGATCGGTAGCAATCCATGCTCTGCCAGAGCAAATATATACATCCGGTGAAATGTCAATGACATCATATTCTTCGTCCCAAATGCTGCATTTAGGAACCATACCTACAAATTGGCGGAAAATTCCAGAAACAGTTTCAGTTCCTACATTATATTCATTTTCAGCTGCACCAAACCAACTCAGTCTATCATCAAACAGTTCGATAATCGCTTCTACATCGTTTTCACAGTAGTGCTTGTGAAACAAAAAGCTGGTTAATTCCTTGACAGTTTGTATTTTTTGGTCCCTATTAAGAGATTGGTTCATTTGTGATTCCTCCCTTTTGAAGATGATCTCAGGAAGTAACTTCTATTCATTGCATATTCCAGTACCTCATTACTGAACCCGGATAAGTGAAATGCATAATTTACCTTCATCTGAGTTTGTTCTGATATGTATTGATTTTGCTTTATAAAGTAGGATGGAGAGTAGACCATCAGTTAACGTTATTCATAAAATCTTCTATTTCTGGCTTTTCGCGTATCAGCATGTCATATCAATTTCTTTTTAATGCTCGAAAACACGAAATTAGTCGGATAAGAGTTTGCATATCGTCTGTTATTGCTTCAAAGAGCTTACGCCGGAGTTTTAAAATGAGATTCACAGGAATATTTTGATGTCCGATTATAAACAGAAATTTTAATCTGTAAAAACTTCTCCTCTTAAAGATATTATATCCTGAATGTATCCAAATGTAAAGAATACAGTATATCATATGGTATTGATTGTAACATGCCATTTTCTAAGATTTTGATTGTTCGTGTGCGGAAGGAATTGCGCATGATGAATTTTTCTATTTGCGTGAACAATTGAAATAGTGAAAATTTATATTGTTTTTTGGTTACCAAAACGGAAGCGGTGGCTGTGCTCCTGAATTTCTGTGAAAAAATCAGGAGAGCATGATTTAAGTGTTATATCATATATAAAAATATTTAGGAAAGTGGAAAATAAATCCCACTGCTTTTTATGAAAGTCAAAATCAGAAGATATAAAAAACTATGGAGAATTACTGTGTTTATCATTCTCCATAGTTTTTATTAATTTCAAAAAATCTTCATTTTCGCTCAGATAACAAACGCACTTTACAAATTCAGTTTTAACAATTCAATTGCATTTTGTCTGCCGATTTTGAGTTTATCGGAATAACTTAAAGGCACATTGTCAAACCATAATGCTGCTTCGTCCAGACTTTCATAAGGTGTATCAGAGGAAAACATAACATGGGAAGTGTTGCATTCCGTTAAGGTGTTGAGAAAGGCCTGTGTGTTAAAATGGCCGCTTGTTGTAATATATACATTTTTTTCAAAGTAATCAGTAAGGGGCTTTTTGTGAGCGCCACACGGTTTCTGGTTATTCAGACGATGTTGCACGCGCGGTAATCCGAAGGGCAGGCCTTCTCCCAGATGGCCAAGGATTAATTTTGCAGTGGGAAATTCGTCAAACAATCCGCTGCACAAAATGCGAAGCGTATGCAGTGCTGTTTCTGCACCAAATCCCCAAGCAGAACCAAGCAGGCCTTCATATCCTTGATAACCGCGCTGCTGATTGGGCGCAGGATCTCTCGGATGCAAATACAGAGGTACATCCAATTCTACAAGTTTTTTCCAAAAAGGAATATTCTGTTTTTCGTCCAGATATTCAATATTGTTTTTGTCATTTTTCATTGTGTATCCGTTGACAAGTGCTCCAACAAATCCAAGTTCTTTGACACAAAATTCCAATTCTTTTGCTGCGGCTTCAGGGTCCTGCAGGGCAACTGCTGCAAATGCATTGAAACGTTTCGGATATTTCTGGATGTAGTTTTCGTAAATCCAGATATTCATTTCATGGGCACGTTTTACCGCTTCTTCAGTGTCCAGCACTTCCTGAATACCGGGCTGTGTTAAGGACATAATGAACATTTCCACGCCGTTTCTGTCCATTTCAGCGATTCTGATTTCCGGTGAATGCAGACGTGCTTTTACAGCTTCGAAATAGTCTTCTTTATTTCGGGCAGTTTCATTTTGTGGATCTCCGGTAGCTTCCCAATGGGGAGATTCATAGTGTTCCTCCAATGCGATTTTTCCGTAGGAAACTTCCTGACCATAGGGAGCTACATAATCTTTTACAAATTCTGTACGTAACTTATGTTCCATATCATTACCTCCTTTTTGCAGTCATTATAGCAATGATTGCCTTTTTCTTGTATAATCAAAATAGGACATTTTGTAGGATTTCGGACATTTGTGCTAAAATTATACGAAAAGAGGTTCGTCTTTATGAATCAAAAAAAAGATATGAGAAAAATCCGAAGCAGACAGTATTTGTTGAATGCTTTGATTGACCTGATGCAGGAAAAAGATTTTGAGCAGATTACCATAAATGATCTTGTAAATAAAGCTTGCGTTTCCCGCAGCACATTTTATTTTCAATTCGAGGATAAATACTTTTTTCTGAATTCTGTTATTGATGAGATATTAGCAGATCTGCGGAAGGAAACCAGAGTGGATAGCCATAAAATTCCTGAAATCGAATGGCGCAGCCGTAAATACTACGAAAAACATTTTGAGTATATCTATAACCATGCACATTTTTTCAAAACAATGCTGGGGAAACATGGTACGCCGCTGTTTCGGAAAAAATTTGAAGAAAGCGCTTACATGACTTACCATGACATTTTTATGGAATATCCCATGAAAAATTAGGTGGAATCTCTGGACTATTTTATCCAATATATCATTTCGGCACATATTGGTGTCACTGTTAAGTGGATAGATGCTGGTTTGCAGGAACCGCCGACATTTATGGCAGACTTATTGACAAAATTGACTTTCCAAGGACTTTTGCATGGGTTGGAAATGGAGCATGACATCCAATTACCCAAATAAACGGCAATTGGAGGGCGTTTATAAATGATATGTCAAAGAAAGCAGTTGTAATTGTACAGCTGCTTTTTTGCTTGAAATAAATTTGTAAGAAAATGTAAATTTAATTATGGAAGTATGTCGTGTTCTCTACGAAATATCGCATAGTTATCAAGATGCTATATGATTTGATGCAAGACATAAATATGTACCCAAAAGCCTCGTATAAAGGTATGTCTAACTTGAGAAAATGGCGGAATATCAGTCTTTTTGGAGGATACATGAAAAATAGCACTGTTTAGAGAAAGAAAAAACGAGTATCAAAAAATATATGTTTTTTAGTGGAAAATGACCTTAGACATCCTCCTTTTTAGGGGGTCAAATGGGTGATAGTTTTCATGAAAAATTTTTAGTATAATATAAATATTCGCAAATGCGTTGCGCGAGAACGGGCGGAATTTTTATTCGGAAAATGACGTCAGCATATAAAAGAGGGCGGAATGGGTTTGTGTTTTTGGAAAAGATTCAAAAAGGGAAAAAGAGGGAGGAGAAAGCCATGAGAAAACGAATCTTCGCGGCTTTTGTCTGCCTGTGCATGATGGTGGCGTTGGTGCCGTCCATGGCATATGCCGATGACACAATCACAGCAGGACTGTGTGAACATCATCCACAGCATGATGACGCTTGCGGCTACAGCGAGGGAACAGCAGAGGTGCCATGCAGCCATGAGCATACAGAAGAATGCTATGCTTTGGTGACCAATTGTGTGCATGAGCATACAGAAGCATGTTACAGTGAGGGCAGTACAGAACCAATCTGCGGTCATGTGTGCAGTGAGGAAAGCGGCTGTATCACAAAGGAATTGAACTGCAAACACGAACATGATGCAAACTGCGGTTATGTTCCCGCAACGGCAGGCACCCCTTGCACTTATGATTGTGCAATCTGCAACGTGCAGGGGAGCGTAGACACAGAGGCTCCGTCCGATGTACAGCCGAAAGCATGTACCTGTGAAAAGCTCTGTACTGAAGACAGTTTCAATGAAGATTGCCCTATTTGTTCTACGGAGGGTGCTGACCTTAATCTCTGCAAAGGTGAAGTTTCCATGCTCATGTCTTCTCGTACCGCTCATAGCGAACACCCACTTTGTGGTGCCGTTTGTGATGGTGACTGCAGAGGCAGCCACGAAAATGTTACATGGGAAGCTTGGAACGGTCAAGATGTAGAAGACGGAAAAAGCTATTACTTAGAAAATGATGTGGAAGGCGAAAGTTTCATAGTTCCTGAGGGCGCTACTGTCAATCTCTGCCTCAATGGGCATACGCTGACAGGAAATACTAGTGTAGCTGTTTCCATTAGAGGTAAAGGGGCCACTCTGAACCTCTGTGATTGCCAGAGTGGAAACGTAATCACCTATGGAAATATTGATGAAACCGGTTTGTGGACAAAATCTAATACCGCTGGCAACCGCAATCTGAACGGTGGTGTAATCACCGGAGCAAATGTCCATGGTGTAAAGATTTATACAACGAGCAACTTTAATATGTATGGTGGTAATATTGCAGGCAACACATCAACAAATAGCATCGGCGAAAAAGACGGTGGTGGTATATATGCGGAAGGTTCGAACTGTGTTTCTATGTATGGAGGAAGCATCACCGGCAATACGGCACCAGATGGTGACGGCGGCGGATTATTTGATGCATACATGAATTCCTATGTTGCCATACGTGTAGTA
>ERZ779894.206-NODE-206-length-68658-cov-21.959462_pt1 | contig 68658 bp, 55 predicted proteins | sample MGYA00511587_ERZ779894 | MGnify/ENA primary metagenome ERZ779894 (study PRJEB29588, sample SAMEA2160490) | human gut metagenome | biome: human gut; feature: human-associated habitat; material: faeces | place: Denmark | collected 2008/2010 ... | reverse complement strand
AGAGGCGACAGATGACTTTATAACACAAGGATCTTTTGAATGTAAAAAAAGAAGAATATTACAAATCCACTAATTATAAAAAGTATATATTATAAAATCATAAAGTTAATTGGAATAGTGACTCTATGTGACACATATGACGAAACTCCACAGAGTAACAATCATTTATCCGCAGGAATTATCTGGAAAACTCAGTCAAAAACCGGATCAAATTACCCGTCTTTCCTGTTTGGAACAAGCCAAGATAGGGAGACGTTGTTTTAAAATCGGGAACTCTCACGTTGGAATCCGGTGGAGATGTATGGATAGACGAAGGGGTAATCATAGAGAACGGTGCGACATTGATAATCAAGTGTAAAGGGAATGTGACAATCTCCGGTGGAACAGTGGAGCGCGGTGGCACGTTGCGAATCGATGCCGGGGGAGAGATAATGATACAAAAAGGCTTCGAAGCAAAAATTGGGGCAAATGTAGAATTTAAATAATATAGGAGGAACCAAAATATGAAAAGACTATTGCTGTTGATTGCCGTGTCGATAGTATGGAGCGGTAGCGTCTTGCAAGCACAGGAATACGAGTATGTCCCTTTGGTACGGGAGGGAATAGAGTGGGGGTATAAAAATGGTGAGATTTATCGGTTCATTGGCGAGGAAATTATAAATGGTAAAGTATATAAGCAACTGGGGAATAGTAGCCGTAATTATCCGGATAGTTATAAAATTGCCGGTTATGCCCGGGAAGAGAATAAGGTTGTTTATCGCTTGTACTCGAAAGATGCCGAAGAAGTTCCCATTTATGATTTTAATGTAAAACAAGTAGGCGACATTATGCAGGCATGGCATACAGAACCGGAGTATTTCGGCATGAAAGTAGAAAGCCTCGATTCTATTTTAGTAAACGGGAAATACAGGAAAATGATAAAACTGGAAAACCAAAGAGGAGAATGTATCGAGGGAATCGGAAGTACCGAAACCGGATATGACATTTTGTATCCGTTCTATCAAATCACTTCGGAATTTGACGAAAAGACCAAGAATAAACTCGAATATGTAAAAAATACTGTCACCGGTAAAAATGAATGGCAAAGACCGAATGATATAGATGATGAATATGAATATGTCCCTTTGGTTCGTGAAGGGGTAGAATGGGGATACACCGGCGATCTGGGCGACTACCGCTGTCAGATAAAAGGCGACACGATAATCGATGGAACGACATATAAAAAATTTTATAGGTACACGACCTGCGGATTGCAAAAGAATACCCCCTGCTACGTGGCAGTAAGGGAAAATGACAAAAAAGTGTACTATCGGGAAATAACCGGCGATGACCGTGAAGAACGATTAATCTATGACTTTTCTCTTGAAAAAGGAGATATGGCTATCTTATATAGCCGTTCGTTTTCGGATTATATGCAGATAGATGTCCGTTATGTAGATACAATACAGGTGGGCTCGACCTATCGTAAAAGGTTAGAATATCTTATTCATGACGTAATAGAAGGGATCGGCGGTTTGAAAAATGATTGGCTGGTCGCCGCCTTCACCATAGCGCCATGTTTTCCAGATTGCAATGTCTGGATATATTTGTCCTATGTGAAAAATCTTGTCACCGGCGAATATGAGTACGGGAACAAGGGGGCTTGTGGTGATACCTATGCATATGACCCTTACGTGAAAGATTGCAATTTCGGATTTTATCACCACGACCCGGAGGACCGTTACATCTGGGACATCGACGTATTTGCACATTACTACATAACAGGAGAAAAAGCTGTAAACGGAAAAATCTATAAACAGTTCGTCGAATCGAAAAGTTGCGACTACGCTTCCGGCACGGAGATCGCTCTCATTCGCGAAGAGGATAAAAAAGTCTACCTCTTGGACGGAGAAAAAGAGTGGCTATGGTATGACTTCACTTTGGAGAAAGGCGATACAATTACCATTGAATCCGCATCGCCCCTTAACCTGTCGGGCGAGAAACTAAAAATACCGGTCGTGAATACCGACACATTTGAGATAGGCGGTAAATTACGCAAACGCATATATTTGAGAGGATATGATACATGGATAGAGGGATTGGGAACGGAAAACCGTCTTCCCCTGCACTCGTTCGAGCCAAGTTGCGGAATGGACTGCGGCGATAAGCTATACTACCAACGAATTGGCGACAAAATCTCTTACTTGGATAACTATTTTATACATGACTTGTTGGAGCCTTGCACGTCGTCGGTCTTAGATACACAAATCGAAGCCTTGCGTATCGCCCGTACCCCCGATGCCCTGATTGTGACCTTGCCGGGCACAGGCTATCGATTGGCCGAGCTCACCGAGATGACCGGCCGATTGGCGTGGTGTGCCTACTTGGACAGCGAAGCGGAAGGAGTAACGATTCCCACCGCCACCCTATCGCCCGGAGCGTATATCGTCACCCTATCGAACGACCGGGGCGAACGCATCGTACAGAAAGTGATGATAAAATAAAGGATAAAACTAACGGAAAGGAACCGAAATATGAAAAGACTATTACTGTTGATTGCCGTGTCGATAGTATGGAGCGGTAGCGTCTTGCAAGCACAGGAATACGTCCCCTTTGTACACAAGGGGGCTTGTGGCGACACCTATGCATATGACCCTTACGTGAAAGATTGTGACTTTGGTTATTATAATTATAACTGGGGCAGTGTTTCGGGATTTACCCATTATAGGATACAAGGCGAAACGAACATGAACGGGAAGACTTACAAAGGTCTGTATTCCCTCACCGGAGATTCTTCTGCATCTTCGGAACAGACCCTCATAGCTTTTGTGCGGGAAGAAAATAAAAAAGTCTATTTTATGGACGGCGAGAAAGAATGGCCGTGGTATGATTTCACTTTGGAGAAAGGCGATACATGGACAATCGAGGCCGAATCTCCGCTCTCTCGGCATGGGGAGGAAATAGAAGTCATCGTTTCGAATGTAGATACGATAACCATAGGAGGGAAATCTCGGAAACGCATATCGTTTCAAGGCTATTATTCGTGGGTGGAAGGATTAGGAGATATGGAAAGCCTGCCTTTTCATACCTTTTATGGCATACCTACCTGCCCCTGTGGAGATGATATGCATTACTATCGAGTGAACGGAGACTTTGTTTTTAAGGCATCTACTTATTGGGGACTCCCCATAGTAGACCCGTTTATAGACGGCAATTACATTCCCTTTATCAAAGAAGCCGATTGGACCTATTACGATGCAGCCCCAAGCGGGACAACGATATTTCCCCGATATCATTTGGCTGCAAATGTTTTCAATTCCGAAGGCGTTTATATGAACGATAACGTCTATTACTGGCTGTATCGTTACGAAGGTTGCGATTTCGATGAATCCGTTTCACGACAAAAGTTGGTACTGGTGCGGGAGGAAAACCAAAAAGTCTACGTGCTCGATAGTATAGATGGGAAATATGTAGATAAACTCCTGTATGATTTTACGCTGGAAGTAGGCGACACCCTGCGCATGGACGAAGGGTCGTATTATCACCGACCCGAAGATGGCGATGACTGGAATGCAATACCGGGTCGGAAACGGTGTGGCGACCGCATGTACCGGAAAAACGACCCTTATGGAGAACTCGATCCCTATTCGGGATTTGAAGTAATAGGTATAGACTCGATAGTTGTAGACGGGCAAAAACGAAAGGCTATCACTTGGAACAACGGCAACACATGGGTAGTCGGATTGGGTGAAATCAGTGAATATCCTTTGGCTCAATTCTATATGGACTATACGACATGTATAACACCTCCGTTTTACCTATTGTATCAGAAAGTAAATGGAGAATATTCCTACGAAGTGTTGGCAGAACATGATTTTACGCCCGATCCATGTGTAAGCGGTATCGTCGAAAATAAATCGTCTTCTCTGCGTATCGCCCATACCTCCGATGCCCTGATTGTGACCTTGCCGGGCACAGGCTATCGATTAGCCGAGCTCACCGAGATGACCGGCCGATTGGCGTGGTGTGCCTACTTAGACGGCGAGGCGGAAGAAGTAACGATTCCCACAGCCACCCTTTCGCCCGGAGCGTATATCGTCACCCTATCGAACGACCGGGGCGAACGCATTGTACAGAAAGTGATGATACAGTAAACTGAATAAAAGGTATTGAAGGGATTCGGCAAGAAATTAGGGAAGATTGGCGATAAAGTTTAGAAGCTGTTTTAAATTTATTCCGAGATAGATTGAGACCTATGTTGAAGCAGATTGGAGTCCGAGATATGCAGTCAATAGCTCGCTATTGACAAAAATCAAGGGATTCAAGATGCGACACAGGGGCTCAATATGGACGGAACATACCTGCTTGAAATGATAATATTATTTCTCTATAAATTTAAAACAGCTTCTTAGCGATGAATTTCTTGTTCGACAACCACATTTCAGACTCTTCGGTAAGGGGTTGAAAACACTGTTTAATAGATTCTTAATAAAATCTAACCCCTCCGTCACGTCGTGCCACCTCCCCTATATTTTGCGTTGCAAAACACAAGGGAGGAGGAATGTGTGAATACCCTACAATACCGCAGGGTATAGGCGAGGGAGTTAAAGGGCATTCTCCTTTTGAGGTAGAAGGATAGATTTTACACTTCTTCCCCACAGCATCACGAGATGTTGCACTAAAATCGAAGCAGGAGCAAAAAACAAAGACAATTCAATAGAAAGGCATTAACCTCCTCCTCTGCGCACGTATGTACGATAGGGCAGATATCCGAAGAGCAGAGGGGTTAAAAACAGTGGAGCGATGTTGTCAAAAGATTTCTACACTCCTCCCCTACCGTGTCCCGCAGCATTACGGGGTGTCATAAAGCGATATAAGAGTATCCTCTCTCGAAATCATACAACAAAAATACCGCCCGATATACGTTCATATCGAGCGGCATTCTATATTCAAATAGATCGAATTCTATTTCAAAGCGTCGGCAAGAGCAGCATTAGTTTTATGAACGGCAGCAGCACTCTTGGCAAATGCCTCTTTCTCGGCAGCATTCAATTTCAACTCAACCACTTTTTCAATACCGTTTTTACCCAATACACAAGGTACGCCTATGCAGAGGTCTTTCTCCCCGTACTCGCCTTCCAGCAAAGCGCTGCAAGGAACCATACGTTTCTGGTCGCCCAATACGGCCTCTACCACCGAAGCGGCAGCAGCACCCGGAGCATACCATGCCGACGTTCCCAGCAATCCGGTCAATGTAGCGCCACCCACCATCGTGTCGGCAGCAACTTTCTGCAAAGCCTCTTCGCTCAGGAATTCGGTAACAGGAATACCCTTGTAAGTAGCGAAACGAGTAACAGGAATCATAGTCGTGTCGCCGTGACCGCCGATTACAAAACCTTCTACCTCCGACAGATTGGCATTCAACGCTTGGCTCAGATAATATTTGAAACGAGAGCTATCCAAAGCACCACCCATACCGATAATGCGGTTTTTGGGAAGACCCGATACTTTATGAATCAAATAAGTCATCGTATCCATCGGGTTACTTACACACAAGATAACAGCATTGGGAGAATATTTCAAAACATTCTCTACGACCGACTTCACGATGCCGGCATTCACTCCGATCAGTTCCTCGCGAGTCATACCCGGTTTACGGGGAATACCCGAAGTGATAACAACCATATCCGAATTGGCGGTAGCCTCATAGTTGTTGGTCACACCTTTGATACGCGATGCGAAACCTGCCGTTACAGCAGCCTGCATCATATCCATAGCCTTGCCTTCCGATACACCTTCTTTAATATCGAGCAAAACGACTTCATCTGCAATTTCTCTGAATGCTAACACGTTTGCACAAGTAGCGCCAACGTTTCCAGCTCCGATAACCGATACTTTTGACATAATTGTTTGATTTTAAAATTAATATATGATAATACCTTTCTTGTTCTCTATGTTTCGCAAATTTACAACTATTTCCATATTATGGAAAAATTTCCTCAATTAAAATTGTATAAACTTTGCATATTCTTTTAAGCAAAATTTAAAAACAGCTATACAACTAATAACCAGCAAATTAGCAAATTCACATAGATTATTCTTGCAAATCGCCTTTACCTTCGCGCAACACCACAGGCTCGTCTCCCGTACAATCGACCGTAGTCGACGGTATCGTACCGCCCTCGCCTCCGTCGATAATCAAATCGGCTACCGACTCATAACGTTCAGCTATCAACTCCGGGTCCGTCCCATATTCAGGCTCCTCATCGTCGACAGACACCGACGTCGTCAATAACGGATTGCCCAACGCCTCGACCAATGCCAACGTAATGGCATGGTCGGGAATACGCACTCCCACCGTCTTGCGGTTTTTATAAATCTTAGGCAGGGACGAGCTCGTAGGCAATATAAAAGTGAAAGCCCCCGGCAAATTACGTTTCAACAGCTTGAAATACAAATTATTCAGTTTGGCATATTCACTCACCCAACTCAATTCCCGACAAATAATCGACAGATTGACTTTTTGAGGATTGATTCCCTTAACCCGGCAAATCCGCTCCACGGCTCGCACGTTCAAAGCATCGCAACCCAACGCATAAATCGTATCGGTAGGATAAATCACAATACCCCCTTCGCGCAACACCTCCACCGCCTTTCCTATCTCCGTGGCGCTGGGATTCTCCTCGTATATTTTCAATCGCCTCATCACACAAGTTTAAGTGTCGCTAAGATAACGAACTTTTCATATTTCAACAATATTTAAAGAAGAATATAATAAAACAAAAAGAGAGCATGATAAAAAATCATTGCCCCCTTTTGTACATGCAATGAGACATTAGTTGGTTATTATTAAGCATATTCCCCCTCTCCCAGCCATGTCCCGTATTACAGGGTGTCGCACATAAAATCGAAACAGGAGGCAAAAACAATTCAAGAGAAAGGCATTAACCTCCTGTCCAAAGGGTGGAGAGAGGTTAAAAAAACGAAGAGAGATAATGTCAAAAGATTTTTTCGGACACTCCGCCTATATTTCCTTACTAAGACACCGAAGAAGAGGAGGCTCAACCCTGTCACTACCGCTGCCGGTATTTTCCAACCCCTCCGGCACTACGTACCACCGCCCCTATATTTTGCGTTGCAAAACACAGAGGAGGAGTGTGTGAAAGCCCTACAATACCGCAAGGTATAAGTGAAGGAATTAAGGGGAATTCTCCATTTGGGGTGGAAGGATAGATTTTACACTTCTCCCCAGCCATACCCCGTAGCATTACGGGAGTCTTTATGTAAACAATAGGGTAAGACACCGAAAGCACTACGGTTCAGTTCCTGAGGAAAGAAGGAGAAAATGCAGTCATAGGATCGTTAGTAGAGTTTAATACATTCGTCATAAAGGCATTAACACTTCTCCCCTGTGTTGCGGAGCAATATAGGGGAGACACCTCAGAAACTGTTGTTTCTGAGGAGAGGGGTTGAATAAAAACGGGAAAAAGGGGATTCCGTCTTTATCGGGCATGAAGCCCGATTCATTACTGCACCAACCGAAGCGTATAATTCAATCCGCTCTGCGGCTTCTCAAATTTATCGTTCAACAAAGTAAGACTTGTACCCTCTTTTGACACAAGGAAATTAAAAACAGTACCATCGTCGGCAACCAGTTGCCACACCACGGCATCCTTGTCATCGGCCGAACCGCGTTGAGTGAACCGCCTACCGGTATAAGTCACGGTCTCGTCCTTCCCGTTTTCAGCCTCCAAATAAGTCATCGCAAGCACGAATGTCCCGTCCCCGCTATACTCGCGATTACGCACCGTCAGAGTGTAACGTATACCCGGAGTATCGGCTGCCGGCAGTACACCCTCATAAGTCCGCTCCTGCCAATCGCCCAACGACGAGTCGGCAGCTACACTATCTTCCCGATATATGACCTCACCCCGCTGTTCGATCGTCCACAAACCATTTATGAAACGCACATTCTTCGTATCGTCGTCCTCCACATTCCAAGCAAAACCGCCCGAAGGCAACGTTCGCCGCTCCAAAATCTCATTCGGTTGCCCGTCGGAGAAAAACAATTCCACTTGGGACGAATCGGGAGAAAAGACGATATATACCGAACGGTTATCCCCTCGAACCGACTCCGTGCGGATACCCTTCTCGAACACCCGTATACAATCCTGCAACACCTCACTCCACACATATCCGGCAGAGCTTATGCAACCATGCTCGTCTCGGTCGCCACCAAGTAACGCTCTTTGCGGATAAGACACCATTTTCAAAGCCCCCATTCCCTTTTCATACTTTCCCCGGTAAGTAATCTCGGCCGTATCGCCCAGCAGCAATCCGTCGACCCCGCTTTTATCGGTATCGACCGTACTGAACGACAACGTGTCATTGTCGTCGGTAACAATAGTAACCGTATTCATGGTAGCATCGCATACAATTCCCCGAGCTTCACCGCAATCCGACTTGGACGAACAACCGCACAATACCCCCACGATTGCAAAAGACAATAATAATGTTCTCATATCTTCAAAATTTAATTTTCTTTATTCGATTTCCTACCTCAAAACCCGACAAGGGAAAAATAGAAACAAGACAAAACCGATATTCCTATTCCTCACATCGAGTCATATCCTATATTCGAAAAATCAAATATACACAAATATCGTCCATTCCATACAAACCGAGACATTAAAAATCCCCATCTATCCAAAAAGAACAGCTCCCTGCCCATTTTAGTTTAATAGATGTTCAAGCTCCCACCGCCCCAAAAGTATATATTGAAGGGTTAAAATATTCGTTAAAAGTATTTCCCCTCCTCTGCCGTGTCCCGTAGCCTTACGGGGTGCTGTGTCAGCAATAGGGGAGAAACCAAAGAAACAGCAGTTTCGAGGAGAGGGGTTGAAAAGACAGCATATAGGATTTTTGTTGTAGAATTTAACCTCCTCGCCCTTCGGGCACTCCCCCTATCTCATCTACGATGAGCAGAGGGAGAGGATTAAAATGTGTCACTTTGAACTTTATCCCCATTGGCACGCAAGTATTCCCCTCCTCCCTTGTGTGCCCCGTAACATGACGGGGTGTATAGCTATACGCAGAGGAGGTCAACCGTCCTATTGATCGTGTTTGTCCTTTCCCCCTGCACAATAAAAAGGTATTTTCCCACCTCCTCTGTGTTTTGCTATGCAAAATATAGGGGAGGTGGCACGCAGTGACGGAGGGGTTAAGATATTAATTAGGCGATTTCAAGAAGCAATATTGAATACCTTTAATCTTTCTTCCCTGTGTTGCGAAACAATATAAGAAAACTACCGAAGAAACAAAGGGGAGAGTATATAAAAGAAGAAGCCCCACTAATTATCAACCGATCCATTTTACATCACCGTAATAAACCTCCGTTCCTCCTGCAAAAAAAGCCGCTGCAAAAAACTTGCAACGGCTTTTTAGCGGAGTAAGGGGGATTCGAACCCCCGATACGCTTTTGACGTATACACGCTTTCCAGGCGTGCCTCTTCAACCACTCGAGCATCACTCCCTCGGGTCGATCCCGTAAAAACGGTGGCAAATATAATACATTTTTCGGGTTCGACGAAAGTTTTTACAAAAATAGTATCTCATTTTTACGACAACCGCCCAAACTACCCCTTGATAATATTTACAGAAAGTACCCTATCGTCCACATGAACATACAATGTGTACACCCCCGGCATCAATCCCGACATAGGAACCAGCACAGAATACTCTCCCTCATCTTCTTCACGACTCGGTGTCCGTCTCAGACAAATTCCCGCACTACTGTGCAAAGTGAACCACACCGAAGCCGAACGAGTAAGTTTATATTTTATTGTCAAGTCACTCTCCACCGGATTGGGCAGATATTCCGCCTCGGTAAAAACATTCTCGATCGGTAGACTCTCCTCCTCAATCGATTCATCGTCGGCACTACGGTCACTCTCCCCGCTCAGATAATCGGGCGGATAGTAAAACGATACAGCCGAGAGTATCGTATCGGCCTGTGTACCATGCAGCGTGGAAGTCTCGCTCTCGAACACCGGATAACGATTTTGCGGCACATACCAAGCATACGTATCCACACTCACCAACAAGCTGTCTTTGCATATCCTCACATATCGGCGGGCGGTATGTACCCGCAAGGCGTTTCCAAAAGTCTCTCCCGGTAACCTCAATTCACCCTCGGCATCGGCTATGACAGTCGTCGTTCCCCCGACGAAAAGAGGAATACGCTGCCCATACCGTCCTGCTCCTTCGAAACGACTCGTCAGAGAATCGCCATAAGCGAAAGGATAACGCAACAAAAGTTCGGGACGAGCATAATCGATATAGAAAGTCGCACTCTCATGACCCACACACCACAGGCTATCGCTTCCTTGTCGGTAATAATAACGGTTACGCCCCTCGCGACCACAAAGAATATCCATACGGGAACTGTCTGGAATAAAATACTCCACGGGAAGTTCCTCCGAAAGGATTTGCATTCCTCGGAAGTCCCACCGACATTTCGTTCCGGCCCTGCCCGGTTCTTGGTACTCGACCAGCATCTTGACGAATGCCTCTCCGGCTTCCAGCCGGTTGCTGTCAGCTGTCAATTCTATTGCCGACAAAACTTGTACAGCTGCAATACCAGCTGTAAATAATAAAACACGTATATTCATAACATTTCTCTTTATCCGTTTCATCGTTCTATTCATTCCGATAATGGTATTTATACAATGTCGTAGTCTTCTCCCCCTCTTTCACACGCACCAATCGCCCCACATCATCATACTCATAATAAGTCGTATGCCCCCGAGGATCGGTCGAAGAGGTAATTCCCACCAGCGGCTCATACGTATAAACGGTTACTTGTGCCGACGGCAGTTCCGTACGCAATCGGGCCAGCAACATTCCGTCTGGAATTTCAGCCGCAGCGAAAGCCTCGGCATCCCCTATGATACTCTCTACTTGCTCCCAAGAGGCATTCTTGATTTCCGCCACCGGGTATTGATAACTATATCCCCACAAGTAAATGGTAGTGAGATTATCCAATCCCGTTTTTGATTTCAGCTTTCCCGAATCATAATAGGTATAATCACTCTGTTTCTCAAACGCATTGTTCCCTCCATCACGATAAAAATACGATACAGGACGCACAACAGACGTATCGTTGTTTACTTTTCCGTATAGAATCTGTTCGGTATAGATTTTATCATACTCGATATCGCCTTTGTATTTCACATATTCTCGCACAATAGGCGAAGTGATGCAATTGCCGGCTTCCATCGCTTCTCTCACAAGCTGCGGATATCCAGCATAATTGTCCGAAGAATAATAATACCTCGATGCGACACTGTCTCCCTCGCTGGTATATACCCGTTTTTCCCGCACGTTGAACAACCGTTCCCGATCGTCATATGTATATAATTCCGCCGTTTCGAAAAACGTTTCGCCGCTATCGTCATAACGCTTGGTTATCGTCCAATCCAAATGCTGTAACCCCACATAAATAGGATACGCAATCACTTCATAATCTATCTGTTGAGAACTCGAAGTATTCTCATAAAGCACACTCGGTTTAAATATATCGGTAAATGCCGCCTTCGAAAAACAATATACATTATGTCCACTCCCACATTTACCTGCTCTACCCACGAACAAAGTTTTTGTATTCACCAGAATACCCTGTATATACTGGTTATTATCGGCGTATTTATAAATAGTGTGTTCCTGCAATCGATCTCCCTTGTATATTTTACGGTCTATCAGATGCGGAGTATCGATCAGAGCGCTCCAATAAATGGCCTTATTTCCCGATGCATTGGATTGGTCGTATAGATAATCATACCGTTCGACAGTTTTCCCTCCGGCACTCGTATATTCTGCCACCTCGTCATACCACACCATGCAATTATCGTTAAACAATGTAATATTGGCATTTTTCTCACTCACGATTACCCAATGAGCGTCTAATACAGAAGGCTCTCCCGATCCTTCCGGATTCTCGATAGGATCAACTATATTGATCACTTTCTGAATCCTTTCCGAGACATATCCCCAGTCCGATGTATCCACGATAATATTTCCATATCCCGATTCATTGGAGCCATATTTGTAACTTTTGGTTATCTCTTGACCCGAACTCGGATCATATTGACTCAATCGTTTGATACGTAAACCGCAAGTGATATCGGTCGAATCGCCAGTCATTTCCGACACGCTCAATGCTCGATTCATTTCGTACTCAAAAGTCGCATAACCGCCTGTCGGGTAAACAATTTTCTCCAATATCTTCGCTTTCATGGCTGATTCTTCGGAATGCCCATCTCCACAACCGACACTTTGGATACTATCTAATAATTGTACAATATACCGAGGGAACAAATTATTTATCCCAGCATTCACCTCCCCGGTATAATATCCGAATTTGTCTTGCGCATAAACATTCTCAAAAGACTGCGTATTGTAGCTGAATCGATAAGTCCCATCGCCGGTTACCGAAACCGAATCCAACAAATCGGTTGTCAGGTCGGAATAAAAATCAACCCGACGGATAACTTTCGCATCCTTGTTCAAGACCTTTATTTGCTTCAACATCTCAGCTCGCGAAGGGTTATTATTATAACTGAATTCCACACGCCCCAAAGGGAACTCGATCGATGTCAAACCCTTGTCATAACCCATTCTATAATTTTCAACATGTTGAAATTCACTTATACTCTTATGTTCAAAATCAAAACTAAGTTCAGCCTTAACAAATGTAGCGTTGTGATATCGGGCAAATGACTTTATTGTTACCGGTTTATAATGAAACAATATCTCCTGCCCCGTGGGATAAGTTATTTTCCGCAACACATAAGCTACATCTAACGGATTCTCGGTGATCGTACAAACCACAAAATTTCGAGGCTCGTTCACCCTATCACCATACCAATAAACCACCCCGTTTGTATCGGTCACTTTAAATCCCACGATCGGCCTGTGTTTTAACCCGATGACCTCTATCCGCAACGGTGATTGTTTAATTTGACGTACGCTGTAACCATTGGCTTTCGTCTCGATAATGAAACGGCAACTCCCGCTCAATGTATTTACAGTAAAGATATCATGCTCGCCGTCATAGCCCCACGACCATTCAAAATCCGTTGTCGGTGAAGCCCAATAAGCGACAGAATCAGGGTGTATCAAATAGGGATTATCCGGTATTTTCTCCGGTTTACACATTTCGTCTATTTTCCCGAAACTCTTTCGTGTAACTCGCAGTCCCGGCAACAAGCTCCACCCGTAACCGAGAATCCCCACCGGATCCTCCACTTTGATTCCCGATGCGTGATAGGCTATACTGAACGGCAGTGAACCGCCGTCCGGCATAGGTATCGAGAATAAAGGAATGCTGATATCCACTACCCCTGTCGCTTTGGACACCGGATAGAACTCAAATCTGTTGAACTGGGAAGACAATGGCGACGTCATACTTATATCGGGCATCTTATTTACTAAATATTCCTCGTCCTGCGCATGCGCTACAATAGGCAATATCACCATCAAGATCATACAAAGCGTTTCATTTAATCGTGTCCTCATAGCTTATCTTTTACCGGTAGAACAAATTTAATCGTATAAAAAAGAGTTTTTATTATAAACAAAAATCCATAATCCCCCTTGATGTCTTCCTCCTATGGAGTCCGTCGGTCGCCGTAGTCTTTTGTCTTTATCAAATTCCCGGACTCGTCGTAATATTTCCACTCCCCGATTTCCCAAAAATCAACCATAAAATCTTCGTCGCACACCATATATCCTTCCTTTTCAACGCCTCCGCCCGGATAATAATCAGAACAATAACACTTATATTTACGAAAAATTCGGCAACAAGGATACCCCGTGTATATACTATCCTTGTTAAACTCTATCGAATCAATGGTACAACGTAATTCTCCTTCATCTCCAAACATATACCATGTGCCGGACATATTATCCGCTGTGTATTCCCCTAATACAAACAAATCATTACGAGAAAAGCACTTAAATAATCCATCTTTTTTACCGCCTTTATAGTATAGTTCATGTGTGATTCCTTCGCCAAGAGAATCTCTCCAATAGCCTTCCCTCTGCCCCAAATCATTCACCCGATTCATCGGGATCTTACGACCGATTCCAAAAATACCTGTCGCCACACAACCGGCAAAAAACAACAATAGCACGCTCTTTTTCATAACTCCTAATCTTATATTTTTACAAAACCATACATCAGGACTCTATTTTTTCACACGGGACTTTGATATAATCCAATTTCCAACGCTCAATTCTGTGAAGGGGGTATCTCCCTTTCTTCCCGGTCTCGTACAAACCATATCTATTCTTTTAGCGATGAGCCAAATTTAATCACACTGAAACTTATTGGAGAAAAGGGTGTCGGGTCGTGTATGGACGATTACCTCTCCATTTCCCCCGAATCTATATAAATAGCCTTTCCTTCCGCTTTACTACACAGTACATAAACATTAACGTCATCATTACAAAAAACAACCGTTTCATATCTATTTTATATAAAAATAATTCTACCAAGAAAATATCGAATCTTCCTGCATTATATACTCGACAAAAAAGTCACTCTCTTTCACCCGATAACATTCCATTCTTTGGATAAAGTGTGGACTTAACCCACTTTTACTATGATCTATCTCTCCCCGCTCTTTTATAATCCAATACATTCCATGAGAAATTTTCGAAAAATCTCTATTCTTTTTTAAAGACGAGTCAGAAACTTGCCGTATATATTTTTCCACTCCTGAATAAACACCCACTTGCTTCGTCCCGACTTTTACATGCCACAGTGCGGGAGTGCTACTATACTGCCACAACGACAGTGGCGTTTGTCCCATATAGAACAATAAATTGGAATTAAAAGGATCTATCTTATCGATATATAACTCACACACGTTCAACTCGGGATTGGATGCTATAATCGTATCGAGAATATAAGCTATATCTTCCCGAAAAGTGATATCCGATACCTTCTCTGCTTGTCGGCAAGAAAATAAAAATAGACACGACATACAAACCAAAATAAACTTTTTCATTTTATTTCCGACCTTAATTTTAAAACTAGACCTTTATTCAATTTCCATTATTACCGGAGGTAAAAATTCATCACAATTTTCAAGAGGAAGGGCTATAAAAGGATAACCCGAAATGAACGGACGGCATGTCAACGTTCCCGCTCTATCTTCTATAATCCAACCATTCCGACCCGATTCTTCCTCTCCTCTTTGAACAGTTTCAATTTTTCTCAATGATTGTTGGAAAAGATATTTTTCCACTCCCGAGTAAATATCAACAACCGCATGCGATATTTTCACTTGCAATAATGATGGTGTTTGCCCGTATTCCAAAGGAAATAAAGGGGCTTTTTCTCCTATATAAAATAACAAAATTGAATTTCCCGAATCGACTGTATTGATATATAATTCATACACGTCTCCTTTCGGATTAGACGCAATAATCGTATCAAGAATATAAGCCACATCTTCTCGAAAGGTAAAATCTTGCCCCTTCTTTGTTTGCCGGCAAGAGAGAAGAACACCAGTTACACAAAACAATAAAAATAAAGATTTCATTTTCACCGCAACCTGTATATTAACAAATTACCATAATAAACATTATTCCATTACAAGTAAAACGATTCTAATAGCATCTACTTTCTGCACTCCCAAAAGGATATCAAGGAAATCATACTCGATATCTGGGTCACCGTTTTTCGAGACCTTTGTCAGCCGATTCCCCTTATACACTATGTCGAGCTGCTCGGCATACCGGTTTTCGTGAGTCCTTAACATAAGATATTAATAATCATTTATATAAAATCCATTCTAATTACATCAAAACCAAATATTTTCTTTCCCTCAAAAGACAGTTCTTATTTGACTGTTTCCATTCCACCGTTATCTAATTTTCTTGTCGTATCGTATCAGTTATGTCGGCACAATGTTATCGCTATTGCCTGCCTTTTTAGAGCCTATGTTATTGCAACACGTTAGTATTAAAGGTAAAATGACCAAATAAAAACGAATGCTATTCATAGGCAGTGTTTTTATTGTATTTTTATGTCATTGAAAAAATGTTCATAAGATTTCAATTTTGTTTCTCCTACATGCTCATAGACAATGGCAATACCATATTTGAAGTAATTATCTTCTCTAAAATATTTTTTTCCATTATCTGTCATATAGTACCCTCTTATACTACGAACATCTTTACCCAGTACAAATTCACTACATATTATTTTATCCGACAAATCTGTCAAAGGTAAATTTATCATACTTCCACAATGTATTATTATTGCAGCAGAATCTAAAACGCAATTTATTATTTTGAAATAACCCTCTTCATAATTGACAACATTAATTTTGTGGATTGCTGGATACTCGATAATCAGATTCTTGTTATGGCACAATATCGTATCTGTTTTTGTTTGTATTTGACCAAAAGCAATATTTGTCAAACAAAAGAACAATACCATTAATAATACTTCACGGGTTCTTCTTTTCTTCATAATTATTTTCTGCTTGTTTTACAACTGTTTTTATTTGATTTTCCAAAATAAGATTTGTAGGAACTTTTGTAATTTCAAAAATATTCATATGTAATTCCTCATCCCAGATCACACGAACTTCTGGTTTATACGTATGGCTTGCTTTTACTACGTTGCGATAAACTTCGTAAAAATAGGCATGCCCAAAAGCTTCGTGTGCGGTAGTCATTACTTGCTGTTTCTCATTCAAATTTTTTCCAACAAGAACATATACTTTATTGTCAGGCGAAGGATTCGACTCTGCATTCGGCATTTCAGTTGTACCTCTATAAAAATTTCCTCCTGTTGAGGAATTATCGTAGTAAGCAAAACCTGCGTGATCTTTGTCCTTAACTTGAAAACTATATACTACCTCACTATTCGCTAATGCTTTCAAGGCAGTCATATTTTCGGAGAAACTTTTCGATTTGTTCAATCTTCTTATATCAAGTACTCCACTTTTGTCAAATCTTATAAACTTTACCTCTTGCTTTGTTAGTGTATTACTGATGTTTTTTTGAGAAAGTTTATCCGCTTCTACCTTCCTTCCGTCAGGGTCTACATATTTCACCGGATTGTTATTACAATAGGCATAAGGCGATATGGAGTAATATTTCTCACAGAGCGGATCCATCGTCATAAATCGGCAGAGAGCCGGATAATACATACGGGCATCGAAGTCGTAACTGTCATAGCCGTGCAGCTCTATAAACTCCTTTCCTCCGTATTTGTACGGCTGTTCTTCGGGCTGGTAATGGGCTTCATAAGGAAGACCGAAAGGATAGTATTGCATACGTTGGTAGGTGACGGTATGCTCTATGGGGGTTGGGCGAATAGGTGGTTTATCTCCGCCTATCGCTCCCCGGATCGTCAAGGAAAAAGGAGGTTCCACCGGTGTCAGTTTTGCTACCGCACTGCCGTAGACGGTGCGGATATTCCCTTGATAATCCCGCACGAAGTACCGGAAATCTTGTTCCGAACAATCCAAATAGCCGTCGCCGTTATGAATTCGTATCAGGGTATCGCTCTCGAAATCGGCTCCCGCATATTCCAAAGAACCCCGACGTGCCGTAACATGACTGCTCATGGCCGCTGTCCCCGATGTACTGCCGAAGGTCTGACCCGCGGGGATAACGACCGTTGCCAGTGGTGTGAGGTATTTACTGCCGGTTCTCTTGCCGTCGGCGGTGTAATAATTCACGATAGCCGACCCGTTGCGGAACTGCACGGTGTCGGGTAGGTTCAGCAAATTGTATCGTATGGCTACGATTCCCCGGTCGAGGTCGGCGGTCATGTTGCTGTTGGAGTTCTTTATTTCAAAATAAGACAATCGTCCGAATGTGAAATTCATATCGTTTGAACTTTCAGGAATATAATCTATACTATATTTGACAAGTCAAATGGAAGCAATCTTTTTATTTTTCAAAACGTAATTATACTTTATTGTTAGTATGAGTTATTTAGCTTTAACGTCATTATCGAGAAACATAACGGGAAAGATTGTCTCGACAGTTTCTCCTCGATGAGTTGCCGGGATAAATTTATATTGGCATATTATCTCGGCTATTTTTAATGCTTCCTCATCGATTACTGTGTCTCCCGAACTTTTTCTGATACCGATTAGTTTTGCAATACCATGTTTATCGATTAAGACATCGACTACTACTGGTATTTTCCCTTGCATAGGAGCCTTCTTTACTCGTTTAAAATTCGATGTTATAATTTGCCTTAAAGAATCGTTACCTAAAATAAATTGGGGCTCGGTCTCAACTTCGTATAATTGATATATTTCGTTTGTTGACGGCCGTGATATTTTAAAATACTTTTTTACTAAGTTTTCTATATCTGCGATGTTTTCGCTTGGAGTAGTTTTGTATGTTCTCATTTTACAGAAAGACAGGTCTTTTAAAAAACAAACCCTCCAAATGAATGGGTCGTATTCAGTAAAATTATCACTACACCGTTTCTGTATTTTAATTTTACTGATTACAGAGTAGAAATTTGAATTTTCATTACCAAATACTCTAATTAAATGTCCTGAATACGAAGTTTGCCCGATAAAATCCTCTCTGCAAAATTTATATTCCTTGCTGTTATTGGCAAAAACCGAAAGATAGTAATGCAATGAGTCTGCTATAGAAATAATTATTATTTCATCTTTTCTGTTTTTTGCATTGAGATTTTCAACGTCATTGATATACATAGAAATCAACTCTTTGGTAAAATCTGTCAGCATAATATTATCTTTTTTTGCTTGACAAGACATAAAACTGAAAATCATAAATATAATTCCAAATAATTTATTCATCTTCATATCAATAAAAGTATTAATGTGGCGGTAATCCAACACCAGGATAGAATATGTGTGGAGTGCGTAATCTTGGTGCTACTATTGTAGCAGGGGAAAATACCATATTCCAAGACATTGTTCCTATAATACTTTTGTTATCATACATAACCAAAGCATTATTCTTGGGTTGATATACATATCGGTCAACATTAGGCAAGATATTAGCTGCGAATTTATCGCCACTTGTATCGCCTGCTCTAAATCCTGATGGTTGGGTACTATTGGGGTGATTGTGTATAATAGAAGTAACTGTTTGCCCCTTATCACTTAATTGTTGAGCTGTTAAACTTGCTTTAACCGAACCTTCTTTATGGTTAGTCATAACTGTTGAGCCGTTGCTCTGTGTGTTTATCAAGCCAAATTCTATTTTTGTATTATCAGCAAAAAACTTAAATAAACTTGCGCCCGAAGCTTCGTTTGCAACAGAAAAACTTGTAGCATCTTTTTTAAAGAACAAACCGCCTGCCTTTTGAAAATCTGTTATTGTTCCATACTCAAAAGAAATAGAATTATAACTTTTATTACTATCAGCATCAGTAGTATATGTTCTATTTTCTTTGTTATCAACCATATAAAATGCGTCTTGCGTTTTGTCTTTTATACGATTGACGATTTTACCTACATCATTAATCTCCCAAATATCCCGCCCATCTGGGTCAATATATTTCACCGGATTGTTATTACAATAGGCATAAGGCGAGATGGAGTAATATTTCTCGCAGAGAGGATCCATCGTCATAAATCGGCAGAGAGCCGGATAATACATACGGGCATCGAAGTCGTAACTGTCATAGCCGTGCAGCTCTATAAACTCCTTTCCTCCGTATTTGTACGGCTGTTCTTCGGGCTGGTAATGGGCTTCATAAGGAAGACCGAAAGGATAGTATTGCATACGTTGGTAGGTGACGGTATGCTCTATGGGGGTTGGGCGAATAGGTGGTTTATCTCCGCCTATCGCTCCCCGGATCGTCAAGGAAAAAGGAGGTTCCACCGGTGTCAGTTTTGCTACCGCACTGCCGTAGACGGTGCGGATATTCCCTTGATAATCCCGCACGAAGTACCGGAAATCTTGTTCCGAACAATCCAAATAGCCGTCGCCGTTATGAATTCGTATCAGGGTATCGCTCTCGAAATCGGCTCCCGCATATTCCAAAGAACCCCGACGTGCCGTAACATGACTGCTCATGGCCGCTGTCCCCGATGTACTGCCGAAGGTCTGACCCGCGGGGATAACGACCGTTGCCAGTGGTGTGAGGTATTTACTGCCGGTTCTCTTGCCGTCGGCGGTGTAATAATTCACGATAGCCGACCCGTTGCGGAACTGCACGGTGTCGGGCAGGTTCAGCAAATTGTATCGTATGGCGACAATATCCCGGTCGAGGTCGGCCGTCATGTTTCCGTTGGAGTCGTAAAAATAATCGAGTCCGTTATGATTATAGTCCCGATATTCTTTCATGTCGTATCGCCCCTGTTCTCCCACCATATCGGTAATCTCTACTACCCTATTCCCTTCATAAGACCAGTTCATCTCGTCTATCATTCCGCCCTTTCCCCCATTGCGATACAAATTTACCATATTACCATGCTTGTCATATTCATATTCGACATGATAGCGGCCGCTGGAAAAATCACTGCCCGTCACCGAATAGGCCGAAGCCAGACGGTCGTGGGCATCATAAGTGAAGCGATAGCCGTTCACAATCGTGTCGGTATCGGTGCGATATGTCCAATTCATCGCCGATATATTTCCGTTGTAACGAACTTTCCCATAGTTTCCCATAAGGCTTTCGTAATACAAATTCTGCACGAAATCGACATCTTCTATCCGAGTGATCCAACCCTGCAAATTATACCGATATTTAGCATGCGTCAGTCCTCCGTCGATACTTTTGCCGGATATCCGTCCCAACTCGTCGTATTCATATCTCCAATCGGTAGACAAAGAGTCGTTAACCGCATAATCGGTGCGGGTGAGGCGTCCCGAGCGGTCATAAGTGTTTTCTACGGACTCCGATACCGATAAACGCCCCCGGGAATCCAAATGTTCCGTGTATGATTCAAGAATATTTCCCGAAAGGTCGCATTGAGCATAAGTCATTTCATAATCGCCCGATACATGCCGAGTGCGTGTCTGCACGGGATTGCCATATTCATCGTAATAATAAACGGTAATCGCGTATTTGCTCCTGTCCGTCAAGTCGAACACCTGCGTCCCGGTCAGCAAACCTTTGGCCGAGGAATAAGCCGCACCATATCCCTCCTTACTCCGATAGGCAAGCTGCGAGGCCGCCGTCCCCTCGATGTACAAAAAAGAATAGTCGTCGTAATAATTGACCGTGAGCAACCGCCCTTTTTCCTGTGAAATAGGCGACAATATCCGCAGCGAATACCCCATACCCGGCCACGCAGTATAACTATCGGCACGTTCCTCGACAAACAATTTTTCTTTACAATACTGGCGCAAGTCTCCGGGGCTGCGAAGCGGATTCGCCTCATAAGTATACAGCACTCGGGAGAGGGCATCATATTTGGTTATGGTCCAGAGGCTTCCGCTCTGTTGATTGCCGTCCTGACTCATGACCAACCGATTAGCCCTATCGTAAATCATCTGTATCGATTTACAACCGGGCAAACGCTTCCCTATGCAGTTCCCCCGGTCGTCGTATTTATAGAGATAGGCATACTGTTGCAAAAGAGTGTGGCTGTCGGGATAATTGCCGGTATTATGCATTCCGTCCACAGCCATCGGGGGCAGTACGTAGCACAGCCTGCCGTGGTCGTCATAAATGTAGTAAGTGTCATAACCGTTTCCCTGACGGGTCATAACCACTCGACCCGATTTATCGGTGAAACTCTCTTGCCAAATTCCGTCCTCGTCGGTTTCGCGAGTAACATAAAGAGCACCCGGGGTATACCGCCCCACTCGTTGTACCCCATCGGACGAAATTCGGAAAAGAACGACCTCTTCCGCCGTATTGCACCGATATGCAGCAGTCTTCGGGTGAGCGTTCCAAACAGCTCCAGGATTTTTCACACCGACGGTCCGGCTCAACGGTGAGTTTTCGTACAAAGTCTCCCGATAGAGATATGTGTCTCCATAATAACTTTGAGCCGTCTGCCCGTATGTAGAAGGATTCACATAACAGCCGTTGTTCCCCGATACGGGCGTGGGAAGCCCTTGACGATATTCTCTCCCGGCCTCGTCGTAACCGACTGTGGACAGCAGGTCGGCGCCCGTTGCCGTGAAACCCACTCGGGCAGTCTGTTCGGGACGACCCAGCCCGTCATAATAGACCACGGTCGCAAGCGCCTGCGAAGCCCCTTCGGCAGTTATCCGGCCGTCCTCTATATTCGCCGACGTACTGCCGCCGGGAAGAACGACCTCCACGATATAATTTTTTTCAGACGACAAACTCAAAGGAATATCGACGGCAGCCGACACTATCGCCGACATGGGCGACAAAAAGAGTATAGACAAACTCATTGAAAAGCGGAGGGGTCTTTTCATAGTATCGTGATTTTGTGTCTCTCCGTAAATTTATGCTTTTTTTTACATTTCCCCAAATATTTCACGCCTTTTTTTCATGCCTCGGCTCCAAACGACTGTTTTAACCCTCTTCAAACAAAATTCGGGAATTATTTTCGAGGAAAGCCCCATGAAACACATTCCCCCTATGCATAGCATGAAAGCCGACTCTTCCCATTATCCGGGAATCACCCTTCTCCGAACAATCGCACAGCATTGGCCGAGGTAGCCTCCTCCACCTCGGCAGTCGTAATATCCAGAATTTCGGCTATTCGCTTCGCCATATAAGGCAAATACGAAGGTTCGTTCCGTTTGCCTCGATAAGGCACGGGAGCCAAATACGGGGCATCGGTTTCGAGCAATATACGCCCGATGCCTACTTCCCGTACCATATCTTCGAGATGAGCGTTCTTGAAAGTAACGATGCCGTTTATCCCGAAATAATAGTCACCGGTTCCCCTCAGCAGACGCACCTGTTCGGCCGACCCCGTGAAACTGTGGAACACCCCTCGGAATGCCGGCACTCTGCCCGACTGCAACAGAGCCAATATTTCGTCGAATGCCTCCCGGCAATGAATAATCACCGGCAAACCCGACTCTGCCGCCCACCCCGTCTGCATCACAAAAGCCTCTTTCTGCTCCTCGGCATAGGTCTTGTCCCAATACAAATCGAGCCCTATCTCACCCACGGCGCAATACTCCCCGGAGAAAAGCAGCTCTCTCATCTGTCCAAGCCGCTCCCGATAATCGGCCTCCACCGACGTGGGGTGTAGCCCCATAGCCATACGGCAATAACCGGGAAACAAATCGTTCGTGGCATGCATGGCTTGCACCGTGTCGAAATCGACATTGGGCAATATCACTCGTTCGACTCCCGCTTCACGGGCGCGGCGCACCACCTCGATGCGGTCTTCGTCAAACTCTTCCAGATAAATATGCGTGTGAGTATCAATCATCTTCGGGTCGCTTTTCTCCACTGCGATAATAATATACTACGCCGTAAGCCCGGCAACGGTTCAAACGGATTTCGGCAGGGAGGTCGGCGTAATACGTTTCCACCTGATTCCACAAATCCAAGATAATCCGGTCCGCCTCCTCGCGCAAGGCATCCAATCCCGACTGGGAACGAATCGTATTCAGTTTATAATTCTGTTGTTCCCGATAGGCTTCCTTGAAAATATCGTAATGCACGGTCACTTTCGCGATCGTAGGATTATAAATAGGCGCGCCTCCGTGCGACACCCGTTCGCGTTCCCCCTCGATGAGACGTTCTCCCCAAACGAGAATGTGCTTCTCGCCGGTCAGCTCGGGCACGGCAAAATCTTCGGGGTCGAGCCCGTAAAACAATTTGTGTTCCTTACGCACCTCGTTACGCAACACTGCCAAATTAAGCACCTGTATGAAATGCGAGATGTACAACCGGGCCGTCTTCAAATGCGACTGATATTGCCGGTTGGCCTCGGCCTGAGCCGTATAGCAATACTGGAACTGCCCGACGGCACTTTTGAAGCGTCTCAAAAGTGCGCGGGCCTCGTTCAGCGTTTTATACGAAGCCGCCTGCTTGTCCACATCGCACTCGTGCTCCATCGCCACCGCTTTTTCGAGAGCGGCAAGGCGGGCTTTGTCTGTATTCGGTAACCGGCGGTAAGGCATTGTTTCTGAAAAATTTTAGTGATCTCGTTTTATCAATGAATTCGCCAAATCGTATAAAGGCTGCTTCGCCGCTTCGTCCACCCCGATTTGCCGCAAAGCCTCTATCGCCCGACGACTGTATTCGTCGACCTGCCGCAGGCACAAATCGCCCGCACCGGCACGGTCGTACAACGCCGTCACAGCAGCTATCTTCTCGGAAGGATCGTATTCGGCTGCGCTCAACCAGCGGGACAACTCCTCGGCATCTTTCCCTTCGACCCGTTGCCGGGCATTGATGAGCATATACGTTTTCTTGTTATTCAGAATATCGCCTCCTATCTTTTTCCCGAAACGGGCAGGGTCGCCATACACGTCCAACCAATCGTCCTGCAACTGGAACGCCAGTCCCAAAGACTCGCCGAAACGGTAGATACAATCCGCATCCGTCTCGCTCGCTCCGCCTATAATCGCCCCTATCTTCAACGCTCCTCCCAACAGCACGGCTGTTTTCAGGCGAATCATCTCGATATATTCCGCTTCGGTCACATCGTCCCGACGCTCGAATTCCATATCGTATTGCTGACCCTCGCAAATTTCAAGAGCCGTTTTCAGGAACAACTCGACGACAGCCCCCGTGTGCGGAGCTTCCGTGCGGGCGATATAACGGAAAGCGATGATCTCCATGGCATCGCCCGAAAGTATGGCCGTATTCTCGTCCCACACCTTATGCACCGTAGGTTTACCACGGCGCACGTCGGCTTTGTCCATCACATCGTCATGCAACAGCGTAAAGTTGTGAAACACTTCCAACCCCACCGCCGCATTCAATGCCCGACGATAATCGCCCGCAAACATCTCGCAGGCAAGCAGCGTCAACAAAGGCCTCACGCGCTTACCGCCCAACGACAACTCATAACGCACGGGAGCATACAATCCATCGGGTTCGGCGGCATATTCTATCTTCGAAAGTTCAGCTTCTATCGCATCGAAATATCTTTGCAGTTTTTCCATAAACTACTTGAAAATTTTTATGTTTTACATAGAACAGAGTTCAAAATTAACGATTTCCATCGAGCCGAGCAAACATAACTCACAATATAATACGAATAAAGTTCCGATACAAACTCGTTCCGCCACATACTTTATTGCCCTTTTTCCCGTTAATAAATCATCGGGAACCATTCTGCCGAAAGCAAAATTCAATCACGCGACTTTCTGCCGACCGGGAATTTTGGCTATCTTTGAAACCCGAAAACAATTATGACACATACGTTTCGATATATAACGGTTCTTCTGGCGACTGTCACTACATGCTTCGCCGGGAGGGGACAAGAGGGGAAAAGCTCGTTCGACTTTCTCAATATCCCCACCTCTACCCACGCCTATACGTTGGGAGGAACCAATATATCCGTCATCGACGAAGATATAAACCTCGTCAATCAAAACCCGGCTCTGATGGGACCCGAATCGGATTTACAACTCGGGCTGAACTACATGAAATACGTCGGGGGAATCAATCTGGCAGGAGCCACTTTCGGAAAGGCGGCCGGAGAACGGGGAGCATGGGCGGCCGGCATACAATACTACGGGTACGGCAAAATGAAAAGTGCCGACGAAACCGGCGTGATCACCGGTGAATTTTCACCCAAAGACATCGTCTTCAACGGTATCTATGCCCACGACATCACCACGACCTTGCGGGGCGGAGTCAATGCCAAAGTCATCTACTCCTCCTACGAACAATACACCTCTTGGGCGCTTGCCGTCGATCTCGGCCTCAACTACTACAACGCAGACAACGACCTCTCGCTCTCGCTGGTAGCACGCAATCTGGGTGGACAAATCAAACGTTACAACGACACATTCGAACGCATGCCGTTCGATTTGCAGATAGGCTATACGCAAAGCCTCGAACATGCGCCCATACGGGTGTCGGTCACCGCTCGTAACCTCACAAGGTGGAAACTTCCCTATCCCGCCATCGAAAGCAGCTCTTACACCGGGGGCGACGAAATCGTCGAAAAAAGCGGATTCGTGGACAACCTTTTCCGCCACCTCATTTTCGGCGTGGAGTTCCTGCCCACCGACCGCATTTACATAGGAGTGGGGTACAACTACAAAACCCGCACCGACATGCGCACCGCTCACCGGAACTTTCTCTCCGGATTTAGCATAGGCGGCGGAATCAAAGTCCGCATGTTCGGCATAGGTGTCGCCCTCGCACAACAACACACAGGAGCGACCACGCTCATGGTCAACCTCTCGACCAATCTTTTCGAATTCAAAAAATAAATGCTTATGAATAAACCTGAACCTCGGATAATCATCGCCGTCGACGGCTTCTCGTCGTGTGGGAAAAGTACGATGGCGAAAGCTCTTGCCCGGAACATAGGTTACATTTATATCGACAGTGGCGCGATGTACCGCGCCGTCACCCTCTACTGCCTCGACCACGGTCTCATCGACGGCGACACGGTCGACACCGATACGCTGAGGTCCCTCATGGACGACATTCAAATCGATTTCCGCCCCGATCCCGAAACGGGTATGACACACACATTTCTAAACGGAATCGACGTAGAGCGTGAAATTCGCTCCATGCGAGTATCCGATAAGGTAAGCCCCGTTAGTGCCATACCTTTCGTGCGCACGGCTATGGTCGCCGCACAGCAAAAAATGGGCGAACGGAAAGGCATCGTCATGGACGGGCGCGATATAGGCACGACCGTATTCCCCCATGCCGAACTGAAAATATTCGTCACGGCCTCGGCGGAGACTCGGGCACAACGACGCGTCGACGAACTGAGGGCGAAAGGTGTCGATGTCGATTTCGACGAAGTGGTCGCCAACATCAACAAACGCGACCACATCGACCAGACCCGTAAAGAAAGCCCTTTGCGCAAAGCCGACGATGCCATAGAGCTCGACAATTCCCACATGACAATCGCCGAGCAGGACGCATGGCTCATGACCCGATACAGGGAAACCGTCGAAAAACTTCGATAATCACCCGCAAAGGTAGAAAGGAGACAGGTTATGGCACGCATAGAAATAGACGAACATTCGGGTTTCTGCTTCGGTGTAGTCACGGCTATCCGCAAGGCCGAAGAAGAACTCGACCGCACCGGACGGCTCTACTGCCTCGGCGACATCGTACACAACAGCAACGAGGTGGAACGACTCAAAGCCAAAGGGCTCATCACCATAGACCACGAGCAACTCAAACAGTTGCACGACGTGAAAGTATTGCTGCGAGCCCACGGCGAACCTCCCGAAACCTACCGAATCGCCGCCGAGAACAACATAGAAATCATCGATGCCACCTGCCCCGTCGTGTTGCAACTGCAACGTAAAATCAAAACCGCATACGATTCCAACCCTCCCGGCGAGGCGCAAATCGTTATCTACGGCAAAACCGGACACGCCGAAGTCAACGGACTGGTGGGACAGACCCACGGCAAAGCCGTCGTCATCGAGGGGGACAAAGACCTCGACAAGATAGACCTCCGCAAAAAACTGTTGCTCTATTCCCAAACAACCAAGTCGGTAGAAGGCTTCCGCCACATCGTCAACGAGATAAAACAGCTGAAACCCGACGGACAATTCGAATCGTTCGACACCATCTGTCGGCAAGTCGCCAACCGCATTCCCAATATCAGGGAGTTTGCACGCCGACACGACCTTATCCTGTTCGTTTGCGGGAAAAAGAGTTCCAACGGACGGGTGCTTTTCGGAGAATGCCTGCAAGTCAATCCCCAATCCCGACTCGTTTCCGACATCAGTGAAATAGACCCCACATGGCTCGAAGGAAAAGAGAGCATAGGTATCTGCGGAGCTACCTCCACCCCCCGCTGGCTCATGACCGAAGTCCAAGAATACATAACCCGGTTATTGGAAACGACCGGCTCTACCGCCACCCGATGACCGACCGTATTTCTGTGAATACCCAAAAGCAAGAATAATCCGGCTCAGCCCGGATAAGTTTACTCCGATACTTTATACAAAAATAGATTCTACCCCCTACCTTTCATTTTGGTAAATAGTTTATCAAAATGAAAGGCATTTGAGCTCTAAAAAAAACCGACTATCACCATAATAATCAACAATTTAATCATATCCCCACAAAAATGGTCTGCCATTTGTCGTGCAAGAGATATGAAACTCTACATCATATCAAACAGACTGCCAGTCAAGGTAAACGAAAAAAACGGAACGTTTTCATTCACCCGAAGCGAAGGCGGACTGGCAACGGGGCTCGATTCTCTTCAAACCTCTTACGAAAAGCATTGGATCGGGTGGCCGGGAATTTGTGTGGATAATGATAGCGACAAACAAGCGATCGGGGAAAAATTGGAAGAACTAAACTTTCACCCCGTATTCCTGTCCGACACCCAGATAAAAAATTATTACGAAGGTTACAGCAACAGTACCATCTGGCCGCTGTGCCACTATTTCTTTGCCTATACATTGTACAAGGACACTTTCTGGCAAGCCTACCAAGAAGTAAACAAGCGATTCTGCGAAACCATCTGCCGGCTGATAGGCCCCGAAGATAAAGTGTGGGTACAGGATTATCAACTGATGTTATTGCCCGGTATGCTTCGAGAAGCCGTTCCCGACTTGTGCATAGGCTATTTTCATCACATACCTTTCCCGTCCTATGAACTTTTCCGCATATTGCCCGAACGGGCCGAGATTCTCAAAGGTCTGTTAGGAGCCGATTTCATAGCTTTTCACACTCACGACTACATGCGGCACTTTATCAGTGCGGTAGAACGTGTGCTGCGCATGAATTTCAAATTGGACGAAATACAGTTAGGCAATCGGGTCGTACGAATAGATGCCCTTCCTATGGGGATTAATTACGACCTGTACCACAATGCTTCTACACAACCGGAAGTCCGTCAAGCGGTCGACCGCACGAGAAAACTGTTCGGAGATCACAAGTTGATTCTCTCCGTGGACCGCCTCGATTACAGTAAAGGAATCCTGCACAGGCTGCGAGGCTTCGCCGCCTTCCTCGAACATCACCCCGAATATCATGGCAAGGTCGCTTTGGCTATGATCATAGTCCCCTCGCGCGACCACGTAGGCAGTTACGCCCAATTAAAGACCAAAATAGACGAAGAAATAGGCTCCATCAACGGGGCATATTCCACGATGGATTGGACTCCGGTATATTATTTCTATCACGGATTTTCTTTCGAGGAACTGACAGCCATGTACCACATGGCCGACATAGCGCTTGTGACCCCCCTCTGGGACGGAATGAACTTGGTAGCCAAAGAATATGTAGCCGCCAAAAGCGAAAATCCCGGTGTATTGATTCTTAGCGAAATGGCAGGAGCAGCCGTCGAATTGACCGACGCTCTGTTAATCAATCCCAATGACACGGGACAAATCGAACGGGCAATTTGTCAAGCATTGGAAATGCCCGTAGAGGAACAGTTGCGACGGCTGCAAAACATGCAGAAAATCATCTCGACCCAAACCGTCGACAAATGGGCTGCCGACTTTACCGACGAGTGGAACGATATTTGCCGCAAGAACATCTCCTTCCGCAAAAAACAGATTACAGCAAACGCGATAGGCACTATCAAACAAGAGTACAATAGAGCGAAAAAACGGCTCATTCTTTTGGACTACGACGGAACATTGGCGGCTCTCAAACCCCGCCCCGAAGATGCCGAGCCGACGCCCGAACTCATAGAAACGCTACAAAAACTTTGTGAAGACTCCGACAACCACATCGTTATCAATAGCGGACGCGATCACTTCACATTGGAAAAATGGTTGGGGAACCTTCCGGTCTCGATAGCTGCGGAGCATGGAGCATTCTATCGGGAAAACGGGCTATGGCACAAAAACATCAACAAACCGGTATGGAGCGCAGGTTTGTTATCTATCCTCAAACTATTCGTAGCGAAAACACCCCGTTCGCGTCTGGAAGTCAAAGAAACCGCCATCGCATGGCATTATCGGGAAAGCGATGCTTGGCTGGGAACTTTGCGTGCCCAACAATTAGCCAACGAACTTGTTTCTATCTGTATACAACAGAAATTGCAAATCATTCAGGGAGACAAAGTAATCGAAATAAAATCGCCCGACTACAACAAAGGCTCGGAAGTTTCCCGCCAGCTCAAAAAAGAATATTACGATTTCATTCTGGCTATCGGCGACGACACCACCGACGAAGATATGTTCAAGGCCCTGCCCAAAAATGCGGCAACCATAAAAGTGGGTTACGTCTCCGAAACCGCCAGATACAACTTGCCATCGCAGGAACAAGTCCTCCCCTTATTGCAAACATTGGTAAATATTTCGGGCGAGTCATCGACCAACGATAAAGTCCGAAAAGGATTGAACTCCGCATTACATTTCTTTAAAGAACTATTAAACTTAAAATAAAACCAATGAATAACCTCAACTATGGTGTAATTGGAAACTGCCGGACGGCAGCGCTCATATCGGAAAAAGGGAATATCGAATGGTTGTGTTTCCCCGACTTCGATTCGCCCTCTATCTTCGCAGCACTGCTCGATAGGGACAAAGGCGGTTGTTTCGGATTCGAAGTGTCGAACGAATATCACATCTCGCAATCTTATGTACCTCATACCAATATACTATCCACCCATTTCTCTTCCGATGAAGGAGAATTTGTCGTACTCGACTTCATGCCGTGCTACCGTTCCTATGAAAAAGAGCACTATCTGCCCGCAGAAATATATCGTTATATCCGTTGGATAAAAGGGATACCCCGGTTTAAAGTAAATTACAATCCGGCTCCCGATTATGCACGGGGAAAAGTCATACACAACATTACCGACGAATACATCGAAACTTATTGTTCGTCCGAGAACAAAGACCGACAATACCTATACTCTTCCCTGTCTTTACAAGACATCGAACAAAAAAAAGAAATCACGCTCCAACGAGATGAATTTTTCCTGCTGTCATACAACGAAAAGGTGATTCCGATAGACATTGAACGGGAAAAGCTCGAATATTGTCGCACACTGGTCTATTGGCTCAACTGGACGAACCGGACTAAAAAATACTCGCTCTACAACGACGTTATAGAACGAAGTCTGTTAGTATTGAAGTTAATGTCTTATTACAACGGAGCCGTATTGGCGGCACTCACTACGAGCCTGCCCGAAACCGTCGGCGACGTCCGCAACTGGGACTATCGTTTTTGTTGGTTGAGAGATGCATCCATGTCCATCGAGACCCTCTTCCAAATAGGGCATGCAGGAGCGGCTCGCAGATTTATGAAATTCATTCAATCCACCTTCGTCGCCAAGCACGAGTCTTTTCAAATCATGTATGGCATTCGCGGAGAAAGGCAATTAAAAGAAATCATTCTGGACCACCTCGACGGATATAAAAACTCCAAACCGGTGAGAATAGGAAACGATGCCTATCACCAAAGGCAAAACGATTCGTTCGGTTATCTCATGGACTTGATCTACCAATACTATCGACTCATGCCGGGGACGTTAGACGAAATAGAAGACATGTGGGAAATGGTGAAGAGCATTCTCGCCACAGTCGAAGAGGAATGGAGAGAACCGGACAAAGGAATCTGGGAAATCAGAGGGGAAAGCCAGCATTTCGTCTCCTCGAAAGTAATGTGCTGGGTCGCTTTGGATCGGGGAACGAAAATCGCCAATATGCTAAAAAAATACAAATATATCGAACGCTGGCAGAAAGAAGCCGACAAGATAAAAACCGATGTGATGACCCACGGCTGGAAAGAAAAAATCCACAGTTTTTCCCAGACCTACGAAAACACGGCCTTAGATTCCTCCCTGCTCCTCATGGAACCTTACGGCTTCATCGAAGCGAACGACATTCGTTATCACCAAACAGTGAAAGCCATAAAAAAAGCGTTGTTACACAAAGGCTTGATGTACCGGTACAACAGCAAAGACGACTTCGGACTGCCCTCCTCGGCATTCACGATATGCACCTTTTGGCTCGTGAGGGCTCTTTTCGTCATAGGAGAAAAAGAAGAGGCCCGCTGTCTGTTCGACGAAATACTGAAATGCTCCAATCACTTGGGTCTGTTTAGCGAAGATTTGGACTTCGACACCAAAGAACAATTAGGGAATTTCCCCCAAGCCTATTCCCATCTGGCTCTGGTAAACACGGCCATTCTATTTGCAGAAGAAGACAAGAAATTATCGTTCATTCGACCCTAAAAAACAGAAAAGAGGCGGTATTACGAAAACATTTCTTCACAATATCGTCATCTCTACTGTACCGGTATTTGACTTTTAATTTCTATATTTGCCCAAAAAGCAAAAATAGGAGGAAGTGCAGCATAAAATTAGCGCAAGCTCTTTTTTCTACATTCACCTTTCACTATCTTTGCTATCAATTAAACAATATAGGTTATGTCGCAAATTAAATGTGTAGGTATTTTAACTTCCGGTGGCGATGCTCCCGGAATGAATGCGGCCATTCGCGCGGTAACTCGTGCAGCCATCTACAACGGATTCGAGGTAAAAGGTATTTATCGAGGTTATAAAGGTTTGATTACGGGAGAAATAACCCCTTTCAAAACGCAAAACGTAAGTAACATCATACAGTTGGGAGGTACGATATTGAAGACAGCCCGCTGTCAGGAATTCAAAACGCCCGAAGGACGAAAAGTTGCTTACGACACGCTCGTCAAAGAAGGCATAGATGCCCTTGTCGTAATCGGAGGAGACGGAACATTGACCGGTGCGCGCATTTTCGCCACCGAATACAACTATCCCATCGTAGGATTACCGGGAACGATAGACAACGATCTCTATGGAACCGACACCACGATCGGATACGATACGGCACTGAACACCATTATGGATGCCGTCGATAAAATACGCGATACCGCAACGTCCCACGAAAGACTTTTCTTTATCGAAGTCATGGGTCGCGATGCCGGATTCCTCGCTTTGAACGGAGCCATCGCTACGGGAGCCGAAGCAGCTATTATTCCGGAGATTTCGACCGAAGTGGACCAACTCGAAGAACTCATCAAGAACGGATTCCGCAAATCGAAAAACAGTAGTATCGTGTTGGTAGCCGAAAGCCCCATCACCGGTGGAGCCATGCACTTGGCAGAACGGGTACAGAAAGAGTACCCGCAATACGATGTCCGCGTAACTATTCTGGGACACATTCAACGAGGAGGTTCACCCACGGCTCACGACCGCATTCTGGCCAGCCGCATGGGTTCGGCCGCCATCGATGCCCTGCTCGAAGATCAACGCAATGTCATGATCGGTATCCGCAACAACGAAATAGAATATATTCCTTTCAATAAAGCTATCAAAAACGACAAACCCATAGACCGAGAATTGCTCAACACGTTGAGAAAACTCTCGATCTAATCACGGGGAACAAAAAATTTCACTACACGGGGCTGCCTGATGGAATAAAATCAGACAGCCCCGGTTTTATTGGAAAAGAACCGGACTACACCCCTCACCCTGTCCGATGGGTCGAGCAACTTATAAAGCAAGAAAAATTTTGGCTCGGTAGAAATTCAGAAGTGATTTTTATGCAGCTAACTCCTCTCTCCCCCTGCCGTGTCCCGTGGCATTACGGGGTGTTTTGCACAGTAAAATAGGGAGAAAAACTGCTTTTCAATCCTCTCCCCCTGTGTTCCTACAAGGAATATAGGGGGAGTGCCCGTAGGGCGAGGGGGTTAAAACGACAGTAGAGCAAAAATATTGAATCTCACACACCTCCCCTGTGTGGCGCAGGCAAATAGGGGAAGTGGCACGTAGTGACGGAGGGGTTAAAAAATACCAGCAGGGAGAAAGTTAGAATGTTTTTCTGAAAAGAAAAATCGATAGGCTTGCCGCACCGATTCGGCAATTCGCCTCAATTCTCGAATAAAATTTGCATTTGCTCCCGACTTGTTTTATCTTTGTTTTTCTTAGATTTCGAACTATGGAAACGTCCGATCAACAATACACCAACGAAGAGCAACTTATCGAAGATAAATTTCAAGAACTGCTCAACGGATATCTCAACTCCAACCACCGGAAGAAAGTCGAGATTATCGAGCGTGCGTTCAAATTTGCCAAAGAAGCCCACAAGGGAATACGCCGACGCTCGGGCGAACCCTACATACTGCACCCTATCGCCGTGGCTCGTATCGTCAGTCAGGAAATAGGTTTGGGCTCTACATCGATATGCTCCGCCCTGTTGCACGACGTTGTAGAAGACACCGAATATACCGTCGAGGACATCGAGAACCACTTCGGGAAAAAGATAGCATCCATCGTCGATGGACTCACCAAAATATCGGGCGGTATTTTCGGCGACCAAGCATCGGCTCAGGCCGAGAATTTTCGACGGCTGTTGCTCACCATGTCCGAAGACATTCGGGTAATCCTCATCAAAATGGCCGACCGCCTGCACAACATGCGCACGCTCGGTTCCATGCTCCCCAGCAAACAATATAAAATCGCTGGCGAGACACTCTATATATATGCCCCGTTGGCCCACCGTTTAGGATTGTTCGCCATAAAGACCGAGTTGGAAGACCTCGCCTTCAAATACGAACACCCCGAAGCCTACAACCAAATCAAGCAGAAAATCGCCGAGACCGAAGAATCGCGCCAACAAATCTACAACAACTTTTCCAAGCCGATTGTCGCGAAGCTCAAAGAAATGGGGCTCGAATTCGAGATGAAAGCCCGGGTAAAATCCATCTATTCCATTTGGAACAAAATGGAATCGAAACACATACCTTTCGAGGAAGTCTACGACCTCTATGCGGTGCGTATCATTTTCAAATGCCCCAACGAAGCCGACGAGAAAAAAGAGTGCTGGGCCATTTACTCGGTCATCACCGACATCTACAAACTGCACCCCGAACGCACCCGCGACTGGGTGAGCCGCCCCAAAGCCAACGGATATAAAGCTCTGCATCTCACGGTCATGGGCCCCGACGGAAATTGGATAGAAGTACAAATACGAAGCGAAAAAATGGACGAGATCGCCGAACGGGGATTCGCCGCCCATTGGAAATACAAAGTGGGAAACTCCGACGAAGAGTCGGAGCTCGACATCTGGCTGAAAACCATCAAAGACATTCTCGAACACCCCGAGCCCAACGCCATCGATTTTCTCGACACGATAAAGCTCAACCTGTTCAGTACCGAGATATTTGTCTTTACGCCCAAAGGCGAGCTCATCACATTGCCCAAAGACGCCACGGCGCTCGATTTGGCTTTCACTCTGCACTCCGACCTCGGCTTCCACTGTATCGCCGCCAAAGTAAATCACCGGTTAGTACCGCTGAACCAAAAACTGCATAGCGGCGACCAAGTGGAAATACTCACCTCCAAATCGCAAACGCCCAAAGAGGAATGGCTCAACTTCATCACCACGGCCAAAGCCCGAAGCAGACTGACGGCATCGTTGCGGAAAGACCGTCGAAAAATCATAGCGAAAGGAGAGAAAATACTGAAAGACTTTTTCGAAAGCAGTCACATCGAATACAACAACGATGTAGTAACCAAAATATTAAGCAACCTCGGCATACGACATCGAGACGATCTGTTCTACAAAATAGGAAATGACGAGATTACCCCCAACGAAAATATCAAAAAAATCATCAAGGGAAAAAGTCAAAATCCTTTCATGCGGTATCTGAAACTTTCGTTCGGCAGCAACAACGGGAAAAACGAACAGCCCAAACCCGTCACTCCTCAGCAACTTACGATAGACCGCAAACAGACCTACATTCTGCGAGACGAGAACGGAGTGAAAAACTATAAAGTAGCGGATTGCTGTTGCCCGATACCCGGTGACGATGTCTTGGGATATGTGGAAGACGACGAAACCGTAGTCGTGCACAAAAGAGAATGTCCCGTAGCCATGCGACTGAAATCGAGCTTCGGCCCACGGTTGGTGTCCACACAATGGGAAGCCAGCGAATCGCTCTCCTTTCCCGCCAAGATAGAGATACAAGGTATCGACCGGATAGGAATCCTCAACGAAATCACCCGGGTGATTTCCAATGAATTGATTATCGACATGAGAGGACTCACCATAAAAGCCAACGAAGGCGTATTCACCGGGACGGTCAACATCATGGTGCACGACACCCGCGTCGTAGAATCGCTTTGTAATAAATTACGTAAAATAAAGGGCGTACAGAAGGTCGCACGCTGTAAAGAATAACCCGTAGAATCATGGATAAAAACCGTATACAAAAATTCCTGTCCAGCACACGTGTCTTGCAATTTGTCTTTTTCGTGGCAGCAGTGACATTGGTTACCTATTTCTTCCCGAGAGAAGGAAAATTTCGTTACACCTTTCAGGAAGGAAAACCGTGGAAGTACGGATTGCTCACCGCTCCGTTCGACTTTCCCGTTTATAAAGACGAAGCCGTCATTCAACAAGAGCGCGACAGCATCATGCTCGACTTCCAACCGGTCTTCTCACACAACGAATCGATAGAGAAAAAGTCCGTCGACGACTTCGAAAAAGCATTGAGCAACTATACGGAAATGTCTATCCCGCCGACTCTCCGCAAGAACTTGGTCCAAGCTCTGCGAGAAGCCTATCGGAAAGGAATCGTCTCTTCCGAAGCATACACCCGGCTGCAATCCGGGAAATTCAAGGAAATACGAATCCTCGAAAACAATGTCGCGCGCGAAATACCGGTATCCGAATTGCAATCCGCACGGGAAGCCTACGAGAACATGCTCAATAAATTCCCCGACTCCTACTCGCATCACATCTTACAAACCTGTAACCTGAACGATTTTCTACATACCAACATCGCATTCGACAGTATTACGACCGACCGGCTCAAAGACAATCTGTTACAACGAATCGCTCTCTCCGACGGTATTGTTCAAGCCGGAGAACGTATTGTCGACCGGGGCGAAATCATCACGCCGCAAACCTACCGCATTCTCAAATCGTTCGAAACCGTCACCTTGAAAAAAAGTGTCGGCAACGACCACAGAGGTTACACCATACTGGGACAAATCATCGTATTCACCTGTCTCTTTTCTTTTTTCTATCTGTTCTTGGCGCTGTTCCGTCCGCAGACTTTCAACGAGATGCGTACCCTCGGCTTTATGATGATGCTCATCGTGGGCATCTCCCTGATAGCTTTTTTCCTTTCCGAAATTCGGTTACAAGGCATATATTTGGTTCCATTCGCCATTATTCCCATTATCGTGGTCACCTTCTTCGACTCGCGCACCGCGCTCTATGTACACCTCATTACGGTACTTATCTGTGCTTTTACGGCGCCGTTCGCACTCGAATTCATCTTCTTGCAACTCATCGTAGGCATGACCGCCATCGACAGCCTCAGCGACCTTTCTCGTCGCTCCCAGCTCATGCGCTGCGCCCTGCTCGTCTTTCTCGCTTACTGCTTTGCCTACGTGGGATATACACTCCTTTCCGAAGGCGACCTCTCGAAACTGAATTACAATATGTTCATCTATTTCGGAGTCAATTGTGTATTTCTGCTTTTCGCCTACCTCCTTATCTATATATTCGAAAAGGCCTTCGGGTTCATCTCCACAGTCACGCTGGTCGAATTGTCCGATGTGAATAATCCCATATTGAGACAGTTATCCGAAGAGTGCCCCGGAACCTTCCAACACGCCCTGCAAATCTCCAACTTAGCGGCCGAGGCGGCCAATAAAATAGGAGCGAAGGCTCAATTGGTTCGTACCGGAGCCCTCTATCACGATATCGGGAAACTCAAAAATCCGGCATTCTTCACCGAGAATCAATCGGGGTTCAATCCGCACACACCGCTTTCCTTCGAACAAAGCGCACAAATCGTCATCTCCCATGTGAACGACGGACTAAAAATGGCCGATAAACTACGATTGCCCCAAGCGATCAAAGACTTTATCTCCACGCACCACGGGCACGGGAAAGCCAAATTCTTTTACAACTCTTTCTGTAACAAATATCCCGACCAACCCGTAGACGAATCGAAATTCACCTACCCCGGTCCCAACCCATTCACGAAGGAAACGGGAATACTCATGATGGCCGATGCCGTTGAAGCCGCTTCGAGAAGCCTCAAAGAATACACCAACGAAAGTATCTCGCAACTCGTCAACCGCATCATCGACTCGCAAGTCGCCGACGGTCTCTTGCGCGATACCCCCCTCAGCTTCCGCGATGTGGAGACGATCAAAGCTACCTTTATCGAGAAACTCAAAACCATCTATCACACCCGCATTAGTTATCCCGAACTGAATAAAAACGGGAAAAACGACAACAACGATGAAAAACGACAATAACACATACGACATATTTCTCAGTTACAGAAGAGTGGGTGGATTTGAAACGGCCAAACACCTTTTCGACCTACTTGTGCGAGACGGCTATCGGGTTAGTTTCGACATCGACACCCTGCGTTCAGGAGATTTCGATATTCAGCTATTACATCGCATCGACCAGTGTACCGACTTTATACTCATACTCAACGCCGGAGCATTTGACCGCAGCATAGACCCCGCCTCCGACCGTAACAAAGACTGGATGCGCATAGAGCTCGCTTACGCCCTCGAAAAAAAGAAAAACATAATACCCATTATGCTAAATGGGTTTACAGACTTTCCCGACAATCTACCGGACGACATTGCCGCTGTGGAGCGAAAGAACGGGCCCAAATACGACAGTTATTACTTCGACGCTTTCTATCACAAGCTGCTCCGGTTTCTCGAATCCGAGCCGATCATTAACACAACAACAAACAAAAACGACTGGGATAACAGCAACGACGACTCCCTCCTCAAAATAAGAACCGACCTCGCTTGTCGGGTACTCATCGACGGTGAAGAACGGGCAACCGCACACCCCGACAAAATTACCCGTATCCCATTACGCGGCGGGAGTTATCAATTGCAATTCGTCAGCTTGGAAAACGAAGCCGATAAAATCACCATCGACACCTATCGCATCGAAAAAGATATTGAAGAACTCTATACCGTCTCCCTGCTCCCGGTGAAACAAACTCGAAAAGAAAAAGAAGAAAGAGCGATCCGCCGAGAAAAAGAAGAAGAGGAACGCAAAAAGAGAGCACAAGAAGAAGCCGAACAAGAACGGAAACGCAAGGCAGAAATGGCTGCAAGAAAAGAGAATGTCGTGATGCCGAACTACGAAGGAATCCCTGTCTGCATACCCATACCCGATATCCAATTGGGCGGTCGATTATACCCCGTTAACCAATACGGGAAATGGGGATTTGCCTACCATTCGGGGAAAATCGCTATTCCCTGCCAATACGACCAAGTGTGGGACTTCTTGGAAGTGGGATTCGATTACATCGCCCGGGTGAATATCCGGGGCAAATTCGGATTCATCTCCATGAGCGGGGACGAGATCACCCCTGTCACATACAACCATGCCGAGGACTTTTCGGAAGGTCTCGCCGCCGTGAGACTCCAAAACGGGAAGTGGGGATATATCGATGCCACAGGCAAAGAAGTCATACCGCCGATATACGATTTCGCAGAAAGTTTCTCATGCGGCAGGGCAAGAGTGAAAATAGGCCGGCAAGAATCGTACATCGAGATGCCTAAGGGAAACACCCCGCCCCACGAGAACAAAGAGAGTACCCCTCTGCCGGAAAACCCCAACCTGACCATCGTCACCGAAGAAGGGAAATACGGATTCGCCGACCATTCGGGGCGAGTCGTTATCCCCTGCCAATACGACCAAGCATGGAAATTCTCCGACGGCTTGGCTCGGGTGAATATCCGGGGTAATTTCGGATTTATCGATGTAAACGGAAGAACCGTTATCCCGATTGAATACAACTATGCAGAGGATTTTTCGGAAGGTCTTGCCGTGGTGCGACATCGAACCGGGAAGTGGGGTTATATCGATACTACCGGGCGAGAGGCAATCCCTGCGCAATTCAATTTCGCCGAAAGTTTTTCCTACGGGATTGCCAAAGTGAGGCTCGATGGAAAACAAGACTGTATCGATAAAACGGGAAAGTGGATTAAATAGAAACCCTCACAAAGCCATTATCGTGTGATACACCTTTTCGATGAAATGTTAGCAAAAATCATTTGTTCGGCAACATCGCTTTGTATCACCCTGCCATAAAACGGAGTGGAAGCGGCATTTCTTTTGCAGAAAATTGCAGAAGAAATGGGGATTGTATTTCATCACGAAGAGATTACGGTCGAAGAGAACCGACAGAGAAACGAATACCTGCGACGGTATTATAACCCCGAGACGGGAGAGGGTAGCGATACAGGCGACCGCCGGATATTGCGGTTGCCCGATGCTCCCATACCGGTTCAATATATTCCGAAGGCTTTGTTCGAGAACGAAATAATGGCGCAAAGACTCGTCGAATGCGGGAGTCTGGCGGGGTATGCCGAACGATACGGTCACGACAAAAGAATCGCTACCGACAAAGCAGGAAGAAACCCGAAACTCGCCGACGGCGGGGATGCCACAGAAGAGCTATGGAGGGAGTGGATACGGGTGCGCATTCGGTACGATTTCGAATTTTGGGCATTCAGCTTTGTCCGTATCAAAGATAAATTGGGAGCCGAAGACATTCCATTCCGTCTGAACAGACCGCAACGGCGCATATTGGGAATGCTCGAAGATATGCGCACGGCGGGAAAACCCATTCGCCTCATCTTGCTCAAAGCCCGGCAATGGGGAGGTTCCACTCTCGTACAAATCTATATGGCATGGATTCAGCTGGTACACTGCCGCAACTGGAACAGCGTGATTTGCGCCCATCTCAAAGAATCGGCCGCCAACATCAAGGGCATGTACAGCAAACTGCTCGCCAACTATCCCGACTGGCTGCTCGACGGGGAGAAACCGAAGTTCAAACCGTTCGAGCGCATGGCGAACACATCGGTCATCGCCGGGCGGGAGTGCAGGGTAACCATAGGCTCGGCCGAGAGTCAGGAATCGGTGCGGGGTATCGACGCGGCGATGGCTCACCTCTCGGAAGTGGCTTTCTGGCGGAACAGCCGCATGAAATCGCCCGAACAGGTAATGCGTTCGATATGCGGTTCGATCATGCTGCTACCCTGTTCGATGGTGGTTATGGAAAGCACGGCGAACGGGACGGGGTCTTATTTTCACCAAGAGTGCGAACGAGCCAAACGCGGAGAGAGCGACAAACAGTTCGCTTTCGTCCCGTGGTTCGAAATAGAGATGTACACCCTGCCGATCGACGACTACGACTCGTTCATCGGCAGCCTCACCGACTACGAACGCATGCTATGGCACAGGGGAGCCACGCTCGAAGCAATCGCTTGGTATCGGCAGAAACGGAAAGAGTATGCCCGGCATGCCGACATGATGGCCGAATATCCCAGCGACGATATAGAGGCATTCTGCTACTCGGGCGAACGAGTGTTCGATCCCACGTTGGTGGAAAAGTTGCGTCGCTGCTGTTGTCCGCCGCGGTTCGAAGGCGACATTCACGGCAAAGAACCCACTGGGAAACAAGCCTTGCAAGAAATCGAATTGGAAGCCAAACCCGAAGGGCCTCTGAAAATATGGGAATATCCCGCCAAAGAATGCGAAATGCGAGACCGCTATCTGGCAGTAGTCGATATAGGCGGACGCTCCGACACTTCGGACTATTCGGTCATAGCCGTGTTCGACCGTTATTGGATGCTCGATGGCGGCCCCACCGAAGTCGTGGCGCAATGGCGGGGACACATAGACCACGACTTGCTCGCATGGAAATCGGCTCAAATCGCCGCATACTATCAGAACGCTCTGCTGGTGATCGAGAGCAACACGCTCGAAACCGAGCACGACGATAGCGAACACTCGGCCTATATCCTCGACACGCTCTCCCGATATTACAACAACCTGTATGCCAGACAGTCCCCTCCCGACAGCATAGGACAGAAACCACCCTCCCGTTGGGGATTCCACATGAATCGAGCCACCAAAGCACTGGTTATCGATGCCCAAAAGAACGCCCTTCGGGAAGGAAGCTATATCGAGCACGACACACAAGCCTGCTACGAACACGATGTATATGAACGCAAACCCAACGGCAGCTACGGCGCTATGGAGGGTCACCACGACGACATACTCATCACCCGTTGTATCGGGAACTATATATGTAGTCGGGAATTGCCGTCCGCTTCATCGAAAGGTCATCGGAGCGAAAGGATCGTTAACGAGTCGTCTATATAAAAAACGTTTTCCGTTACCCAAACGCCCCTTGTCGCAACAAACCCCTCCGGCACTGCGTGCCACCTCCCCTATATTTTGCTATGCAAAACACAGAGGAGGAGGTTAATACTTTCCGACATATCGTGTTTGTCCTTCTTCCCTGCCGTGTACCGTAGCATTACGGGGTGTTGCGTTAGCCATATAGAGAAGATGGCACGTAGAGGGGTTGAAAAACACCATCTTATCAGTCCGTTTATATCAGATATTTAACCCCCTCGCCCTACGGGCACTCCCCCTATCTCATCTACGATGAGCAGAGGGAGAGGAGACTTGAATCTGTCACCTCCACCGCCGGTATTTTCTAACCCCTCCGGCACTGCGTGCCACCTCCCCTATCTCGGCTCATCGCCGAGCAGAGGAGGAGATGGTGGTGAAAGCATCTTCCTTTACGAATGTACGGGATTGTACCATTTACTTTACTTCCGTACAAGGACACCGGAATGTCGGGTAAGCACGACAGAAAGATATCATTCCGAAATAAGTATCTTTAATTTTTCACCTTTTACAATTTCGTTCGATGACAGCTTATTCCATTTTATTATATCAGCAACCGAAACATTGTACTGCTTTGCAATATTAATAAGTGTCTCTCCTGCTTTTACTTCATGATAGAATAACAAGAAACTCGATTGCTGTTTTTCTTTATAAACTCCTGACGGTAAATAGTCGTTCTCTTGAAAGGAGGAAGAATTTGTCTTTTCTTGTTTCGTATCGAGATAAATAGGAGTCCCCTCCACGATATAAGAATTTTGCCCGTATAAAATTGCCCACCAAGAGTTTTGTTTCACCACTCCATCTACAAGCCCAACAGCTCCTGGATATTGCTCGATAGCCCTATCGATCGCTTCTTTCATATTAGGAAACCCAATGGGAAAATATAAAACCATATGTGACGTATCTTTCCCTTTAACCCGATTAGGAGCCCTTTTAAGACGCCCCGTAGCATCTTCCAACGGAATATTTTTAGAAGAAATAATGGTAAAATCCACCAACCGATGAGTACAACCGCTAAAAGAAACTGTCAACACTGCGACAAGCAGCAAAAATGATAATTTTTTCATATAAAATCGATATGCCCTTATAGACTTCCCCAGATTCGGATTAAATAAAAAAAGACGTGGGAGTCTGTATCATTCGCTTATCTCGGTCTCAGGGCCTTCGCATTGCCACCTATCAAGATAAGCAATACAGCCAGCCCACGCCAAGATGTATAAAAGGACGAACCGACTTTTTTCACAAAAGCCATATATGTTCCTATAAAAACATCGGCGCGGACGTCTATACTGCTTTTTCTTCCGATAGGTTTCAAAAGTTTGCGAAGTTTCTGAGACCAGAAGAAAACGCTTAATAAACGTCTTATAAAACTATAACTGTTCAAAACCATAAAGACTTTGAACCATGCAAAGGTACAACATTTTTTATAAAATATAATATCCCCGATATTTTCTATACATTGTTAATATGGAATAGGCTCTACATTAAAGAACACAAAATAAAATATAGCAGCCATAGAAAAATTTTGATTTGGCAGATAGATATTATTTAGAATTGATATAAATAAATTTTACTATTTATTTACGTTCTAAACTAACATATTTCTATAATATCACAAATAATAAAAACTTTTTGAAATAATAAAAACACATACTACATAAAATAATTTTTATTTTTGTTTAAAATCATATCAATCATTCAATTTAAAATAATTAGTTTTGCACCTCGAAAACAGAATAAAGGACGTTCGACAGGTTTATACATTCGGTGAAAACGAGAATAAAGCTCATAGGATTTATCTTACTACTTGGCTTGAATTTTCAAGGCATGGGACAGCATCGTTCTCATGGAGAACCTCTACGGAAGGGACGCATCAGTCTGAAATTGACCGTACGCGATTCCCACAATCGTAACGCCGTAGAGTATGCCACTCTTTTATTGAAAAAGGGTAAAAATCAGCAATTCTCAGGTATCACCGACGAAAAAGGTTCTCACACCTTCTTATCCATTCCGAAAGGAGACTATGAGCTGACCGTCACTTCCTTAGGTTACAAATCCCGGACAATCGACCTGCATGCCCGCAGAGATACGACTTTGACGATCTTGCTCTTGTCGAACGATATCGCCATGCAAGACGTGGTGGTGACCGCCTACGAATCGAGAGGAGCAACCAGTGCATCGCGTATCGACCGAAAAGCGATGGAGCATCTGCAACCGTCGAGCTTTACCGATTTGGTAGAACTGTTGCCGGGAAACGTCTCGAAGGATCCCTCTATGGGTTCGGCCAACCTGATAAAACTACGCGAAGCCGGTGGGACAGGGCCGAGCGACTACGACGTGACCTCGTTCGGGACTTCGTTTGTTATCGACGGTGTCCCCCTCAACAACGATGCCAATATGCAGTATATCTCCAACAGTTGGGAAACGGGACGTAATACGACCGGCAAAGGGATAGACATGCGGTCCATCTCCACCGACGACATCGCCAAAGTAGAAATCGTGAGGGGAATCCCTTCGGTAGAATACGGCGACCTCACCAGCGGACTGGTCAACATAGAACGGAAAAAGGGAGGGAACGATCTCGAAGCCCGTTTCAAAGCCGACATGCAAAGCCAACTGTTTTATGTGGGGAAAGGGATAGAACTGACGGATAAACAATTTACGCTCAATACGGGTATCGACTACCTCGATTCGAAAATAGACCCTCGCAACAACCGAGAAAACTTCAAACGGGTGACCGGCTCGATACGGGCCGAAAAACGATGGACGAACGATCATTGGCGATGGACTTTCAACTCCAATCTGAATTACCGGGGGACTTTCGAAAATGACAAAAACGATCCCGACCTCACTCCGTCGGGGGCGATAGACTCTTACGAATCGTCGAACAACGCCCTCTCCCTCGCCGGCACTCTATCGCTCAACAATCGCAAAAAGGGATTTTTCCGATCGCTTTCCTTGACGGCATCGGCCAGCGGTTCGTGGGACAATATCCACCAAGAAAAAACCGTCGTGCCCAGCAAATTGTCGGTCGTGCCCACGGCCACGCAACCGGGCGTACACGACGCCGAGATTCTGCCTTCGACCTATCTCGCATCGCTCGACGTGAACGGCAACCCGTTCAACGCATTCGTCAAAGCGATCGCCACATTTAACTACAATTACCGCAACTGGTTCAATATCATCAAGGTCGGAGGAGACTGGCGCATGAATAAAAACTACGGCGAAGGGCAGCTCTACGATATGAGGCGTCCCATCAGCATCGATATTACCACCCGTCCCCGACCGTTCAACGACATACCGGCCGAGCACAATCTCGCCTTTTTCATCGAGGAAGCCTCGAAGTTGCGATTGGGAAAACACCGCATCGACATTACCGCCGGCCTACGCAGCGCATCGCTGTTAAATCTCGATAACCGTTACGTCCTCGATGGAAAAATCTATCTCGACCCTCGTGTAAACGCAAAATGGGCATTGCCGCGTATCGGCGAGAGAAAGCCGTTGAGCATAGAACTATCGGGCGGAGTAGGCTGGCACACCAAAATGCCCGACATTTCGAAACTTTATCCCGACCTTTTTTACTACGACCTTATACAGCTCAATTTCTTTTCGAACGAAAATCCGGCCGTAAACCGCATGAACGTCCGCACATTTGTCGACGACCTGACCAACTACAACCTGAAAGCCGCCCGAAACATGAAATGGGAAGTGCGTGCCGATTTTTCGATAGACGACCACCGGTTATCGGTAACCTACTTCCGGGAAAAAATGACTTCGGGATTCCGACAGGGAAAATCCTACACCCGGTATATTTATAACCGATACAGTACCGAGGGGCTGGACCCATCGACGATGACAGGGCCGCCCGACCTCGCCGACCTGACGTTTACCCCCGACACGATACTGAAAGTACAAAGCGTCCACACCAACGGAAGCCGAATTTTGAAAGAGGGCGTGGAATTTCAATACTCCTCGAAACGGTTTCCGATAATCCGCACGAGACTGACGGTAAACGGAGCGTGGTTCCGCACGACCTATAACAACAGCCAGCCGGTGTACAAACGCCCCTCTGTCGTTATCGACGGTCGACAAATCAGATACATAGGACTTTACAACGAGGACGACGGTTATATTCGAGAAAGCTTCAATACCAACTTTACTTTCGACACCGATATACCGCGGCTCAAACTGGGATTCTCCACATCTATTCAGTGCATGTGGTTCACATCGAGCCAAAGCATGTGGGAAAGCGGGGTTCCCATCGCCTACGTCAATATGGAGGGCGAACTCCTTCCCTACACCGATGCCGAACGAAACGACATGATATTGCAACACTTGGTGGAATCGCACTATGAAAACAACTTCAAAAAACGTACGATTCCCATCGATGCCAATATAAATATCAAGGTCACGAAGAAAATATGTCGGGATAAAATCGCACTGGCCTTATACGTCAATCGGTTGGTAAGCTATCACCCCGATTACACGTTGTTCGGGAACACAATCCGCCGTACTTCCAATCCCTACTTCGGCATGGAAATCAATTTCAGATTATAGAACCAATTAAAAATCAAGTCATTAAAGAGAGAACAGATTTACAAACGAATTTAATATACAATAAACATTCAATAAAACCATTATGAAACTGAAAAGATTTTTTTCATTCCTGTTGTTCGCCGCTGTAATCACGGCGTTCACCGCTTGCGACGAAGACGAAGACACTTCCGTTCCCGTCGACGTAACCCTCAACTTTACGGCTCCGTCGGACACGATCACCTCGTTCACATGGGCCGAAGGCAAGGCTACTTTCACAGACCTCAACCGTGGGAAAGAATACGAGCTCGACCTGTCCCAAAGTTCCGTCATCACACTTTCTTCGGGACTTTATAACATCACGGTCGAAGGAGCCATCGCCAGCGCTTCGGGCGAAATCCTCTGCAATGTACGCAGCACGAAAGACAACGTGCAAATCTCTGCCCCATCGACTTCGATCGCTTTGGAGCTATCGATCTACACCCCGAGCAACTCCCTTATTCTCAAAGAGATTTATGTAACGGGCACAGCCAATGACAAAGGGACGAACAGCCTTTATGACAAATACTTCGTCATCTACAACAACAGCAGCGAAACCGTCTATGCCGACGGAGTGGCCTTGCTCGAAAGTACATTCGGGACGACCGAGAAACACCAATACAACGACAATCCGCAACCGATGACGACCACGTTTACCGCAGCCGCCATCTATGTCATTCCGGGTAACGGTACGGAACACCGTCTCGCTCCGGGCGAACAACTCGTTCTCGCAGATCAAGGCTACGATTTCACACAGACCAAAGCCGATGCCATCGATTTGTCGATCGCCGATTTCGAATGGTATGACGAAACCGAAAAAGGCATGGACCCGGATATAGCCGAAGTTCCCAATCTCGACAAATGGTATAGCTACTCGGCTACCATCTGGATGCCCAACAACCAAGCAAACCGCGCTTACGCTATCGCCCGCATGGGAGTATCGAAAGACGAATTCCTCGCCAACTATTACAAAGAATATCATTATACGGCCACGAACGGTAAAGAGATGACCAAAAAGGGCTACGACGTACCGGTAGCATGGGTTCTCGATGCCGTCAATCTGGGAAATACCGGCTTCGAAAGAATCGCTACCCCCGCAGTGCTCGACCGCAGTTATGCTACTACCGGAATCGCCGGGACAGACAAGACCCGTTTCGGGCGGTCGTTTATCCGCAAAGTAGCTTCTTCCACAGGCAGCTATACGGTTTACCAAGATACCGACGACTCGGCCAACGATTTCACCTTTACGACTCCATCGTTGAAGAAATAATCTTAACAGACATCGGTCGTCATGAAAATACGTTTCTGTTCTTTTCTAACCATAGCACTCTTTCTGCTCCCTGCTTTGCAGGGGGCGGAAAGAGACTCTTTGTCTTTGCTTCGTACGATTGCCGAGTATGAAGCCTTGCCTGCGAAATGGATAGAAACGGTTTATACCAACCCGGCCACCCGATATTACCAGCATTGTACTTCTCTGACTCGTATCTCCTTAAACGGGGTTTACGGAAAAGAAGACGAAGCTGCCCTCTTGCAAGCCGGCGACGGTTATCTGAAAGGAGCAGCCGACGTATCGTCGTGGATAAAGCTGAGCGATCGCACCCGCCTGTGGGGTAACGCCCGCTACACAACCGGAAAAGAAACCGGTGTCGTATGGAACGAAACAGCAGACTTCGAACTGCTCTACCCTTACGTCATGGCCGATTCCATCGGGGGAGACCTTTCCCTGCAAGAATATGCCTTCACGGGAGGATATTCGGGTCGAGCCGGAAAATTTACATGGGGTATCGAAGGGAGCTACCGTGCCGCACTGGAATATCGTAACCGGGACCCTCGTCCGAAGAACATCGTTTCGGACCTCGATTTTGCCGGCGGAGGTTCCGTGCGATTGGGTAAATGTGTCGTGGGAATATCGGTCATGGCACAAATATACAGCCAAGACAACACGCTCGACTTTTATGCTCCGCTGGGTAGCGCCTATATCTATACGATGACCGGGCTGGGAACGACCTCGGTACGATTCGGAAAAGGCGACGTCACCGATACGAACTACAAGGGCTACGGTTACGGAGCCGGTATTCAACTGCTTCCCGCACAAGGGAGGGAAGGCATATACGCCGCAGCGAACTATCGCAAATATAGCGTGACCCAACATCTCGACGGGTACAACAACCTGCCTTTAACCGTACTCGACCGCACTCTGCTCGATATGACCGCCGGATATTCGACAAAGCAGGACATGCACACAGTCGGGATTCAGGTAAAAGGAGAACTCTATAACCGTAAAGGGACAGAGAACACCTTCGGCAGCGCCGCCGGCAATAATTACGACCAAATAGGCAGCACGACCCCGTACACCTCCGACCAAATGAAAATACAAGGTGAATTGCTATACGGCATAGAGGCCGGAAAAAATTTTAAAGGGTACATTCGCCCCTATTACCTGTGGTTTCACACCGACATTCGTCAAAAAGAGAAAGAGCATAGGCTAAAAACCAACAGCAGCGAATATGGACTGAAAATAGATGCAAACGGCATATTCGAAAAATCTCTATTATCTTTGTCGGGAAACATAGGAATTCGAACCGGCGGCAACGGGGAATTGTCCATACCAACCGCACAGAAAGACTGCGTGCGTGAAATGCTGGAACATAATTTCGTCCTGTTGAAGACCCGACGAACAAACTACGGAATAGAACTGAAATGGAGCCGAATATTCTCGGGCTGGGCTTTATCGATCGCCGCCGACTGGCAGCAGAGCTATTACGAAAAGCACGGCACGGCCAACTATGCCGGAGTAAATATAGGATTTAATTTCTGACCGGAAAGAACAAACACATATAGCTTTTTATATGGAAACAATCATCAAATGCTCGAACCTCACCCATTACTACGGGTCGAGAAAAATATACGAAGACCTCAACTTCGAAGTTCCCAAAGGGAGGATTTTGGGGTTGCTGGGGAAAAACGGCACAGGGAAAACAACCACGATCAATATTTTAATGGGTTACTTGAAACCCCGCTCGGGCGAATGCCGCATCTTCGGAGAAGACATACAGCGAATGCAGCCAGTGACCCGCGAGCGTATCGCCCTGCTCATCGAGAACCATGTGCAATACACGTTCATGAATATCGAACAGATAGAGCGATTTTACTCGGCTTTTTATCCGAAATGGAACAAAGAGGCCTATTATGAACTCATGCGCAAACTGAAAGTCGCGCCGAAACAAAAAATCTCCCGCATGTCGTGCGGACAAAGATCGCAGGTGGCTCTGGGTCTCATTCTCGCCCAAAACGCCGATTTGCTGGTACTCGACGATTTCTCGATAGGACTCGACCCCGGCTACCGCCGACTCTTCACAGAATATCTGCGCGAATACGCCAAAGCCGAAGAAAAGACCATCTTCCTTACCTCGCACATCATACAGGACATGGAACGGCTGGTCGACGACTGTATCATCATGGATTACGGCCGCATATTGATTCAGAAGCCTGTAAAGGAATTGCTCGACACTTTCACACGCTATACCTTCAAAACATCGTCGCCTGACAAGCTTCCCCACGACCCATCGTTATACAGCACGGCGGCCATACGGGATTCTGCCGAGACCTACTCGTTCGAAAACGAAGAACGTATCAAACAGATATTACAAGAGCAATCGATACCCTATACCGATTTCAAATCCGAGAAAATGAATCTGGAAGACGTTTTCATCGGATTGACCGGAAAATACTAATCCTTTTATCATCGGAATTATGAATAAAGCTATATTTTTCAAAGAGTGGATCAAAACCCGGGGGCTGTTTTTCATCGCCCTGCTGGTATCGCTTTGTTTCGCCGGATACGTCATGATGCGCATCAATCGGGTCATCACTTTCAAAGGAGCCGACCACCTGTGGGCCATCTTGTTGAGCCGGGATACCGTGTTTATCGAGTTATTACAATACCTGCCGCTCATCATAGGCGCACTGTTCGCTTCGTCGCAGTTTATTCCCGAAATGACGCAGAAACGGCTGAAACTGACTTTACACCTTCCCTATCCCCAGCAGCGCATGATTCTATTGATGTTGCTGGCGGGAGTCGCGCAAATCAGCATCGTCTTTCTGTTGCAAGCCGCTTCCTTGTGGATTTACCTGCAACAACATATCGCCTGCGAAATGGTCGCGCGCATATTGCTGACAGCGGCTCCGTGGTATATCTGCGGTTATACCGCCTACCTGCTGACGGCGTGGATATGCCTCGAACCGACGTGGAAACTGCGCATCGTCAATCTGCTGATCGCCGCAGGTATCGTGCGAATCTTTTTCCTGCTCGACAAACCGGAAGCCTATAATTCGTTTCTGCCGACGCTCATTATTTTCACCATTCTGTGCGCATCGCTTTCTATCCGGTCGGTTGTCCGATTCAAAGAAGGTTGCCAAGACTAATTTCAAAACGGTATACTACAATGAAAAAATTCAGCAAAATATTTTTCTACCTGACGGCAGTCGTCCTATTGTCGTGGTTATTGCCGTGGCTTTTGCAATTCGCAGCCTCCAAACCGGGAAACGATCCTTTCACGTTGTACAGTTGCGTAACCAAACGGTTCGCATACATACAATCGAGCAAGGATAACGGGGTAAAACGCTACGACGCGAACGGGACGGAATATACGGTAGCACAATTCGACTCCATATTGCCTACCTTTTATTACAGACAGCTGTTCTCGAAAGACCGGCTGCCCGACACAATCAACGGGAAAGAGGTGACCCCAAAAATCATCGCTCACGGAAATTTCACATTCAAGCAGTCGGCCCGAGACGTGAATGTGACGAAGCCCGCATTGAACATGATTATGGAATCGATGCCGGACCGGATCGACCTCGAAAACCCCATCGAAGCTTTCCGCACGACCGATCGTATCACTTTCATCGATATGCGGGACAACACGGTCAACGAAAAAAAATCGGCTTTATTCGACAAAGTCATGAAACAAAAAGGGTTTGAATTTCCCGTGCGAACCTTGTCGGGAAATCCTACGAACCGGAAAGAGTATGACGAGGGTTATCTGATGGTAGACAACAACCACCGGGTATTCCATGTGAAACAAACCAAAGGACTGCCCTACGTGCGTGAAACGGGTGTAGCTCCCGAATTGGGTATCGAGCATGTAGCCATCACCGAATTCAGCAACCGCAAAACACTGGGATTGTTAACGGACAAAGATAACAACCTATATGTATTGAACCGGGATTACACGTTGCACAAATTGCCGATAGACAAATACGACCCCAAGACCAACACCCTGACCATCATGGGCGATATCTTCTACTGGACCCTAAAAATAAGCGACGAAAAGGGCGTGACCACATACGCCGTCGACGCTGACAGTTATGCTTTCGCCGACAGCCTGCGCTATGACTACCCGGAGACCGCTCTCGACAAATGGTCGAAATATATTTTCCCGTTCGAACTGTCGTTCACATCTTACGACGACCAATGGGTAAAACCGCGTGTGAGCATGGGATCGTGCTGGGTACTGATTTTGAACTTCGTTTTGGCCGCTTTGCTTTATTTTACAGCATGTAAAGGTAGCACATGTAGCCGCCGTCAAAAATTCATAACGACCGTAGCGACCATGATATTGGGCATATATCTGTTTATTCCGCTACTGGTTTGCAAACGGGCATAACCCGACGATTCGTTTATAAAATATTTCGTATCTTTGTCATAACAAAAATAAGGAAAAGATTTACAAACATTTAAACTACAACAATATGAAAAAATCCATTTTTATCCTTGCAGCCGTCGCCTTGCTCGCTATGGTGAGCTGCAACAACAAAGCTAAGGAGAATCAGAATCAAGAAAGCGTCGCAACAGTGGCTCTGAGCGTAGACGACATTTTAGCCGAAGGGGACAGCCTCGTAGGAAAAACCGTTACCGTAGAGGGTGTGTGCACCCATATCTGCAAACACGGCGGCAAGAAACTCTTCATGATGGGAACCGACGACACCAAAATGTTGCGTGCAGAGGCTTGCGAACTGGGCAGCTTCCCCGCTGAGGTTGTGAACAGCCTCGTATCGGTGACGGGAACTCTCGAAGAAGACCGTATCGATGAAGCTACCATACAGAGAATGGAAGAACAGTACAAAAATCAAAGCGGAGAGAAACACGGTGACGGAGAAGCCGGATGCGAAAGTGAAAAGAAAGCTGCCGGACAAGCCGACATCAATACATTCGAAGGTCGCATACAGAACTTCCGCGAACGCCTTGCCAAAGCCAAAGAAGCCGGTAAAGACTATTTCGTGATGTCGTATCACATCAATACGACCAGCTACGAAATTAAAAATTAACTCATAGAAACCGAACATGTCGAAAGAAAAACGTATATCGGGGAAATTCAGAAAATGGTGTCACATTCTGCATAGAGATCTTTCGTTCTTTTTTGCAGGGGTCATTCTCATTTATGCTTTCTCTGGCATCATGCTGAACCACAAACGCGACTTTAACTCCGATTACAGTATCACACAGAAAGAATACCGAATCGCAGGGAATTTTCCGAAAGCGAAAGCAGACTTTTCCAAAGCGTACGTGCTCGATTTGCTCGATGACTTGGGTGAGCGGAATAACTATACCCAACATTATTTCCCGAAAGAGAACACCATGAAGGTGTTTATCAAAGGCGGCTCGTCGCTGACGGTGAACACCGAGACGGGGGAGGCTTATTACGAATCGGTGAAAAAACGCCCTATATTGAGCAGTCTCAACCGATTGCACTACAACCCGAACCGGAACTGGACGATCTTCTCGGACATTTTTGCCGTGTCGCTCATCGTCATCACCCTCACGGGGCTTGTCATGCTTAAAGGGCGTAAAGGCTTCTGGGGACGGGGCGGTATAGAATTTGCCGCAGGCATACTCATTCCTCTGGCGTTCATTTTACTGTAAGACCGTTCGATTGCCATACGAAGATTCCGTGAAGGGATGCCGCCTTTCACGGAATTTTTGTATGATAAGAATTTCTAATAATCTGAAAAATAGCACCCCGAGAAACAGATTCATGCTGTAAAGCGAGTATCTTTGTAGCCTATTGTGGAACAGATCGTATCTATTTCTGCTTCCTCGCCCACAGGCCGGCCCTTTCCTATGATGAAGTATACAGCCTGTGATGCCGCAAGGTGCGGCAAGAGGGAAAAAAGAATCGGCGATATTCGCTCTCTTGTCAGTATGATGCAGCCACGATTTTCATTTATTTCCAATTTATAAAACCATAAAGATATGAGAATAAAACATGTAATAGGAATAGCCTTCACCTGCATGGTGTTCATCTTTTCGTGCCAAGCCCAAAGCTCCACCGAGAGTCATGCAGGAAAAAACAAGCAAGAACAGAAAATCAAGCCCCGCCACTTGACCAAAGCGGAATTCCTCTCGAAAGTGGCGAACTATGAGAAAACGCCCGACAAGTGGGAGTACTTGGGCTCGAAGCCTTGCATTATCGATTTTTACGCTACATGGTGCGGTCCTTGCCGAAAGTTGGCTCCGATATTGGAGGAGATTGCCGGAGAATATGCCGGGAAAATCGATGTCTATAAAATAGATGTGGATAAAGAACCTGAGCTTGCCGCCGCCTTCGGTGTACAGAGTATCCCTACATTACTATTTTGTCCGATGAAGAATCAACCGCAAATCGCCGCCGGATTCATGGATAAAGCCACCTTACAGAAGGCTATCAAAGAGGTACTGCTCGTAAAATAACAACTCACCGAAAGTTATCGATATTCAACTCACCCGGCTCTACGTGACATCACACTCTACGTTTTGTCTTAGTGGAGAGTTCCTCTGTTAGGGATATTTCTTTAACCCCTCCGTCCAAAGGACACCTCCCCTATATTTTGCACTGCAAAACACAAGGGAGGAGGGTAATACTTTCCTGTGTATCATGTTTGTTCTTCTCCCCCTATTGCTGGGCGACACCCCGTAATACTACGGGACACGGCAGGGAGGAGGGTAGAAATCTTTCAATACATCGCTCCACCGTTGTTTTAATCTTCCGGCTCTACGAGCCTTCTCGCCCAATCGCACATACGTGCACAGAGGAGGAGTGTGTGAATACCCTACAATACCGCAGGGTATAGGTGAGGGGGTTAAAAAGCATTCTCCTTTTAGGGTGGAGAGATAGATTTTACACTTCTCCCCTGTGTTTTGCAACGCAGAATATAGGGGAGAGACCGAAGAAACAATAGTTTCTGAGGAGAGGGGTTGAGGAAGATAGCATATAAGATTTTTGATTGTAGAATTTAACCCCCTCGTCCTGCGGGCACTCCCCCTATATTTCCTTACGGAAACACCCCGTAATACCACGGGACACGGCAGGGAGGAGGTTCAAAATACCATTCCAATAGTGTCACACCAATCCATCTCTGTTTTAAGAGAGGTATGTGAATATCCGACGCTACATAGATACGAGAAAGAGAAGAAAAGTATTTTCCACCATTCGGAGATATATAGGTAAAAAAATAAGCGAACGTATCAAAAACGACATAGCGAACGTTTCTTATTCTTCGTCTCCCCACAAACGGAGGGCAATGCGCGCACAGCCTTCGGCATCGGCAAGTGCATAGTGATGGCGGTCGAAAGGAATACCCAAATAGGCACAAACCGTGGGTAGCCGGTAATTGGCAATGGACGTGCGGGGAATAACCCGACGCGCCTGTCGGAGGGTACAGAGAAATGTCCCGTAGGTATAATCAATGCCATACATGCGACAGGCAGCCCGAAGCACCCGTTCGTCGAAAGCCTTGTTATGGGCGACGAAAGGTAGCCCCTCGACCCACGGAACGATCTCGCTCCATACCGCGTCGAACGTGGGAGCCCCGCAGGTATCGGCCGGATAGATACCGTGTACTTGTTCGGAAAAACAGCGGATATAGTAATCGGGTTCGGGACAAACCAACCGATGCATGCGTTGCGTTATTTCCCCGCCATGCACGACCACAAGCCCCACGGAACAAATACTCGTAGGCTCGTAATTGGCGGTTTCGAAATCTATGGCGACAAAATCTTTCATGCGATTATTCTTCGGGTAAAGATACGGAAAAAACAAGATTATCGCAGTATCGAAATTTCTTCCTGCAAATTTTGTCATGCATGAGATATGCCCTACCTTTGAAGCAGGAAACGGATTTGCCCTATTCCTACTCCCTAATTTAAGAAAAACGAATATGAAAATAGGTATTATCGTAGCCATGCAAAGCGAGTTGGAATGCGTTCGTCGTTTACTCGAAAATCCTCGGGAAGAGCAGCACGGTTCGTCTTTGTTCATTATCGGCACGAATGGGAAACATGAACTGATTCTGACACAAAGCGGAATAGGGAAAGTATCGTCGGCCATACGGACTTACGAACTGATAGACCGATATGCTCCCGACTGCATACTGAACACCGGTGTCGCCGGAGGTATAGACCGATCGATGCATGTCATGGACATAGTGGTGGGCAGCGAAATCGTTTATCACGACGTTTGGTGCGGAGAAGACTGTGCATGGGGGCAGATAGACGGACTTCCCGCCCGGTTCCACAGCGACCCGGCATTGGTGGAAAAGGCTTTGAAAGTATCGACCGACTTGTCTCTCTATAAGGGATTGGTTTGCAGCGGCGACCGTTTTATCACCGATCCGGCGGAACTTTCGCAAATCAAAGGGCTTTTCCCCGAGGGCATGGCCGTAGATATGGAATCGGGGTCTATCGCACAAGTATGTTACTTACGTCACGTTCCTTTCCTGAGTTTCCGTATCATCAGCGATACACCGGGTGTCGACGGCCATATAGACCAGTATAACAATTTCTGGGAAAATGCGCCTCATCGTTCTTTCGAGATTTTAACCCAACTCATCAATGTGTTGTAAAACAAAAAACAATCGATATGAAAAAGATACCAAGTTTTACCATCGACCATATCCATTTATTACGTGGCATTTACGTTTCCCGTAAAGATTATTTGGGCGACCACGTCGTAACGACTTTCGATATTCGAATGAAAGAACCCAACCGGGAACCGGCCATCGGTTACGGTGCGTTGCACACAATCGAACACTTAGCCGCCACATTTTTGCGTAACCACCCGGTATGGGGCGACAAAATCGTATTCTGGGGCCCGATGGGTTGCTGTACAGGAAATTATTTCCTAATGCAGGGAGACCTCGAATCGAAAGACATTGTAGAACTAATGCGGGAGACATTCCGATTTATCCGCGACTTCGACGGAGAAGTGCCGGGAGCCGCTCCGCGCGACTGCGGAAATTATCTGCTGCACGACCTGCCTATGGCTCGATGGGAGGCAGACAAATATCTGCGCGAGGTTCTCGACGTTATCGAGGAAAAGAACTTGGTTTATCCTACTATAAGAGAAGAATAAAAATTTAAATTTTATTTTTGAATTTATCATAAGTCAATATATCTTTGCATTAATTTTCAATTAGTACGATATTGACTTTTTGAGAAGAGTTTACTTAAAGAAGCGTTTCTAAATATTACTTTGTTCAAGAAAATCGCCAATTTTCAAACCGTACAGAGTAATACAACAGAACGCTCACGCCGTTGGTATATACACTCATATATCAATATAGGCGTGAGACTGTTGTTTATTTGTACGGTGGGTGTTTGGCGATACCTCTTGAACAAATAAAGATATTAACAGTCCTCACGCTTTTTTTGTATAATCCGCTAAATCGGGGACTATTAGCGATAACTTGCAAAGCCTATGAAACATAGATAATATCGCCAAATCTTCTATAAGAGAGAGTCATTCCTTTTTAAATATTCAATAAATCTTATATGATACATGAGAAAGTTATATGTTATATTATTGTTTTTCAGCCTACTGTTCTCTATATCGTGCAATAGCTATAAATATGGAGCAAATGCTGAACCAACACAAAAAAGCAATCTTACTTTCGGAGTCGTAAAATCAAAAATCATCAAAGGAAATACAACACAATCCGAGATTTTAGAAATCTTCGGGGCTCCCAATTTAGTCTCCAAAAATAAATCGAACAACGAAGTGTGGAGTTACAACAAAATGAGTGTAGTGAATAAGCAGGGAGGAACGGATTTCCTATTTGGAGCAAGAGCCTCTCAAAGCAGTAGCACCCAGTCATTCGATTTAATTATTACATTCGACTCTAACGATATAGTTTCGGACTATTCCGTTATCTCAACAAGTTACTAATTTAATTATTTATCCCATGAAAAGATATATTTTATTTTTACCGATTCTATTCATCTTAACCTCCTGTGGAGTATCTCAAAAGGTTCTATCCCCAACAGAGATAAAAATGATGACAACTAAACAATTCGAAGCAAACTATGATCTCGTATTTAGTTCAGCAATCTCGCTTCTCCAATCAGAAGGCTTTCTTATCAATAACACAGATAAAACCACTGGGCTAATTACAGCTAACAAACAAATAGATAACAAAAACGCAGACTTACAAATGTTCCTTATAGGTACAGCAACAGAAGCCTCAACCTCACAAGCCTCATTTTTTATACAAGCTCTAAACGATGAATTAACAGAGGTAAAATTCACTCTTTATGAAGGAAGCGTTTCTTCTTCGTACAATCAATATAGTGGCAAAAGCACAACCAACAAAAATAGCATGGTAGAAGATGCTACTATCTACGCCAATTGGTTCAATAATCTACGTAGCGAGATTGAAAGAAGAAAAGCCCTTATCCAATAATAAAAGTCATCAATAGGCATTAAAAAATAATAGGAGTCCATTCTTCTATTTCGTTGAAAAAGAAAATCCCTAGTGAGAATTATATCTGCACTAGGGATTTTGGTTCAGTGGGATAAACCTAAATTCTAACGTTGAATCTTTGCCGATAACTACATTGAGGTCTCTTGGAAGAGAGGAGTGAAAAAGATACCATAGTAATTTTTGTTTGTAGAATTTAACCCCCTCGCCCTGCGGGCACTCCCCCTATCTCATCTACGATGAGCAGGGGGAGAGGATTAAAAGCGACACTTGTTACAATCCGACGAGTTTTCTATCAAAACATTCCAACCTTCTCCCCTGCCGTATCCCGTAGTATTACGGGGTGTTGCGTTAGTAATATAGGGGAGACACCGAAGATACAGTAGTTTCTTCGGAGAGGGGTTGAAAAGATTTCATAAAATTTTTGGCTGTAAAGATTAACCCCTCCGTCCTACGGACACCTCCCCTATATTTTGCTATGCAAAACACAGAGGAGGAGGTTAATACTTTCCTGTGTATTGTGTTTGTTCTTCTCCCCTGCCGTGTCCCGTGGCATTACGGGGTGTTGCGTTAGCAATATAAGGAGACACTTCAGAAACAGTTGTTTCTTAGGAGAGGAGTTGAAAGGATTTCATAAGATTTTGGCTGTAAAGATTAACCCCCTCGCCCTACGGGCACTCCCCCTATCTCATCTACGATGAGCAGAGGGAGAGGATTAAAATGTCACTTTGAATGGCCTTTTTGTGCTTTCTTTTTGCTTTGTGAGTACTTTCTATTCCTTTACAGAAACATAGGGAGAGAGTGATGTTTTTATATGCTTCCTCTGCTATGGATATTTTTTAACCCCTCCGTCCTGCGGACACCTCCCCTATATTTTGCTATGCAAAACACAGAGGAGGAGGTTAATACTTTCCTGTGTATTGTGTTTGCTCTTCTCCCCTGCCGTGTCCCGTAGTATTGCGGGGAGTTGCGTTAGCAATATAAGGGAGAGACCGAAGAAACAGTTGTTTCGAGGAGAGGGGTTGGGGATATGACAATCCTATCTGATTTCCTATCGAGCCGGTATTTTTATAAAAATTAGTCTCTCTTTCCTTATTATTCCACACAAATTGAGTATCGGACGACCATAAAATCCCTATAATTAGGTATTTCGGAACCTCGCCGAAAGTCGTTACTTTACATCGTGAAAAATTAAAGAATAAAACGATGAAAAAAATTGGAATATTTTATGGTTCTTCCACAGGTACTACCGAGAGTGTAGCCCATACAATCGCACAAAAGTTGGGTGTCGCCTCGAACGACGTACACGATGCTTCCAAACTGACCGGAGAAATGGTAAAGGAATATGACGTATTGGTATTGGGTACATCGACTTGGGGTTGCGGAGAGTTGCAAGACGATTGGTACGACGCTGTGAAGGTGTTGAAAAAGGCTGACCTGAGTTCGAAAGAGGTCGCACTCTTCGGATGCGGAGACTCGGAGTCGTACTGCGACACGTTCTGTGACGGAATAGGCGTACTGTATGAGGAGCTGAAAGGGACGGGCTGTAAGTTTATCGGTAATCACGTACCGACGGGCGATTACAACTTTTCCTCTTCTACGGCAGTTGTAGACGGTGAATTCGCGGGGCTTCCCCTCGACGAAATGAATGAATCGGACAAGACCGAAGGTCGCATCGATAACTGGGTAAAAAGTTTGAAAGATTAACCTTTTACAACCGGCATCCCATGATTACGTGCAATGCCTATCCGGCCGAATTGAAAGTGTTTCTGAACCACGTGTATGAATACAAGAAGGGTGTTCGCAACATGGTTCTTTATACGACGAACAAAAAATATGAAGAGTTTGCCGTCAGTCGATTGAACAGCCAAAACATAGATTATTGCATTCAACCGATCGGCTGTAATAAAATCAATCTGTTTTTCGGCCGCAGGGAGTGCATCGAAGTGATTCAATCCATGACTTCCCGACCTTTGAACGAACTGACACCAGAGGAGGATTTCATATTGGGAGCCATGCTGGGTTACGATATTTGCGGACAATGTCTCCGCTATTGCAAGCGCAAAGCCAAATGAAATAATTATAAAATCCCCCAAAAGCCAGATCTAATTCGCGGGGAAAGAAAAATCCAAAACATTGGAGTTTGTTTTTAGTTAGTAAAGAAACACCGCCCCGTGAGGAGCGGTGTTCTCTGTTTTTATCGAATAGGAATCTGTATCTTCCTAAAAAGGGATTCAGAGCTCAGGAGGACATCAGAGGAAATTTTCTTTTTATACACCTCCAACCCCTCTCCGAAGAAACTACCGTATCTTCGGTGTCTCCCCTATATTACTAACGTAACTCCCCGTAACGCTACGAGACACAGCCGGAGAGAGGTTGATATCCGCTTCTGTTTCCTTTTCTGCCAGTATTTTTTTCAACCCCCTCGCCCTACGGGCACTCCCCCTATCTCATCTACGATGAGCAGAGGGAGAGGAAACCTGAATCTGTCATCTCCACGGCCGGTATTTTCTAACCCCTCCGTCCTGCGGACACCTCCCCTATATTTTGCTATGCAAAACACAGAGGAGGAGGTTAATACTTTCCTGTGTATTGTGTTTGTTCTTCTCCCCTACCGTGTCCCGCAGCATTGCGGGGTGTCACACAGCGGTATAGGGGGAGTACCCGAAGGGCGAAGGAAGCCCCCGATAACAGTAACAGAACTGTAAACAAACTCTCCGGAAAGACTGGAATGTGGTTATCGACAAGAAATTCATCGCTAACCCTTTTGTTTTTCTACTGAACCGGATTCGGCGGGTCTTACTTCAAACGGGCGAGGACTTCTTTCATACGGCGCATGGCTTCGGTGATATTCTCCTCGGAAGTGGCATAAGACAGACGAAGATAATCGGGAGCCCCGAAAGCATCGCCCGCCACCGTTGCGACATGACCTACTTCGAGGATATACATCGCCAAATCGGAAGAGGTGTTTATCTTGCGTTCGCCGTCGGAATTCCCCAAATAGTGGCTAACCTCGGGGAAGAGATAGAATGCTCCCTGCGGATCGTTTACTTTTAATCCGGGTATTTCTTTTGCCAAACGTACGACCAAATCACGACGGTGTTGAAATGCTCGTCTCATGGTTTCTACGCAACCTTGCTCTCCGGCAAAAGCGGCAGCCGCGGCTTTCTGTGCGATAGATGATGCTCCCGATGTGTATTGTCCTTGCAATTTGTTGCAGGCTTTGGCAATCCACAACGGAGCAGCGATGAACCCGATACGCCAACCGGTCATCGCATAGCCTTTGGAAACCCCGTTGATAATGACTATCCGCTCCCGAACAGAGGGGAATTGCGCGAGACTTTGATGGGCTCCCACATAATTGATGTGTTCGTATATTTCATCGGAAATGACGAATACCTGCGGGTGGCGTTCCAAAACGGAGGCCAACGCTTCCAACTCTTCACGAGAATAGACGCTGCCGGTAGGGTTGGAGGGCGAACAGAGAATGAGCAGCTTGGTCTTGGGCGTGATAGCGGCTTCGAGTTGGGCAGGCGTCATCTTGAAATCTTGTTCGATGCCCGTCTCGATAATCACATTCTTTCCTTCGGCGAGTTTAACCATCTCTACATAACTTACCCAATACGGGGCGGGGAGGATTACTTCGTCTCCCGGATTGACAAGGGCAAGAATCGTGTTACAAATGGATTGTTTGGCTCCATTCGAAACGACAATCTGTTCAGGAGTAAAATCGAGTCCGTTTTCGTTTTTGAGCTTCGCACAAATGGCTTGCCGCAAATCCATATATCCCGGAACCGGCGAATAGTGCGAGAAATTATCGTCTATCGCTTTTTTCGCGGCATCTTTAATATGCTGGGGTGTATTAAAATCGGGTTCTCCCACACTCAGATTAATCACATCTACTCCTTGTGCTTTCAGTTCACTACTTTTTTGTGACATCGCAAGCGTTTGCGAAGGAGCAAGAGCTGCCAAACGATCGGATACTTGATTCATGAGAATTATTTTTTATATTGTTACACTATGCAAAGATAACGCAAAGATGGACAGTGACCAATTTATCCGGCCATACCGAATACTGTCTATTTTGCTTCTTGCGCAAAGATACGTAAAGGAAACCAATTCGACAATAATTAACGACATTCTATCGCAAATTTCTTTCCCAGAATAATTTTTCGGAGCAAATAGCCAGAGCACCCACAGGACGAAGGGGTTAGATTTTACAATAAAAAATCCTATACGCTGTCTTTTTTTTAACCCCTCTCTTCGGCGCTTTCGCGCCTCTGTGTCTCCCCTATATTTTGCGTCGCAAAACACAGGGGAGAAGGTTAAATACAATCCATCTCATTCGCTAAAACAATGCGACAGAAAGTCATTAAAATCTTTCCCATACCATGCCCCGCAGCATTACGGAGTCTTTCTGTGTAATATAGGGAAGAAGAACAAACACGATACACCGAAAGGTATTACCCTCTTCCTCTGCTCATCATAGATAAGATAGGGGGAGCACCCGATAACAGTAACAGAACTGTAAATCAAACTCTCCGAAAAGACTGGAATATAGTTATCGACAAAGGTTTCATCGCTAAAATTCAGGTCTACCCCACGGATTTTCTACTAAACCAAAATCGGATTTATTCAACCGAATCATAAAAAACTCCCTCTATTCGAAAATTATGAAAGCCGAACAGAGGGAGCATAAAAAATACATTAATTCAGTAGCATGTCTCTTGATTATTATTCTAAATAACTTGAAACAAAGAGTCTACCTTACGATCATTTCTAATAACAAAGTAGTAGTATAAGTAGTAAAAAATCCGTTATGTTCCAGAAGTCACTAACGTTGCGATTGTCTTTACGACCTCGCCCTCATAACTCATCGGAGACATAACCGGCTCGTAGTCAAACGGTATAAATTCAGAAACTTGTGCTGTCGCAAAATTATGATCCGCATCGATGAATAAAGTCAATTTTGCCCCAGCCTTGTGGCCTACCGCCCGCTGTAACGTATCGATAGATTGAAAATTACCCGACTCTACCATTTGTTTTAACCGTGAAACTTCGGCGCTTTCGAAAAGTAGTTCATATTTTTTCAACACTTTTCCAGTAGCCCGACAAACAGCTATCCTATTCCCCACTGCAACTCTTATCAATCCATATATAAGGAGTCCCGCTCCCAACATAATCAAAAAAAGTTTGAGGGAGGACTGTGTATCGGAAACAGCAGATGAACCTACAAAAGCGAGTATAGCAATTACCAGTACAACAATACCATTTACAGAAATTTTCTTTTTCATTTCAATATAAGGATTTTCCATAAATTTAGAAGAAGCAGTTTCCTTTTCTATATTTTCCATTTGATGATAAAACTAATTGAATCGTAATAAAAATTGGTCGTTAAAATTCCATGAAACTATTTTGATTGCTTAAATCGACAAATCGCAAAATAGTTCCTAAGCGCCGAACCTCAGATAGTACAGATAGTATATGGAATCAAACCGAAAAGACGATATCTCTGCCGGATTTCAAGCCTCTGAATCTGCGAGCTATCTCTTTTCTATCGCATTACAGCAAGGCAGGAATACAAATATAGCAACTCCATACAGCCAGAGAATCGTATCATTGGGATACCAGACTATTCCTATTATATGTATATGCAGGCTCTTTCTCGCCACACTCATACATGCGACAAGAAAACCGGGTGAGGCACTCGACTCCCCGTGAACAACAGCTACCCACCGTTATTCCGCTAAATCAACATTTTACAAAGGGAATATAGATAATGTCCGTCATAGCACAACTGTGCCTTATATTTATCATAACAATCCTCGACGACCTTCTCCCAAAGGTCTACTAACTGACAATATAATTGCTGCTCATATAAAAATGCGATATTTTCTCCTACTTTCCCTGTTATCGGAGAAGACGGAAAGCGTGAAACATTCACGCATAGCCCTCTTTCCACCGGAATAATCGCCGTAAAACTCTGCATAGGCAGGGACTGTGCCCGAACATCGATAAGGCTATAAGGATAAGAGGGGTCTTGCGGTTTCACAAGCTCATTGTCGGATCCTGCCGACAAAAAGATGGCAGAAGTAAGCCCGAATATAACGGCAAACAAGAAGGCTACTATTTTTCTCATGAAACCTTTCATGTGACAAACGTATAAAAAATCTTCGAGATTCACAAGAATCGGTTCTATGATATATATTTACATTAACGCACGTGTAATCAAATGACATGACTAAACGGGCGATCGGTATGGTCGAAAAGGAAGAAAACGGAGTTTAATACGGCTCTTTCTATTGACTTTGAGACTGCTCCCCAAATCCCAACCGAAAGGTTATCTTTTCAAAATTGAATTTCACCCCATTGCAAGGATATCCTTTTCTCGCCTCTCCAATGAATATTTTCTCCCATAATCATGCGATATATCCTCGCAAGCGGACTTCTCGACAGAGAGCAACACCGTGCAGCATCATATTTTCAAGATATGCGAGCCTGTCGAAGTGGTTATACGCACAATGCGCATAGCTCCTTCGGGGATATGAACAGGCTCCACGGGCCGATTTTTCCTCTTTAAAAAAGTACCGTCGACAGCAAACACCTCTACACAAACGACTCCTTCACCGATAATAGCGATACTGCGTGTGAAGGGATTGTAAATATAGGGCACGGTGTTTTTGCTTTTCGGTAGCTCTACCCCTGCCAACAGCGACTCCATACCGGTTTTGGCATCGATGTGAGATCCGGGGGAGCCGATGAGCTTTCGCACGAGATCGAAGTCGAGCCGAGGATTGGCTTGCAACCACAATGCCATAATGCCGGTGACTACCGGCGTCGCCATCGATGTCCCGCACATTGCCCCCCAATAATTGGTACGCCCGGGAATCAGGGCATCGACCTCGGTATAAGCCAAGTCTTCGCGATTTACATTGTAAGATGCCGCATAATTATTGATCGCCGAAATTATGTGTGCACCCGGTGCAAGCACATCGGGTTTATCGCGTCCATCAAATGTGGGTCCCATACCGGAAAGGGGATACCTCTCGCCCACAGTCCAATCGGAACTTCGTTCCGTACCTTGTAAATTGGTAAACTTGTCTCGCGACACATAAGCACCCACCGATATGGGAATTTGCCCACAAGCGGTCGCCGCCATCGTGCTCGCGTTGGAGCCATTATCAAGTTCCCCGTAATCGCAACATGCAATGTATTTTCCGGCAGCGCCCGTCACTGAGAGGTTCCATTTCTGCCCGTCTTTCAACGGGGCATAGAGGTTGATGCTCACACCGCGCTGCAAACCATCGGCATCTTTCATAGGGGAAAGCGTGACGAGCGAATAGTCTTTTTCACCGGTTATATTCTCGTGACTTACCGATTCGGAAACATCGGAGCTAATCGAAGTTTCAAAAGCGACTCCATCGCTACCTACCAACGAGAGGGTCACTTGAAATGCAGATGTGGTCGAACACCCGATAAAGATATTTTCACGCATGTGCGATGGCGGAGTAAACGATGTGTTAATCACCTCACCCTGCCCCGTGGCCTCGGTCACAATCGTGGAGTTGCGATGCCCCTCGTTACCGGCCGCAATCGCCATAAGGCATTTTTTGCCGCTTTTGTCGAGCAGCTCGTCAATCATCGACGCGATAGGATCAGTCCCATCTTTGAAGCCTATGACCGTACCCATACTAAGATTTATAGCTATCGGTTTCTTCTCTTTCTCGGCATAATCGAGCAGATAGGCAAGGGCATCTATAATTCCGGATTCGCTCTTGTCGGTCGCCACTACCACAATGTCGGACTCCGGCGCCATACCTTTATACACATCGGCCGAGGAGGCTGCAATCGCAGCCACATGAGTGCCATGAGTGTCTCTCGAAACATCATGAGCCGCAGAGCGAATCAGTTCCGGGGTATCGAATACCACACCGTATCCCATAGAAGGAGTGTTTCCGTTCCTACCGCTCTGATCCCATACATGAACAATGCGACTATTGCCCTCGGCATCGCGAAATGCAGGGTGCATGAAATCAAAACCCGTATCAATCACCCCTATCAGCACGCCCTTTCCCGTGAAACTGCGAGGGAAATCGGGAAGACCTCCGTGAAGAGCATCCACTTGCGAATACTCACGCGCGAGGTCGGTCATAGCTCTCACCGTATTTCCGACATCAACATTCTCGACGTCAGCATCTTCCGCAAAAGCCACCAACGATCTCATCGGGATTACCGCTGTGGCTAGGTTACCCGTCACCACATTGAACGCCACTCCATAATCCGCAGCAAGCCTATCGAGGTCGGCCTCGTCGCAAAGTCTCACTATGGCATGTATATTCTCATCGGCAGACCGCAAGGCCGATGCTCTCTGATGAACACGGGTAATCGTGGAAGCGGTGAGTTTCGAAGGATAATATACCGATTGAAACGGCTGCGCCGAAGCCATAAAGGCCAACGCAGCCGCAACCATACATGTAATTTTTTTTCGCATTATCATAAGTCGATGATATTATAATGCAAAGAAAACGAGGGGAACCGACAGCATGCGATTCCCCTTCACTTTCTCGTTACTTTTTAGAACAAAAATTTATGGGTCGTGCGATTGCCATCGTCTGTAACAAGCGAGGCTATACATACTCCTTTATCGTGCACCGTAATGCAATCGCCATCGGAGACAACAGCCGTCACGATCGCCTTACCGGTAATATCGTAAACACTGAGGTGGGCTTTTTCACCTGTTGCCGATACCACCACCAAGCGGTCGCCCTCTTTAATAATCTCAATTCCGGCAGTCGCACCAGCAGACTCGATACTGCCCGTTCTGTCGATTTCCCACAGAAGAGCCGGGAATCCGTTGGCTCCTGCGCCCCATGCATTGGCAGAGAGGTTGGCATTGAGTTTAGCAATCATATCGGCAGCTTTCATTTCTTCTTCCGTAACGGCGGTCACACCGGCCTGTTCGCTCAAAGGCTTGCAGCCAGTGAGCGCTTCGACATAGTAACAATCGGAAGCCGAAGATTTTTCCAATTCTGAACAAATAGGGCTTTTACCGGGCAAGAAAGAAGAACCTGCTTCCGCCTCGACAGAACCGATAGCATAACAGTTGTAGACTGTGGATTGCTCGGCCCAACCGACAATACCGCCTACCCAATAGGCCAATGGGCACGAGATTACAGCCGAAGAATAACAGTTTTGAATTTTCGACAAGTTGGCATATCCGACAATACCACCGGCAAACGAATGTCCTACCAACTTACCGGTATTTACACAACCGGAGATCGTCATAGCTACCTCGGCAGCACCCACGATGCCTCCGGCGTTCATACTGCCCCCGTTCACCAAACCCATGAAGCGGCAATTTTCCACCTTGCCACCCGAGCCGTAACCAACAAAACCGGCCACACAGTCAAAGTCACTACCTTCAATCGTAACGTTATTTCCAAGAATGAGATTACAGATGTAAGTCTCTGGGTAAGAGATTGCAAAAAGTCCCACTCCCCCAAGAGTGGGATCGGCGTTATTATTTACGATCGTGAGATTGTCGATGGTATGAAAATCGCCATCGAAAGTGCCACGGAACACTTTTGACTCTCTGACCAACTCGGGGTTCTCTTGTGTCGTATAGTCATTATAGTTACCAATCGAAGGCATTTGCTTGCCAGCCATGTCCAAATCGGCTGTCAAGCGGAAAAATTTTCCTTGATAGGTTTCACCGGCTGTCACTGTTTGTTGCAAATGTGACAATTGCGCCTCATTTTCAATCAAGAACGGGGTTTGTTCCGAACCATCGCCCTGAGTCCAAGCAGTGGCATCACCGTTCCATGCGGCATAACTTGAAAGAGAGATGCCCATGACCATTACAAACGATAGCTTTTTGTAGAAATTTTTCATCATAATTTAAATTTAGTTTATGTATAATATTTGTAATATAGCTCAACCGGATATTCGAATTTTTAACAACTTTATCGGCCTATATCAAATTATGGAATAAAGCCCGACCAATCTTATTTTTATAAGCGGAGGCAAGTTATATAAAATAATATTAATACGCAAGAAAGAAAACGAAAGTTTTATCATTATAAT
>ERZ779894.202-NODE-202-length-69564-cov-79.125840_pt1 | contig 69564 bp, 82 predicted proteins | sample MGYA00511587_ERZ779894 | MGnify/ENA primary metagenome ERZ779894 (study PRJEB29588, sample SAMEA2160490) | human gut metagenome | biome: human gut; feature: human-associated habitat; material: faeces | place: Denmark | collected 2008/2010 ... | reverse complement strand
ACGGCTGCGCCGAATATTATCCTTCGCCATGTTCCTCGGTCTGCAAGGTGGCCTATTCCGACAACTGCCGGAACAAAACGGCGGTTTCGGTGCCGGCCAACGCCCACTGTACCTCCTACTATTCCGACTGCTCTTCCAAATGTTCCGCCTGGAGCTGTGACTCAGGTTATACAAAGTCAGGAAGCTCGTGCTACAAGTCTTCGTCTTCCGACGAAAGCTCCGGAGGAAATTGTCGCGGAACAACCCGTAGTGTAAAATGTAACGGACAAGTATTTTGTTGCCCTTTCGGTGTCGGCTGCGAAGGCACAGCACCTCAAAGAGGTCCTAATGGCAAATTTTCACCAGTAAAATGTTTTCAAGATATGTCAATGCCTAACCCGCAAATCAGACTATAATCTAAAAAAAATCCCAGTGCTGGAATTCTAAAAATCAAAGCCCCGCAATTGCGGGGCTTTCTCTAATATTCTCTGTCGGTCATCCTGCTCAAAATCTGTGAATTCGGCTCATTTTTCACTTCCGGCGTTTCCTGACGCCGCTCTTTGTTATAAATGCGCAGTTCTCCGAGAACATCATGCATTTCATTATTCGCCCGTGCCAATCCGGCAGCAACCGTCGACTTGAATTTTTCTCTGGAAACTTCTATTGTCATGTCTATTCCTCCGCATCTGCCAGTTTCAGCAGCTTGTCAAATACGCCGTCAATAACTTTCTGCTCCTGTTCGGTCAACACCTGATACAGCGGAATGTCTTCCAGCATAACCAGATTGGTCAACACCCGTTTCAGCTTTTCGTAAAAAACACTGCGATACATTTCTTCGTCAACGGTTTCCGGACGTTTGACCAGCTCCAGAAAAGCCTCGTGCCGCGCCAGGTCAATCATGTCTTCCTTGCGGCATTCGCCGGTTTCGTCGCCGGTAATAACCACCGCCTTAAAAACCTTCAGCAGCTTGCGCCCCGCCTCGTCGGCAAAATCCGCCGCGCTTTTCATAAATCCGGCCAGCAGTTCAAAATTTCTGGCCGCCTGCGACGGATACTGCAATACGGCTTCTGCACTCATCATTCAATCCTCTGTTGTTCAAAACTGTTCCCATTATATCTTTTTTCCGGCGGACTGTCAAAGTTTTTGTCAATTCCACGGTCGTCGGCCGATATAGCTTCTCACCGTTTCCGCCTGAACCTTTCCGTGTCCGTTGACAAAAAACTGTGCGCCCTCCGCAGCATACAAATCAAAATCACGTTCTCCGATTTCAATTCCGCCGAACTTGACGATCACAACCGCGTCTTTATAAACACAGACCCTTTCGTCGCATTCCATGTCTATCCAGCTCCTGTCGGTTTTCTTTCCGTCATAGATATCCTTCAGTTTCCGGCTTTCTTTGGCAGACAGCTTTCGGTTAGCCGTTTTTTCCAGCCAGATTTTTTTGGTAAAAGCATTGCCGCGCGACGGCAGAATAACCAGCCTGCCCTGCTCGTCCTTAACCGCAAACACTTCGCCGTATTTGTCGGCCATGACATCGGGAATGCGAACCGTAAATATGCTCAGGCTTCCGGCCAAAATCAAAACCCAACCCCAGCGGCGCCACTTAAGCCGCCAGATGCACAGCCACAAACCGCCGAACACAATCAACATCAGCCCCCAGAAAGGCATCGCCGCCACCCGATACCCCGCTTCCGGCAAAGACGCGACATAAGCGGTTATCTCATTGACTTTTTCAACTCCGAAACCGACGATTTTCAATGCCCAGACTTCCATATTAAACGGCATCAGCAGCAACGCAATCAAAACAAACGGCATAATTATCAGACCGATGACGGGTCCGGCCAGCAAATTGCCGAAAGTCGTATAAACGGCAATCTGGTTAAAATGATAAATCGAAAACGGCAGCGTCGCCAGACTCGCTACCAAATCCGAAACCAGAATACCGACCACATAAGCAAAAACGATTCTGACCACTTTCGACGGCAGCGAAATTTCCGCGTTCTCATGCCCGTTCAGAAAACGGTGCAAACCTCCGGCAAAACGTTCATAAAAAGCAATCAGAGCGGCAACCGCTGCAAACGACATCTGAAAACTGGCGCTTATCAGAGCCTGCGGCGAAATAACCAGCACAATCAGCGCCGCCCACGAAATCATGCGCATGGAAATCGCCTTACGCGCAAACAAAACCCCGAGCAGCACGATAAATGTCATGATAAATGCCCTCTGGCTGGGAATTTCCGCGCCGGAAATCACCAGATAAACCGCACTCATCAAAATCGCAAAAACCGCCGCGGTCTTTTTGGAATCATAACACAGTGCCAAAGGCGGAATCAACGCCAGCAGCAAACGCACCAGAAAAAACATCAGACCGGCCAGCATACTCATATGCAACCCGGATATCGAAAGAAAATGCGCCAATCCGGAATTTCTGTAATTTTCGGTAATCTCCTGTCTTATGCCGCTCCGGTCGCCGGCAACGATGGCCGCCGTAATTCCGGCCTCGTCGGGCGGCAAAACCGCATTGATTTTGGCCACGACCCGGCCGCGCAAATCCGACGCGGCTTTTTCCAGCACGGCAGTAAACGGCGGTTCTTTTGAACATTCGACGGGAAGCGCCCGCGACGCGGCATAGCCGCTGGCATTGATGCCCTCATAAAAAAGTTTTCTGTCCATCTGATACCCGCCGACCATATTCGGATGCGGCGGCGCCGAAACCGTTCCGATAAGTTCGACGCAACGGCCATTTTCAGGCTGTGAACTTTTCGAAGTCAGACTGACGCGGTATCTCCCCGGTAAAGAATTTCCGTCAAAATCCTCAATGTCTTCCAACACAAAACGCGGATTGCCGCGATAATTTCTGCCGAGTTCGGAAACTCTCCCGGTCAGATACAGTTTGCGGTCAAACGGCACAATCCCGTGACGGCTCAGATAAATTGTTTTCAGCTGAATGTCGGCAAAACCTAACGCAGCAACCGTCAGAACCAGAACCGCAGCCAGACGCCCCGGCCGATGCCGCCAGACATAAGCCAGCGCCAGCAGAATTTCGACGACAGCAAGAATAATCCAGCGTGACGGTTCCTCCGGCAACAGAAAATAGACGCCGATGCCGCAGGCAAACAACACCGGCAACCACATAAACCAGCGCTCTCTTTCGCCGAAAAACATTTCCCGAAGGTTATAAAGGAAAACTCGCATTTTTTCTCCGTCAGACAATTTATTACAATGTAATGCCATCTGCGGCAGAATGCAAAAAAAAGTTGCCAGACTTCAACAGCCTGCCAACTTTTTCAATATCAAAACAGGGACACAAAAGCCTTGCCGCCCCGTTTTCCCTTTAACAAAACTTTTCCGCTGCCGCCGAAAGGTATTATCTGCTTTTCGTTCAGTCTGCTCTGAACAAAAACCCTTTGACGGTGCTCGTCCACCCAGCGATAGCTTTTTCGCTGTACCTTTCTGTCAAACCCGACCAGCCACAAACTGCTGTCGTAGTTATAGGAAAGCGCCGGAAAAATCCTGCCTTCGTCGTCTTTGTAAAAATCCAGAAGAATGTCTTCTTCACTGATTTCTACTTCCTTACCGAGCTCCCTGCGAAACTCGTCTCCGAGGATTTTCTTAAATTCCTCAAGCTTCAACGACCGCCCTCGCCGCAGATAATACGGAAAAAGCATCGTTTGCATCAGATTTTTAATCATCCTGTTGGTTTTAGTTAAACAATCCCTGCCTCTGCTGGGCAGTTTTCCTACCTTATAAAAAAACTTTCTGCCTTTAATCCTTTCTGAACCTGTCAATTCTGAAATGACCGCCGTCAACGAAGATTCCCCAGCAATGGGAACTGTCTTCCATCTGATGATCGCGGTCTACAGACAGGTTAATCGGCACCGGGGCAATAAACCTGACGGCCTCGGGCTTTTGAACGACATGAACCGTATTGTCCATTCGCACGACAAAACAACTGCCGCCTACATAGCTGAAAACAACCATCTGTTCCCGACCGTCCCGCCGCAGATAACCGAATGATAAGTCTGCCGGCGAAATGTCCGAAATCATATGGCGGTTTTCCAACTCGCTCCGGATAAGAGCAATAACGTCTCTGTCGCTGGCGGGATATTCCGGTTTCGGAAACAAAGCCGCCCACAAAGTTTTTATAAATCGCATAACAATAGGTTTAGCGCGCAAAACAAAACGTTCCGCACAGGTTAATATATCCATAGTCTTAAAATCACAAACGTGATTAAGATAAGATATTTTGCCCCTGGTGTCAAATCCAAATATGCCGGTTACTTTTTAATCAGGCTCAGAATTACGTCGGCGGCGTTTTCGCTCGGCGTCTGTTCGCCCATGCCCAGAATGGCGCGGACTTTTTTAAAACCTTCTTTCTGCTTGTCATACCAGTCGCCGTGTTCCAGTATGTTTTTCATATAGCTCAGGATATTGCCGGAAATGCAGCGTTCCTGCAAAAGTTCGGGAATAATCTCCCGTCCCAGCAGAATATTGGACAGGTTTACAAACTGAATATGCAGAAAATGCCGAACCAGCAGTGCCGAAAACGGCGAAACCTTATATGCGACGATATGCGGAATATCGGCAATCGCCAATTCCAACGCCACAGTTCCCGAAGCGGCGATTGCCGCTTCCGAAGCCACAAAGGCATTGTGCCGGTCTTCTTCGCTTTCCGCCACCAAAATCTCAAGCCCGCTGCCGCGCACCATTTCTTTAACCCGCTTGGCAACCGTCTTAACGGTCGGAACGACAAAATAAAAATTCCCGTCCGTTTGCTTCAGCTGACGCGCCGTTTCCAAAAAAACCGGCAGCAGGCGTGCAACCTCATTGTGCCTTGACCCCGGCAGCAGCGTTATAACCCTCTTTTCCGGCGCAATGTCGAATTTTTTGCGAAAAGCCGCAGCATCGCCCCGCGTCACATTACTTTCAATAACCGGATGCCCGACAAAAGTCGTCGGCAGATGATAAGGCGTAAAATACTTCGGCTCCTGCGGCAACAGCGTCAGCAAATGGTCAACGTATTTATACATGGTTCTGGCACGTTTCTTTTTCCACGCCCAAACCTGCGGCGCCACATAATGCACCTGCGGAATGCCGGTTTTCTTTCTGCGCAGAGCCTTCTGTACCCGGGAGGCAAAACTCCAGCTGTCTATCGTAACCACCACGTCCGGCTGCACGCGGACAATGTCGTCGACCGTATTTCTGATATGGCGCAAAACTTTGGGAATGCTCGGGATAATCTCTGCCAGTCCCATAATTGCCAAATCGGAAATATCAAACAACGGTTTCAGGCCTTCTTTTTCCATCAAATCGCCGCCGACGCCGGAAAACGCAACGTTCCCGTCCGTTTTTTTCTTTAACGCGCGCATCAGCCGGGCACCAAGCGCGTCGCCGGAGGGTTCCCCCGCTACCAGATAAATTTTCAGTTTTCTATTCGGCATAGTCACTGGGATCAACTCCTATTACAAAAAGTCCCTCTTTGTCGGCCAGCCGGACAACTTCTGCTTCGTCGACGATCAATCCGTTGCCGGCATGGACGGCAATTCCGCGCAGACCGCTTTCCTTGGCGCGTTTGACCGTTTGCAGACCGACAGTCGGCAGGTCAATGCGCATATCCTGCTGCGGCTTCCGCAGTTTAACCAGCACGCCGCCGGCACCCTTGCGTTTATAACCGCCGGAGCGGCGCAGCAATTCGTCCGTTCCCTCAATTCCCTCAACGGCCAGCACCAGCCCCTGCTGTACGACCGCGGCCTGCCCGACGTCAAGCCGCCCCAGAGCCAACGCCACTTCGACACCGCGCCTGATATCCGCTTCAGCCTGTTTGTCCGGCCTGTTTTTGGTAAGACAGCCCTTTCTGACCAGCAATCCGCTCATAACCTCATGCACGCCGCGCACGGTCATACCTTCGGCCTCAATTTCCCGAACCAAAGCCCGCAGAATACCATCGTCGCCCAGCGCTTTGGCGCCGATTTTGGCAAAAAAGGCCGTCGTCCGCATATCCGGAAGCAAATCAAAAAAACTCGGACGCTTGATCGTGCCAATCATAATCACTTCTTCGACCTTTTCGTCATGAAGCTTTTTGAAACCGGTCCCGGCCTGCCCGATGCGTATCCACAAATGCGGCACGCTGCCGTCAATCAAAGCCTTGTCGGCATTGCCTTCGATCGCCAGAACAAAAAAAGGCCGGTTGAGCTTTTGGCAATGCTCAATCAGCATTTTCGGAATAGTTCCGCCCCCGGCAATAATTCCCAGTTTTTTGAAGTCAGAAGTCATAATCTAAACCCGATTTTGAAATAAGGAACAATCAGCAGAGAAAGCGTCTGCCGACAAATGCCAAGGTCACGGCAGACGCTTTCCCCCGTCTCTAGTCAGAAACCATAATCTTACGGCGTCCGCTTAAAGCTTCCTCAATAAAGGCAATCTGCTCCATGACCATGTCGTTGTCTTTAAACTTCTCCTTGGCTTTTTCCAGACGGGTTTCAAAATTGTCTTCCTTGCCTTTGAAGATATACATGTAAGCATGGCTGATGGATTTGACGACCTTTTCCTCAAAACCGCTGCGTTTCAGACCGATGACATTAAGACCGCGCAGTTTGCCGCGTTCACAGGTTACGATGCCGAAAGGAATAACGTCGCGGTCAACGCCGGTCATGCCGCCGATCATCGCCTTGCGGCCGATGCGGACAAACTGATGAACCGCACAGTTTCCGCCCAGAATAGCGCCGTCGCCGATACGGACATGTCCGCCGATAACCGCATTGTTGGTCATAATCACATTGTTGCCGACCACACAGTCATGCGCAACATGCGAGTTAATCATAAACATGCCGTCGTCGCCGACCGTCGTCGTAAAGTGCTCTTTCGGCGTTCCTGCATGCATGGTAACGTTCTCTCGGATAATGTTGCGCTTACCGATAATCAGCTTGGCCTCTTCCTTAAATTCATTGCCGTGATCCTGCGGACCGGCTCCCAAAACGGCTCCCGGAAAAACAATCGTTCCCTCGCCGATGGTCGTGTCTCCCAAAATCGTCACATGAGCAATCAACTGAACGTTCTCGCCGATTTTCGCCTTGCCGCTGACGTAGCACAAAGGACCGATTTTAGCGCTGGCGGCAATCTGGGCACCGTCTTCAACAACGGCGGAAGGATGAATATTGGACATTGTAACAAATTCCTTATATAAAGTTAAACCGAATAGACTGATAATAAGCTACCCGCTTTTAATTGCAATGTAAAAACACAATTCCCTACAAATTATTTCTTTTCTGCTGACTTCCGATGACAATCTTCTTTTTTGGCAAAAAAATCCTCCCCGAAGGGAGGACTTTTCGCATACGAACTCAGGTCTGCTTCCTTATTCCATAATCATGGCCGTAAATTCGGCCTCGGAAACAACTTGACCATCAACCTTCGCCTCGCCTCTGAAAACATAAACATTGCGGCGGGCTTTGATTTTCTCGACATGCATGCGCAGCTGGTCGCCCGGCTTGACCGGCTTGCGGAACTTTACGCCGTCAATCGACATAAACAAAACGCCGGCCTTGTGTTCGGCATAGTCTTCCTTTGCGCAAGAAACTATTGCGCCGGCCGTCTGAGCCATGGCCTCAATCTGCAGAACGCCGGGCATAACCGGATTTCCGGGAAAATGTCCCTGGAAAAACTCTTCGTTCATCGTTACGTTCTTGATGCCGACGCCTTTTTCGCCCGGAACCTCGACCTCCAGGCGATCCACCAGCAAAAACGGATACCGGTGCGGCAGCATGTTCATAATTTCTTCAATGCGGTAAGTCTTAACTTCAGACATTGTCTTCCTTTCTTAGTTCGTCACAAATGTTTATTTCTTGTCGTTTCTATCACCATTCGCCGCCTTTTGCAAGTAGGCTGTTTGGCGCATAAAATCCTTAATGCCGACCGCCGGATAACCCATCATGATTGCTCCGGGTTCCACATTGCGCATCAAGCCGGACTGAGCGCCGATCTGAGCGCCGGAACCGATGGTCAGATGATCGGCAAAACCGGTCTGCCCGCCGCAGACGACATAATCGCCGAACGTGCAGCTGCCGGCAATGCCCGTCTGGGCAACCACGACGCAGCCGCGGCCGAGCTTGTCGTTATGGGCAATCTGAACCAGATTGTCGATACGACAGCCGTCGCCGATAACCGTATCGTCCAGAGCCCCTCTGTCCACGCACGAATTGGCGCCGATTTCGACGTCGTTGCCGATAATTACGCGGCCCACCTGAGGAATACGCTTATGCTGGCCGGCAACCATCAGGAAACCGAAACCGTCCGAACCGATTCTGGCGCCGTTGTAAATAAAGCAGTCATTGCCCATAATCGTATAGGAAACGCTTGCATTGGAACCGATGCGGCAGTTGTTGCCTATCTGACAGCCGCGATTGATAACCGCTTCGGCTTCCAAAACGCAGTTGTCGCCGATTTTGACGTTTTCACCGATAACCACATGGTCGGCAATGCTGCAGTTCTGCCCGATAATTGCCGACGGATGAATCCTTGCCGAAGAAGCGATGTCGGCACGCGGCTGATATTCGGCATACAGGCGGGAATTAAGTTTAAGAAAAGCCAGTTTCGGATTGGCGCTTATCAGGACAATAACGTTTTCAGCCACGAACTGTGCCAGTTCCGCCGTCGTCACACAGGCCTCGGCCTTGATTTCGGCGCCCTTGGCCTTTGCCTTCTTGTCATAGAAAAAACAAATTTCGCCGGCGCCGGCCTTCTCCATCGTATTGATGTTGTTAACCGTCACGCCGGCCTTTTCCGCATTTTGCAGTTCGGCTTCGCATATCTCGGCCACCTGCTGCAACGTAAAAGGTCCGTTATTGATAAAAAAACTGGTGTCAACCATTATCCTGCTCCTTAATTTCCTCAGCTAAAGAGAATAATAATATCTTTTGCCGGACGCGAAGCCCGCAACGGGAAAAACGGACGGCTGCACCGCTCCGAATTTTTCCCGATGCGGACACTTCTCAAACACCGGCATCCGCCGCTTACAGACGGCTGCCGAAGTTCAGGCGGAACGCCTGGGTTTCGTCATAATCTTCCTTAACAATCGGGAAGGCGATATCGACGTCAATCTGCCCCATCGGCGACTGCCACGTAAAACCGAAACCGGCAGCGACACGCGGGCTTGACGAATAATCGACGATAGCGCGGTCAATGTTGTCCGGCTTGCCGAGCATACCCATGTCAACAAAGGTGCGGCCCTTGATGCCCAGTTCGTCCAAACCGATCGGGAAAGACATTTCCGCACCGGAATAAACCATCCAGTTGCCGCCCAACGCGTCTTTGGTGTATTTGTCACGGGCACCGATACCTGCCGTGTCGAAACCGCGAAGGGTCGAACCGCCGAGATAATACCGCTGCGACAAACGAACGTTTTCATCGCCGTAACCTTCAATATAACCGGCATTGACAAACAATTTGAACGTATAGTAGTCGGCCAGCGTATAATAGGTGTAAACCTTACCGTCAAAGCGGAGATATTTTTCATCGCCGCCTAAACCGGCAACATCATTGCCGAATGACAGATAATAGCCCTCTTTCGGATTAATCGCGCTGTCGCGCTTGTCATAAACCAGCGTCTGTCCGATGGACGAAGCCGTAGAAGAACCGGCCTCTTCCTTAATGTAAACCGAAGCCAGCGAATCCACGTTGCTGATTTTGTCCTGACGCAGCGTATAACGGGCATACTGCGACAAATCGTCGGTATAGTTCCAGCCCAGACGGATTCTGCCGCCGGTCGTTTCGCTGTCGTAAGAACCCTCGTCCTGATAATCCTGCTCGGTTCTGAACAAATCGGCGCCCGCGCTCAGACGACGGCCGAGGAAATACGGCTCCGTAAAGCTGATGTTGTAATCCGACGTACGCTGCGATACACCAACGTCCAATCCCAGCTGCTGACCTTTGCCCTGGAAGTTGTTTTCGGTAACGCCGGCACGGATCAAAGCACCGTTAACCGTCGAATAACCGACGCCGACGTTAAAGTAGCCGGTCGATTTTTCTTCGACCTTAACGTCAATGTCCGCTTTGTTTTCATCATCGGTCGGCACCGTATTGATATCTACCTTGCTGAAATAGTCCAGATTTTCGATATTCTTGCGCGAAGCCCTGATTTTGGCGGGATTAAAGGCGTCGCCCTCGTCGATGCGGAACTCGCGGCGGATAACCTCGTCATGCGTGCGCGTGTTGCCGTGAATGTTGATGCGGTCAACGAAAATCCGGTCGCCTTCGCGAACGTCAAAGGTAACGTCAAGCTCGCCGGTGCGCGTGTTTTTCTGCAGATTCGGCACCACGTCGACAAAGGCAAAGCCCTTCTTGCCCAACTCGTCGGTAATCGCATAAACCGATTTTTCAACGAGTTCGGCATTGTACCAATCGCCTTTTTTGAACAAAACTTCGTCATACAGCGGTTTGACCTGAACATCGGAAATCTGCGAATTAACCGTAACATTGTTAATCTTGTAACGCTTGCCCTCGTCAACGACAAAAGTCAGCACAAAAGACTTTTTGTCGGGACTGAGTTCGGCAATCGCCGAAACGACGCGGAAATCGGCATAGCCGCGTTTCAAATAAAAGCGGCGCAGAAGCTCCTTGTCATAATTGGTCTTTTCCGGATCATAGTTTTCGGCGCTTGAGAAAATACGGTACCAGCGACTTTCCTTACTCATGATTTCGCCGGCCAGATCCTCGTCGGAATAATGCAGATTGCCGACAAAGTTAACCTTGGTAATTGCGGCCGAAGGGCCTTCGTCAATTTCATAAATCAAATCGACGCGGTTCTGATCGCGGCGGATAATCTTCGGCTCAACCACGACAGCATAACGGCCGGAACGCTTGTAGACCTCCAGAATGCGCTGCACATCTTCCTGCACCTTGGCTCGGTTGTAAATGGAACCGGCGGCAAGCTGCACTTCCGATTCGAGCAGGCTGTCATCCACCTTGTCATTGCCGTCAAAAACCCGTTTATTGACAATCGGATTCTCCATAACCCGTATCATCAGCGTCCCGTCAGGAGAAATATTGAAAACCACATCATTAAACAGACCCGTGGCATACAGCTGTTTCAGCGAGCTGTCGAGTTTTTCCTGACTTACGTTCTGCCCTTTTTTAATGTCCAGATACGACGCGACGGTTTCCGGTTCCACTCGTTCAAGCCCCTTTACCGCTATCTGCCGGACATAGACGTCGGCGGCCGAAACCTCATGACTCAGAAACAGTGCAAACAGGCAAGTCCCAAAATACAGTTTTTTCATTATTCAATATTCCTCAACAATACCGATCGGCCTTTGTCAGGCAAACCAGCGGTGAAACAAACGGACAAAATCGTTCCAGGTTGCAAAAATCATCAATGCGATAATCAGGCTGAAACCAACCTTGAACAAAGCGTCCTTGATTTGGGTGTTAATTTCTTTTCCGACTGCAATTTCAGCCAGATAGATAACGATATGGCCGCCGTCCAGAACCGGAATCGGAAACAGGTTAATCAGACCGAGGTTAATCGACAGCAGCGCCATAAAGACCACCAGATCCAAAATTCCGTTCTGTTTGGAAATGTCTCCCGACATTTCGGCAATGCGGATAATGCCGCCGATTTCTTCGCCGCTGCGCTCGCCGGTAACCATCTGTCCGACGCCGCGCAAAGTCGCTTCCGTCACATTCCAGGCTTCCAGAAACGCCTCTTTTAAAGACTGCGGCAGCGAAAGCTTCTCATGGTCAAGCTCAATAACGTTGACCGACTTGACGCCGAGCATCGGCCGTTTGGTCATTTCGCCGTTAGCTTCGGGAACTTCCATTTCGGTCAGCGGAAACTGCAGACGAATTTCCCGGCCGTCACGCAGAAGCTCAACCACAACCTCGTTGCCGACCGTCAAATCGACTTCCTTGCGGATGTCGTCAAAGCTGTCAATTTTGTTGCCGTTGATGGTCAAAATCCGGTCATTGGCAACAATGCCGGCCTTAGCCGCCGCCGAATTTTCAAAAACTTCGCCGACCACCGGAGGAAAGTTGATTTTGCCCAGAAAGAAAAAAATACCGGCAAAAATTAAAATTGCAAACAAATAGTTAGACATCGGTCCTGCCAGAGCGATAACCAGCTTCTTTGTCGGGCTTTGATACTGAAAAGTAAATTTCTTTTCTTCCTCACTGAGTTCTGATGCTTTGCCGTCGCCGGCCGACGACGCATCGTCGTCACCCAGGAACTGACAGTAACCGCCCAGCGGAACCGCGGCGATTTTCCAGTAGGTTCCCTGCCTGTCCCTCCGTCCCCACAGTTCCTTGCCAAAACCGATGGAAAAGACGTCAACCTTGACGCCGCACATCCTTGCAACCGCAAAATGCCCCAGTTCATGCACAAAAACCAGAATGCCGAGAACAACGACAAACGGGACGACATAATAAACAGCGTTAATCAGCCAATCCATTTCTTTTTACCTAACCTCAAACAACATCAAACCGAACTTAAACCACAAAGCGACCAGCGGCGCCGTGAAAATCAGGCCGTCCACCCGGTCAAACACGCCGCCGTGTCCGGGAATCAGATTGCTGGAATCTTTAATGCCGATACTGCGCTTGATATAAGATTCGACCAAATCGCCGATTTGCGCGATTACGGCGATAACGCCGCCAAAAACGGCATAAAACAGCGCATTGGCATGCAGGCTGAACAAATGGGAAAACACAACGCTCGCCGCAACCGAAAAGACGACGCCGCCGATTAATCCCGACCAGGTTTTGTTCGGACTGATCTTCGGCGCCAGTTTCGGCCCTTTGAGATTGCAGCCGACGACATAACCGCCGATGTCAACGCACCAGACCATTATCAGAAACCACAGCGTCGTTACAAAGCCGACGGTGCCAAACAGCCAGATAAGCGACCCGATGCCGACGGAAATATAAGGCACGCCGAGTGTCAGCAGATTACGGCGTTCTTCGCCGCGGGCCTTGAACCAGACCAGCAATGACGCACCGGCGACAACCGCCGCGACGGCTGCCGGGCAATTCAACAGAACGGCCGCCGACAGGGAAGTCGTGTAAGCCGTCGCATAAAAAGGAGCGTTTCTGTTAGGAACCATATGTGCCCATTCCCAGGAAAGCATTGCGCCGAAAACCAAAGCCAGAACATTAATCCACGGGCTGCCGGCATAAATGAGGGCTATTGTCAGGGGAGCAAGAACCAGCGCCGTTGCCACGCGCTTAAACAATGAACTTTTTTTAGGCTTTTCCATATCTTCTCTCCCTCATATTGAAGTTCTTAATAATATCCTCAAGCAGCTTTTTGTTGAAATCCGGCCACAGCACATCGGTAAAGAAAAATTCCGCATAGGCGATCTGCCACAGAAGATAGTTGCTGATGCGCTGCTCGCCGCTGGTTCGGATAACCAGATCCGGATCCGGCATGTCTTTGGTGTAGAGCATATCAGAAAACAACTTAACATCAACATCATTCAGCGAAATATCACCCTCTTTTACAAGCGCCGCCGTCTTTTTGACCGCGTTGACGATTTCCTGACGGGAACCGTAGCTCAGGGCAATACAAAGCGTCATCCCCGTATTGCGCAGCGTATCGGCCTCAATTTCCGCCATTTTTCTGACAATGTCGGCATCAAGCATTTCCCGTTCGCCGATAAAACGGATGCGGACGTTGTTTTCCTGAACTTCTTTCAAATCGCTTTGCAGATAGTCGCGCAACAGTCCCATCAGCGTTTTAACCTCATCCTCGCTGCGATTCCAGTTTTCGGTCGAAAAAGCGTACAGCGTCAGATATTTGATACCGAGTTCTCCGGCAGCACGGGTAATTTCCTTAACGACTTCGGCACCCTTTCTGTGTCCCATGGACCGAGGCAGTCCGCGTCTGGCAGCCCAGCGCCCGTTGCCGTCCATAATAATGGCCAAATGCTCTAATTTATTGTTTTCCTTTGTCAAAACCATAGCCCTGTTTTACTTTGACAGAAATAAATCATTTTAGAGAGATGTCTGGATTGATTTTGCGGGAAAGAAAAATTCCACAGTGTCGAAGCTCTTGAATGTTTGCCCCGGAAAAATCGCTCCGGATACTCTGTAAAACGTTTTATACCTGCATGATGTCCTTTTCTTTAACGGCAAAAGCCTCTTCCATCTTTTTGATGGTCTCGTCGGTCAGCTTCTGGATTTCGTTCTCATATCTTTTTTCTTCGTCTTCCGAAATCTCGTTGTCTTTCTTCAGCTTTTTAATGCCGTCAAGCGCATCGCGGCGCACGTTGCGAACCGCAACCTTGCCCTGCTCGGCATACTTGCCGGCAATTTTGACCAGTTCCTTGCGGCGCTCTTCGGAAAGCGGCGGAATAGGAATACGGATAAGCTGTCCGTCGGAAGCCGGATTAAGCCCGAGTTCCGATTCCCGCAACGCCTTTTCAACGCTCTTGGCCAAACCTCTGTCCCACACGCTGACCGACAGCGTGCGGGCGTCCGGAACCGAAATGGTGCCGATTTGCGACAGCGGCGTCATTGAACCGTAGGCCTCGACCAGAATGCCGTCCAGCAGGCTGGCGTGCGCCCGGCCGGCACGCAGGCCGCCGAAATCGGCTTTCAGCGATTCCAGACTCTTTTCCATGCGGGTCTTAGCGTCATTTTTTATTTCGTTATAATCTGCCATTGTTTTATACCTCTTTCTTGATAATTGTAAACTTTCCGCGGCCGCAGACGGCATCGGCCAGCGAACTTTCGCCGGTCTGGGCAAAAACCACAATCGGAATATTGTTTTCGCGTGCCAGCGCCACCGCCGCCGTATCCATAACCTTCAGCTGGCGGGCGATAACCTCGTCGTAAGTGACTTCGGCAAACTTTCTGGCTTTTTCGTTCTGCTTGGGGTCGCTGTCATAAACGCCGTCGACCTGAGTCGCCTTCAAAAGCGCGTCGCACTGCATCTCGGATGCCCGCAGCGCTGCGCCGGTATCCGTAGTGAAATAAGGATTGCCCGTGCCGCCGGCAAAAATGATGACCCGTCCTTTTTCCAAATGGCGCACCGCCCGACGGTAAATGTAATTCTCACATACGGCCGGAATATGAATGCCCGACATGACCCTTGCCGAAACGCCGATTTTCTCCAAAGCACTTTGTACATAAAGGGCATTCATAACCGTCGCCAACATGCCGACCTGATCAGCCACCGTGCGGTTCATGCCCTTGGAAGCTTCCCTGGCACCGCGGAAAATATTGCCGCCGCCGACCACCACGCAGATTTCGACGCCGCTATCGTGCACGTCTTTAATCTGCCGCGCCAAAGCGTCAATGACCTCGGCCGACATTCCGAAACTCTTGTTGCCCATCAGGCCCTCGCCGGAAAGTTTAAGCAGTATGCGCTTGTATTTTGGATCCATCAGTTCCTCGCGATTTGACTATATAGTTACCGCGTATATTATCCGAATAATCCGCTTTGTCATCAATATTTTTACAGTTTTCGGCAAAAAAGTTAGGCGCGCGCCGCCACAATTCACAAGCCGCCATTTTTTAAATTGCAAAAAAGGCGCGTTGAGTTTAAGAATAAACCATACTTTAATTATATCGGACGTTTTATCATGACAATTCACACCGTTTTATTCCTCTGCGCCCTCGGCGGCTACCTGCTCGGCTCCGTTCCTTTCGGCCTGGTTCTGACCCGCATGGCCGGCTACGGCGACATCCGCAAAATCGGCTCCGGCAACATCGGTGCCACCAACGTTCTGCGCACCGGCAACAAAACTCTCGCGCTGCTTACCGTTATTCTCGACGCGTTTAAAGCCGGCTTCGCCGCCTGGCTGGCATACCGCTTCGTACCAGCTGCCGATTATGTTTTTTTCGGCCTGTTTACCAAGCTTAACGTCGTCGCGTCGCTGCTTGCCGGCACTGTCGGCGTTCTCGGCCACAATTTTCCGGTCTGGCTCGGTTTCAAAGGCGGCAAAGGCGTTGCCTCGGCATTCGGTTTCATCGTCGTTACCAACTGGCACGTCGGCCTGCTTGCACTGGGGGTCTGGCTGGTAATGGCTTTTCTGTTTCGCTATTCTTCGCTGGCAGCCCTTACCGCGGCGGTTTCGGTTCCGGTCTTCTCATTTTTCATGGTCGAACCGGTTTACGCCCTCTTTTACAGCTTCATCGCCGTGTTGGTCATCATCCGCCATCACGCCAATATCCGGCGTTTGTTCAGAGGCGAAGAAAGCAAAATAACCTTTAAGAAGAAATAGCCTTGGCCGCCACGGATACGGAAATTCTCGCCCGGCTCCGCCTGATTAACACCGACGGCATCGGGCCGGTTACCTTCTACAAACTGCTGAAAACATGCCGCAGTGCCGAAAACGCTTTGCGCAGCCTGCCGCCGAAATTTCATCCCGCCCCGCTTGCCGCCGCCGAACGCGAAATTTCTCTGGCGCGCGCCAAAGGCATTAAAATTTTGGCCTTCGACAATCCCGAATATCCGCAGAAACTGCGCGAACTGGAAGACGCGCCTCCTTTTCTTTACGTCAAAGGCCGCACCGATATTCTCAATCGGTCGCCGGCCGTTTCCGTCGTCGGCGCGCGCAACGCTTCAATTAACGGCCGCAAACTGGCCTCCCGGATTGCCTATGATCTGACCGGCGCCGGCGTTCTGATTGTCTCCGGCATGGCGCGGGGCATTGATGCAGCTTCGCACAAAGGCGCCATGTATGCGCTTGAACAAAACGGACCGACGGTGGCGGTGCTCGGAACCGGCGCCGACATCGTTTATCCGGCAGAAAATTTTTCCCTCTACGAGCAGATTGCCGCACAGGGCGCCGTCATTTCCGAATTTCCGCTCGGCACCGAGGCGCAAAGCGGCAACTTTCCGCGCCGCAACCGCATAGTCTCCGCGCTGGCCGACGCCGTCCTTGTCGTCGAAGCCGGCATTCATTCCGGCTCGCTGATAACGGCCCGGCTGGCATTGGAACAGGGACGCGACGTTTTTGCGGTGCCCGGTTCGCCGGTCGAAGCCCGCGCCGCAGGTCCCAACAAACTTATCCGCGACGGCGCTTTTCTGGCCGAGGGCGCCGAAGATATCCTCAACGGCCTGAACCTCGCCCGCTGCCGGAAAATAAAGCCGCTGCCGCCGGTTGCCGCGGAAGATTTATTTGCAAAACCGCTTGACAAAGTCGAAAATAATGTCGATATTCCTCAACAGCCGGACCAGACCGGGAAAAAGCCAAAAGTCATCGACTTTCTTACCGCGGAAGGCGTTTACGTCGATGAAATCATCCGCGCCACGGGATTGGAACCCGCCGCGGTTTCCCTTGAGCTTTTGGAACTCGAAATGGCCGGCAGGATTGAGCGCCAAGTCGGCAACAAAGTGGCATTAATCAAACGAGCAAAGAAAGACGCAATATGAAATTAGTTATCGTTGAGTCCCCGGCCAAAGCCAAAACCATCAACAAATACCTCGGCTCCGATTATAAGGTTCTGGCCAGTTTCGGCCACATCCGCGATTTGCCCAGCAAGGACGGCTCCGTCAACCCGGACGACGGTTTCGCCATGACCTGGGAGCTCAGCGCCGGCGGCAAAAAACGCCTCAACGACATCATCGCCGCGCTCAAGGACTGCGACACGATTGTCCTCGCATCCGACCCGGATAGAGAAGGAGAAGCGATAGCCTGGCACATTCTTGAAGAACTGACCGCCCGCAAGAAAATCAAAGACAAGAAAATCGAACGCGTCGTCTTTCACGAAATTACCAAATCCGCCGTTACCGAAGCCATTAAAAATCCCCGCCAGATTGACGACAATCTGGTTTCCGCCTACATGGCCCGCCGTGCGCTCGACTATCTGGTCGGCTTTACGCTCTCGCCGGTGCTGTGGCGCAAGCTTCCCGGTTCCAAGTCTGCCGGCCGCGTTCAGTCGGTCGCCCTTCGTCTGATTTGCGACCGCGAAAACGAAATTGAAAAATTCAAACCCGAAGAATACTGGACGGTCGACGTTGACCTCATTACCAAAACCCAGGCGCTGATTCGCTCGCACCTGATAACCCTCGACGGCAAAAAGCTCGAAAAATTTGACCTCAACACCGAGGCTAAGGCCATGGATGCCAAAGCCAAAATCGAAGCGCAGGAATTCCATGTTTCCAACGTCGAACGCAAAAAGGCCAACCGTTATCCGGCACCGCCGTTTACCACCTCCACCCTGCAGCAGGAAGCGGCCAGAAAGTTAAGGTTCAGCGCGAAGAAAACCATGCAGGTGGCACAAAAACTGTATGAAGACGGTTTTATAACCTATATGCGTACCGACGCCGTCAACCTCTCGCAGGAAGCCATTGCCGCCTGCCGTGAAGTAATCGTCAGGTATTTCGGCGAAGCCTACCTGCCCAAAACCGCCAAGGAATACAAAACCAAATCAAAGAACGCGCAGGAAGCGCACGAAGCCATTCGTCCGGCGCATGTTTCCGACACGCCCAAAAAACTGGAAGTCAAGCTCGATTCTGACGCGCACAAGCTTTATGAGCTTATCTGGAAACGCACCGTTGCCTGCCAGATGAACCCGGCCGTACTGGACAAGGTCGTTATCGATTCGACCTCCGCCGACGAAAAAATCATCCTCCGCGCTACCGGACAGGTCATAGATTTCGACGGTTTCCTGAAACTTTATCAGGAAAGCAAGGACGACAGCGACGACGATGACGAGAACCGTATACTGCCGAACGTCGAAAACGGCGAAAACGTCAGCAAGGGCGACATTATTCCCGAACAGCACTTTACCACGCCGCCGCCGCGCTTTACCGAAGCAAGCCTGGTTAAAAAGCTTGAAGAACTCGGCATCGGCCGCCCGTCGACCTATGCATCGATTATCGCCGTACTTCAGGAACGCAAATACGTCCGTGTCGAAAAACTGCGTTTCATTCCCGAAGACCGCGGCCGCATCGTAACCGTATTTCTCGAAAACTTCTTCAAAAAATATGTCGAATATGACTTTACCGCCCAGTTGGAAGAATATCTGGACGATGTGTCCGCCGGCGAAATGGAATGGAAAAAGCTCTTGGGCGGTTTCTGGGTCAAATTCATCAAAAACATTGATGCCGTCAAACCGCTGCAAATCAGCGAAGTAATCGAAAAAATCGACGAAGTTCTGTCCTATCACCTCTTTCCGCCGCGCGAAGACGGTTCCGACCCGCGCGTTTGCCCCGAGTGCGGCAAAGGCCGCCTTTCGGTCAAACTGGGAAAATTCGGCGCTTTTCTGGGCTGTTCCAACTATCCGGAATGCAAATACACCAAACCGCTGACCGACGTCAAAGAAGAGGAAATGAAAGACACGCCGCGCCCGGCTAATCCGGAAGACAAGGTTCTCGGCGAAATGAACAGCCTGAAGGTTTACCTCAAAAAAGGCCCTTACGGCTATTATGTCCAGCTCGGCGAAGACGCAACCGCCACAACCGAAAAACCCAAACGCAGTTCTCTGCCGAAATTTCTGAAACCTGAAGATGTTACTTTAGAACAGGCGTCTACCCTGTTGAGTTTGCCCAAACAGCTCGGCAACGGCATTGAGGTCAACATAGGCAAATTCGGCCAGTATCTGAAACAGGGCGGCAAATCAAAATCGCTGACCGGCAACGACAACATCTTCAACATCACGCTGGAGCGCGCCGAAGAAATTCTCAAAGGCGTTGCCGAACGTCCGGCCGGAAAAATTCTCGGGCAGCATCCGAAAGACAAGGCCGACATTACTTTAAATTCGGGACGTTACGGCCCTTACCTCAAGTGGGGCAGAAACAATTACGCCATTCCGAAAGAGTATCAAGACAAAGAACTGACGCTTGACGATGCACTGAAAATAATCAGCGCTAAAAAATAAAACAAACCCCTCAGATGAGGGGTTTGTTTTTTCAGTTGAAATGATTCTTTTTGGCCAGATATTTTTCCCTAAACCTCTTTCGCTGGCTTTTCAACGGCAGCAGACAGGTCACGGCAGCCAGCAGATGACGTTTCAGCTTCTTCAGCAGTCCGCCGAGATATATTTTTGAACAATACCATTTCAGGCTGGTCGACAGGCTCAACCGCACATTGTGCAAAGCCCGGTCAAAAAGTTCCGCTTCTCCCTGCCATTCGCAGGCCGGATTACGGTAAAACGTAACTTTGGTTATGCCGTCGGCCGGCTTCTCCTCACGATAGCCGGTTTTGACCGCAGACAGACAGATATAAAGCAAATCCGTCTTTTTGCCCGCAAACGCTTCCGTCATCGCCCGATAGCTCCGAATGATTTCCGTATCGTCCCATACCTCGTCCTCGGCGCAATGCACCAGCAAAATCCGCCGCGCCGCGTCAATTTTGTTTTTGAGTTTGGCAATCCGGCGGTCATATTTTGCCCTCACGGCAGGATAACATTCATGAATAGTGCATCCGGTATCAAAATCATGCGCGGAATATATGCCGGTCGCCAAATCGTCCACCTCGTCAAAACGAGGCTGTTTCGAACGCAGACGCAAATTCTTTTCGAGCAGAAAATCCTTAAAATCCGTTTGCAGCAGCTTTTCAACCACGTCGGGATTTTTAATGTAAATCCAGTCAAACGGAAACGATTCATACTGAAGGTGCAAACGCCGCAGATTGAAAGAACACTTGCATTTGCTGCCGATAGGAATAATCAAATCATATGTCTTCTTCATAAAAAAATCTCCGACAAAATTGGGCAAATAATATCCTATCCCCATAAAATGTCAAAGATTTTCCGGCCCCGTCTCAAACCGACGGTTGACTCCGCCCGACATTAGACTATTCTGACAGACAGACAAACAATAACAGGTAACCATGACAAACGATAATAAACAACCGGGCTATACCCTGAAAAAACACATCGTCAAATTTCTGACTTTCTGGATCTTTCCCGAGATTCTGCGCAAATATGCCGCCCGTCGCCTGCGTTGGCACTTCGGCATCGGCGCCAAACCCGAAACGCTGGCTGAACGTCTGAATTATCAGCGTCACATAAAACGGGCACGCAAAGAAGCCGCAACAAAAAACATCTTCGCCTATCGGATTGTTTCTCTCGGCAGCGACTGCTTCAGCCGTACGATTCCGACCCTGTGGGGTGTCAAACCGCGTAAAAAACAAGGAGAACCGGGCTGTCCGTTTGACCTCAGCACCAATTTTCTAAGCGGAATCGTCCGCAATATTGAAGAAGACTTCGCAAACTATTTTAATACGCTGCATTTCAACGGGCGCTTTTGGGAAATCGCGCGCAGCAACACCGTTTTCAGCCACGAAAACGACTGCGGGCCAAATGATGAAGACACCGTCCGCAAAAGGTTTTCAGGACGTATCGACAACTTTCGCCGCGCACTGGCGGATGTCAGGCCGGTTTTGTTCGTTCATCACTTTATCAGAGGATTAAATGACGCGGCTCCCGATGAAACGGCAAAATTGCTTAACCGCCTCTGGCTGTTGCTGAACGACAAACGCCGCGGTCTGCCGTTCCGGCTGCTGATTGTCGACCATTGCAACTATATTCCCGCCGCCGAACTCATTCCCCAAATCTGCCTTTTCGCTCCGGATTACCTGCCGGACGATTACCTCTGGAATTACCCCGAATTCGAATTCTCTGCGGCCGGCCTGCGCTTTGAAACGGAATTTATCGACATCTCTCAATATCTCATCCGACTAATGCTTCAGTCCTCTGCGGATTGACAAAAAAATGTGCTGACACACAAATAGTACAAAAAGAGAAAGAATACAATTCAAAATTGTTGATCAGTCATCATTTTTTTTCCTTAAATATAAAAAAACAAAGGAAAAAAAATGCCAAAACATATTCTGCCTCCCAATCCGCGCGGTCATAACCTTCCCTCAAAACAAGCCGCAAGTTATAAGATAAGAAAACATATTGTAAAAATACTGACTTTCTGGATTTTCATCCCACCATTACGCAAACAAATTCAACGTAATCTGCGCTATTGGTTTGGTATAGATTTAAAACCGGAAAGTTTTGCCGAACGACACCGTTACCAGCAGGCCCAAAGAAAAAGCCTGCAACATTTTGCCCATACAGATCTTTTTTCTTACCATATCGTTTCACTGGGTTGTGATTGTTTCTGCCGAACAATTCCCACTTTATGGGGACTAAAGCCGCGTAAAAATCAGGGAGAACTTGGATATCCGTTTGACCTCAGCAACAACGCCCTGCCCGGTATTCTGAAAAATCTTCGCGAAGATTTTTCAGAATATTTTACCAATATGTACTTTAACGGAAAACATTGGTATCTTCCGCAAAGTGACTCTCTCTTCTGTCATGAAGACGACTGCGGACAAAATGACGACGACAAAATCCGCGAACGTTTTACCCGCCGTATCAAAAACTTTCAAAACGTAATCAGCCACGACGTTCCGATACTCTTTATCAATCGCTATTGTCCGGCTTCAAACCTGACCAAGGAAAAAGCCGTTGATTTATATAATGAACTATTCGAAATTCTTCTCCAAAAAAGAAAAAATAAACCGTTCAAGCTGTTGATTGTTGACTACCAACGGCAATTGCCGCAGGAAAATCTCAATTCTGAAATTTACATTCTGGCCCCGGATTACCTGCCCGAAACCTATGTCTGGAATTACCCCGAATATCGAATGTCTGCGGCCGGCCTGCGCTTTGAAACGGAATTTATCGAGATTTCCCAAAAACTGATTAACCAAATGAAAACAGACAAAAAATCAGCCCCCGAACCGACTGTATCTGCCGACTGAAAATTTGGCAACAGTTAAGACACTACGGCATCTTATGATTCTGGCACCTTTCTTTAATATAATCAGCCAGTTCGCTCAAATCGCTTTCTGACAACGGCAGCTCAAAATCAGTATTCTGCATCTTCAAAAACATTGTCGAAATCGTTCGCCCGTTGACAACGGTTTTTTCGTTACAGCCGGTTCCGATACAGATACCCAGCCGGTCATACAATACATGCAGATTTTTCGTATCTCCCGGGTCAATGTCAAAAGCCTGTAGTGAAATAAGCACATAAATACCGTTGCAGCTCGTTGCCACCCATTTCCAGTTTCGCAAATCATATGCCGTTTTAAAACGCCCGCTTCCGTATCTGGAAAGCCCCTGCCCGCCGGCATACGGCCGGTTGTCATAACTTTTTCCGTCAGCCTTATAAAAAAGCGGCCTGCCTTCTTCGTCTTTCTGCCGTGCCAGAAAATCAATGATCTTTTTTCTTTCTTCTTCCCGCCGGTTATTATACTCAGACTTTATTTCCGCAAATGTCATCTTTGACAGCATTTCATATACCCCCGCTATGCCAAACCGCTTATAATATCGCCACTTTACCACCAACAAACGTGCAAATCTACAGAAATTCACCCCAATATCGCATGTCGGCAGCCGCCCCTCATATCAAAAACAAAACTTACCGCCCCAACAAAAAACCGGTTTCCCCAAAAAGCAACCGTTGCAATTGTGGGGTGGTACTCATTTTTAGACTTGTTGTGACTTAGTTTTGTTAAGCTTAATCGTTTGAAAATCGTAGAATTTTTGGCGGCGACGAGTATTGTGCTTTTTAGACTCTTTTTAAATAAAATCGCTTGTTTTTATGATAGTTTTTAGACTCTAATATATTAAAAATAGACGTTTTACGGTTTTCTTATGACTAAAACCAGTTTTCCGACAATCTTAAATTTATCTCCCTCTTCAGCAGGGATGATAGTCCAGCTCTCATAATTTGGATTTAGGCTTTTTATTCTGATTTCGCGTCCCATTTTCTGCAACTGCTTAATATAACAATGGTTTTCATAAGAAAAGACATAAATATCATCGTCTTCAATGCTTGTTACATCAATATCTATAATGGCTGTATCTGATGTGCATAGCTTAGGAATCATAGAATCCCCCGAAATAGAAACACCTACGTAGTTGCCGGATAATCCATATATATCAAGAAATTTTCTAGGAAGTACAATAGTTGAGTTTACAAATTCATCATCAACAAAGCACCCTGCACCAGCAGATACAGAAATATCGTACACTTTTATTTCTTTGTAGTCAGAAACAAGAGAAATATTATCTTTGTTATATTTGTTGCCTCGACCAAAAGCCAACCAATCTAAGCTAATGTTCGCAAATCGAGCAATTTTAATAATGGTATCAAAAGAAGGCTCGGATTTTCCAGAAGCGTAACGACTGATCATATCTTTGTCTTTTCCTGCAACAACAGCAGCCGCTTCGCGATTCGGGAAGTCATTATCTAATATGTCTTTTAAGCGTGTTGTAACTTTATTTGATAAAGTTTCAACTTTTTTATGTTCAGCCATACAAAAAAACTTTCTTTCATTATCAAATAGTTACGTCAAAAAGCCAAATATTCTAAGTTTCAACCGAAAAAATTCAGTTGACAGCCGAATATATTCGGTTTAATGTTAGTTTTAGAGATACAACTAACATACTAATTTATTAAAAAAACTGGCGCCAACCAGCTTTAAAAGAAGAGTAAAGAGATGAAGAATTATCCGCCTGAATTAATAAAATCTTTGGTTAAGAAAAAAGGAGGCTCACTTGCTAAATTGGCAAAACGTGCCGGCTTTCATCCTACCGAAGTTCAGGGGGCTCTATATAGTCCTATCTATTGGGGAGAACAAATCATCGCAGAGTTTTTGAATATACATCCCATGATAATTTGGCCGGATAGATATGACAAAAAGGGCAATCCTCTTCACCCATACGCTTCTGCTAAAAATCTTAAACCATTTTGCCCTACCTGTAAAGAAAAAAGAATTTAGGAGTACAGATATGATTAAACAATATTATAGCATATCCGAGCTTCTAACGCTTGATATTCCTAGTTTTCCTAAAACAGCTTTCGGCATGCAGAAAAAAGCGGAACGCGAATGCTGGAAAAGTCAAATGCGTAATAAATTAGGGGGCGGCAAAGAATATCTTTTCGATTCCTTGCCTGATTCCGCAAAAGATTACATATTGTCAAAACAAATCGGAACGTCTTCAGATATTGTTAAAGTTGAAACTTCAGTCCAGAAACTGCCGATTGATATTAACGAGCTGAAGCCATATCAGCGAGATGTTATTGACGCCAGGGCTTTAATACTGAAAGAGCTCGACCAACTATCAACCGTTTACGGTGGAATAAATAACGCTATTTGTAAATTTCAGGAATTGATAAACGCCGACGAGCTAAATGAAGACCTGAAAAATGCACTCGTCAGAGCCAATGCAAAAAGCGGAGGTCGGCCGGTCAAAATAAGCCGTGCAACAATTTTCAATTGGCGTAAAGCAGTTAAAGAAAATGGAACAATCCTCGCCCTGGCACAAAAAGAAATTAAAGAAGCAGAATGGCCAGCCTGGGGAGATGCCTTATTAAAATTATGGCAACGTCCTCAAAAGCCATCGCTTGCGTCTTGCCTGGAAACTTTAAATAAAAACCTGCCTGCTACAGAAATGCCTTCTTATTCCGCTGCACAGCGTTTTTTAAAAAAACTTCCTCCATTGATATTCAATAAAGGACGTTACGGCAGCAGAGAATTAAAAAAATTCAAGGCCTATGTTTCCAGAGACACGTCTAAACTCTGGCCGACGGCTGTCTATACCGCAGACGGTCACACTTTTGACGCCGAAGTTCGTAATCCGCTGAGCGGAAAAGCATTCAGACCCGAAATTACCACCGTTATAGACGTTTACACCAGAAAAGTCGTTGGATGGTCCATTGATTTAAGCGAAAGAACAAACTCGGTCTACATGGCTTTGGCGCGTTCTATTATAACTCACGGCATACCTTCTATATGGTATGTAGATAACGGCAAGGGCTTCAATAACCGTTGTTTCGACGATAATATGGTCGGCTTGTTTGCCAGACTTGGCATAGAAAAACAAAATTCAATTGCATACAACTCCCAAGCCCGCGGGATTGGAGAGCGTATTCATCAAACAATCTGGGTCCGTGCAAGTAAAGAACTGGCAACTTATATGGGGATAGATATGGACGCGCAAGCCAAACAAGCTGTGTTTAAAAAAACGCGCCACGACATCAAAAACATTGGCAGTTCAAAGTTACTTATGGAATGGAACGATTTCAAAAAATTCTGCGCCGAACGTGTAGATTACTACAATAATCAACCTCATAGCAGCTTGCCATATATTTACGAAATTATCGACGGACAGAACAAACGCCGGAACATGACGCCAACAGAATTTTGGGATAAATGCGAACGCGACGGCTTTGTTGCTGATAAACTGACCAACAACGAAATCAAAGACTTATATCGTTACTATGAGGTTAGAAAAACGACCCGCGGCCTGGTTTCGCTCTTTAACAATAATTATTTTTCAAACGACCTTCTGCCCTTCCATGGACAAGACGTCGCCGTTGCTTTTGATGTATGCGACGCATCGAAAGTTTGGGTTCGTGAGCTGGTCGAGTATAACGGAGAAGTACGTTGCGGACGTTTAATTGCCGAAGCTATTTTCAATGCAAACGCTCGAGGATATTTCCCAGAAAGCAAAATGGAAGCCCTCAGCAGAAAACGCGTTGAAAACAGAATCAAACGTTTAGAAAGCCACAAAGATGATGCTGAAGACGAACTTAAAAACAGGTTCTTAGAATTTCATCAAATGGATATAGAAGAATATACAACTCTGCCCAAAGCAGAAACAAAAGAAATTCCGCAGTTTTCATCTGAACCGAAAAAAGAAATTTCCTCCCCGAAACAAATCGGCGAACGTCCTGTTTTCAGTGGCGATGTTGAGTGGGCTCAGTGGATTTTAGACCACCCGGATGAAATTACACAGCAAGACAAAGAAATTTTATCGACAATGCTCAAAAAGCCTGAAGTTGTAATGCTTTTTGAAGTCGAAGACGTGAATGTCAACGCATTATTGGCACTCATAAAAGAAAAAGGCCTGACCACTGCAATTGGTCAAGCCGCAATATAAACAACTTATATTAACAAAGGACAGTATATTTATGAAAAATGAATTTGTAAATACAGCAAATGTTAAAAATTTTCTAAAAGGAATGACGGCTCTGTCTATGCGCGGCGCCCGAGAAGCTTGCCTTATGGTTATTGATGGCAAGCCCGGATTAGGGAAAACCCGCGCACTCAGTTTTTGGGCTTGTCGTAATGACTGCGTTTTTGTCCGGGCTAAAAAAGAATGGACACCAAATTGGATGATGAAAGACATCCTTAACAAATTAAAGGTAACTCCCAAACACTCTTTTGAGGGGATGTTTCGGCAGGCAATAGAAGCACTAGGTGAGCGAGCAAGAGCCGCAGCTCGCGACGGCAGCGTTTTCGCTGTCATCATCGATGAGGTCGATTACATATCCCGCAGTGAAAAGCTGCTCGAAACAATTCGTGACTTATCAGATCTTCTTGAGATTCCATTCATTTTGGTTGGCATGGATATTATCCGTCATACTCTATCTTCACGCTTTCCCCAAATTGCAAGCCGAGTTGGACAATACATAGATTTTATGCCCTTGTCCTTTGAAGACACAAAATTGATGATTGACAGCTTGTGTAATATCAAGGTTGAAGAAAAGCTTATCAGCTTTACCCATATCGTCACCAAAGGATATGTCCGAGAAATCAAAGAAGCTATAGCATCTATTGAGCATTTTGCCGCGCGCAATCCCAAAATAACGGAAGTCACGTTCGAAATGATGGAAGGTCAACCTCTTATGAACGACCGTAAAAATTCAAAACCGATTATTGTGAGGGCTTAAACATGGACAGCGCAAAAAGTATTAACGGCGTTTTCAATATCCTGACGGATAAAATCATAACCTTAGATGAACTAACCAGAATCAGCCCTTGCAATCGCCATGAAACAATAAAAATAATGTCTCGGCTTGTCAGCCATGGGGCTGTTGAACGCTTGGAAAACGGAGTCTATCGCCTGACCGACTACGGAAAAAGTCTAAAAAAGAGCGGCGAATTTAATATCTTCCGGTCAGGTCCTCGCGGACAATATAACCGAAACAAACATTCAGACAACACACTACGCACCAGAGTATGGCGCCTGATGATATTAAACAGAAAGGCGACGATTGGCGAATTAATCAGCATAGCCGCGGACGGCCCGGAGAAAGACCCTGTTAGCAATGTCAGAAAATACCTGCGCGCATTGGTTAAAAGCGGCCATTTATACGAAATGCCGCTGAAACTGCGCGGCAACAGTCCCACGTCTAACGGCTTCAAACAATACATGCTTGCCCGCGAAACCGGCAGAAAAGCTCCCATATATCGCAGCGACAAAAAGGAAGTATATGATCCGAACACCGGGGAGGTTTTCAAATGGTAAGCATAGCCTATCAAATTCTCAGAAGTGAGGTTCGGAAAGCGGGACGGATTACCCCAGTCGCAAAAAAACTTGGTTATGCCCGTTCAAGCATCAATTTGTATTTGCTGGGACGTTACCCTGCCGGAATTGAAGCTATAGAACGAAAAATCATCGGCACTTTTACCAACCAAATTTTGTGTCCGTACATAAATGAAGTCATTAACAAATCAGTGTGCGAAGAGATTGAGCAAAAAAGCGTCAACACAAACAATCCGGTTTTGCTCAAACTTCAACAATATTGCGAGACCTGTCCCGCTCGTCACGATTTGAAAGAACAATTTAAAGAAAGAATTAAGGAGAAAAACCATGAATAACCCAAACAAACTCGGATATTTAAGCGCGAAAATCAAAACACTGGAAATCAAAGTTAATCAAATCATGGGGGAAAACGATTTTCACATTCAGAAAATAAATGACCACTTCCAGCAGGTGGAGAGAAACAATAAATTGCTGGCTTCTCTCGGCTACAACCTCATGTCATTAGGTGAAATAACTAAGAATATTGAGGAAAATCTTATTATTCCGGGAAATGATTCCAAAACCATCAACAAAACTGCATAGGAGAAAAAACAATGTCAGATACAGAAATCGGCGGCTTGGCCGTTGACAGACTAAGAAGCTTGATTGAGCGCATCGAGCGTTTGGAAGAAGAGCAAAAAGCCCTCTCAAGCGATATCCGCGACATCTTTGCCGAAGCCAAATCGGCCGGCTTTGACGTCAAAATTATGCGGACAATCATTAAGCTGCGCAAAATGAACGCCGCCGACCGGGACGAACAGGAAACCCTTTTGGAAACCTATCGCCGCGCTTTGGATATATAAGGAGAAAAAATATGAAACAAAATAAAAGCAATTTTGAGGTAGCTATTGGTTTAGCTATAACTGCTATTGTTGCGGGTTGCATAACCAAAAAAGAGGCCATTCAGAGTATAACTGAGACAAAGGAAAGAGTTCAGCTGGATCTTGAATGTCTGAATAGGGGCATTGAAACCATTAAAAACTTAAACATTAAGGAAGGCTTCCCAAATGACAGAAATTAACGAAAACGACTATATGACCGACGCTAAAGGCCGGCTAATTCCCAAGTCCATGGTCAAACCGCAAGACCAGCTGCGCGACCAGACAGTCAAAATCATTGTTGAGCGCTTTAAGAAAAGCCATGAAGTGCTGAAAAGCTGCAAAGTCAAATCCATGCAGGACATTTCCGAGCTGGAGGAAATCGTTGCCGAAAAATATCAGGCCAAGCTGGGCGGCAAAAAAGGCAATTTGACGCTCTACAGCTTTGACGGCAAATATAAAGTCATGCGTTCTTTTGCCGACCGCATCGTTTTTAACGAAGCCGCCAAGTCCGCCGAAGCCCTGTTTAAGGAATGCATTCTTGAGTGGGGCCAGGGTGCCGATCCGAAGCTGGTCAGTCTGGTTAATTACGCCTTTGAAACTGACAAACAAGGAAACTTATCATTCTCAAAGATATACAGTCTATTACATTATAATATTAATGATGAAAAATGGTTACGGGCAAAACAGGCCATTATAGACAGTATGAATGTCGCCTACTCCAAAAGCTATATCAGAGTTTATGAGCGTGTCGGCGATACTGAGGTGTATAAAGCCATTCCGCTGGATATTGCCGCCGATTTGTAACCTTTCGCTAATCTAACTCCAAATAAAACAAGCGAAAAATAAACCATTGTGCAACATAACCCGGGAGGCTGCCATGTAACCTAAATTTAAGCGCGCGAGACGAAACGGCGGTGTTATTATCCGCCGTCCGGCAGAGATTAACCACCTGCCGCTGATGAGCCAGGTTAAAACAGATGACAAAAGAGGAATTTTTAATAAAGGCCGCTAAATTTTTCGGAATTGGAACAGTAATTTGGTTTGTTCTGCTTTTATTCCAGTTATTTGGCTTCTTTGAATGGTTGAAAGGATTGTAAAATGACAAATGCAAGCATTATCGGCTTTATAACGTCGGAAAAAGTCGCAGAATTTCAAAAACTGCTCGGCAACCGTTTTATTGCCGTTGCCGATTTTCCGGACGGCGTTCCATATGCCTGGCAGGATAAAAAACTGCATCTGACCGGCCCGGACGAACCTATATGCGACGGTGTTTTTGCGAAATTCGGCATTCGCAACCTAGAAAATGAAACCGAAGCCTTGAAAATTTTAACCAAGGTTATTCCGGCAGAGCGAATTTTTGCCGGCGAAGTTTTACCGCCGGAATTTTGGAGCGAAGGCATCTCGGAGAAATTCAATGAAAACGCTGCGTAATATCATGATCGCCAAAATCCACCTTGCTAAAAACCAGCTGGGACTGGATGACGACACCTACCGCAGCATTATTCAACAAGCGGTCGGAAAAGACAGCTCAACCAAATGTACGGACAAACAGCTGGAAAAGGTTATTGAAAAATTAAAAGAAAAGGGCTGGAAAGACGCAAAGCCGCGCATTAGCCGGGATAAAACCCGCCGGGAACGCCGCGCCTATGAAAAGCCGAATAAACCCTCAATCAGCAAAATCTATGCTTTGTGGGGCGTTTTGCAGCGTTCCGGAAAAATCAAAAGCCAGGACAAAGCCGCCCTTGACGCTTTTGTCCGCAAATATACCGGTGTTGACCATGTCAAATGGCTGGATGAAAGCCAAGCCCGGAAAATCATCGAAATGTTGAAACAAATGATAGCCAGATAAAGGAAAGTTTTAATGCTGAATGAAAACCCCCGCGTCATATTCTTAAAAGAGGTTGTCGATGTCACCTCTATTGCTTTTGCGCAGAAACTTGTTGAGAAGTTTCGCGGCGGCCGGATTTATATTCCGAACAAAATGCCGCATGAAAAGCACGAACTGCGACAGGCATTCAGCACCGAAGAGCTCGAGGTCCTGGTCGAAAACTTCGGCGGCAACCAGATAGACGTGCCGCGCGATTTAACCAACCGGGCAGCCGAGCGCAGACGCAAGATTTTAGAGCTTAGGTCTAAAAACATGCGAATCTGCGATATATACAAGTCGGCCGACTGCACTTACCGCTGGGTTCAGGAAACCCTGCGCCGCGAACGGGAACGCAGGAAAGCCGAAGAAAATCAACTCAACTTATTTGAAAACGAAAGGAAAAAACAATCAAAATATTAAATCTGTTTGCCGGAATTGGCGGCAATAGAAAAGACTGGCCGGCTGAAATCAACGGCCAAAAAATCGAAATAACAGCAGTTGAACTTAACCCTAAGATTGCAGAAATTTATAAACAACTTTTTCCAAATGATGAAGTGATAATCGGCGACGCGCATGAATACCTTCTTCATCATTATCAGGACTTTGACTTTATCTGGGCGTCACCGCCTTGTCAAAGCCATTCGCGAATAAGATACTGTTTCGGATTCCGCGGAAAACGCATAAGATTTGCCCCGCTTTATCCCGACTTAATGTTATGGCAGGAAATAATTTTCTTAAAACACTATGCCCGGTGTGATTGGGTGGTTGAGAATGTTATTCCCTATTATCAACCGCTGATAGCCCCAACCTTTCAGCTGCAGAGACACTATTTCTGGTCTAACCGGTCAGTTCCAAAGGCCGATTTTGCCCCGGATTATATTCAAAAGGCAAACATTGCCCAGCACCAAAACCGGCTGGGAATTGACCTCAGTTCCTATCAAATCCGCAACAAAGCCCAGATTTTAAGGAACTGTGTCGCTCCGGAAGTAGGAAAATATATTTTTGATAATTTTTTTAATAAATAAACAACCGGCGGCGGCCTAAAAACCGCCGCTATCAAAAAAATGTAAGGAACCGATTAATGGAAAATAAGATTGAACAAATGCCACAGGGACAAATTCCAGTCACTGACTTGTCTGACAGTGAACGCCAGCCCTGCGAAATCTGGTCGCGCGTTATGGGATATTTTCGCCCGTTTTCCGAGTTCAATAAAGGCAAAAAGGCAGAATTCAGAGAACGGAAGCCCTTTACTGAAGCAAAATGCACCAAGTCAAAAGTCTCTTCAAATCCACAGAACAAATTGCAGGACTATGAACAAACCCTGATTAGCATTGCGCAAAGAGATATGTATATAATAGAACGAACCGGCTGGGATTACGGTGACGCCCACTACGAACGACGTCTAAATCCTCAAAATCAGGCTAAAGATATTCTAAAAAAATACGGTGTCGAAGTATAAAAGTCTAAAAACAGCCGGAAATATTCCGGCTGTTTTTTTTAACTGCAGGCACGGACTAATAAAATCCCGCCAACGGTAACAGCCAAAAAGAATATAAATTTAATTATCGCTCCGACATACTGCGGCAGCTTGACTAAAAAATTTAATATTTTTTCGCCTGTCGAAACTTTCTGAGAACTGCTTTCCATATTATCCCCCTTAAAATCAAGCTCTGCTTTATTCAAACATTTATTCAGCACTCTGTAAATAAAAATACTTGTTTTTTTGCGCAATTTATGATTTTAATTAAATAACAGATTGAAAAAGCATAATTTTATACGAACACTTCCCATTAAGATTTTATATAAAACCGCCTAACCTTATGAGCATGGATAAATTTATATTTTTTGTTCAACGCTCATAAGGTTATTTATATGGATAAAACGGTTTTTAACAAGGCTTTTAATAATTCTCTGGGGCACGAGGGCAGTTTTGTGAATGACCCTGACGATGCCGGAGGAGCCACAAAATACGGCATTACTCTTAAAACCTACCGGGAAAGCCACCCGGAAGCCACAGTCGAAACAATCAAAAACTTGACGGTAAAAGACGCCGAAGATTTTTATTTTAACGAGTTTTGGCTGCGTTATGGTTATGATCGCATCGCTACCTCCGATTTAGCAATTAAAGTTTTTGACGCGGCCATAAACACAGGACCCCAGCAAGCCCACCTTTGCCTGCAACGGGCGCTTAATTGTGTGGGGTTCAAACTGGATGAAGACGGACAAATCGGGGAACAGACGCTTAATGCACTCAATCATGGCGGCTGTCCGGAATGGCAATATGCCATTCTTTGCGCTTATCGCTCCGAACTTGCCGGGTTCTACCGCCTGTTGGCTGAAATCAAGCCCAAAAACAAAAAATTTCTAGCCGGTTGGCTACAGAGGGCCTATTCATGAGCGATTTGGCCGATATTGCCGCTCCGGTTATTGAAAACCGGCTGGAACGTCAAATTAACCGTTTCCGCCGGCAAAACCGCCAGACCGGGGTCTCCAGCCCGGTCTGTGCCGTTTGCGGAGAACCGATACCCCTTGCCCGGCAGCAGGCCGTTCCCGGTTGCCGGCTCTGTTTTGACTGTCAGAAAGAAAAGGAAAAAAGAAATGCCTTCAAATAATGAGCGATTATATCACGAACTCGGTGAAGTCAAAGGAATGCTTGCCAGCATGGACAAGCGTTTTAACAGTTTTGACAAACGGCTTGAACGCATGGAAGCCAAACAGGACGACGTCTTGAAAAAAGTTGCCCGCAACTCGGTTGTCTGCGGCGGCGTTTTCAGTGCGGCAATCAGCCTGATTACTTCGCAATTCGGCAAGTTCTGACGGGAGGCCCGGCATGGCATACGGAACCCGAGCGCGTAACGAAGTCCGCAAAAACTATATATTCAAACTTCTGCCCTTAACCCAGGCGGCCAAACTTGCCGGGATTAAAAATATTGCCACGGCCCGCCGCTGGAAGGCTGAAGCATTGGAAAACGGCGATGACTGGGACAAGTTAAAGGCTGCGGCCTCGATTGCTTCCGGCGGTCGGGACGACCTCATTAAAACCATGATTAACGACTATGTCGTCTTTCATCAGTCGGTCATGGACAGTCTAAAATCTCCCGATTGCGCATTAACGGCTAAAGACAAGGTCGATGCCCTGGCTTCCTTGGCTGATGCCTTTGCCAAAACCATGAAATCGGCCGGCATGGCCAGCCCGGAACTGTCCAAACTGTCAATTGCAACCGAAGTTATCCAGCTGCTGGGCGACTTTGTTCGTGATAACTTCCCGCAGCATGCCGCTGCCTTTATCGAAATTCTGGAGCCATTTGGCGAGGAGCTGACAAAACATTATGGCTAAGCTTTCAAAATCGGAGTTTATGAAAAGCCTTGCCGACATTGCCGGGCAGCTCAAACAGCAGCTTGACAATATCGCCGAGGGCTTTGACGCCTCACCCGCCGCGGTTAAGGAACGCCGCGCGCGGGCCGAAAACGATTTTGAATTTTTCGCCCGGACATATTTTCCGCACTATATCCGCCCCAAGGTTGACGAAAAGACCGGAAAACTGCGCCCGGTCGAGCCGTCATTGTTTCATAAGTGGTTCTTCCGCGAGTTTCTGCCGCTGCTAAAGTCAAAAAAAAGCATTTCCCAGGCAATCGCCGCCCCACGCGGCGAGGCCAAGACCACCTATTTAATGATTGGCCTTATACATTGCATTGTTTACGGCAGAAAACACTACATCTTGTTTATTCAGGATGTTTTTGAACAGGCTGCCCTGATTATTGAATCAATCAAAGCCGAACTTGAGTTTAACCAACGCCTGAAATGTGACTTTCCGGAAGCTTTCGGCCGCACCTCGGTTTGGAAAACCGGCGTTTTTATTTCCAAAAACAATGTCAAAGTTCATGCCCGCGGCGCCGGACAGAAAATCCGCGGCTTGAAGCACGGAGCTTATCGCCCGGACATGGTCATCCTGGACGATATGGAAAACGACGAAGAGGTCAAAAACCCCACCAACCGCGACAATCTGGAAAGCTGGCTTAACAAGGCAATCAAAAACCTTGGCGAAGCCGGCGCAAAACTTGACGTCTTTTATATAGGGACAATTCTGCACTATGATTCGGTCTTAAACCGCACGCTTAACAATCCGTTGTGGCGCAGCGTCATTTTCCGCGCCGTTATGACCCCGCCGGAAAACCAGCAGCTCTGGCAGGAATGGCAGGAAATTTTAACCAGTAAACCCGATGCCGAAGACAAAGAGAGCCCGGAAGAAAAAGCCGATAAATTTTATTTTGCCCATAAAAGCGCCATGGACAAAGGCGCGGTTTTAAGCTGGCCGGACAAACGCGACCTTTTGACCTTAATGAAAATCAAGGTTGAAGTCGGCACCGCCGCCTTTGACGCCGAATATCAAAACGACCCGCTCTCCGGAGACGATGCCACTTTTGCCCAGTTTACCTACTGGAATGTTCTGGCTAAGCCGCTGCTGGCGTTCGGCGCGGTTGACCCCTCGCTTGGCAAATTCGGCCGCCGCCGCGACCCGTCCGCGATTCTGGTCGGTTTTTATGACCGCAATATCGGTGTGCTGTATCTTCAGGAAGCGGCTATCAAAAAACGCCTCCCAGACAAGATAATCAGCGACATGATTTATTATCAGAAGAAATATAACTGCGTTTTCTGGTTCGTTGAAACCGTACAATATCAGGAGTTTTTAAGAACTGAGGCCATCAAGCGCGGCAAAAAGGCCGGTGTGCAGCTGAATTGTATCGGAATCAGCCAGAATGTCGACAAAGACCTGCGTATTCAGACGTTACAGCCGCATGTTGCCGACGGTTCAATCCGCTTTTTAATCTATCAGACGGCGCTCATCCAGCAAATGCGTCACTGGCCGGTGGTTGATCATGACGACGGCGTCGACTGTCTGGAAATACTTTGGTCGAACTGCATTAAATATGCCGGCTCCAGCACCGGCCGGGTGTCAATTTCCAGCTCGCTGGGAGCGGAAAACAAATCGGTTTTGCACCGGGTCATTAAGAAAATAACAGCTTATAGTGGGATTTAGTGATGAAAAAGTCTAAAAACAAACGCCAAAACCAGCCGACAGCGCAGCCGCTTGTCAGTACGGAGCTGGCAAGCGCTCAGGAATACTTCAAAAGCCGCATGTTGCTGGCCGACGTCGTTCGTCCGCTGGACAAGATTTTGCTTGAACACGGCGGCAGCCTTAAAACCTATCGCAATTTGCTCTATGATGAGCAGGTCAAGGCCTGTTTTATTGAACAGCGCGTTGCGGCAGCCGTCGCGGCGCCTTGGGAAATCGTCCCGGCCACAGAAGACAAAAAAGACGTTGAAATCGCGGCTTTCATTGAGGAAAACCTGAAAAACATCGGCTTCAAAGACAAATATAAAAAAATGTTGTATGGCAACTGGTTCGGCTATTCGGTGGCGGAAATCCTCTATAAAGTTGAAGACAACCGGATTGTCATTGCCGCGATAAATGTTAAAAAACCGGAGCGTTTTGACTTCAAATACACCGGCGAGCTGTTTTTGAAAAAGGATTTTACCAGTTTAGAGCTGATGCCGGCGCGCAAATTTTGGATTTATAAAAACTCCGGAGACAATGACGATGAAGTTTACGGCCTAGGCCTCGGCCATGTCTGTTTCTGGCCGGTTTATCTCAAGCGCAATGGGCTTAAATTCTGGTCAGTGGCGGTTGAAAAGTTCGCCGTACCGACCGCTCGCGGAACTTACCGCACCGGCGCCACCGATGAAGAAAAGCGCGAACTGCTGCAAATGCTGGCGTCGATTTCGCAGGAAACCAGCATTGTCGTTGAAGACGGCACCACGGTTGACCTGCTGGAAGCCGTTCGCAATTCCGGCGGTGATTTTGAAAAGTTCTGCGGCTATTTGGATAAGATTATCGCCAAGGCGATTCTCGGCCAGGAAGGCACCAGCCAGAACGGCGCCTATGTCGGCACGGCCGAAGTACAGGAAAACGTCAAAGACCTGATTGTTAAATCGGATGCCGAGCTTTTGGACGAAAGTTTTAACGAAGTCATCAAATGGCTGGTGGAGTTTAACTTTCCCGGTGCCACACCGCCCAAGCTGGTGCATCGCTTTGAAGCTCCCGAAGACCTGATGAAAGCCGCCGACCAAGACACCAAAATCTATAATATGGGCTTTGAACCGTCGGAAAAATACATTAACGAAAAATACGGCGGCGAATGGACAAAGCGGGCAACGCCATCCTTTCCGTCAGAACCGGCTTTTGCCGAGCCGGAACCAACCGCTGCCGAAGAAACAGCCGCCGAATTGACGGACGACTGGGAGCAGGTTATGACACCGATAGTCGAACCGGTGGAGGAAATTCTGGCCGACTGTTCGTCTTTTGCCGAATTTGAGGAGCGCCTGACGGAAGCTTATCCGAAAATGGACATTGCCAAACTTCAGGAGCTGATAGCTCAAGCAGATTTTAAGGCCCGTGTCAGCGGCAAACTGGGGATAAGCAATGACTAAAGCCGATTTTGGCCCGATGCCGCCGGAAAAAGCCGTCAAATGGTTTAAGTCCAAAGGCTACGCCCTCGGTTTTGACTGGCGCGATATATGGCAGGAAGAGCATGCCGTTGCCTTCACGGTTGCCAAAGCCGCCAGCATTGACCTGTTGCAGGACATTCGCAACGAAGTGGAAAAAGCCCTTGTTTCCGGCGAAACTTTCGAGAGCTTTAAGCAAAACCTCAAGCCCAAACTGGTAGAGCGTGGTTGGTGGGGGCGCGCCAATATGCAGGATCCGCTTACCGGTGAGGTCAAGGAAGTCCAGCTCGGCAGCACCAGGCGTTTAAAAACCATTTACCGCACCAATATTGACATGGCATACGCTGCCGGTCGCTGGGAAGAAATCGAAGCCACCCGCAAAACCCACCCTTATTTGCGTTACCGTTGTTCTATGCTGGAAACTTCGCGAGAATCTCACAAATCATGGGACGGCATTGTCCTGCCGGTTGATGACCCGTGGTGGGATTCGCATTATCCGCCTTGCGCCTGGAACTGCAAATGCTGGGTTGAACAGGTGCTGAAAAGCGATGTTGACAAGGGACGGGTTAAGGTCAGTCCGCGCCCCAAAACCAATTATATTGCTTATAAAAACAAGCGCACCGGCCAGACAATCGCCGTTCCGGAGGGAATAGCCCCCGGTTTTGACTATAATGTCGGCAAAGCCCGCGCCCGGGCTTTTACCCCGCCACCGTTGTCCAGCCTGCCGGATACGCTGCAACTTCCGTCCCAGTTGCCGGCACTGCCCAAACCGTCCAAAATGCCGGCAAAGGCGATATTGCCGACCGATTTGGATGATAATGCCTATATTGCGGCCTTTCTTAAGGAATTCGGATTAAAACCCGGTCAAACCGGCTTTTTTGAAGACAAAGCCGGCGACCATATGCCGATTAGTGAAGATTTATTTTTGTCACGCGGCAAAAAGGTCAAGGCCGCCAAATTCGGCCGCGGGCCTTATATGTCACTGCTGGCGCTGGGGCTGAAAGAACCGGATGAAATCTGGCTGCAATGGATAAAGAACGCCGCCGGTGCCTGGGTGCTAAAAAAACGGTATTTCAAAATCTGGGAAGGAAAAGACGGCAGCCATTGCCTGACAATCTTTGACAAGACCAACGATGGCTGGAGCGGCACAACCACCTTTACCCCAAAAGAGGGCAAAACCCAGAAAGCCAAAGACGCCTATTTCAACAAATACCGAAGCGGCCTTCTATTATATAAAAAATAATCCCGGTTCAGGTAAGCTGCCGGGATAAGACAGACAAGGCTCTGATTCCGCTTACCGGACTGCCCTGCTGACTTTATGCTATTATTATATACTATTATAAAATAAAAGACAATCTATATTTTAGTTGCTTCTTGCAAAAATCACGGTTATACTTTCCGCGCGGGTAATTCCGCAAATTATTAAGCCTATGGGGATTCTCACCCCTGACAGACATACCTTATTACCTGTTGCTCTTAATACATTAGTATAAAAGCAGCAATTTAAGCCGTTTAGGTATATAGGAAAAAATAACGGCATTCTTACGTCGATTGACGGAGGAGTGCCGCAAAATAAAGGCTTAGCCAAATATGTGGCTATACGTCTGTATATGTGAGAAGCTCCTCCGACCTTTAACCGGTCGGAGTTTTGTTTTTTATATTGCAGGAGGAACCATGAAAAACAATAAAAACGGACTATCTGCGACTACCATTCAAGTAAACACTCCCAAACCGTCACGCCGCGGACGCACGCCGGATGGCGCCCCAAACCCGATTGACGTCCATGTCGGCAGTCGGATCCGTTTGCGGCGAACTTTGCTGGGGCTAAGCCAGGAACAGCTGGCCAAACTTTTAGGCCTTACTTTCCAGCAGCTCCAAAAATATGAACGCGGCATAAACCGCATTGGAGCCAGCCGTCTGTGGGATATTGGCAACATCCTAAAAGTTCCGGTCAGTTTCTTCTTTGAAGAGATGGATAAAGAAACAGCCGAACAATCGCCACGGATGTTCGCTCTTCCGAATGCGCAGCCGACATTATTTAAAGAATTGGAATTAACAGAAACAGACCCACTACAGCGGGCGGAAAGCATCGAACTGGTCAAAGCTTATTACAAAATATCTAACCGAAAAGCCGCTCATCATTTGTTTGATTTAATGATTGCAATGTCAAAAATGACAACTCCTAACGATGAAAAATAAAAAAAAGCCCGCTAAACACTTTTTTACACTTTGCTGACCCTTGCCCCTCAAATTTTAATTTACCCCTGTTAGGTGGGTGTTAGAGGGGCAATAAACGGCATTATAATATACCAAAAGCCGCCCGTTTTTAATTTCAACTTGACTTTAAATCGGAAGTGTTTTATCCGCTAAAATAACAAAATAAAAAATTATATCACAGAATCAATATTTTATACGAAGAGTTCCCATTATTTAAGCCCTAAATTTCAATTATCTTGGCTTCATAGGCAACAAACCTGTGGAGTTAAAGACATTGAAAAACAAATTTTTTAATATTTTCAAACCCGGCAAGCATATTGACGCCGCCGGTCAGGAAATCAGCTTCAGCGAAGACGATTTGAAGGACATCGCTGACAACTACAATTCCGAAGTTCACGAAGCCCCTATCTGCTGCGGGCATCCCAAACATGACAAACCGGCCTTCGGCTGGATTAAGCAGCTGTGCTATGACGCCGGCAGCAAAATGCTGCGTGCCATGCCGGCACAAGTTAACCCCGAATTTGCCGAAATGGTAAATTCCGGTGCTTTTAAGAAAATCTCCCCCGCCTTTTATTCTCCGAGTTCCCCAGCAAACCCCAATCCGGGACATTTTACCCTGCGCCATATCGCTTTTCTGGGCGCGCAGCCGCCGGCCGTTAAAGGGCTGGGCAGCGTCAGCTTTGCCGAAAGCGACAATGCCGATGTTGCCTTCGAGCTTGATTTTGCCGAAATCGACCTCGCTTTTAATGACAAACGTGTCGCCCGTCTGTTCCGCAATCTTAAAAACTTCCTGATTGGCAAATACAGTCAGGAAGAGGCCGATAACATCATTCCCGAATATGAAATCGAAGGTTTAAGCAGCAACGCGGAAACAGCAATCGCCGAAGACCGGGCCAAACATAAAGTTTCATTTTCCGAAGGCGAACCTGAAACTGAACCAAAAACCCCGGTTGAGCCGGAAGAAAATGCAAAAAATCAGCTGGCGGACGCCGTTCAGGCTAAAGAAGCCGAAAATGCCAGACTCAAAGCCGAGCTGTTGAAAGCCAAAGCCGACAAACAGGCCGCCGAAAACAGGGCATTCTGCGAAAATCAGGTCAAAGCCGGCCGCCTGTTGCCAGCCATGCAGGACAGCGTTCTGGCTTTCATGGATGACTTGAGCGAGCTCGAACTTGAGTTTGCGGAAGAAAATTCAACCCTGACCGCATTTAAAGCACTTATCAGCCAGCTGCCGCCGTCTGTCAACTTTTCCGAGGTAACTCCGCCGGAAGACGGTGACGCAGCCCCGCAGACCGCCGCGGGCATTGCTGCCAAAGCGGCCGAATATCAGGCCAAACAGGCCGAAAGCGGCAAAGACATCCGCTTTTGCGAAGCCGTTCGTGCCGTTTGCAAATAGGAGAAAGCAATCATGAGAGGCAGAAAACCCAATCAGACCAAATTGTTCCCGGTTGTCGCGCCGGTGGTTCAGGACAAACGAACCGAAATCCGCGCCCGGCGGGAAGAATACTGCGACCGCATTGCTGACACGGCAGACGCCGTTCATGCCATGATTGGCACACTGCGGCAGGAAGGCGGCAATGAAGCCCTGCTGCAGCGCGCCGAGTTTTATTTTCAGTGTGCATTTTTAGCCGCCGGCTGGTCGCTGGACTTAATCGACGGCGATGACATTGATTTCATTATGTAACCCCCAACCATGAAAGGCAACAAACTTATGAATAAAAACCTGCCCTATACCGCCGAAACGGATATTGAAGGCTACCGCCTGGTCACTTTCGGCACCAACGACGGCGAAGTCAAGCCGACCACAGCCAAAACCGACCCGGTTATCGGCGTCACCAACTACATCGGCGCCCCGAAAGGCACCACCGTTGATGTCAATGTTGACAATGTCGGTAAAGTCAAGCTTTCCGGAACGGTTGCAGCCGGTGACGACTTAACCGCCGCTGCCGACGGCCAGGCCGCCAAAGCTACCGCACCAACCTACGGCGCTTCTTCAGCAGCCGGCGACCGGGTTTTCGGTATGGCGCTTCAGGACGGCGTCGCCGGTGACGTTATTGAATTTCTGAAAAAATAGGAGAAAACTATGCCCACACAAGTATTTGAACCCGATGAACAGCTGACCGCCATTGCGATTGGTTATAAAAACGACAAAGAAAACTATATTGCCGACAAAATTCTGCCTTATATCCCGGTTGAATCTGCGCAGTTTTCTTATAACGAATATCCTCTTGAAGAGGGCTTCAGCGTCCCCGATACCAAAGTCGGCCGCGTTTCCGCACCGAAAACCGTAGATTTCAGCGCCATGAAACACACGGCCGAAGTTGAAGACCATGCGCTTGATGTCCTTGTACCGAACTGGGATAAAACCCGCGCCCCCAAGAACTATGATCCCGAAGGCCGCGGCGTTGAAAACGCAACCAATCTGTGCATGCTGGCACGCGAACTGCGGGTGGCCAAGCTGGTCAAAGACCCGAATAACTATGCCTACAAACAGACTTTGTCCGGCACTTCGCAGTTTGACAATGCTTCTTGTGACCCCTTGGGTATTTTTGTTCCGGCAATCGAAAAAATGCTGGTTTCTCCCAATGCGCTGATCATGAGCATGAATGTCTGGACCAAACTGCGCCTGAACCCGAATTTGCTCAAAGCCGTTCACGGCAACGCCGGTGACAAAGGCGCCGTGTCCCGCCAGCAGCTGGCCGAGTTGTTGGAAATTCCCGAAATCATTATCGGCAACAGCCGTTACAACGTTGCCAAACAGGGACAAACCGCCAGTATTGAACCCTGCTGGCAGGACTATTGCGGTCTTTTGTACATCAATCCCAATGCTGACAACAATCAGGGAATGACCTTCGGCATGACCGCCCGTCTGGGCGACAAAGTGGCCGGCCGTATTTTTGACCCGAATATGGGCATGCGCGGCGGTTATAAAGTCCGTTCCGGCGAATCAATCAAAGAGGTGATTGTCGCCAAACAGTGCGGTTTTCTGTTTGAAACTCCGGTTTCTGCCGCTTAAGGAGCTGACGCCATGAAAAAGTTGAAAATCCTTCAGGACTGGCCGCTGCTTCATAACGGCAAAGCGCTTAAACGGGGAGACGTGGCCGAGTTTGACGACAAATACGCCGACTGGCTGCTGGCTCACGGCCGCGCCGAAGCGGACAAAAGTCTAAAAACGGGCGGAAACAATTCCGCCCAGGCTTCCGCCGGTCCAGAAACAAGCGAACAGGAAAACCAGGCAGAACGCCAGGCCAAAATTCAGGCTGCCGTTGCCGAAATGCTGACGGCCGACCCGGCGGCTACGCCCAAATGCCCGGACATTGCCACTAAAACCGGCTTGCTGAATATCCGCAAGGAAGAACGCGACGCCGCGGTTGCTGCCTTCAAACAGGCCGCAGCCGGCAATGAAACTGAAGAAAGCCAGGGAGAATAACGCCATGGGGCAGCTGTACGCCGACAAAGAGCAAATGCTGAAGCGTTACCGGGCGGAAGATATTGCCGACCTGACACAGGATGACGAAACCCGGCTAAATGCCGTGCTGGCTTCCACTTCGGCATTGATTGACGGCTACGTTGCCCCGCGTTACCGCCTGCCGTTGCAAAACAAACACGACATCTTGACCGACGCCGCCTGCGACATTGCCTATTACAAGCTTTATTACGTTGACGTGCCGGAAGGCGTCCGCCAACGGTATGAAGACGCGATTTCCCTGTTGAAAGACATTCAAAGCGGCAAAGCCCGCCTGAATGAACCGACCGGTACGGAAAGCAGCCCGCGCCGCAAGGTCTTTATTAAGTCGCAGCCGCGCCGGTTTACCAATGACATGTGGTGAGGTTTGTGATGGGCGTATCAGTCAGAATAGACCTCAGCGGATTATCAAAGCTTAGCAAAGTCGCGGAAAACCTTGACCGGAAACTCAAAGACCGGCGGGCGCTCAATCTGGCTTTGGCAACTACGCTGCGGGAATGCACGCGCAAACGCTTTGAAACAAAGAAAACCCCAGAAGGCAAAGAGTGGACTTCTCCGCTGGTTAAGAGCGGCGACCTGCGTAACAAACTGCTGATTGATGCCGACGACCGCATTGCAAAGGTCGGTTCAAATCTGGTCTATGCCGCAATTCACCAGTTCGGCGGCATTATCCGGGCAAAAAAAGGCAAAGTCCTACGTTTTACCATTGGCGGCGAAACCTTTTTCCGCCCCAAAGTCACTATTAAAGCCAACCCTTACCTCGGTATATCGGAAAAGGACGAGGAGGCTTTGGCCGACACTGTCAAAGTTTTTGCGGAGGCGTGCTTAGATGATTGAAAAAATCGAAATCGCCGTTTTGGACAGACTTAACCAGGCGTTTGGCAATACCAAGCCGGCACTTGGCTATAAAATCGAAAAAATCGACAGCTACAAAGCCGAACTGTCCGACTTCGGCACTCTGATTAAAAACCGGCGGACGGCGGCACTGGTCGCCTGCGGCGGCCTATCACTGGAAGCGGATTATCCCGAAGGCAGTGACTACAGCTTCAGCCTGCTGATTTATCTCTACAGCCGCAACGCCAAGTTAAACGAGTGTTCAACCCGCTTCGGCGGCCGCGGTTCGGTCGGACTTTACCGGATGATTACCGACGTTGTCAGGCTCTTAAACCGCAATGACTTAGGATTTTTGAGCGAACCGCTGAAGTTAGGCGAAGCCCGGCCGATATTCGACAACAAAGTCAATCATTTTAACGCCGCCTGCTGGGAACTTGAATTCAAAGGCGCGTTTTTCGACCGTTTCGGCAGCTGGCCCGGCATGCCCGAGCCCGATTTGCTGAAAACCATTGCCGCCGACTGGATTGTCCGCGGCGCCAAGTCCCAAACTATCGTGAAATTTGAGCAAGAGGAAAAAAACAATGAGTAAAATTTTCATAAAACCGCGAAAACCGGAATTTATCGTTTTCAAGCCCAACGGCTGCCGCCTGAAAAGCGAAGGCGAGTATGTCGACGCCGAACCGTTCTGGCAGCGCCGGCTTAATGACCGGGACGTTATCGTCGCCCAGCCGTCCAAAACTCCGGCAGCCGATGCCAAAGACCAGCCGGCCGCCGTTTCTTCAACCGCCAGAAAAGGAAAATAACCAATGACAGTAACTTACAATGAAATTGCCAATAACCTCAAGGTTCCCGGCAATTATGTCGAAATCGACGCCTCATTGGCCCGCCGTGGTCTTTCCGGCAAGGAAAGCGTCGGCTTGCTGATCGGCCAGAAACTCGCTACCGGTTCCGCCGAATATAACCGGGTCTACCAGATTACCGATATAAATCAGGTCATTGAATTGGCCGGTTATGGCTCAGAACTTCATCGTATGGCCACCTTCTGGGATAAAAACAACCAAAACAATCTGCTCAAAATCATGGCCGTTGAACAAAAAGACGGTACTGCCGCCACTTATACCCTGACCGTTTCGGCAACCAAAGCTTCAGCCGGCATGATTAATCTGCTGATTGCCGGTTATCCGGTCAATGTCACGGTTGCCGCCGACGATACGACCGCAATTCTGCAAGATGCCCTGATTGAAGCGATTAATGCCGAAGGCATGCTGCCGGTCACTGCTGCCAAAGCCGCCGAAGAGGAAAGTACCGGCAAAATAACCCTGACAGCCAAGCACAAAGGCGAAGCCGGCAATAACATCGACATTCAGCTGAATTATTATGACGGCGAAAAAACTGCGGCCGGTGTTACGATTGAAATTGCCAAAGGCACGGAAGGCTCCGGCAATGTTTCTCTGCTTAATGTTTTGGCGGCTCTGGGCGACGAATACGCAACCGATATTACGACTCCTTACGTTGACAGCGCCAATCTGCGCCAGCTGCGTGATGTCCTTACCGAGAGATTCGGAGCCATGTCCTGCAATGAAAGCACGCTCTATATTTCTACCAACGGCTCATATTCCGAGCTGACAACCCTGTCAAACAGCCTGAATTCCGAGCATATCGTTCTGGTCGAAAACTACAAGGCCCCGCAAATGCCGGAAGTTCGCGCCGCTGCCGTTATGGCTGTTTGCGCTTATGAGGCACAGCAGGATCCGGCCCGTCAGTACCGGACTCTGAAACTGAACGGCATTCTGCCCGGCAAAACCTCGTTCGACTTCAAAGAGCGCAATCTTCTGTTGAACCACGGCGTCGCCACGACGCTGACCGATTCGGCCGGTAATGTTACGATTGAGCGCATTGTCACAACTTATCAGAAAAACTCTGTCGGTGCTGCCGATGATGCCTATCTTGACCTGACAACCGTCAAAACCCTGATTTATCTGCGTTATAGCTATATTCAGCGCATGGCGCAGAAATTTCCCCGCCACAAACTGGCTGACGACAGTTATCCGGTCGAACCGGGACAGGCGATTGCCACGCCTTCGGTTATCAAGGCCGAGGCCATTGCTTTGGCCGGTGACTGGCTGAAAGCCGGACTGATTGAGAATCTGGACGACTTCAAGGCCGGCCTTGTCAGCGAGCGCAATGCCGTTGACGTCAATCGTGTCGACCAGCTGTTGCAGCCTGACATCATCAACAATCTGATGATTATCGCCTGCAAAATCCAATTCAAACTATAGCAAGGAGTAAAATATTATGGGAAAACTGCCACAGTCCAACAATCCCGACATTGTTTTCGGCATTGCGGAAGTCAAGGCCGACGGCGAAATCATTGCCAAAATTTCAGATGTCGCTTTCAAACCGGCCGGTGTCCAGTATGAAGACGACAACAACGGCACTTGTTTCATTCCGTCGCTGGCCGGCGCGGTCCTGAAATACAAAAGTCGCCTGCTCAAAGGACAGAGCCTGAAGAATATCAACGACAAAGACGACGTCACAATTACCATTACCGCCAATACGGGTCAGGTGTGGATGATGCCGCATGCCGTCAAAATGACTCCGAGCGAAATCAGCAGCTCGGGTTATGATGGAGAATTCCATTCTTCTGAGAGTGAGGAGGTCAGTAATGGCTAATTTGAAATTTACTTTAGAAAACGGTCTAAAAAAAGGCGAAGAAATTCACAAAGACGTCGAACTGCGCGAATTAACCGCCGGCGACATGCTTGATGCCGAGGCAGAAGTTGAAGAACTGGTCATTACGGAAGACGGCAAAGTTACCTATAAGACCTCACCGACCAGACTGGCGCATGAAATTCTGCGCCGCAGCATCGCCAAACTGGGAAGTCTTCCGATGCCGTTGTCGGTATCCGAATACCGCCTGTTGAGCCGCACCGACCTGATTATTCTGCAAACGCAGGCGTCAAAAATCGACAACGCCATGGTGGAAAAGATTTCTGCCCGGGGGCGACATAATCAGGCAGCTTCCGCAGATTTACCATCTGTTTCGTGATGCTGCCAAGGCCGGAATTTCCCTCAAAGAAGCCCGGCAAATGCCTTTGTCAACCTTGGTTCTTCTGATTTACGGATTTTAAGATGAAAACAATACGCACAGCTTTGGAACTCAGCCTGCTCGGCAATGTATCAACACAAAGCGATATGTTTGCCAAAAGCCTGAACCGTCTGGCTTCAACCGGGCGGCGTTCCCTGCTGGGCGTTGCCAATATAGCCAATCAGATGAACTCTTCGCTCGGCTCGGTTTTCAACCGTACCACCGGCATACTTGGCAGTGTCGGGCTGGCTGTTTCCGGCAAATCAATCGCCGACCTTGAAACCCGGATGACCCGTCTGCGCCTGCAAGCCGGTGTCAGCAAAGCGGAAATGGCAAAATTAAACAAAGAACTGTTCAAAATTTCCCAGCAGCGCGATATAAACATTGCACCGGACGAACTGATTTCGGCTATTGAAAAAATTGTCGGCAAAACCGGCGATTTGCAATTTGCCGTCGATAATATGCAAAATCTGGCTTATGCCATTTCGGCAACGGGTGCTGCCGGTGAAGACGTCGGTGCCATGGGTGCCGATTTAATGGAAAAGTTCGGCATCAAAGACCAGCAGGAAATTATTAAAACTCTTGGCCTGCTGGTTAATCAGGGTAAAGCCGGCGCGTTTGAACTGCGTGACTTGGCGACACAGGGCGAGCGCGTCACCGCGGCTTATGCATCCACCGGCCGCCAAGGTCGGGAAGCGGTTGCGGAAATGGGTGCCATGCTGCAAATGACGCGTAAAGCGACCGGCGGTCCCGAACAAACAGCCACCGCGCTGGAAGCGCTGATTCGCAACTTTAACGACCCGATGAAGCGTAAAATTCTACTCGATTCCGGTATTAGGCTTATGGATCCGGAAGATCCGAAACGAATGCGCTCGGTTATTGAGATTTCAAAAGATATAATTCGCGTCACCAAAGGCGACCGCAGTAAAATCGGTCTGGCTGTTGACCAGGAAGGAATCCGCGCTCTGACCGCCATGATGATTGAATATAACCAAACCGGCGGTTTCAAAAGTATAGACGAGTTTTTAACAACCAGCTCCGACCCGCAGACGCTCCTGGACGATTCCAAAGAAGTGGCGCAAACGTTCAATTCCGCAATGACCTCGCTCAGAACGGCTTTTATGTACTTTGCCAACACCAACCTGGCCGGACCAATCCAGACGCTGGCCGATGCGCTCAATTCGCTCGACCCGGAAACATTGCAGCAAATTTTAAGTTACGGCGGCACGGCGTTAGGCGGTCTGGCTGCCGTCTGGGCTGGTTCCAAAGTTATCGGCATGGGTGCACCTTTCCTTTCCCTGTTTGGTAAAAAATCCGGTGTAGGCGGCGCTTTGGGAGGCTTGGCCGGGCTGTCCAGCATGTCAAACCCGCTGCCGGTGTTTGTTGTCAACGGTTTAGGCGGTGCGCAGCTGCCGGGTTATGCCAGCCGTTTTAAACGCCGGAGTAATCTTGGCAGTGTTGCTGAGGCCGCCGGTTCGGTTGTCGGCGGCGGTCGTTTGGCCTCGCTTGCCAAATGGGGCGGCCGCTTGGGAGCGGTCGGAGCCGGTGCTTTCGGGCTGTATCAGGCTTTTTCCGCCAATAACAATGTTGACCGCGGTGCCGGGATAGGAATGGCGCTCGGCGGGGCACTGGGACTTTTGGGCGGGCCGGTCGGCGTACTTATCGGCACCTATGCAGGCGAGAAAATCGGCGGCTATGTCGGCGATATGGTCGACAAGCTAAAAAAAGCCGCCGACGGGGAAGAAACCGGTGCAATCATCGGACGGGAACTGGGCAAAGCCATTCGTATTCTGCCTTTTGGCGAAATCCTGTCCGAGTACTCTGAAGCGGCAGGAGCCAAACTCGGCGGCCTTATCGGGCGTTTTTTCGACAACATCGGCGAAAGACAGGCCAAAGAAGAGGCTGCCGCTGCGGCCAAAACGCTGGAAACAATTTCACGAATCAAAAACGAAATCAATCTGCGAATTGACGGTGACGGCGCACATATAACCCGCATGAACACCAGTGAACCGCAACAAACCCAGATTAATGTTGACCTCGGATATACAAGGATACCGAACTATGCAATTTGAGCGTGAAGACATTATCAAAATTAACGGAATCACCCTGTACGCCAAATCTGACGACTGGGGGCAGTCCGCAAAGGAAACAAGCAATAAGGTTTTGCTGACGGATGAAACATCGTCCCAGCAGACGGACTGCCAGCTGGACACCGTCGATTTTCGTATTGAGGCTTATTATCTGGGCAAGGATTATAAAAACGTTGTTGCCAAACTGTATCGCATTTACCGGCAGCAAAAAACCATGCTGCTGGAACACCACGACATCGGCCGGGTTAAGGTCAAGTTCGCCCGCAACGGTTATCGGGTCAAAAAAAGCAATAACCGGTTATGGTACCGTGAATTTACGCTAAATCTTATAAAAGCCAATGCAGCCGGGCTTAAAATTGACGTTGTCGAAGTTGAGCAGCTGGACGAAACCCAGCTGGAACAGGAAGCGGAATTGACGCTGGACGATATTCTGGCGCTGTTTGACCTGTCCTTTCTGATTGACGACATCACCAGCCTGGTAAAAAACGACGTTGTCAACAACCTGTTTAAAATTGGCGGTGCCATATCCAACCTTTCGGCGGATAACCTGCTAAACAGTCTGACAAATCCGTTTACCAGCACTTTTGATAATCTGGTGTCAATGAGCGGCGGCATCGGCGGCACACTGCTGTCTTACCTAAACCTTGGAAAGTCTAAAAAAGACCGCTCAAATGCCTGGGCAGCAAGTCAGACAGACAGTTCCAACGCAAAAAAATACTTTCAAAGCTATATCGACATTGCCGAAAAAATCGATGACAGCATAGATTTGTCGGACAGTCAGCCGGAAGTCCGGCAAAACACGACCGCCGCGCTCGACCTTGTCAAACAGGCTGCAATCGTCAAAGCGTGCGAATGCGTTACTGACAAGCCTTTTGACACTAAAGAAGAGATTGAGACGGCAATTAAAGAACTGGAAGAAATTTCCGACCAGATAATTCAGGCCGCCGAAAAAGACAAAACCATTCAAAACGACCTGCACAATGTTGTCAATCAGGCAATCGTTATCTTACAATCGCAACCGGTTTGCAATGCGAGACAAATTCAGACCAACATCTGTCTGCCGGCGGTGGTTATCTGCCATGCCGAAAATTGCAGCGAAGCGGCATTCCTAAAAAACAACAATATCCGTCATCCGCTATTCGTTCCGGCCGGAGTCAAGCTGGAGGTGGCCGAAAATGATTAATGTTTCCCTCAAAGTAAACGGTTATATGCTCAGCGGGTTTGATGACCTGAGTGTCGGCCTGAACCTTTACAGTCTGTCCAATCTGGCGCGTCTGTCTTTTACGGAAAAAGACGGCGATAGTTTGGTTCAGGCAAAGAAAATCATTACCGCCAACGCCGAAGCAATGGTCTATTTTGACGACAAACCGGTTGTCGGCGGCTACATTTACCAGCCTGTTCCCGGTTTTTCCGATGTCGGCGCCGGTTTGGAGGTCATTGTTACTTCACCGGTTGCCAAATATATCGGTCAGGCCGTCAAAACCGGCAAAATATATTATAATCAAAAGATTTCCGCTATTCTGGCCGACCTCTGCCCGGATATTGGGCTTGAAATCCGGAGTGACAAGGTTTTGCCTAAATTCGTCATCTACGGATTTGAGCTTGTTGACCGGGTCATTCAAAAACTTTGCAATAAAACCGATTCTGTCATCTATTCCGGTGCTTACGGCCAGCTGGTTATTGATTCCCGCTCCGAATATGCCGGAACATCCGGAATTGTTGCCACCGGCAAAAATGTTCTGGCAATCGGGCGTGTAGAAAACAACGACGACGCCGTTGTCATTGCCGGACAGCTGCCGTTTGATGACAACGTCAGTCTTGACGCGGCGATCTGCACCAAAATCAGCGCAGCCGGCAGTGGCAAAACCCGCCTTTATTATGGCGACGACGTCAGCCCGGCGGCGGTCAGCGCCCTGAAATTCTGGTCGAAAAGGGTACCGGTCAGCATTCCCAACTGGTTTGACACCGCCGGAAACCTGCTACAGCTCAACAACTGGTACAAAGCTACCGATACCTGGCACGACCTCGACGGCGCCATGCGTTTATATGCGCTCAATTTTAGACTAAACAACAAAAACGGCTATGCAGCCGACCTGTTTCTGGAGGTTTAGATATGGATAAACAGCTTGAAAATGAAATCATCGCCCTGTTTTCCCGCCTGATGAAACCGTATGACGACCGGCAAAACAATATGGTGCGCTTTGGCAAAATGCTGTTGCTAAAAGACGGCAAAACCCAGTCCGTACAAGCCGAAACCGCTAATAACGAGATAGCCGACAACGCTAAATATATTGAAAATTACGGTTTTACAGGCAAACCCAAACAGAAAAGCGAATGTGTGCTGTTCAATATTCAGGGCAATCCCGGCAATGTCGTCATTCTGTCCATTGGCAACCGCGAGCTGCGATTCAAAGAGTTAAAAGACGGTGAAGTCGCCATGTATGACGACAGCGGCAATCTGCTGCACTTTAAAAACGGCGGTATTATTGACTTTAAGGCTCCGGCAACCCTGAATCAGACGGCACAGACTATCAATATCAGCGGAACGACGGCCGTCAATGTCAAAACCAAAACCCTGACAGCTGAAGCGGACAGCATTTCGGTTAAGGCCAAAACCGCAACGGTTGAAGCCCAAACGACAACGGTCAACGGTAAAGTTAACCTTGCCGGCGGCGGACAAGGCGTTGCCCGCTTGGGCGATGCGGTAGAGGTCGACCCCGTTACGCATAAAGGTTCAATAACTTCAGCCAGTACGGAGGTAACCGCCGGATGACTACTGTTCTGGACATTAACGAAATTGACATCGGCAGAATTAAAAACCCGCTGCTGCAAGCTTTACTAATCGCTATTTTTACCGATGCCGCTGCCGATGAAAGCGAGCTGCCCGAATACGCAAAAGGCCAACAAGGCGGCTGGTGGGGCGATGACCTGGAAATGGCAATCAACGGTCGTCAAACCAAAATCAGCTGGGGTTCAAAGCTGTGGATGCTGAAGCGGGCCAAAATGACCGATGACGAGGCGGGTCTTGCCAACCTGCTGTTGCAGGAATGCCTGACCCCGCTGATAGATGCCGGTTTTATTGCCGAAAACAGCGTCACGTTTGAAAAACAAAAAAATATGCTGGTTTTAATCATTCCTCTGGAATCCGAAACTTATGAAATTAAAGGAATAGAACAATGGCTTGGCCTGTAAAAACCTTAGTTCAGCGCATTGACGCAATCGAAAACGCCTATGCGCGATATATTGCCAAAGACGAAATGCCTCTTTCCGAGCAAAAAGCCCGGTCGCGTATTCTGGCTTACGAAATCAACGCCATGGAGACATATATTCAATATATGTCCAAGCAAATGGTGCCGACAACGGCCGAAAAAGAATATCTTGAGTATCATTGCGCCGCCAAGGGCATTTATCGCAAACAGGCCGTTGCGGCTTACGGTACAGTTAAAGTTACCGGCAGCGCCGGCATTGTTATCGAAGCCGGCACGATCTTAAACCGCAATTCAGACAATATTCAATACAAGGTAACGGAAACGGTAACCCTGACCGGCGGCGAACAGGAAATCAAAGTCGAATGTCTGGTTGCCGGCACGGTCGGAAACTGCAATGCAGGCGAAATTATGACCTTTGCCAATGCCATTGCCAGCGTTGAGACACAGGCGGTTGTCGTTTTAATCGGCGCCGGCGCGGATATTGAAACTGACAAAGACCTGCTTGCCCGTTATCTGGAAGTCGTCCGCAATGTTTTTCACGGCGGCAACGACAATGACTATGTCAAATGGGCATTACAGGTTGAAGGCGTCAACCGCGCCTGGTGCTATCCCTGTGCTCTCGGACCGGGAACGGTTATCGTCCGAATTATGACGCCGCAGGGCTTTCCGGACGAACAGCTTTGCCAAAAAGTCGTTGCGCATATCAATTCTTTACGTCCGCCGACTTATCAGCGTTTTCTGGTTATGGGGCCGACGGGCAAACCGATTGACATAGAGTTGAGCATCACACCGGACAACGAAGAACTGCGCGGCAATATTACCGCCGCTTTCCGTGGTTTGCTCGACGACAAATCCGAACCTGAGGGAGAAGTTCTTGTTTCCAGCCTACATGCGGCAATTCTGTCCGTTTCGGGTCTTGACGACTATACTTTGTATAAACCGACGGCAAATATTCAGTGCGGTTTGGGCGAGCTGGCAATTTTGGGAGAAGTCACATGGCGCTAGTCGATAGATATATTGCCGCTCACAAAGCGCTGCGGCCGCGCGGGGTAATATGGGAAATCAGGCCGGGCAGCGTGACCGAACGGGAAATCCGTATAGAGGCCGAACAGCTGGCGGAAATCCACCAATCCGTGGACGACCTGATAAAAGAAGCCGACTTGCGCCAGGTCTTCCATTTGCTTGAAGAATGGGAAAACGTCTTTGAGCTGCCGCATACCGGCACTTATGAAGAACGCCTTGCCGCCCTGAACGCCGCCGACAGCGAAGGCGTACTGCCGATTGCCAAATATATCGAACTTTGCGCAACGCTCGGGGTCACGGTCAAAATCCGCGAACATACCCCTTTTATGTTTGGCCTGTCCCGTTTCGGCGGCGAAGACGAATGTGGTGCGCCGGAAATTATATTTTGCTGGGAAATCCTTATTAAGGAAGCAGCTTCCGACGAGGCCGTCGAAAAAATGAAACTTTTTGTTATCAAATTAAAGCAAAGCCACACCTGGCTGACGTTTATTGATGAAAGGACGCTAGAACAATGAAATATTATCCTCCCCTTGGCGCAGAAGACGACAATGCAGATTATGAAAACTGCGACCCGGTTAATCACAAATGGGAAAACAGCATGCCGGACGCCCGCGGTTTCGGTGCCACGCAACGGGAAATCATTAACGCCATAACAGCAGCCGGGCTGGAGCCGACAGAGGATGACAACGGCCAGCTGGCGGCTGCAATTCAAAAAATGGTGCAGGGCTGCGTTCGATACCAGTCGCTTTATCAACGCCTGCGAACCGTTGAAAACGGCATTATTAAGGCTGAAGACGAAAAAATCATCGGCTGGGCGACCGTTTCTGCAGAAACAACTTTCAGCTTTGATACATCGTCATGCAGCAAAAATGCAGCTGATGATGTCATAACTTTGGAATTATACCTCAATATGCCGACCCCGGTTGCCATTCATTGGCCGGCCGGCATCATGTGGGTAGAAAATGAGGTTCCCGATTTGTCCGAGGCTGGTCTGTATCTGTTGACTTTCCGCCGTATCAAATCTGTTTGGCAGGGTTCGCTTAACGCGCCGTTTGCCGTATTTTCCGGGAGTTAATTTTATGGCTAAAATCAGAAATGCCTTTAATGTTTTTGCCGCTGAAGATGTTGACTTGACACCGGTCAGGTTTGACCCGGCCGGCGATGATGTCTTTCAGGAATATATCGTTCCGTTTGGTATAAAAAAACTTAAGCTCGAAGTCGTTGCTGCTAAAGGTTTTAACGGAGCTAACGGCGGAAAAGTAGAATGTGTTCTGAATGTTAAGCCTAAACAGAAACTGTTTGTTTATGTCGGCAGAATGGGAGTTTCAGCGGACGAAAGCATATACAATGCTTCAGATATTCGAACATCGGACGAAGGGATTACAGATGATACATCTCTTCATAACCGCCTAATTGTTGCCGGTGCCGGCGGGGCTTATAGCTGGGGATATGCGGCCGGTCCCGGTGGTGGTCTGATAGGTGGCCAGGGCGGCTGGGATATTATTACTACAGGTTTTCCCGGAACACAGACCGAGGGGGGTGCACCCTCCCGAAACAATCGCGGAACTATCCAAGGAACCCCCAACTGGGGAGAAGGCGGCACCTTCGGTTTGGGCGGAAAAGGCCCTCACGTCGGCGGTTCAGGCTGGTATGGCGGCGGTTCTGGAGGTATTGCTTACGCTCGAAAAGCCGGCGAGCAGCGTTCAGGCGGCGGTGGCGGTTCATCTTATACAGATCCTGAACTCTGCACTGAGGTTGTCCATACCCAAGGCTGCAATGCTTCTGACGGCTACGTTATCATAACCCCGTTAAAATAAGGAGAAATCATGTCAAACCAATATGTCAAACTAGTCAGTCGGAAACAAATAATATTTCCGCCTCATACCAACGGTAACACAACTAATTATCATTTATGCGAAAGCATGCTGATTGCCGACGGTTATAAACCTTTAGACGATAGCCAAACACCGCCGCAAAACGGAACTTATACGCCTTATTATGAGGAAACGGCTGATAAAATTGTCCGTAAATGGGAAAAACAGGAGATTCCGGAGCCGACTTATTACGAAAAGCGCGCCGCTGCCTATCCACCAGTTACTGAATATCTTGATGCCATGGTTAAAATCAATTCCGGAGATGAAGAGATAATCGTTGCCGGTCAAAAACAACTGGCCGCCTATTATGAAATTTGTCTGGCGGTCAAAAAAACATTTCCGAAACCTGAAACAAACGAAAACGAGGAGGTAAATACAAATGTTGACAATAATTAATGGTTTATGGTGGGCACTCTTACGCCGTTGGTTTGGCGGCATGCTTGAAAATTATCCGATATTGAAAAATAGAGGCATACAAACAACTGTTATGATGTTATCTATGCTCCCATTTTTCGTAGATGGTAATTCCAATTTTATGTGCTGGGTTGCTGGCTTATCAATTATTAGCTGGCTTCAGTTTGTCGAAATCAGTTCCGGGCACGGGCCTATATTCGATGTCAGTCGTGGGGGCAATACACCGTCAGAGGAAAGCGTTGCTCGTTATCATAAGATGTGGGGCTTTAAGATTCTTTGTCGGATTTTTCCTGAATCTGCACGCTATGGTTTTTTGTTTGACTTTATCTTGCTGACAATTCGTTACACATTGCCAATGTTGCCGCTTGCTTTCATTAGCTGGGGTTATGTTTTGATAGGTTTGGCTGTTGCCCCTGTATATGCTTTTTGTTGGACGCTATTTGAACGCGATTCACTTCTGGTCTGCGATTTGCCAGAAAGTTTGAACGGGCCAACCAAATTAGCTGAGGCTATTTGGGGGTTTATCTTTGGCTTTGGTTTAGCCGTTATTAACGGTTAGTGAGGAATTTAAAATGAAACAAAGGCACAAAAGTCTAAAAACGGTCATCTTAAAACAAATAGCCAAGCTGAAAAGCCCGCAGTTTTTAATGCTTGTTTTTGGACTTTTGGCTTTTGCTGTGGCGTTGATAGAGCCGTCTGTACGCGTCAAATTTTTAGATATAGTGGGGGCAATATGTTTAAGAGTACAGTGGTAATGCTTGGAGTTGCATGTATGGCGCTGCTTTGCCTCTTTAGCTATCAGCTAGGAAAAAGCCAAGCGGAAATCAAGTATATAACCAAAGAAAACGAGGTCATAAAATATGAAAAAGATTGTGCGACTGGTATTTTGGCTCAGCCTAATGTTGATGATGATGCCATTACTAGGTTGTTCGACAACAACCTGCTCTAAAAAAAACTGCCTTACTTTTCCCAAGGGCGGCCCGGCGATGGGCGGTGTGTATCGTCGCCTGTCAACAGAAGATAAAAAGATTGCTAATGAATATTTTAATCGCCTTTACAAATTCAGCCAATTACCAGCTTTTTGTAAGGCTGACGGAGGTCAAAAATGAGTGAAACCCGCAGAAACCTAGGGGGGGGGAACGCTCTGCTGAGCTTAGCTTAACCCAACGCTTTAATTTTTTTAACAATTATTATGCAGGCTTAAGCCTTGAAAGCGAGGCCTGACATGTCCGGAATCAGAACGGCTTTCAGCCCGTTTAACACTAAAAAAGAGCCGTTTAAGCGCGATGAAATTCTGTATCAGCTAGAAAATAGCGAAATCACGGCCGAACTGCCGGCCGGGGTCTATTATCTGGCGATTACCGGCGGCGGAGGCACCGGTGGCAACTGGTATGCTGCCTCCGGCGTCTGGGCTTTCACTTCCGGCGGCAGCGGTGCAACTTGGGAAGGCAGTTTTCGTTTGCGCAAGAAGTCAAGCGTACGGCTGATTGCTTCCGGGCCGCAACCGGCCGACAGTTCAGAGCATTTCAGCAAGCTGATAATTGACGGTGTCGAAATGATTGTCTGCCGCTCGGGTGCTAGCACATGGTGGGGTCATAACGGCGGACCGGGCGGTACGCTGACGGTTAATTCGGCATTGGAAGTTGTTGAAACTGTTAAAGCTACAAATGGCAACAATGGCAGTGGCAGCGTTCAGGGGCTGGGAACTGGCGGCGCATCGACTTCGTCTTACGGTTGGGGTGCCGGAACAAATGTGCCGGCAGGCCAAAAACAAACCGGCGGTGCATTGCTGAAATATCTGAGATCCAAATAAAACTTGTTGTAACAAAAAGGAGGTCAAAAATGGCGCAAACCCGCAGAAACCTAGGGGGGGGAACGCTCTGCCGAGCTTAACCTGACCCAACGCTTTAATTTTTTTAATAATTATTATGCAGGCGCAAGCCTCGGAAGCGAGGCCTGACATGTCCGGAATCAGAACAACTTTGAATGTATTTAATACCGGCAAACGCAGTCCTTACGACCCGGGCGAAACGCTTTTCGAAGGACGGCCACAGCCGGAAAAAGGCGGACAGGATAACATCAACGGCACAGTCAAGTTCTATAAAGGCGATATTTGTGAAATTATCGCGGCCGGCGGCGGTTCAAATTCTGCCAACGGCGGCTGGTCTGGATTTGACGGCGGTTCCGGTGCAGCATTTAAAGGCAAGATTAAAATATTGAAAACGGTTGAGGTAGCGGTTCAAGTGGGAGCCAAAACCAACAAAAACACCTACCCGCTTAAAAAGAATACTTTTATCGGCGATTTTATCATTGCTGAAGGTGCAACCGGGGCAACCGATTACAATTACGAACAATATGCCGACGGCGTTTTAACCATTAACAACGTCAGCTGGGCCGAACTGTACGGCACGCCGGAAATTCAGACCAACGGCCAGCGTTCCGGCAGTTATCAGCCGATACCCGGCACGAATTACGGACAGGAATTTTATACCGGTTATCTCAAAATAACCAAAATTGATAAATAAAGGACGGGGCGCACCACCGCCCCGCCGGCAGAACTATCGATTCTACCAGAGAAAGCCCCGCGCGGGCTGGCTTCCTGCTCTTTAACACTTAAATTTAAATGCAGAAAGGAAGTAGAACGAAATGCGAACACAGTCAACAAATATTATTAACTTTGAACAGGTCAAACCGACAGAGCCGATCGCGCCTTATCTGGGCGGCAAGCGTTTACTGGCCAAGACTATAGTTCCTATTATTGAAAAAATCCCGCACAACATATACGCAGAACCGTTTATGGGTATGGGCGGTATTTTCTTTAGACGAACCCAAAAGCCAAAATGCGAGGCTATCAACGACATAAACAGCGAAATCGTCAATATGTTCCGAATGGTTGAGCGGTTTCCGGATTATCTGGCCGATATGCTGAAATTCAAGATTTGCAGCCGCGCCGAGTTTAAGCAGATGTTAGCAACTCCGCCGCTGCTCTTAACCGAATTGGAGCGAGCTGTCAGATACTTATATATACAGAAAAACGCCTTTGGCGGCAAAACATACAACCAACATTTTGGGATCGATGTCCGTCAAAACCGTTTTAGCTCGGAAAAAATTATTCAATCAATCCAAGAGTTGCACAAACGCTTGAGCGGTGTCTATATAGAGTGTCTTCTATACCAAGACTTTATCAGTCATTATGACCGAACAGATACGCTCTTTTATCTCGACCCGCCATATTGGGGCTGCGAAAACGACTACGGTAAAGGCATATTCAACAAAGCTGATTTTGAAAATCTGGCCAAACTGTTAAAAAGGATTAAAGGTAAGTTTATAATGAGTATTAACGACGTGCCGGAGATTCGGCAGATATTTAAGGCTTTTTATATAAAAGAAGTGCAAACACTCTACACAACCGGTCTTCAACCCGGAAAAAAAGCCAGCGAACTGCTAATCAGTAACGTTGACTTAAGCCGGTTATAAATAGGCTCAGGATATATATCCCGCACTAAAAAAATATGTCTCTGCGAGGATGAAAAAAACCTCGCAGAGTCTAAGAATAAGCGGGTTTAAAAGTTTTTAAAATGTTTTAAACGAATACTATATATAGTAGGTAAATTAATTTGATATACAAGACAAGAGTCTAAAAAGAACCGCAAAAGTCTAAAAAAACAGCGGCTAAAAGTCCAAAATCGCGCGGCGTGCTACAGCAATTCCCCTCTGAAAGAAACGGCCAAAAGTCCAAAATCGCGCGGTGTGCTACAAAAAAAACCGCCTAAGTGGCGGTTTTTTTAATGGTGCTCGGGGACGGGATCGAACCGCCGACACGAGGATTTTCAGTCCTCTGCTCTACCAACTGAGCTACCCGAGCATCAACTGACGAAAAGGTTTATAATTCATATTTTCCCGCTTGTCCAGCAGAAAATTAAATTTTTAATATTTTTTTATCAGTTATTGCATATCCGCCCCTGCCATAAAGCGTTTGCCAACAGTTTCGCCCGGTCCGGATGCGTCTTTCTGAAGGCACGATATCGACGGTAAACAGTTTCTTCCGCCGCCAGCGCCCGCTCGTTGTTCCGTCTTGCCGCGGCAATGCTCTTTAATGTCAGCTGGCTTTTGCCAAGCGCTTCAATATCGGCAAACAGTCCGCGGTCAAAATCACCGTCGTCCAACACCCGGCGATGCGTCTTCAACACTCTGGCAATATGCCGGCGGGTCAGCCCTTTGATATATTTCTGAACTTCTCCCGGTTGTCTTTCATAATCGCCGATACCGGTCAGCGTGCTTCGCGGCGCGGAAACATCCGGCGCCGTATCGTCATAAACAGGCAAAACATAATTTAATACCGCTGCGGCATTGATATCGACAGCCAGCCGTCCGACAACATCATCCGTCAGGCTGCGGAAAACTTCCTGTCCCCACCGCAGCTCGCTGACCAACTGCCGATAGTCTTCCTGATGATAAATCGAAAAATCTTCCGCCGTATCGGATTCCAGACGTTTTTTATTCTCAATGGCGCTGATTTCCATTTTGCGCAAACCTTTGTCAAAGAGCTTCAGCGCATTACGCTTTTCCAAACTCTGCGGCAAAGCGGCCAACTCGTCGACAGCCTCATATCTGATACCGCGGGAAGACAGCAAAACGACCTGATTCTCGCCCAGATTACGGTCAAAGGCATTAAACAGCATATGCAGAGAACTGAACGTAAAATCATCCCAGAACCCTTCCGGCTTAAACTCTCTCACGACTTTCCTGTCAACCGGCGTATCGTTCAATTCTATGTCATAATAGCTCTTTACCACGGCCGCAATGTCAAGAACTTCCGCGGCAAAATCCAAAACGGCTTTTTTCTTTTCCCAATCTCCGGACATATCGGCATATTCTGCCGGACGCCAGCTTTCGGCAAACTCATCGTCCTCGTCTTCGTCATCGAAACTTCTGTACTCCAGCTCATTCAGCAAAACGCCCGTTTCATACAAATCATTGTCCGCGGCTCTTATAATCTGAGCAATCATCTTTTCGACGTCTTCGGCCAGTGCCCCGCTGATGTTTTCGGCATTTTCATAATTGTCCCAGTACTCTTCCGGCGACCCCGGTTTAAAAAGCGGCCTATCCGCAGCAAAACTGCCGACATTGTCAACTTCGGCAAAAATTTTTTTCAAATCATAATGCTCCGGAATCTCAAAATCTGCGTTTCTGATACCCAAATGCTGATTCAGGCGGCTGTTTCTCTCCAGTCTGAAATAGGTTTCGTCGCTCATTACGTTGTCAAAATCGGCAGCCGCTGCCCGGGCCGCATCCTGATTACGATAGTAAAGATAAAAGTCGGCACGATTTCTGGCGACAATCTGCGTAAACTGATCCGTAAATTCGGCTAGCGTTTTCCTTACCGGTTCGCTCCGCACATCCCAGCTGCATTCTTTTTGCAAAAGCTTCGCCACCTCGGCGGCAACTTTCTTTTCACTGACAAATCCCGGCATTTTGGAAAAATTTTCCGCAGCATCGGCCAATACCGAACGCACACCCTCCACGTCGGAAACATTGATAACGCCGCCGCGGCGGATAACCGTACGCATCATTCGTTCGGCCAGACGCGTCTCCAAAAATTCGTTCATCATTCCAGAAAAAATTTCATCCTGCATCTCTCCTGCAAACGCCGCCGACAAAACCATGCCCCGATTCAGCCAATAGCGGTCAAACTCGCTGCCGCTCTTCGCAACCCAGTCGGAAACGGCGTTAACATCTTTGGCGAAATCCCCATTGCCCGGATTAAACAAAACCCGAGCCCGGACAAAATCTTCGTTGCCCTCCCCTTGTTCGGCTATTTCGCGGTACAGATGATAAAACGCCTCCGCAGCGGGAAAAGCCCCTTGCGGGCTGTCATCGGGAACGGATACTCGAAAACCGCAGTTTCGGTTAAGCTCGGCCGCCGCCAGTTTTAACGCCGGATAAAGCTCGGCAACCTCCCGCGCCGAACGCCAATACCACATGTCCCGGCCTTTTTCAATCTGCAGTCCGTCCATCATAACGCCCGCCGTATTGACAAAAGTCTTAATAAAATTAATCCGCACCGAATTGTCAGCCATAAAAAAACGCCCTTTCGCATATTATGCCAAAATATAAACAAAAGAGCGTTTTTTGTCAAATATTATTAACCGTCCTACGTTTTAAGGTTAACAACCGTCTGCGTCATCTCGTTAGCCGTGGTAAAAGCCGTACCGTTAAGGTTATACGCTCGCTGCACCACAATCAGATTGGAAAATTCCTTAGACGGATCAACGTTCGACCCCTCCAGCGATTCGGAGCGAAAGGCCGTATTGTCGTTGGTCGTCGAATCAACGACAAAAAAGCTTTCGCCGACATCGTTGGATACTTCAAAAAGCGTTCCGCTTATCGGAATAAGATTTTCCGGCGCCGAAAAACCGACCAACGCCAGTTTTCCGCTGGCAAGCGTTTCGCCGTTGGTATATTTGGATTGAATGACGCCGCCGCTGTCAATGTACGAATACTGATAGTCGCCCCCGACACGCCCGTCTTGGGAAACATTGACGATTTCGGAACTTCCGGCATATTGCGTCATATGCGAAATATCCATCGCCACCGTACTTGCGGTTCCGTCCGGCCAGGTAACGCTGACGTCAAAGGTCTTCGGCGACAGAATCCCGCCTTTTTCGTCAAAGACCACTTCCAGCGGTTCAGCTGTCGTTACCGTTCCGCCTTCCATGTTAAAAGTCACGTTCCAGACATTATTCTGCCCCTCGGCTTTCTGAAACAGCATATTAACGGTTTTTTCCTGATTGTTTTCGCCGTAAAAGGTCAGGCCGTAACTGCTGTTGTCCACATCCGCAGGCACATTAGCGCTGATTTCCATCTGAGAGGTGGGCACCGCCGGAATTTTGTCCGGATATTGAATCGTCAGGTTCGACAAATCGGAAGCAAAGGTGCCGTCCTCATTGGCTGCAAAACCCTGAACATAATAACCGCTGGAGTTAACCAGATAGGTTGTGCCGTTTTCGCTGCGGGTGGTAAAATCGCCGGCTCGGGAATAATATGTCTGGTTAAGGGAATTTTTTACCACAAAAAAAGCATTGTCGCCGGCCTCAATCGCCACGTCAAACGGATTTCCCGTCGCCGAAATCGTTCCCGCCCTGGTAATGCTGGTGCGATCATAATACCCTACGCCGTCAATATCCACGCGCGACGACGACAAGCCGCTTGAATTGCTCTTAACCAGCGGCTGAGACCCCAGCAGCGAATAAAACATCGTTTCGGCCGACTTGTAACCGGTCGTTGAAATGTTCGCCAGGTTCGTGCTTACCGTTTCCAACGCATGCGACTGAGCGTTAAGACCGGAAACCGAGGGAGAAAATATACTTAAAGCCATCTCTTTTCACCTAAAAATTTACCTTATGATTTTTCATGCAAATTCCGTGCCGGTTTTAGCCGAGTGCCACCATAATTATTCCGACCGTAATCAGGACAATCCCGGAAGCGGAAAGCATCGACAGGCTCTCTCCCAGAAACACGACGGCGGCAACCGAGGCAATAACCACGCTGAGTTTGTCCACCGGCGCCACTTGCGAAACCCGTCCGTACTTCAGCGCCGCAAAATAAAACAGCCACGACATTGCGCCGGCCGTACCGCTCAAAATGATGAAAGTCAGCGCTCTGCGGTTCGCCAAAATTTCGCCGACATGTCCGAAATTGCGCTGAACAGCCATCACCGCTATCAAAAACAAAGCCATGATAACGGCGCGGATAACCGTTGCCGTATCGGCGTCAAGCCCCTGCAAACCGATTTTGCCGAAAATGCTGACCAACGCCGCCATAACGGCCGACAAAACCGCATAAACAAGCCACAAATGCTCTGTCATCGTCCTCTCCTTAAAAAGTTTTCCTTTTCCTTCATGCAATAATCATACCATTCTCTTATTTATCCATAAGTTGTTAAAAACATAAAAAGACAACCGAATTTTGGAGTATAATGCATATTGAACAAAAAAGGGCAAAAATCAGCTTATTTTGTGCAAAAAAACGACATTTTTACTCAAATTAAGAAGATTTTTGTTGTTTTTATCTGAAATCGGGGGTATGAGTCAGGAGTATTTTTTGATTAACAAAAGCGAGTAAACAAATTATGTCAAACCCCCTGGACACTAAAGTTATCAGCAAACTGGCTGAAATTCTTGATAAAAGCAACCTTACCGAACTTGAATACGAAGACGAAGGTTGCCGCATCTGTCTAACCCGAGATTTTTCCGGCCGCATTGCCGGCCCGGCCGTTGCGCCGATGCCTGCGCCGATGGCTCCCGTTCCGCCGGTTCCGGCGCCTGTTCCCGCCGTATCCGCGCCGGCCGCTGCTCCGGTCGTTTCTTCCGAAGAAGATTACGCCAAGCTTCCCGGCTGCGTCAAATCGCCGATGGTAGGCGTTGTTTATCTCTCTGCCGACCCCAACTCTCCCGATTATGTCAAGGTCGGTTCAACCGTTGCCGAAGGCGACACGGTTTGTCTGATTGAAGCAATGAAAACATTCAACCCCGTTAAGGCTCACAAGGGCGGCAAGGTAACCAAGATTCTGGTTGCCGGCGGCGATCCCGTAGAATATGGCGAACCCTTAATCATCATTGAATAATAACTTCTAGGATTATCACATGTTTGAAAAAGTATTGATTGCCAACCGCGGCGAAGTGGCCCTTCGCATCCATCGCGCCTGCCGCGAAATGGGCATCAGAACCGTTGCCGTTCATTCGGAAGCCGACGCCGACGCCATGCACGTCCGGCTCGCGGACGAAGCCGTCTGTATCGGCCCGGCACGCTCAAGCGATTCTTATTTAAACAAACCGGCAATTATTTCCGCCGCGCTGATTACCGGCGCCGACGCCATCCATCCCGGGTTCGGCTTTCTGTCCGAAAACGCCGACTTCGCCGAAATGGTCGAACGCCACGGCATTACTTTCATCGGTCCCACTGCCGAGCAAATGCGTCTGATGGGCGACAAAATTACCGCCCGCAAAGTTGCGCAGGAAGCCGGCATTCCGGTAACTCCGGGCTCTCCGGCACTGGAAAGCGTCGAAATGGCCATTGAATGGGCCAACAAAATCGGCTATCCGGTCATCGTCAAAGCCACGGCCGGCGGCGGCGGCAAGGGCATGAAAATAGCCTTCAACGACGAGGAAATGAAGGAAGCCTACACCATGGCCCGCGCCGAAGCCAAAGCAGCTTTTACCAGCGACGTGGTTTATATGGAAAAATATCTCCAGAAACCCCGCCATATCGAAATGCAGATTCTGGCCGACAAATACGGACACGTCGTTCATCTCGGCGAGCGCGACTGCTCAATCCAGCGCAGCAACCAGAAAGTCATCGAAGAATGTCCGTCTCCCGCGCTCAACAACCAGCAACGTCGCGAAATCGGCGAAATCGTCCGCAAGGCGATTGAAAAAATCGGCTATACCAACGCCGGTACGCTGGAGTTCTTATATGAAGACGGACGTTTCTATTTCATGGAAATGAATACCCGTCTGCAGGTCGAACATCCGATTACCGAAGCGGTAACCGGCATCGACATCGTCCGCGAACAAATCCGCATTGCCAGCGGCGCCTCGCTGGGTTATACGCAGGATGACATAACCTTCTCGGGTCACGCCATTGAATGCCGCATCAACGCCGAAGACCCGGAAACTTTCGTTCCCTGCCCCGGCAAGATTACCGAATGGCATGCACCGGGCGGTCTCGGCATTCGTGTCGATTCGGAAATTTATTCCGGCTATTCAATCCCGCCGTTTTATGACAGCATGATTGCCAAACTGATTGTTCACGGCAAGACCCGCAACGCCGCGCTGATGCGTCTACGCCGGGCATTGGAAGAGTTTGTGATTGAGGGGGTAAAGACCACCATTCCGCTCCACCAGGAAATTATTTCCCAGGCCGAGTTTATTGACGGTCAATACAACATTCACTGGCTCGAAAAATTCATGGAAAAAATGAAACAGGCCTCCGGCAAATAACTATTAACAGCCCCGAAATTTTGGGGCTGTTTTTTTTGCGCGTTTGCCTTTATGATGAAGATTGAAACAACAAGTGAGGCATAATGAATCAGAAGCTATCCCTAATCGGCTCAATACGCGGCGGCCTGGTTTTCATGGGCCGGCACGCTCTGCTGTCGGCACTTTTTTTCCTTCTCGCCTACGGTGCGGTTTACTATGCTCAAAAGCTGAGCATCTCGACCGACCTGCCGGTTATGTTTGCCTACCTCGTCTACACATATTTCTTCTATTACTTCTTTGTCTGTTTTTATTTCAGACGGAAGCCGCTTTTCAGCCGGCGTCGTTTCGGCAATGCACTGGTTCGAATGCTGGCGATTCTGCTGCTGGCCTTTGCAGCACTGCTCGCGCTTAAAATCGGGTTCAAAATTCTGTTTTTCCTTGCCGGCACCCTTAAAGCCTTTCCCGAATTTTACGAACAGCTTCGTTTGGCCTATTTGGGATTGCTTGTATCGCCGTATTTTGCATGGTTTCTGCCGGTCTTCATGTTCATCATTCTGAGTTTCACTTTTTTTATTCCGGCTTTTGCCTGGATATCTGCAGTCATCGGCGGCGATTCTTCCATTACCATGACTTTTGTCCGCGCCAAAGGAAACTATATCCGCCTGATTATCATGTTTCTGCTCATTTACGGGATGCTCCCGCTGACTATTCTTATTTTCAGGGGATACTCTGCCGGAGTTGTCGCCGCAGTATCCGCATTGATGAGCCTGGTACAGATTGTCATTTATCTGAAAGTTTATGAACATTTCTATCCGCAGAAATGAGTTCATGGCACCGTCGCTTCCAAAGATGTCTAAGTCCTTTATGGAAACGCACGCAACATTTTATAAGCCGACTGACAAAAAAACTCCGCTTTCCAGCGGAGTTTTTTTTACTTTGCCAATTTTTACGCTGCTTTGGAAGCTTTCTTGGCCGCAAAAGCATTCATCGTTTCGATGATGTAATCCTGCGATTCCTTGTCCAGATAAGGATGCATCGGAATGCTCAGAACCGTCTTCGCAAGCTTTTCGCAAACAGGCAGCGAGCGGGTATTCCACTTTGCATAGGCGGTCTGCGTATTGACCGGACGCGGATAATAGGCGCCGCAGGGAATGCCGTTTTCTTTCAGATATGCCAGACATTCGTCGCGGTCTTCACAGGTAACCGTATACAGCGCATAAGCCGATTTGCAGTTGTCCATAACCTTCTGTTTGCCGTAATATGAACTCAAACCGTCATCATAACGTTTGGCAATTGCATAACGGTCTTTGAGTTCCTGTTCAAATACCTTCAATTTCTGCAAAATTACGGCAGCCTGGAAAGAGTTCATGCGGCCGGTCATACCCAAACGGACGTTGTCATAGTGGTCTTCCGGACTCATGCCGTGAACGCGGCAGGATTTGACCAGATCGTTTTCAGCAACATTATTGGTAAATACGGCGCCGCCGTCACCATAACCGGCCAGAGGTTTGGTCGGATAAAAGCTGGTCGCGGTCATGTCGGCAATGTTGCCGGCGCGCTTGCCGTGATATTCCGAACCATAGCTCTGCGCAGAGTCTGCCAGAACCTTCATACCGTTGGAATGGGCAATTTTCATAATTTCGTCATAGTTGGCCGGGTTGCCGAAAATATCAACCGCAATAACGGCCTTCAAATTCAGTTTGCCCTCTTTCTTAACATTGGCGATTGCTTTTTCCAAATCTTTCGGATCCATATTGAACGTATTGGGGTCGGAGTCGACAAAAATCGGCGTAGCGCCGACAATGGCAACACATTCGGCCGAAGCGACAAACGTAAAGGAAGAAACGAACACGGCATCGCCGGCCTTAACATCCCAGGCCATCAGAGCCAGTGTCAGCGCATCAGTGCCCGAACCGCAGGTCGAGCAGTATTTCGTACCGGAATAGGCTGCCAGCTTTTCGTCCAGTTCACGACATTCCGGACCCTGGGCATAACCGCCGTGATTTAAAATGATTTCAAATGCTTTCAGAAAATTTTCCTGGCCGATTACTTTCTGCGAAGCCTGAACATCAAACAGATTAATCGGTTTAGAAGGTTTATTGGTCATTGTAAAGTTCCTTTTGTTGTAAGTTTTAACTGAAGCTGATACTACGGCAAAAAAAATCCGAATGCAAAACACAAAAGGTTTCCGCTTTGTAACAAAAGCGCGGAAAACAAAATAAACATTCCGTTTTATCCGAAAATAAACAATTTTATTGATTTACGCAAATTTACTGCTATATTTAGAGTGATTTTTGCAAAAACTCCAGAATAAGGAATTTATAACGTGTGTGGAAAAATTAGACTGCTTGCCGCCTGTTCGCTCATTGCACTCACAACTGCCTCCTGCGCCACACAGAATGACAAGAATGCACATGGAATCCCTCAGGAGGAAAACGGAGCGCTTGAAACCTATAACCGCGGCATGTTCAAATTCAACTATCAGGTGGACAAATATGTCCTCAAGCCGGTCGCCAAAGGTTATCGCGCCGTTACCACCCCCTATGTCCGCGAACGGGTCAACAACGCCCTCGCCAACATTAAGGAGCCGATTTCCGCTTTCAACCACATTCTGCAGGGTGAATTCAGAGAAAGCGGCATAAACCTGTCGCGGCTGGTCATCAATACGACGCTCGGCCTTGCCGGCATGTATGACGTCGCCGGAGGCTGGGGGCTGCAACAGTCCAAAGCCGGATTTGACGACACGCTGGCCAAATGGTGCATCAAAGACGGCCCGTTTATCGTTTTGCCGCTGTTCGGACCTGCCACGCCGCGCTCAACCGTCGGCCTGATTGTCGACAGCGTTACCAATCCCGTTTATCTGGCAACGCTCAACGCTCCGGCCGGAACCAGAGACAAAATCAGCTACGGCTATACCGCCGTTTCGGTTGTTGCCTTCCGCGAGTCAGCGCTTGACCTGATGGACGACCTGGAAAGAAACTCGGTCGACTTTTATACGACAATGCGTTCCGCTTTCCTGCAAAACCGCCAGAACAAAGGCTGCTTTAATGATGAAGGCAACGCTTCCTACGACTTCGACTTCGGTTATGAGGAAGAAGACCAGATTTTCGATGAAATGGAATCAGAATAATTAGAAATTAAACGGAGCAACAAGATAATGAAAAAAAATTTATTTGCCGCACTCTTCGCCTCGGTCTTTATGTTTTCAGCCGCAGCCAATGCTGCCGTTGACGCCGCTCAGGCTGAAGCTTTCGTAGAAAAGGTCACCAGGGAAGGCATCGAGGAAATCATTAACGCCAACGTATCGCAAACGGTAAAGGATCAGCGTTTTGAAAAACTTTTCAACAATGCTTTGGATCTGAATTTCATCGGGCAGTTTGTCCTCGGACGCTATTGGCGAACTTCCACCCCCGAACAGAAAAAAGGATTTATCAACGCTTATCGCGAATTGAACATCAAAACCTGGTCAAAACGTTTTGACGAGTTTAAAGGCAAGAAATTCGTCTTCAAAGGCACTTCGCCGTCCAATTCGGCTAACCAGATTTTCGTAAATTCTCTGGTGCCGATGGATCAGGGCGAACCGGCCAAAGTCGTCTGGCGCGTCAAACAGACCGGCGACAAATTTAAAATCGTCGACATCATCATTGAAAACGTCAGTCTGGCCATTACCGCCCGCAACGAATATACGGCTTACATCAAGTCGGCGCCCGGCGGCGTAGACGATTTGATTAAGGATTTGCAAAACAAAACCAACAAAGCCTAAACCCTCGGCCCTCTCAAAAGAGAGGGCATTTTTTTTGCCAAAAATAAAAGCGGATTCAATAATATTTGACTTTTCCCTCGCGCCGCGTTATATTGTAACTGTGGTGCATAAAAGGTGATT
>ERZ779894.197-NODE-197-length-71161-cov-10.104590_pt1 | contig 71161 bp, 64 predicted proteins | sample MGYA00511587_ERZ779894 | MGnify/ENA primary metagenome ERZ779894 (study PRJEB29588, sample SAMEA2160490) | human gut metagenome | biome: human gut; feature: human-associated habitat; material: faeces | place: Denmark | collected 2008/2010 ... | reverse complement strand
CTCTCGACCTTACGGATGCGAACCGTACGCTCTCCCAGCTGAGCTACGCCCCCATATGATTGTGCGTAAGGGATGACCCCACAACAATCAATAGTTTAGCATTATTCTTTTTTATTTTCAAGTGCTTTTTTAATATTTCGGCATAATTTTTTCGAAAACACGTCAAAATATCCTTGAGTAATAAAAGCCGGCGTCTACTTGCGCTTGATTTTTATACCCGACCACATAATTATGATGATCTGTGCCGGAATTCCGATAAAAAAGAGCGGCCATATATTTGTGCCGAACGCAATGAAAAAGAGAAAAACGGTAGCAAGCAGCGACCACATAAGGCAGGAAATTATAAAAAAATTACGGCGCCTGTTGAACCAGATCGAATTGAAAACCAACCACACAATCATTGACACAGGCACGGAGCAGACAAACACCAGCCAGCCGCCGTTTTTGCCGAGCCCGGCAAAATTTACATTTATAAATATAAAGGTTGCAACAAACCACACAAGCAGTATGCTTATTCCGGTAATGAGCGCGTGATTGCGGAACTTTCTTTTATTTGTCCGCTTCTTTGCCAGCTCCGGATCGTCATGTTCCTCCGCAAGAAGATAGTCAACCGTAACGCCGAAAAGATCGGCTATGCTTTTCAGAACCGTAACATCGGGTATGGACTCACCGCGTTCCCATTTCGAGACGGCTTTGTCGGAATAATTCAGCTTTTCGGCAAGTTCGGCCTGTGTAAGTCCGCTTTTGCGGCGCAGGTCGGAAATATTGCCGGCAACGGTCATTTTCATGTCTGACACAGGTCTCACCTCCGGTGAATCGCATAAAATATCACGCTGATCATAATATACAAGACGGCGCTTCCGTCGCTTTTTATTACAATAAAATACAAACGAGGAACACGCCGGATAAATCTTCACCCACCGCTAACGGAAATTTGCAGCCTGTTTGTGCCGACGCTTTAGCAACAGTATGGCGATTAATACAGAAGTATTATAGCACAACTTTTTCTTGATTTCAAGCCCGTTTTTTGGGACTCTACCGGCGGTAGAATTGTCGAAAAACCGCTCTACCGCCCTGTAGAGCAAGGGTATAGAGCCATTGTTCAACAGTTCAGTGACAAATACATTCACCTGTAGTAATATGAATTCAGCAAATCAACAGTCGAAAGGAACCTGATCCAAATGAATGAATTTGTAATATTTGCGGACTCGGCGTGTGACATAAGTCCTGCAACACTTGAAAGGTGGGGCGTTAAGTATGCATGCCTCACATTACATTTTGAAGATGACGGAATAGAAATGAAGGACAGCGACATAGATCCGCACGAGTTCTATGAAAAAATGCGTGCCGGTCATGTTGCCAGAACGGCGGCTGCAAATATGGCAACCTTCAAGGATCTGTTTGAAGAGGAGCTCAAAAAGGGAAATGACATTTTATATATAGGCTTTTCAAGCGGACTGAGCACAACATATAATTCGGGTGCAATGGCTGCAGGAGAGCTGGCTGAAAAGTATCCCGACAGAAAATTAATCACCATTGACAGCCTTTGCGCTTCAACCGGCTTCGGTCTGCTTTTATATCTTGCAGTCCTTAAAAAGGAATCCGGCGCGACCCTGGAGCAGACTGCCGACTATGTAAGGGAGAGAATACCGCACATCTGCCACTGGTTCACCGTTGACGACCTGAAATATTTAAAGCGCGGCGGCAGGGTCAGCCCCACCGTGGCATTTGTCGGCGGAATACTCGGCATAAAACCGGTAATGCATACCGATATAAACGGAAAACTCACCAATGTCTCAAAGGTCAGAGGACGCAAAGCCGCCATAAACGCGCTGGCTGAAAAGTACGGCGAGCTTGCCGAGCATCCGGGCGAGGGACCAGTTTTCATATGCAACGGCGACTGCGGCGAAGACGTCGAAATGTTAAAGAGAATATTAAAAGAAAAGTACGGAACCTGTGTAGACATGGTCACTCCGACCGGTCCGGTTATAGGCTCACATTCCGGTCCCGGAACCCTGGCGCTCTTTTTTGAGGGCAAAAACAGGTAATGGCCGCGCGTTTTAAAAGGAGAATAAACAATGATCGCGAGGACAAAATTAGCTGACAGAAAACTGCCGCGTTACACACGCGGAGAGGAAATATTCAACATGGTATCGCACATCGTAGGAGCAGCGCTCGGCGTTGCGGCTCTGGTGCTCTGCGTGGTCGTTTCGGCACTCAAGGGCAGCGCGATAGCCGTTGTCAGCAGTTCAATATACGGTGCAAGCCTTGTGATGCTTTACACTATGTCAAGCGTTTATCATGGGCTGCGATGCGAAATGGGCAAAAAGGTAATGCAGGTCATAGACCACTGCACGATATATTTTCTGATTGCCGGAACATATACGCCTATCCTTCTTTGTGGAATAATGCGTGTCGATAAGGTTGCGGCGTGGGTGATATTCGGCGTCGTGTGGGGGTTTGCCGCACTCGCCACCACGCTTACCGCCATAGACCTTAAGAATTATCAGAAATTTTCAATGATATGCTATATAGGAATGGGCTGGTGCATAGTGCTGGCGGCAAAGGCCACTATGGAAGCCCTCTCCGTGCCGGGAATAGTTCTTCTGCTGACCGGCGGAGTCGCATACACCGTCGGCGCCGTCCTTTACGGAGCAGGCAAAAAGCACAGATATATGCATTCAGTATTTCATCTCTTTGTTGTTGCAGGAAGCATACTTCACTTTTTCTGCATACTGTTTTATGTAATATAAAGTTATAATTCAAATCAAGTATGGGTTCGGAAACCGCCGGATCCGTACTTTTTTGTCAGTAAGCTTAGGCTGACAAGAGTCGGACACCGTACGCCTTAAAGCCAAAAAAATCCGGTTTAAGGTCGAAGAGTTTCTGCCGTTTAAATTTTCAGGCAGCGAAGCGTGAGATTGTCCGCAAGGCTGGCGCCTACGGGTAACAAGCGCAGAACTGCTGTACTAAATACGGCGAGATGATCGGTCAGGTTATTTATGTGCGCTCAGAGATACAATGTGATGACGGACGGCGCGTACCTATAATGACCTTCGGACCTATAGGAATTGCGCCGCCCTTCAAGCGTCAGGGCTACGGCAAGCGCCTGCTTGACTATTCTATGGAAAAGGCGGGAGAAATGGGCGCAGGGGCACTTGCAATCACCGGCAATATTATGTTTTACGGCAAATCCGGCTTTGTAACTGCCAAAACAAAGGGCGTCCGCTATGAGGACGATCCCGAGGCAGATTATTTCCTTATAAAAGAGCTTGTCCCAGGATTTTTGAACGGCATTTCCGGTACATACAAGGATCCGGACGGCTATTTTGTATGCGAACGCGATCCCGAGGGCTTTGAAAGGTTCGAAGCCACATTTCCGCCGAAACAGAAGCTGAAACTCCCGGGTCAGCTGTTTTGAAACCCGTATTACGGAAAACTTCATCCCACCGGTAAACCGGTGGGATGAATCTTTTATCTCTATTCTTTCGTGCTTATAACGCTTACAGGGCAGCCGTCGGCAGCTTCCCTTACGGCAGCTTCGTTTTCGGGCGTCGGCTCCGCAGACACTTCGGCAAAACCATCGCTTCCCATTTTAAAAACCTCCGGGCATGTCTCGGTGCAAAGTCCGCAGCCTATGCAGCCGTCGCGGTCTATTGATACCTTCATATCATCATTCCTTTCGTAAAGCTATTATTTGTATTATTTTTTTGTTTATTCAGATCTTTTTAACCGGCCGTACTTGACAAACTGACGCATGCGTTGTTTAATAATTCTATCAAACAAACGGAGACGCAAAAATAATGGAAAGACAAAAACGGGTGGCGGCTGTACACGACATCTCGGGCTTCGGCAAATGCTCGCTTACGGTTGCTCTGCCGGTGATTTCGGCGGCAGGAATAGAGGTGTCGGTATTGCCGACAGCCGTACTTTCGGCTCATACCGCCGTGCCGGGCAACATATTCTGCCGCGATCTGACCGACGACATGGAACATTTTATATCCCACTGGGATGAGCTTGGGCTGCACTTTGACGCTATATACACAGGCTATCTCGGATCAGCTAAGCAGGCAGAAATAGTCTGTGATTTTATTGATCGCTTCAGGCAGCCTGACACGCTGGTCATTGTTGATCCTGCAATGGCTGATAACGGAAAGATGTATTCGCTTTTCGACATGAACTTTGCAAGGTCCATGCTTCCGCTTTGTCAAAAGGCGGATATCATAGTGCCTAATATCACTGAGGCACTTTTCCTTCTTGAGAGGGAGTATGTGAGCGGTCCGCACAGCAGGGATTTTACCGATGAGCTTGTAGACTCGCTCCAATCGCTTTGCGGCTGCGATGTGGTGCTGACCGGTATAAGCTGTGACGAAAATACAATGGCGGTTGCCTGCCGGACTCAAAAGGCCGGTCAGACCGAATACATAAACAACAGCAGAATCCCCGGAACCTTTCACGGTACCGGTGATGTTTTCGCGAGCGCTCTTACGGCTGCGCGGCTGTCGGGCAGAACTCTTAAAGAGTCTGCCGAAATCGCGGTACAGCTTACGGTCGGCAGCATAAAACGTACGGCAGCCGGCGGTACCGACCACAAATACGGTGTGGATTTTGAAAGAGGTCTTTGGCAGTTTGCCGATATGCTGAAATGAAATCCGGCAAACGCAAAACAGCATGCAAAAACCAAGCCGACGGGCGAAACCGATAACAGCACCATCTCCGGCTGCAAGAACGATCTTGCGTTTATAAAATCCGACATTCGGGTCGTACCCGGCACCGGTCAAGGCGCAGTCGCTGATAACAAACAGTGCTATCCACAGCATAATATTTCTGCTGCCGTCGGCAAACACGCTTGCCGGCACAAGGCAAAGCGCCATGCACAAGGTCAGCAGAATGCTCATTGCCCGTTTTTTCACCAAAACTACCTCTCGCCAGCCTAAGTATATCACATCGATATTCCGAAATCAGGGGCGGCACTGGAATTTTCAGGAAACAAAGCAGCCGTCCAAAAGGACGGCTGCTCTATAATACCTTTTACTTTTTCCTTTTTGCAGACAGCATGTTCATAAGCACATAAATGCCTATAAGCAGCACGATTGTGGCGGTCATTATTATATACATGGCGCCGATGCCGACGCTTTTCCCGAAAAATTCAAGGCTGCAGTCAACGCTCTGCTTTATCGAATCGACCACCTCATCGGGGAACCCTGCCTTAGACATTTCGGCAAAAACACCCCTCATGAAATGATTGCGCAGCAGGCATGTACCGTATGTTCCGGGCAGGAAAGACATAACGTTTTTAAGTCCCGTACCGAAATTGGATATCGGCATATAAGCGCCGCATATAAAGCCATAGCCCGAGCTTACGATGGTACCCACCGCCGACGCCTGACCGTCGGTCGAAAGCGGAAAGTTTATGCATGACGACAGCGCCGTGCCAAACATCACCAACAGGAATATGTCGAGTATTATAAACAAAAGATCGGTCACGGTGATATACCAGCCGGTTGCCGCAAGGTAAAAAAAGCAGGCTCCTGCCGCAACAAGGCAGATTATAAGCGACGACATAATGGTCGCAACATAATATCCGAGCGCCATGGTACCGGACTTTAACGGTGCAACGGTAAGATCCCTTTTGGCACCGCTGACCTTATCGCGTATCATAAGCAGGTTGGAGCAGAAGGCAACGGTCACGCAGCTTACCGCAAGCAGCGACGACACAAGCTGACCGCCGACGCAGCCGTTTATAATGCTGTCGGATATGCTTGCTCCGGCGCTTTTTAATGCACCGCGAAATGAGTCGTCATAAATATTCTTTAAAAACGTGCTGTAGAGCACAAGCAGTATCAGAGGTGTAATGAGGGAAGAAATAAACATTCCCTTGTCCTTAAAATACAGCTTGACATTTCTTTTTACAAGGGCTGCAAGCGTTCTCAATTTTCAGCGCCCCCTTTAAGCTCCCTGCCGGTGACGGCAAGGAAAACATCGTCCATTTTCCCCTTTACTATTTCATAGTCCCTAAAGAGCTCCTGGTGCGACAGAATAAGCTCTGTTGCCTCGGCGGTGCTTCCCACGGACACCCTGTACGCTCCGCTTGTTTCGGTATACGAAAGGTTTAATGCCTTGACGCTGCTCTCATCCACACCGTAAAGTGTTATGAAATCGCCCGTATACTTGTTTTTAAGCTCAAGAGGTGTGCCTTCGGCAGCGATCATGCCGTGATCAAGAATGACAACATAATCCGCATCGGCTGCTTCCTCCATGTAATGGGTCGTAAGAAACACGGTCATGCCGTTTTCGCGGCGCAGTGTGTCTATGACCTGCCAGAGCAGACTTCTTGTCTGCGGATCAAGTCCCGTCGTCGGCTCGTCAAGGATGAGCACCGACGGGTCGTGCAGCAGCGCTCTGGCTATGTCGATTCTCCGTCTCTGTCCGCCCGACAGCTTACCGACCGTCCTGTTTTTAAGGTCGGCAAACCTGAGAAGCTCTGAGAGATAGTTGAACCTCTCCTTAAACTTTCTGCCGTATATGCCGTAAAGGGCGGCGCGGCTTTCAAGGTTTTCCTTTACGGTCAGATCCTTGTCAAGCACCGAGCTTTGGAACACAACGCCCAGACTGCGCCTGACCCTGTCGGGATCGCTGTCAAGCCCCGTACCGCATATTGAAACATGGCCGCTGTCTTTTTTAAGCTGTCCGCAGATAATATTTATAGTGGTTGATTTTCCGGCACCGTTAACACCCAAAAACGCAAACAGCTCGCCCTTTTTGACCTTAAAGCTGAGATCATGTACAGCCTTTATGTCACCGAAACTCTTGCAAAGTCCTTCAATCTCTATTACATTTTCCAAAGCTTACACCTCTTTTATCGGTTAAAGTCCGGCAAACGCTTTTGAACCGCCTTTTTTTATCCACAGGTAAAGAGGCAGTGACAGCAGAATTTCCGCAGCAGCGATAATACCTGTTGTCGCCGCAAAGCCAAGATGGCAGAATATCATAAGCAGGACTCCGCCCACTCCTATAAGCGCCGCAAACAAAAATCCTATAAGCAGCGCAAAAATCACAGCCGCACTCTGCTTTACCGGCGTTATCTCACTTGTCCAGTTAAGACTGGGCAATTTCAGTCCCAAAAACAGCGAAGAAAGCGACAAAAAGCATATACACAGCAGAACGACAAGCAGCGACAGTAAAAATTCCACCGCCGAAAATCCGACAGATACAAGCAGGCACAGCATACAGATAACAGCCGGCATACCGGTAAGCATTATCTGGAGCGACAGCTTGGCTTTAAGCACCTGCCACGGAGTCACCGGAAGCGACTGCAGCAGCCAGAGCGTCCTGCCCTCGAGCGAGACCGAGGGTGCCGCCATATCGTTCATTGTGCACACGAAGCACACGACCGCGACAGGCAAAAACAGCGCAGCGTCCCTGCCGAGTCCCAAAGCGTATGCGAAAACCGACAATGTCGACTCGCCCTTGAATGCCATAAACACGCCGAACACCGGCAGCAGCAGGATACCGAGTCCACAGTTAAGCATATAGTTTGGACTGCCGGTAAAACGTGCAAGCTCCTTGCCTAAAAGCGCCGCACCGATCCCCGACCGCTTCATATCCTTTGATATGTACTTTTTCTTTTTCTCCTTCGGGGTAGTGGTAGCTATCTTCATAAAGCTTGCGGACAGCAGCTTCCACATAAGTGCGAACAGCACCGCCACGAAGCCTGTCACGGCAAGCAGACTAAAGATATCGCCCGTGCCTGCGCTGCCCAGCATATATATAGGGTATGCCGATCCCTTGATTTTTTCGCCGTATGCTGCAGCATTGGCAACGAGATCGCTTATAACGGTCTGCGCCTTAAAATAAACGAAATAATAAACTCCCATAAAAACGAGTGATGCGAACACCGCAGTAAAGCTCTTGTTTTTCAGCTTCAGACTTATCTTTGCCACGACCCAGCCGAGCGCCGCCGACAGCGTCAGCACAAAGACCGAAATAAGGAAGCAGAGCAAAATGCCGCCTATTATCGCCATAGGTGCCGCTGACACGGTAATAAAATAAACTATGATCGCCGGAAGCATCACTATGCCGGAATACATAAGCCCCATAAGATAAACGCCGAGCAGACGCGCCACCATTATCTTTGACGGCGGTATCGGCATCGAAAGCAGAAGATCGTTGTCCTTTGCAAGGTACAGTCCCGAATATGTGTTAAACACACTGCCGAACGCGCCGAGCGCTATCGCTATGAGCGACATTATGGCAAAATACAGCCAGCCGGCACCGGCTTCAGCCAGCGGACGGCATATGGCATTCGCCAAAATTAAGAACATTCCGCCGAGTATAGAACGACAAACAGCACTATGTACGCCGCGACAGCCGCCTTGGAACGCGCCTTGTTTTTCTTCTGGTCATACACATAAGAACGGAATATCTCGGTCATCTGCTTTTTAAGCAGCACCTTTATCATTGTTCTCCCTCCAGTTCAAGGAACACCCTTTCGAGCGATTCATCGCCCTTGACCTCATCCATTGTACCGGAGCGGATCAGCCTTCCGCCCTTTATGATGGCGACCTTGTCGCACAGCTTTTCCGCGACCTCAAGCACATGGGTCGAGAAAAATATCGCGCCGCCCTCATCGCAGACCGAGCGCATCATACCCTTTAGTATGTGCGCCGCCTTAGGGTCAAGTCCTACGAACGGTTCGTCCATAACTATAAGCCGCGGTGCGTGTATCCACGCGGCTATTATGGCGAGCTTTTGCTTCATACCGTGCGAATATGAGGCTATCGGCTGTGCAAGATCCGCCGTCAATTCAAAGTCGGAGGCATACTTTTCGATACGCTCACGTCTTTTATCCCCGTCCACGCCGAATATGTCGGCTATAAAATTAAGGTATTTTATGCCCGACATGAAATCATAGAGGTCGGGGTTATCCGGGATATAAGCAATGTCCCTTTTGCAGGCTATCGGATCAGCCTTTATCGATCTGCCGTTTATATATATTTCTCCCTTGTCAAAGGAAAGAATACCGACAACTGATTTCAGCGTCGTTGTCTTTCCCGCGCCGTTGTGACCTATAAATCCGTATATCTCGCCGGGCATAATGTGCAGCGACAGATCGTCTACCGCCTTTTTGTCACCGTATGTTTTCGTAAGATGTTCAATGTTCAACATAACTTTTACCTTTCAGAATCAAATTATTTTACATCGATACCGCCGAAAACGCAGACTGCGTTTATATACAGCGTTTTGGCGCCCGCTATCTGCCGCCTTGCGGTCTTGTCCTCAGTTCCGCCCATAAAGGCGGCGGTGTTCAAAACAACATTTATATTGTCCGGCACCAAAATATCAATGCCGCCGAATATTGCCGTGGCATCAATACGGCAGTCATTTTCTATCACTGCGCCGCGAAGATCACACTTGGCGCCTCCGAATACCGCTGTGAGCGTAGTTCCTCCGAACACCTTCCCGGAATAATTAAGGTCTGATCCTGAAAAAATAGCTGTACCGCTGCCGTTCTTGACGTTTGCCGCCGCTATCGGTATATCGGCAAACTTTTTTGAGAAAATCGAAGTGATAAGTATTCTTATTCCTATTATTATAACAATTGCAGGTACAAGCAGCTTCCATATCATGGCTCTGTCTATAACGTCCTGCCGCCACAGCAGCAGAATAACGCCGACGCATATGCCGATAATACTTCCGGTCTTGTCCCTGTCGGTTATAAGCCCTATCGCACACGGAACTATTATAAACAGTGTCCACCAGCCGTCGAACAGCACAATACCGCTTATGACCCCTAAGACCTGCAATCCGTAGATAACACCAACCGCTATGAGCACTATACCCCAGAGTATCCCTCTTGCCTTTTTCATAATGTCATCCCTCTTTTAAAGCATTAATATATCGTTCAATATATATCGACTGTTATTATACAACCGTTTTTGACGCCTGTCAATCCTTTGTTTTATTTTTCGGGGCATTTCCAGTCAAATATCAGTTCGGGTTCTTTGAAGGGCTGCTTGAAATATTTGTCGTTCAGCTCTTCCTCGCCGCGAAAATGCTTTATTACATTAACCAGCTGCAATATATCCTCCGGTTTATGATAATGGAAGCCGTTGCGGAAATACCAGCAGATATTATCTTCGGCACCAAGGAATTTATAGACCTCTTTAGCTGCAACCGAGGTCTGCCAACTGCCTATGGGATTGCCCCACAAATCGCTTGCCGCCTCTGACACAAAAAGCACCCTCGGCGCTACAAGCGCCTTTAAGAAGTGGCAGTCGAACGGAAGGTCGTTTTCTCTGTCCTTATACTCCTGCATACCGCTTCCTATCCAGCCGGGGTAATTGACCGCAAGGTCGGAAAGCTGCTCGCTTCTTCTTACCACCCCATCCTCGCACTCGGCTTTCATATGTATGCGGTAGCAAGCGCATGAGCCGGCGTTTGTTTCGTTCGGATTTACTACAGCAGCCCTTTTATCAAGTACGCCCGCAAGCATGGCAGTCTTGGCACCCCTTGAATGTCCGGTAAACACTATGCAGTTTTCATCTATAAGTCCGGTTGCAAGCAGAGCATCCACGCAGCGCGAATAGCCCCACGCCCAAGCCGCCACAGAGCCGAAATCAAGATCAGGATATACATCAAATATCGGTCCGGTATGGGTAGGATCGGTCCGCTTATCATCTGCAAGCGAAGTGCGGTCAAATACGGCAAAGGCTATGCCGTTATCGAGCATCGCCGCTCTGTATTCCTCATTGAAGCAGTAATTAAAGCACATGTCTCCGCTGACTATGACCGGAAATTTATCGCCTGTTTTGGGCAAAAACAGTTTCATCATAAATGTAAGGGTCTTACCACGGGTGCCTGCGGTTATTCTGTAGGAATTGGCTCCTCCTTTGCCGCCGGCATAAGCGGTCTCCACCTTGAGCACCTCCGGCTCCGGCGGTATTTCGCCGTATTGGAGTTCGACTGCTGTTTTATAGATTTCCGCTCTGCGTTTTTCCCAGTCCTCTTTTGTCCTGACCCTGCCGCCGTCATCAAACAAAAACGGATCGGGCAGTTCCCCTAGGACATCATATTCGGTCACCCTGATGGTGTTTTCATTAATGTTCCACATAAAATTCACACTCCTTTTTTAAACATCTTAGCACATACATAATGTGTTTTCAATCAAATCTAAGCATAAAAGATACCGTTCCGTGTTAAATTTTCGCCGCCTTGGTTTTCGGAGGTTAAATTTTAGTTTATAGGTGTAGGGAAACAAATAGCTAATTGAATTTTTGTAGGGAACGAGCCCCCAGTGTCGTTCGGCTCAGTCTGTCAATATTTCATTACGCAGATAAACTAAAATTTAAAAGTCCCTTTGAAAATCACACTTGAAATCACGGACGATATGAAGTAAATTAAAATAAACGCGAAAACGGCTTGCCGCAATACCGTGTGCGGCAGAATGGAGAAATAATGAAGATCGGTAATTTAGACATAAAAGGATACGCTGCCCTGGCGCCGATGGCAGGGGTTGCCGACCGCGCCATGCGCGAAATATGCCGCGAAATGGGTGCCTCATATACGGTCGGCGAACTTGCAAGCGCCAAGGGAATAAGCCTCGGAGATAAAAAGTCGGAATTTTATTTAAAAGTATCTGACACCGAAAGACCGTTTGCGTCACAACTTTTCGGCTGTGATCCGGCAGTAATGGCTGAGGCGGCAAAGCTTGCCGAAAGCTACGGTCCGGATTTCATAGATATAAACATGGGCTGTCCTGCGCCCAAGGTTGCCGTTTCATCGGGCGGCGGCAGTGCGCTTATGAAGGACCCGGAGCTTGCCGCAAGAATAGTTGACGCAGTCGCAAACGCGGTAAAGGTTCCGGTAACTGTCAAGATGCGTACCGGATGGGACGACAACTCGATAAACGCGCCGCAGTTGGCACAGCTGGTCGAATCGGCCGGTGCCGCTGCGATAACCGTTCACGGCAGAACAAGAGCCCAGATGTATGCACCGCCCGTAAACACCGACATTATAAAAGAGGTAAAGCGCAGTGTGAAAATACCGGTCATAGGCAACGGTGATGTAGACTCACCCAAAGCGGCGGCAAAAATGCTGCTGGACACCGGCTGCGACTTTCTCATGGTAGGCAGGGGCGCAATGGGGGCGCCGTGGATATTTTCACAGATAAACGCATATTTAAAGGACGGCACGGTAATACCCGAACCGCCGCTCAAAAAGCGCATGCTTATCCTTATCGATCAGGTCAGCCGCATGGTGCGCTACAAAGGCGAAAAGGTCGCAATGATGGAGGCAAGGAAGCACGCGGCATGGTATATGCGCGGTCTTTCGGGTGCGGCAAACTTAAGAAGACTATGCGGTGAAATAAAAAGCATGGACGATGTTCTGAACATTGTCCGCACCGCAATAAATAACAATCCGGAATTATAGGCTGTTTTTGATAAGCGTATATTTCAGCAAATAAAGAGATGCAAACAAAAACCATAGGTTCATTTGCATCTCTTTGTGTTATCTGCAATTTATGTTCATACCGCTATATAGGTAGATTTTGGCTTACCGGTGCGACGAGTATGTTGACGGACTCAAAAAGGGCAGAAGCCCTACTCCTGCCGCGTTTTATATCCACATCGTGTATCGCTAAATTTTAGTTTATCTGCGTAATGAAATATTGACAGACTGAGCCGAACGACGCTGGGGGATCGTTCCCTACAAAAATTCAATTAGCCATTTGTTTCCCTACACCTATAAACTAAAATTTACCGTTATATGGGTATAAAAAACGGCAGGAGCCATGCCCCTGCCCTACAAGTGTAGAATTAAATCTTTTGTGTTTTACACCGCTAAACTAAAATTTATCGCATAAGACCTGCGGTTTTGGGTCTGCTGCGGCAACTGAGCATTTACAAAAGCGAACCGTAAAAATCCTCGTCCTTTGCGTCGCCGACTACCGAGACTGCGGCGGTCACACGGTCGGTCACCAGCGCCGCCGCCTCTTTTACCGACTCTGCTGTCACTGCATCAATCTCGGAAATTATGCCGCCGAGGTCGGTGTATTTTCCCTCAAGCAAAAGCTGTCTGCCCATCGACGCCGCCACCGACGACATGCTTTCGTTCGACAAAACAAGCCCTGCCTTGAACTGCTCCCTCGTTCTTTCTATCTCGCTGTCGGTTATGCTGTCGGCAGCCGTGTGGAGTATATAAAGCGCTTCCTTTATGAACCTTTCCTGATTTTCGTGCGCAAGCCCTCCGCTTATGCCGAACATTCCGGTACCGAGGTATGACGATGAAAACGAATATACCGAATAGGCAAGCCCCAATTCCTCGCGTATGCGTCGGTTGATTCGTGACGACGACGCGCCGCCGACTATTGTCGAGAAAAACGAGCACGGCACCTTTAGCGGCGACGACAATGGAAGTCCGTTATAGCAGACCGATATCTGCGTCTGCTCGACATCCTTTCTGCACAGCGCAAAGCCTCCGGCGCACTTTACCGTGTCATAGGAAATAGGATACATAGTGTTGTGCTTTCCGCCGAAATAATACTTTAAAATATCGAGCACCTCTTGCCGGTCATAAGCTCCGCAGACCGACACGACCATGCGCTCCGGCACATAGGTCTTTTCCATATATCCGCGAAGGTCCCTCCCGGTCATATTCATGACCGACTCCCTCGTCCCTAAAATATTGAATCCGAGCGGCTGACCCTTGTAGCAAAGCGCGGTCAGCATGTCGGCGCAAAGCTCCTCGGGCGAGTCCTCATACATGCCGATCTCCTCAAGTATGACGCCCTTTTCGGTCTCGATATCGCTCCTTTTAAACAGTGGGTTGCATATCATATCCGAAATCAGGTGCAGCGTCCTGCCCACATGCTCGGTCAGCGCCCGTGAATAAAAGCAGGTGTATTCCTTTGAGGTGTATGCGTTGAGCTGTCCGCCCATTATGTCCGACTGCTCGGCTATCATTTCGGTCGTGCGTGTCTTAGTGCCTTTAAACACCATATGCTCGATAAAATGCGACACGCCGCAAAGCTTTTCTGTTTCAAACCTGTTTCCGGCGGCTATAAAAAAGCTGACGGCAGCAGACCGGACCCCCTCCATCGGAGAGAGCGCAACGGTAAATCCGTTATCAAATACTATTTTTTCCATCTGAAGTTTCCGTTTAATCTCCTGTTTCTTCAGTATCGTTTACCATCTGTCCGTATCCGAGGGAACAAAATCCTTTTCTTTCGTAAAGCGCGGCTGCGCGGACATTTTCCGGTTCAATTTCAAGACGGTATCTTGCCGCCGGACGTTCACGGTACAAAAAGTCAAAAAACTCGTTGCCGAGACCCTTCCCTCTGTACTGCGGTCTCATAAAAAGCTCCTCGACCCATATGACCATGCCGCCTGCCTCCTGCGAAAAGCTTTTGGCAATCAGGGCGTAGCCTGCCGTGTCACCGTCCCTTTCGATTATAAACCCTTCGGTATATACGTCGCTTCGCATGAGCTCGCAAAACGTGGCGTCTATATTTTTCTGCGGCACGGGGTGAAGCACCGCCTCCGAATGATAGAATTCGTTTGCCAGTTTCAGATAAAGCTCCTTGTCAGCCGGCGTTATTTTCCGTATCATTTTTCTCTTTACCTTTCTTTTTATCCGATATTCTTACCGCTACAGCGGCTGCACATATAAATATTGCCGTGCCGAGAACGGCACCCATGGTGTCAACTGTAACGTCTATAAGCTCGCAGGCTCTTCCCGGAACAAAATACTGATGTATCTCGTCGCTTATTGCATACAAAAGGGATATGCCGACAGAAAAAGCCGCCAGTCTCCACCGCCTGAACGAAAAAGCATACAGCGCGTTTGCGACAAGCAGCCCCAACAGGCAGTAAACGGAAAAATGTGCGGCAGTGCGTACCGCGCCGTTCAAATCGGCAACAAACTCATCCCTTTGCTGCTGCGACATTTTATTGAAATCTTTTTTTATCACGCCGGCAAGGGCGATTATCGTACCCTTACTGGTGCTGTCGGATTTTGCGGCGTCCTCAGCTGAAAACATAAATATAACGCCCATGCAGATAACGACCAGTACGACCGACACGATCCTTAAAGCTATTGTTTTCCCCTGCATATCACACCTACTCGTCCAGCTTGAGAATAGCCATGAATGCCTCCTGCGGCACCTCGACCGAACCGAACTGGCGCATCCTCTTTTTGCCTTCCTTCTGCTTTTCAAGCAGCTTTTTCTTTCTTGTTATATCTCCGCCGTAGCACTTGGCGAGGACGTCCTTGCGAAGTGCCTTGACCGTTTCTCTTGCTATGACCTTGCCGCCTATCGCGACCTGTATAGGTATCTCAAACAGCTGACGCGGTATATAGTCCTTCAGCTTTTCGGCAATGCGTCTGGCTCTTGCATAGGCGTTGTCGGCATGCACGATGAAGGACAGAGCATCCACAACGTCGCCGGCAAGCAGCACGTCGAGCTTGACAAGCTTTGACGGCTGATAGCCCTTGACCTCATAGTCATAGCTTGCATAACCGCGGGTGCGTGATTTGAGCGCGTCAAAAAAGTCGTAAACTATCTCGCTGACCGGCATGACATAATGAATGTCGACCCTGTCGCCTATATACTGCATACCTATATATTCTCCGCGGCGTTCCTGACAAAGTCCCATCAGCGCACCTACAAATTCGCTCGGAGAATAGATATTCACGTCGGCGACCGGTTCAAGCGCCGACGCTATGGTCGCCGGATCGGGGTAATTGGTCGGATTGTCGACCGTTATGGTCTCGCCGTTTGTAAGCTCGAATTTATATTCAACGCTCGGAGCGGTCGTAACAAGGTCGAGATTATACTCCCTTTCAAGGCGCTCCTCAATTATTTCCATGTGAAGCAGTCCCAAAAATCCGCAGCGGAAGCCGAAGCCGAGCGCCCCTGAGGTCTCGGGTTCAAACAACAGCGACGCATCGTTAAGCTGCAAGCGTTCAAGCGCCTCCCTGAGATCGGTATAATGCGCTCCGTCCGCCGGATAAACTCCGCAGAAAACGACCGGATTGACCTTCCTGTAGCCCTCAAGCGGCTCCTTTGCAGGATTTTCGGCGTCGGTCATAGTGTCGCCCACCCTTGCGTCGCCGACATTTTTAATGGCTGCGGCGATATAGCCGACCTCGCCTGCCGAAAGCTCGTCGCAGGGTGTCATCGTATTGGCGCGTTTTCTGCCGACCTCAACAACGTCGAACTGCGCTCCGGTAGCCATCATTTTTATAGTCTGTCCCGGTCTTACAGAACCGGTCATGACCCTGAAATACACTATTACGCCCTTGTATGAGTCATAGTAGGAGTCAAATATCAATGCCTTCAGCGGTTCATCCGGGCTGCCCTTCGGTGCCGGTATTTGGGTAACTATCTGTTCCAGCACAGCGTCGATATTTATATCGTTTTTAGCCGAGATCAGCGGCGCTTCGGACGCGTCGATGCCTATAACGTCCTCGATATCCTTTCTGACCCTTTCGGGATCGGCACTCGGCAGGTCGATCTTATTTATGACCGGAAGCAGCTCCAAACCGTGGTCGACCGCCAGATATGTGTTGGCAAGGGTCTGCGCCTCAATACCCTGCGACGCGTCAACTATCAGCACCGCGCCCTCACAGGCAGCAAGCGAACGCGACACCTCATAGTTGAAGTCAACGTGACCGGGGGTATCTATAAGATTAAGCTCGTATTCAAGACCGTCCTTCGCCGTGTAATACAGCGTTACAGCGTGAGCCTTTATGGTTATTCCGCGCTCTCTTTCAAGATCCATGCTGTCAAGCAGCTGATCCTCCATGTCGCGCTCCGACACCGTTTTTGTATGCTCAAGCAGCCTATCGGCAAGGGTCGACTTGCCGTGGTCTATGTGAGCCACTATGCAAAAATTTCTTATTCTTTCCTGCGGTATTGACATTGCTGCTCCATTCTCCGCTTACCTTTGAAGCGGTGCTGTTTTACTGATATTGCAAATATGGGGCAAGCTGCGGTCGGGCGCCCTGTAAACCGGAACGGTTTATAGGGCGGCGTTAATGTCCGGCACGGTTTTTTTCTTTGGTTTTACTTCATTTACCGCCGTGCCGGAGCTTAACGCTGCCTCTGTTTAAGGGAAAAGCTCCGCTTTTCCCTTAAACAGAGGGCGCCCGGCCGCCTGCCTTTATTTTAATTTTCCCCGTTTTTGTTTTCTTTTGGGGATTCGAATTCCACCGCCGACGCCTCGGCTATTTCCTCGCTTGTCAAAGGATCAAGTATGCTGCGGCGCTTTTTACCTTTGCGGCTTCCCGATGCCGGTTTTTTTGCCTCTGTCGACACGGCATCGCCCTTTTCAGCCGCCTTGCCGTCGTTTTTTCTCAAGCGTCCGACAGCGGCGGCTATTTTCGGCACAAGCAGTGTGGCAACGGCGATCAGCCCCATAAACCCGAGCCATATTATTATATATTTCAGATATACGTTCATTGCCGTCACCTTTATCAACTTATTTCTTTTCGGTCAGAAGCTCCGAAACAAGGTCGCAGTAGCCGACAGCGTCATCGATAGGCAATCCGGCGATAAGCCTTGCCTGAGCTCCCAGTATTTTAGCCATTTTTGCCGCCTTTTCCTTGTCGTTCTGGAACGCGTCCTTAAGCGCTTCGAACACCGGGTGCTCGGGGTTCAGCTCAAGCACCTTTTCCGCCTTCGGCTTTTCCTGTTCGCCCGGCATAGTGGCAAAATATTTTTCCATTTCAAGCGACACCGGACCGTTTGCCGACAAGAACACGGGGTGGCTCTTCAATTTGTCTGATATCACGCAGGAAGCGATCTGGTCGCCCAGCGTTTCCTTTACAAAATCGCAGAGTTCCTTGTTTTCGGAACGCATTTCCTCGGTCTTTTTCTGCTCCTCGTCGGAACGCAGACCTGCGTCGTCGGCGTCGACCGACTTGAACTCCTTGTCGTCGAACTTGGCAAGCGACTGTATGACAAATTCGTCAACATCATCTGTGAGATAAAGCATCTCAAAGCCCTTGTCACGGCAAAGCTCGGTCTGCGGAAGGGCTGCTATCTGCTCATAGCTGCTGCCGCACGCAAAATAAATGTATTTCTGGTCGTCCTTCATGCGTGAGACGTATTCCTTGAGGGTGGTGAGCCCATCACCGTTCGACGAATTAAAGACCAGCAGATCCTGGAGCATTTCCTTGTGCAGTCCGAAATCGCTGACAACGCCGTACTTTATCTGTATTCCAAAGTTCTTCCAGAACCGGGCGTACTTCTCGCGGTCGTCGGTCTGCAGCTTTTTAAGCTCGGATTTTATCTTTTTCTCAATGTTGGTCGCGATAACCTTCAGCTGACGGTCGTGCTGCAGCATTTCACGCGATATGTTGAGCGATACGTCGTCGGTATCGACAACACCCTTTACAAAGCGGAAATGATCGGGCAGCAGCTGCTCGCATCTTTCCATAATAAGGACGCCGCTTGAATACAGCTCCAGTCCCTTTTCAAAATCCTTTGTAAAGTAGCCGTAAGGCACCTTGCCGGGCACAAACAGCATTGCCTTGTATGACACAACGCCTTCGGCGCTTACGCGTATGGTAAGCTCGGGATCGTTGTAGTCCAGAAACTTATCCTTGTAGAACTTTTTACATTCCTCGTCGCTGACCTCCGACTTTGACCTCTGCCAAATCGGCACCATGCTGTTGAGGGTCTCGTGCTTTGTCACCTTTTCATACTTGGCTTCCTCGCCCTCTGCGGCGGTGTTTTCGGTCCTTTCGATATCCATTTTAATAGGGTATCTTATATAATCGGAATATTTCTTTACAAGCTCTCTTATTTTGTATGCGTCAAGATACTCGCTGTACTCTTCGCCGTCGGTATCCTGCTTTATATGCATTATGACATCGGTACCGCAGGTCTCCTTTTCGCACTGTTCGACGGTGTACCCGTCGCAGCCCTCGCTGCTCCATTTAAAGGCAGTACCGCTGTTATACTTTTTGGTTATGACCGTGACCTTGTCCGACACCATGAAAGCGGAATAAAAGCCTACGCCGAACTGACCTATTATATCGGCTGCTTTATCGCCGCTTTCGTCGTCCTTCATCTGCTCCTTGAAGGCAAGCGAGCCGCTCTTTGCTATCGTGCCCAAGTTTTCCTCAAGCTCGGCTTCGTCCATACCGACGCCGTTGTCCGACACCGTCAGCGTTCTCTCGTCCTTGTTTACGGTGATCTCAATGCAAAACTCGCCGCACTTTTCACGCACAGCCTCGTCGGTCAGTGAAATGTAGTGCAGCTTGTCGACTGCGTCGCTGGCATTTGATATGATCTCACGCAGGAAGATTTCCTTATTCGTGTAGATCGAATTGATCATGAGATCAAGCAGTCTTTTTGACTCAGCCTTAAAATTTTTCTTTCTCATAAGAATTTCTCCTTTAAAAATATTTTATAGGATCGCTTTTGAGTCCCGTTACAGGACCCCGCGGTAGTATAAACCTCTTGTAAATTCACAGTCCGGCTGCGACCGGTTTTCCGCCGCCCGGATGACTTCGGCACAGCGTTCTCTTGTTTCATCGGTAAAATAAAGAACGCCGAAATCAAGTTTGTTTATGTCGCCCGGCTTGTCAAGCATCCATAAAGGCCTTGAATTGAACATTTCGGAAAATTCTCCGTCGCACATTACCGGGAACCTTTCGCCCATGCGGTCGTAAAGCTCACATTTTCCGCCGCAGGCCCTGCATCCGGCACCGTTTTTGCCGGGACAGTTTTTAAAACACATAAGCGGCAGCCTGCCGTAGGTGATGATGCCGACCGGTATATCGCCGCAAAGCGAGGCGGCAGCTTTTATTGGCAGCTCGAACGAGGCGACGGCAGCCGCAGCGCCGAGCGACCTTGCCTGCTCCACCGACGGGAAATTAAATATATTCATGCCTATTCCGGCAACCGCAGGAAGTCCGGCGGCAGATGCATATGTAAAGCCAGCCATATTGCCTATGACTGCTGCTGCGGCACCATTTGCCTTTGCTGTTTTCAATGATTTTATCACCGCTTCGCCGCATTTCAACACCCCTCTCGGTATCTCGGAAAGCAGTGTGACGCCCTGCGGCAGGCTGGCATTTTCAAAGTCCCTTGCAGGTAAAATAACCGCAGCGACAGAGTCCGGCAGCCTTTCCGGTACCTGTTTTGCCGACTTAAACCGTGCCACCGTTTTGGTGTCTCGCCGGCAGGCATGTCCGCTCTTTATCATCGGCAGCGTATATAAGGTATCCCTTTTTGCCGACTCCCTTCTCTGCAAAGATATTCTATCCACAGCCTCTCTTTTGAGTGACACGAGATCTGCGGCGCCTATAAACAGCCCGTTTTCAATATCACATTCATATTTATCTATATAATAAGGTGTTCCGCCGAGCTTTGAGAGCTTTTCCCGAACGTTTTCGCTGTCTGCGGCAGCGCTTTTTGCCGGGACCGGCACCGCGCCGCTTACAGTCGCCTCATGCCCGTCGCGATCGGAGACCGTCAGCCTTGAAGGCTCCTGACTTTTCAGCTTAAATCCGGCACAAAGGGGCACCGACCGGCGCTCGTTTCTGTACAGCTCGTGCGCCGTATTTATAAGCTTTGCCGACATTTTTTCATCGTTTTTGGTCCTTGTCCCGAACATGCACCTGCCGGTCTTGCCGGTAAAGTACCCGTCGGTATGACCGTTTCTTGAAAAAATACCTGAGAGCAGCTCACGCAGATCGTCCGGCAGGTGTTCGCCGTCCGCCGCTGCACGGCAGGCGGCTGTCGCAGCCGCGACATATTCCGGTCTTTTCATCCTGCCCTCTATTTTAAGCGAGCACACGCCCATATTGCGCAGCTCACCGATATGCTCTATAAAGCTCATGTCCTTAAGGCTAAGGTCGTGACCCGTGCCGCCGGCAACGGCAAAGGGCAGGCGGCAGGGCTGGGCGCAAAACCCCCTGTTTCCGCTGCGTGAGCCGAGCACGGCGCTTAAATAGCACTGACCCGAAAGGCACATGCACAGCGCGCCGTGGACAAACACCTCAACCTCCATTGAAAGCCTTTTTGCCTCATTACATAGGCTTATCAGCGACTCGCGGTCCATTTCCCTTGCAGGCACAACGCGCCTGAAGCCCATTTCGGACAGCATCGGCAGTGCCGCCGACGAATGTACCGACAGCTGGGTGGAGGCATGCAGCGGCACATCAGGCAGATACTGCCTCAAAAGCCCTGCAAGACCTATATCCTGCACTATAAATGCGTCGACTCCGCAGCGCGCAGCCCTGTGTGCTGTATAAAGAGCATTATCTATCTCGCCGTCAGCCACAAGCGTGTTAAGGGTAAGATACGTCCTGACATTTCTTTCGGCACAGTAGCCCACTGCGTTTTCGATATCCTCAAAGCTGAGGTTTTTCGCATTCTGCCGCGCGTTGAATCCAGGCGCACCGAAATAAACGGCATCGGCGCCGGCGCGCACAGCCGCTTCTATCGTCCCTGCGTTTCCGGCAGGAGACAGTATTTCTATTTTGCCGCAGTTCTGCAAGATATGTCAACTCCAAAACCTAAAGTGCGCCGGAGGCTTATAGACCATAAAAGCCCCCGACGCCGTTCACCACATAAGCTCAAATCAGATTCAGAGCGCGCTTTTATCAAGCCTTAACTGCCTGTTCTCGCGGTTAAGGCGTTCTATCTCGCGTCTGGCACCGTCTATCTCAAGCCTTGCACATGCAAGCTCCTCCGCAGTGCCTTTGAGATCTGCTCTTGCTTCCTCACACTTTACGGTCGCCTTCTTTGCCTCGTCGCAGTAGTCAAGCGCCGCAAGTATTGCAACCATAGTTGTCGAAAGATAAGGATTCTTTCTGGCAAGTCCGTCAAGCTTGGCATTGAGCTCGTCACCTATTTTACGGACATAGGTCTCATCGTCGTCGGAGGCAATAACATAATCAATACCGCCGACCGTTATCCTTATTTTGTTTGCCACATCGATCCACCCCATATCATTTATACACTTATATTTTACATGCATTTTTGCGAATAATAAAAACTGTTTGTAAATTTTAAGGTTTTACCCTGTTAATTCGCACCGCACTCACCTGTCGGGCTTGCTTTTTTCATCCTTCGGCGCCTGTCTTTGCTTATGACCGTAGCCGTGACCGTAACCGTAACCATATCCGTAACCGTAACCGTAGCCGTAGCGGCTGCCGCCGTAATAGCGGTGACTGCCGTATTCGCCGCTGCCAGGCGCTATACCGTTAAGAACATAGCCTGCAAGCTTTACGCGGCTGAACTCCATAAATTTCACGGCTGCCGATATTTCATCTATCTCCGGTCCGTTCCATCTTACAACAAACAATACCTCGTCGCACAGATCGGCTACCGACACAGCGTCCGCCGACCTGCCGGATGCCGGAAGATCAACGACGATGTAGTCGTAATCGTTCCTTAAGGTCTCAAACACCGGTTCAAACTGCGATCTTCTGTAGCGTATGTCTTCGCTTCCGGCGAAAAGTATATCAAACGTATCGGTAAGGGAGTTTATGACCTCGGACACTCCGCATGATCCGGTCGCCGCCTCGGTAATTCCGGTATTGGGAACCTCGCTGCGGCGGTTGAGCTGCGCCTGAATCGTTCTTTTTGCAAGATCCATGTCTACAAGCAGTGTCTTGCCGGCACCTGACAGAGACCTTGCAAGGTTGTAGGCAACAGTCGTCTTTCCCTCGCCCTCACCCGTACTTGTCACGCCAATGATTTTGGCATTGTCAGCCCTCATTATCGACACGGTGCGCTGCCTTAACAGCCGCATCGACTCGGAAAATCCTGCAACCGTCGTGGTCGACGAGGTGAGCGGAAGTGTCGAAGACGAGCGCTTTTTCTGAACATCCGGTATCGAGCAGACACATCTGCCGCCGAGGGTTTCTTCAATATCGTGTCTCGACATGACAATTTTTTTGGACTTCATATAGAAATAGTTTATAAGCAGACCTGATGCCATTCCGGCAAGGGCAAACAGGACTACATATTTATAATAGTATCCTGTATTGTAAGGCTCGGTCGCAAGCTCCGGCTCAGAGCCCTCGATAACATTCATCCTTGTATCGCCAATCACATATTCCGCGATCTTAGGATAATTAAGCATTACCGAATTGATTATATCATATGCGTCGTCCGCCGATCTGCTGGTGACATCAATTTCAAATATATTGGTGTCGGCTACCGCGTTGGAGGTGACCCTTCCGCTGACAGGACGTCCTATCTCATTGGCTATTATGTCCGACATTACGCCGGAGTTGATTATATAAGGGAAGGTTGCCGCCATCTGTGTTGCAAGAGTGGCATTGTAGTTGAATTTATACACGGAATTTCCGCTTGACGAGTCGCTGCTTATAAGAGGTGTAATCGTAAAACGCACATTTGAGCGATACATAGGAACATATGTGACCGAGAAGAAAATAAAGGACAAAACCGCAAACGAAGCGGTCAGAAGTGCCGTTACCCACCAGGTCTTTTTGAGGCAGCTCATGTACTTTTTAATGTCAAAATCGTTAGCGGCAGGGAGTTCTCTGCGATTTTCACTTCTTTCCATACATCATTCCTCCCTCGCGCCATAATTTCTGACCGGGGTGCCTTCCGATCTGTTTTTCTTTTTAAACTCGTGATAGTTGCTGAGCACACATCCGGCAAAATACGGCTTGTCCAGCGAGCTTATCTGATCGTTTATATCGCGGATCTGCACGCCGTCCTGACGCACCACCATGATGTAAGCGTCGCAAACAGACGACACTATTTCAGCGTCAGCCGCCTCTCCGCATGGCGGAGTATCAATAACGACAAAATCAAACTGTTCCTTTAAAGCGGCAAGTATGGCACGGAATTTGTCACCCGACAAAAGCTCCGGTGCGTTGTTGCATGACGTACTGTTGTCCATGACATAAAGACCTGTTTTGCTGTCATGCGATATAAAATCGGAAATATGTCCGCCGTCGCTTATGAATTTGTGCAGGTCGGTTCCGTCCTGCTTCGGCATCCACGGGAAGAAATTGTGCACCGCAGGCTTCCTCAGGTCGCAGTCGCAAAGAAGCACACGGTATCCGTCGGCGGCAAGCGACGCCGCAATATTAACGGCGGTAGTGGTCTTTCCTTCGTCCTCGGCGGTGCTTGTCACCATAAGGGTCTTGATGCCTTTGGTGCGTCCGAGGCTTTCGATCTTAACTGCCATTTTACGGAAGCTCTCGGCAAAATCATTGTCAATGGCGCTGTTTCCGACTGCAAGCCTTCCGTTTTCGGCAGTAATGCCGTGACCGACGTTTTTAACAACGCCAAACAGCCTCGCTCCAAGCTCGTTTTCGACATCCTTCGTATTTTTGACGGTATCCCTTGTAAACGAAATGGCTGCTATCAGAAAAGCTGCCAGCACCGCACAGACAAAGCCTGCAAGCAGACCTACCTTGACCGGTGACCTGTAATTTGACGGCGCGTCGGGCATCTGCGGATTTGAAATAACGCTGATGAGCACATTGGTGAAAACAAAATCAGTGACCTTGTCATAATTGTTATAGACCGAAACGAGTGCATCGTACGCCTTTTTCGGAGTGCTGTCTGTAACGCTTACGCTTATAAGATTGGTCTCACCCAGCTGCTTTGCAGTAATAACACCGGTCATTTCACCGCCAAGCTCCTTGGAAACGACATTCCTCAGAGCGTCACTCTGGAAAACGTCGTCAAGCGTTTCGGCTATTATGACCGTTTTGGTAAGTGAAACGGCGGTAGAGCTCGTGGTATATCCGCTTAAATTAATGGAAACGGTCATTGTACTTGTGAACCGCTCGGGACGGATAAATTTGAAATAGGTCATGCCGCCGAACAACCCGAAAACCGCAGCCAGTATTATCACCCAGAAGTTAAGCGCTATATCGCGCAGGACGGTGTACATGTTGAGGCGGGAAAAATCAAACTGCTTCATAATTTATTCCTCCACCACAACTACAAGGCGTGACATGCTGATGACATCCGCGCCGTCGCCCTTGCCGTCAAATATTTTGTAATAAACGTTATAGACACCGGGTGTATCGTTTGCGACCTCAGACGCATCGACAACAATATCAGCCGTGGTATATTTTTTGTTGGTTTTGTTATTGATATCCTTTATAAACGCCTGATAATCCGGTACTTCGCCTTTTTTGATATATGTCGTATATTCGTTGAGCCTTATTCTCAGCTGACCATAATCATCCGATGTGACTATCGCCGGAACATTTATCTCGGTAGTCTCGCCCATGTGGTCGGAAACCTTGATATTTACGGTGTACCTGCCGTCCGAGGTGACCACCTCGCCGGTGATAAGCTTTATCTGAGATGTAAGGTCATTGCCCCATGCGTCCTCAGCCCTGACGTACATACCGAGGTTAAACTCCCTTTTCGACGGAAAAATAAAGTCATTGGTAAGGTATATCCGCGGTGTATTATAATCGGTGTATCTGAGCCTTTTGTTGAGAACGGCTACGTTATTGTCGCTGTCGCTCACAGCATATGTTATTATCGTAGTCTTGTTGGAATCAAAGAAATTTTTCCTTGTTACAACTATCTTTCCGCTAAGGTCGCCGTCCTTTTTGTCACTTGCGCTGACAAATCCCAGCAGCTCCTCATCGGTAGCCGATACCGGCACCTCGATCATTCCGTCAACCGAACAGGCAAGCACGGGCGGGTCGTTTTTGCCCGCCGACCTTGCCGACAGCACGGCAAACGACACTACAGACGCCGCCGCAAGAACTATCGCGGCAATTCTCAGAAATCTCATTTACATCCTCCTAAAGGTCATAGCTTCACACCGTTTATAACGGCTTCCGGATTCTTTTCAAACAATACGTCGGCGTACCACACCGAGTATTCGGCAGCAACGAAGGAATAGCAATCCGACATATCAGGGGTACGGTAGGTATCGCTGTGGCAGTCGCTCGCCACGAAGGACGCCTCCTCGTTTGAGAGGAATGATAACGCACACCGCCTGGTCTTTTCACCGAGGCTGCCCATTATACTGCCTGTGTTCAGCTGGAGCAATGCCCCGGAAGCTATGAAATATTCTATCCTCGCCGGATCTTCTTTTATGAAAGCATACCTTTCCGGATGCGCTATTATCGGCCTGTAGCCTGCGGCACATACAGCGTCCGCAGCCTTCCTCGCATCGCTTTCGCTGCCGTCAAAGTCAAACTCAATCAACACATAATCGGTTCTGCCGATAGGAATAAGCGCACTGTCGGCCTTACATTCGTCAAAGCAGCCGGCGCCCACATGATTTTCCGCACCTGTCACAATCTTAAGCCCGGGGAATTTCCTGCCGGCTTCCGGCAAAAACATTTTAAAGCTTTCCGCCAGTTTCATGGCGTTGCTCACCGAATCCGGTTTGCACGGATGGAAATGCGGCGTAAGGGCTATGCTGCCGGTACCGTTGACTTTCGCGATTTTAAGCATGCCGAGCGCTTCCTCCCCGGAGGACGCGCCGTCGTCAACGCCAGGTAAAATATGCGTATGAATGTCCGTTATTGCGCTCACACCCTTAAAACCCGGTCACATCCGGTTATTATTAATCTATTATATAGTACCACATAATCTGCGCAAGGTCAAGCACAAAAAGCCATATGATCTGCCAATATGCGGCATTTTTCGTCATCACGACAGCAAAGCGCCCGCAAGGCATAAGCATTACGGGCGCTTTGAAATTCTGAAATTCAGTATATGGTCTATTCCTGCTTTTTGATGCTGCTGTGGGATGAGATGTCATTTTTCGACTCGTCGCCGTCGGCATCGGCTGCCGCTGCGGCGCCGGTGCTTTCGGGCAGTTTCTTGCCCAGAATTTCAGGCAGCTCCATACCCGCCATGGCGAATACCTCCTGCAGAGGAGGAACCGACTTCATCATACCGGAAAGAAAGCCTGCAGTGGCGCTTTTGCCATCGCTGCCCTGTCCGTTGTCCCATACCGTGACCTTGTCGATCTTGATATTCTTGATAGCCTCGACCTGTACGCGCATGAGCTCCTCAAGCTTGTCGGCAATAAGCAGCTTGAGCGCTGCCTCGGTGTCTCCGCCTGCCGATTTCACGATTTCGGCAAAACCGGCTGCCTGCTTTTTGAGTATCTCCTCGGCACCTCTTGCCTCCGCTTCCATTTTTGCATAAATAGCGTCAGCTTCACCCTTTGCTATGCGGCGTTTCTGTTCAGCCTCAGCCTCGGCTTCAAGCTCCATCTGGCGCTTTTTGGCTTCGGTGCGGACGATGATGTCGGCTTCCAGAGTGGCCTGCTCCTTGGTGCGCCTCGCTTCTTCGGCGGCGCGCTCCGCGGAATAAGACTCCTCAAGTGCCTTAGCCGCCTGTATTTTTTCAGCGGTCGTGGCGATCTTAAGCGCCTCAGCCTGCTTTTCTTTAAGCTCGGCATCCGACATGGCTATCTTCATCTTGGCTTCGTTTTCGCCCTGTATTGCGACCGAGTTTGCCTCAGACACCTTTATACGCTGATCCATCTGGGCGTTTGCCTCACCGATAGAACCGTCTCTTTCCCTTTCGGCAACGCTGCGCTTGGCATCGTTGATAGCCTTGGCGGCAGCCTCTTTACCGAGAGCGGCGATGTAGCCCGATTCGTCGCTGATATCGGTAACATTGACGTTTATAAGTCTTAATCCTATCTTTTTAAGCTCGGTCTCGACGTTGCTGCTGACGGCGGCAAGAAACTTGTCGCGGTCGGTATTGATCTCCTCGATATCCATGGTAGCTATGATAAGACGCAGCTGACCGAATATGATATCCTTTGAGAGCTCCTGTATTTCCGAGAGCTGCAGTCCGAGCAGACGCTCTGCGGCGTTCTGCATAACGCCCGGCTCGGTCGAAATACCTACCGTAAAGCGTGACGGTACGTCTATTCGTATATTCTGACGTGACAGCGCACTCTTAAGATCGACCTGTATCGACAGCGGCGTCAGATCAAGAAACTCATACGACTGGAATACCGGTATCACGAATGCTGCGCCTCCGTGTATACACTTTGCACTTCTGGTGGTGCCGTCCTTGTTTTTACCGACCGATCCGTATATGACCATTATCTTGTCAGACGGACACTTCTTGTACCTCGAACATATCCATACAATTACGGAAAACACCACAAGTACGATCGCACAGATAAGTAATACTGTGCCTGCGTTCAATCCATCCATTTGCTTACTACCTCCGTTTTAATTTTATATGTAACCGGCTTTCTTCAACCTCTGCCGGTCATATACATTTGTTTATTTTTTCTTTACTATCAGCGTATTCTGACCGCTGATGCCTATTACCAGCACCTCGCTGCCGGTCGGTATCGGTTCATTTTCATCGGTCACTGCGTCGCGCTCGACATACGTGCCCTGCAGCATGACATTGATCTTGCCCTGACCGCTGCGCTTTGCCGGAACGGTAAGATATACCGTGCCTGCGACACCAAGCGCGTTGCGTATGTCGCTCGTGCCGTCGCTCTGAAGCTTCATGACCGCCTTCATAAGCAGTGCTATAATAAACATCATCAGCAGTCCGCTTAAAAATGATACCGTAAGGGTGAGCGGCAGTGCAAGCGATGCGCCGTTGCATACAACGCCGACCCAGCCGAACACAACAAAGAAGGCTATTATTCCGCGCAGCGTAAAGATCCTCAGTCCAGCCATTCCGCTCGGATCGTGGTCGCCGTCCGGCATATCGTTCCCGAAAACGCCGTCGTGACCGTCTATCCCCGAAACATCCCCGTCATGCACATCACCTATATCGTGCAGACCGCCTATGTCATGCAGTCCGCCGATATCGTGATCGCCGTCGCACATGTCGCCGTGTATGTCACAGTCGCCGCCGTGATCAGAGCCTATTCCTATCAGCATAAGAATGGTCTGTATCAGCAATATAAGGGTCGCCGGTATGGCGATCGCGGCAAAAATTTGCGACACAAGTCCTAATGAATCCCACCAAGCCGCCATTGTTTACTCCTCCTTAAAATATATTACCCGTCGAGTCCGCAAAGAAGCTCCATAGCTTTTGCCTTTGCTGTTTTTGCAAGATGAGCGTATGCCATAACCGACAGGACACCCACAAGCCTTTTTTTGGCGCCGGGCTGCGGTTCCTTATAATCGGCTGCCGCCGCCTCAACCGCCGGCATTATCGCGCCGTCGCCAAGCTTTAATGCGTTGCAGTCAGCCGTTATATCAACATATTTATGATAAAGCTCGCTGTCGCATATCAGATCGTCGCTCTCGTCGCTTAAATTTCCGTTTATGCTCCCGAGCATTTTTATTATGTCCGGCAGCATGAGCGACTCCCTCAACAGATTTATTATGCATATCCTCGCAAACTGATCCTTTGAATACACCCTGCCGACCGGCGAGGATACAAAGCCGCGTTTGACCCAGTTCTGCACGTCGTACGGCTCAAGACCGGTCATGACCGAGACCTGCGACAGCGTTATGCCGCCTGCGGCAAATATTCCGCCAAACAGCGTTCTCGATATTCCTTTGGTAACCGCCGATACCTCTATAGTCGTACCGGGAAGCGTTACAGACACCGCACTCACCGCCTTTTTGTTTTTCGGTAATTTGATTATATCACACAGTCACATGATTGTAAAGAGGGATTTTGTGATTTTTTAAAAATATTTTTTTGCGGCAGCAGCAAAAAAGGCTTGCAATAGCGCAAACTGTGTGGTATAATACCAAGGCTCAGGGTATGCCGCTCTGAAGCAAAAATATTTCACACGCCTTCGCGTACTGACGAAACGGTGCCGCAAACGCTGCGGAAAGCCGTCATTTTAAACGGAGGCGGCGGTTTTAACCGAAGGAGGAAACACAAATGGCAGTAGTATCAATGAAACAGCTGCTCGAAGCCGGTGTTCATTTCGGACATCAGACAAGACGCTGGAACCCGAAAATGGCTGAGTACATTTTCACAGAGCGTAACGGTATCTATATTATAGATCTTCAGAAGACCGTTAAGAAGCTCAACGAGGCTTACCTTTTTGCTCGCGACATCGCGGCTGACGGCAAGGACATCCTTTTCGTCGGTACCAAGAAGCAGGCTCAGGATTCCATAAAGGAAGAGGCTATCAACTGCTCAATGCCTTACGTCAATGCACGTTGGCTCGGCGGTATGCTCACCAACTTCCGCACCATCCGCACCAGAATAGCAAGACTCAACCAGCTCCGCAAGATGAAAGAGGACGGAACCTTTGATATGCTTCCCAAGAAGGAAGTCATCAAGCTTGAGCTTGAGATTGAAAAGCTCGAAAAGTTCCTCGGCGGTATTCAGAATATGGAAAAGCTCCCGGGTGCACTGTTCATAGTTGACCCGCGCAAGGAGAGAATAGCTGTTCAGGAAGCAAAGAAGCTCGGTATTCCGATAATCGCTATAGTTGACACCAACTGTGATCCGGACGAGATCGACGCTGTCATTCCGGGTAACGACGACGCTATCCGTGCCGTCAAGCTCATCGCTTCGACCATAGCTGCCGCAGTTATCGAGGGCAGACAGGGCGAGCAGGACGCAGCCGAAGAAGCCGCCGAGAGCGAAGCAGAGACCGAAAAGGTCGAGGCTGCCGAATAATTTTTAAAAGCAGTGCCGGTGAGAGTTCGCTTTTACCGGCATTTTATGAAATGAAACGGAGGAAATTAAAATGGCATTTACAGCTAAGGATGTTCAGGCGCTCCGCGAGAAGACCGGCTGCGGCATGATGGACTGCAAAAAGGCTCTCACCGAATGTGATGGAAATATGGACGCAGCAGTAGATTACCTGCGTGAAAAGGGACTTGCCTCTCAGGCAAAAAAGGCATCGCGCGTCGCCGCAGAGGGTGCGGTCGCCGCTATAGCAGAGAACGGCGTGGGCGTTGTTCTCGAGGTCAATACCGAGACCGACTTCGTCGCAAGCAACGACGAATTCAAATCCTTTGTCAACAAGGCAGCCGAGATAGTCGCAAAGACCAATCCGGCGGATGTTGACGCACTGCTTGCTTCCAAGGGCGACGACGGCAAGACCGTTGACGAGCTCAAGCAGGAAATATTCCTTAAATTCCGTGAAAATATACAGGTCCGCCGCTTTGTCCGTTATGAGGGACATGTTGTGACATATGTCCATGCGGGCGGAAAGATCGGCGTCATGGTCAAGTTTGACACCGACGTTGCCGATAAGGACGGATTTGTCGCAATGGGTAAAAACGTTGCTATGCAGATCGCGGCTATGAACCCTGCTTACCTTGACGAAGCTTCTGTTCCGGCAGAGGTCATCGAGAAGGAAAAAGAGATCATGATCGCTCAGATGAAAGAGGATCCCAAGATGGCTAACAAGCCGGAGCAGGTCCTTGCAAAGATCGTTGACGGTAAGATCGGCAAGTACTACAAGGAAAACTGCCTTGTAGATCAGCAGTATGTTATCGACGGCGAGATGACGGTCGGCAAGTATGTTGAGAGCGTTGCCAAGGAGCTTGGCGGCAGCATCAAGATAGTAAGCTTTGTCCGTTACGAAAAGGGCGAAGGCATCCAGAAGAAAGAGGATGACTTTGCAGCCGAAGTCGCAAGCATGATAAAGTAATAGCTAAATATATTTACCGCACCGCAAAGAATACTTTGCGGTGCGGTTTTTTTATATGAATAACGCATAGCATGTTTCGTAACAAGCGCCGACTGTACAAATACAGCCGGCGCTTTTGTATGTTGAAATATTAAATTTTAGTTTAGTAGTGTAATAAATATATTGGCAGACGTAGGGCAGAGACGAGCCCCTGCCCTACGACAATACCATCGGCTTTTTCTTTTTTTATATCTACAAACTAAAATTCAGCCTCCGAAAAACAGGCAAAGACCGTACTCTGTCCTTGCTTCCTGCCGTTCGGCACTAACATTTGCAGCTTTAATTTGCAAAATAAACCGCCCACCGCAAGAATACGGTGGACGGTTCTATTGATTTTTGTATCGGTTATACCGCCTTTTCCTTTTTGCTGCCGGCATATTTTATTACAAACAGCACTGCAAGCATAAGAACTATAGATACCGGCAGAGTGATGAGCCAGTTCTGGACAAAGCCCGTCAGCAGATATCCGGCAAACGAAACGGCTGCGACCGTTATCGCATATGGCAGCTGTGTCGAGACATGGTTTACATGCTCGCACTGCGCACCTGCCGATGACATAATGGTGGTATCGGATATCGGTGAGCAGTGGTCGCCGCAGACGGCACCTGCAAGGCAGGCTGACATGCCTATGACCATAAGCTCGCTGCCCGACGGGAAAACGCTCATCACTATCGGGATAAGTATTCCGAAGGTGCCCCACGACGTACCGGTCGCAAATGCTATGCAGCAGGCGACTATGAATATTATAGCAGGCAGGAAATTGTGGAGTGAACCGGCATTTGCCAGAGCGTCGGCAACGAACGTATCCGAACCGAGCAGTCCGGTCATGGTCTTAAGTGTAGTAGCCATGGTAAGTATGAGTATTGCCGGTACCATCGCGATAAAGCCCTTGGGTACACATCCCATTGCCTCTTTGAAGGTGAGAAGTCTGCGCGCCACCATGTATATAACGGTGAGCACGAGCACTACTATTCCGCCGAGCGGTAGACCTACCGTTGCGTCGGTATTACCGAAGGCTCCTATAAAGTCGTGGTATGTATCAGCGCCGTCAGTGAAGAAATCACCGACATAAATAAGCGCAAACACCGAAACGACTATCAGAACGGCAACGGGGAGCAGAAGATCTATGACCTTTCCGCGGCTGTTTTCGATCTCTTCGGCGTCGCTCTTGGTTATGACCTCCGAGCCGAAGGTGAACAGGTCGCCGTTTGCCGCGTTTTTCTCGTGCAGCTTCATGGGACCGTAGTCAAATTTCATAAGGACAATGGCGATTATAAATACAAAGGTCAGCAGCGAATAGAAGTTGTAGGGTATCGCCTTGCAGAACAGAGCGAGACTCGATACTTTGTTGCCTGCTGCGTCGGTAACGCCGCTTGTATATTCGGAAACAGCGGCAGCCCACGACGATATCGGGGCGATCATGCAGACCGGAGCTGCGGTAGCGTCGATCAGATATGCCAGCTTTGCTCTTGAAATTTTGTGGCTGTCGGTGACCGGTCTCATGACCGAGCCGACTGTAAGGCAGTTGAAATAGTCGTCAATAAATATCAGCACACCGAGTGCAAAGGTGCAAAGCATGGCGCCGGTGCGTGATTTTATGTGGGTCTTTGCCCATCTGCCAAAGGCAGCCGAGCCGCCTGCACGGTTGATAAGCGCGACCATGATGCCGAGTATCACAAGGAATATAAATATTCCCGATGTACCGGCGACCGATTCGATAAGTCCCTTTTTGACCAGCGCGTCGACCGCGTCAACGGCGTTGAAATTGGCGTAAAGCAAGGCGCCGGTGACGATACCGATAAAGAGCGAGCTGTAGACCTCCTTGGTAACGAGCGCCAGCACTATAGCTATCAGCGCCGGAACCAGCGACATAAATGTGGCGTAGTATCTGCTGCCGGCAGCTACCTTGCCCTCACCTTCACAGGTCTCACAGGTAAGCTCACTGCCTGTCCCACCTTTGCCGCCGCATACGGTGCAATCTGCATCGTCTATAATACCGGAGCCTTCGCACGCATTGCAGGTGTACTCATATGTATACCCTTTTCCGCCGCAATCCGCACACTCCTCTAATGTTGTTTTGCCCATCGTGAACGACATGACGGTGACCGCTGCAAGCAGTACGACAAGCGTTATCACGGTGGTAATGATCCTGCGTTTGTTCATAACCTTTCCCTCACACACAAAATAAAATGCCCTGCCGCGCAAAGCGCAGCAGGGTGTGAAAGGAAAGATAGGAAATAAACAATCACAATACCCGATAGCGCTCCACTTAAGCAGTGACAGTGTACGGCATATTCTGTCGCACCCCAACCGACCGGCACCGGAAACTGCCGGAGGATTTCGGCGGTACTTCCTTTCGCGTGCGGCATTTCCGTGCCAAAGCCACGCTACTTATAAGGACCGCGCCTCTATCGTTCATGATTATACATCGTCTTTTTTGAAAATGCAAGAGGTTTTTGCATATTTTTTGCATAATTTATGTATATTTGTAAAACAAGCTCTTTTTGAGGCAGCAAAATGTTAGGAAAGTAAAAAAATAAAGACGGCAAAGGCGGACTCAGATAAAGATAAGCCGCCCTGTAAAAAGTCTTTTGCCCTGTGACTTCGTTAAAAATGCTCGCAATATATCTCCGTTATTCCTTCGCTTTTTGCCTTGCCACAGAACAAAATCTAATTTTACATGGTGCATAGCAGTTTTGAGCGAGATGTTTTTTCGTTCAGACAAAATAACAAAATCTCGGCAATACTTTGTGTATTACCGAGATTTTTTATGAAGTATGGGCGGAAAACAGCCTCTCAAAACCGACTTATCCTTATCTGAATCCGCCCAAAGGCCGCCTTTTATTTGTTTTTACCCTTTATTTTGTCCCAGTATTCCTTGAACGCCTGCTCGGTCTTGTTGTCGCCGAAATCGTAATACCGGCTGTTTTTAAGCAGGTCGGGCAGATACTGCTGCTCTACATAGTGGTCGGGGAAGCTGTGCGGATAAAGGTAGTGCTGACCCTTGACCGCCGCATCATCACCGTCAAAATGCTTGTTTTGCAAAGCGCGCGGTATCGGACCGCTTTTGCCGCTTTCGATGTCAGCCATTGCGGCGTTTATCGCGTCGTGCGCGGAGTTTGATTTCGGACTTACCGCCACCAATATCACCGCGTCCGCAAGGGGGAGCCTCGCTTCGGGCAGTCCCACCGCCAACGCTATATCTACTGCCGCCTTTACGATAGGAATTATCTGCGGATACGCAAGCCCTACATCCTCGCAGGCGCAGACCATGAGCCTGCGGCACGCCGACGGCAGATCGCCCGACTCGAGTAAACGCCCCAAATAATGCACCGCCGCATCCGGGTCGCTGCCGCGCATAGACTTCTGGAACGCCGATATTATATCGTAGTGCTCGTCTCCCTCGCGGTCATATCGCATGGCGCTTTTCTGCGTGAGTGACGCCGCGGTCTCCTTGGTCACGGTTATTTTGTCACCGTTTCTGTCCGACGCTAAAACGCACAGCTCCACCGCGTTGAGCGCTTTTCTTACGTCTCCTCCGCACCCGCGGCAGATAATGTCCACGACCTCGTCGCTTTGAAATTCTACGGTACACGACTGCTCCTTTTCCATGATCCTTGCAGCCCTCAGCACTGCCGGACGTATATCCTCGGCGGTGAGCTGCTTAAATTCAAAGACCGTCGAACGGCTGAGTATCGCGTTGTATACATAAAAATACGGGTTTTCTGTGGTCGATGCAATTAATGTTATATCCCCGTTTTCGATGCTTTCAAGCAGCGTCTGCTGCTGCTTTTTTGTGAAATACTGTATCTCATCAAGATAGAGCAGTATGCCTCTGTCGCCGCCGAGCATTGCCGGCGACGACAGTATCTCCTTTATATCGGCGGTCGAGGCGGTGGTCGCATTGAGCCTGTAAAGCCGCTTGTTGCAGTTGTTCGCAATAATGCTCGCAACGGTCGTTTTGCCGACGCCCGACGGACCGTAGAATATCATGTTGGGTATCGTGCCCGACTCAATGATCCGGCGCAGCGGCATTTTTTCGCCGAGCAGATGCTTCTGACCGACCACCTCGTCGATGGTCTGCGGTCTTGCCCTGTCGGCAAGCGGTGAGTTCACGTCCACCGTCTCCTTTCGATATTTATGAGTTTTGGGACTTCAGTTCCTCTATGCTCTTTACCTCGGTCAGGGAATTGTCCTCCTCGATCCTGTAAAGTACGCCGTCGTCGTTCTGATAAAGTCTTATGTAGTCTATCATATACTCGACCGGAACGCCGTTATTTTCGGGCGCCGAGAGGAAAGGCAGTCCGTAAGCCATGGACAGTATAAAGTAGATTGGCTCATGGAAAACCGAGAACATCGGATTATTTATTTTCACCGTGCAGTAAGGCTCACCATCGACCAAGAACTGCACAAGCTCCGGCGTCCACTCATAGCCTATCGTGTGATAGTCCTCTGAGAATTTTGCGCCGCCGGGCAGTCTTTTGGTCTTGGGATACCCCTGCCCGTCAAGGTAATTTATATGACGGTGACCGTTGATCTCTTTGTCCGACCACCATGAGTGGAGATTACAGGCAATGTATGAGTCGTCGCCGAACATTTCGAGAACGTCTATCTCAGGCATGGCTCCACGACCCGGATACTGCGGCGCACACATCCAGAAGCCGGGCCATACGCCCTTACCGCCTATAGGCATTTTGGCGCGTATCTCGGCATAGCCGTATTTGTAAGCCATGTGCTTGTTGGTCTTTATCATTCCGCTGGTATAATCCCCGTTTTCGAGGATCTTACCGCGAATGACAAGGTTGCCGTTTTCAAGCGTTACGTTTTCGGGCTTTCTCCATGCCTTTTTGCCGTCACGGGTGTTGTCGGCATAGTCAAACGGAGTCCAGATATCTGTATCGAGCTTTTCGGCATCAAAATTGTCCTCAAAGACCAATCTGTAATTTTTACCGTAAAGATTCATCACTTACGCCCCCTTACCTTTTCACAAATATGCCGTCATTCTGGTATACTTTTATATTCTTGATCTTAAATTCGGTCGGAAGAACGGTGTTTGCATCCGGCGGATCGATATTGGGCAGACCGACCGACAGCCCTGCCGTCAGCTTTACAAGAGCACCGCATGTGAAGGTGTCGAACGGTTTTGCGGTGATATCGACCTGACAGTAGACCTCACCGTCGCAGGAATATTTAAGCCTGTCCTTCGTCCACTCAACTGCAAACACATGGTATCCCGGCGTGAGCTTATCGGGCACTCTTGACGACGGATAAAATCTTCTGTATCTGTCTTCCGCGTCATAAAGGCAGTTGACCGAATGTTGCGTCTCATATATGTCGTCGGTCCATTTCATGTACATTCCGGCTGCATTTTTGCCCTTTGCGCCGTGAACGGCTATTATATCGACCATGGGCTTATATACCGTGCCGTCGGTACCGCAAAAGCCGAACACCGGCCATACGCCGTTCTGAAAATCCGGCACAAGAGCCGTAACCTCTATATAGCCGTAGGAAAACACAAATCCATTGCACACTGCCTTGCCGCCGGTAAAGCCGTCGCCGTCGCGGTCGGCACGGATGACAAGCTCGCCGTTTTCACAGCACACATTTTCCGGTATGTAGTGAAGCTCTGCTCCGGCGTGCTTTGACGCAGCCTGCGTGTTGACGTGGGTCGGGACAGTCTCCTTGTTGTCCTTCGCCGAATGCGCCTTGACCGTTTCATCAAGCGCTTTCCATTTGTTTGTCTCCATACCGCCGTCGAAATTTTCCTCAAACACAAGGCGGTAGCCATTTCCTTTAAGATCCATACTTTTGCCCCTTTCCTTTTAAAGAAAGTTATTTGAAAGCTTTGCTTTCATGGACATTATGCCACAATAAGCTGCTGTTTTCAACCCCAAAATTTATAAAAAAGCAATAAAAATGCGGAGAAGCACCGCGCGGTAAAACGTGCGGTGCTTCTCCGTTTGTATGGGGATGAATATGGGTGGGCAATTTTATATGACGGTCAGCTTGGCTTTGTCGCGGCCGTCATTTTTGGGGATGATTATTGTGTATTCTATATAATCCGCCGTCTCGTTTTTCTGCGATCTGGCGTCCACCCCCGAGCGCCGCATCGTGCCGAGCATTCGGGACAAACTGTTTGAAAACAAACGTATATCTCCGATGCCGCCGACCCTTATCGGCCTTTTTTCCGCCTTTATCGGCTCAAGTAATGCGTCTGACACCGCCTTTTCGGCGTCGGACACGGTCATTTGTTCAGCTATGAAGCGGTTGAGCATTTCGTCACGCTGTTCTGCCGGCAGCCTGAGCAGCGCCCTTGCGTGGCGTTCAGTAAGCCCTGCCGACATTATCCTGCTGCGTTGATCGGGACCGAGCCTTAACAAACGCGTTTTGTTTGACAGTGTCGACTGTGCCATTCCAAGCTTCTCGGCGACCTCCTGCTGGGACAGCGAAAAGTCGTCCATAAGCCTTCTGATGCCTTCGGCTTCCTCAAAAAAGTTAAGATCCGTGCGCTGTATGTTTTCTATAAGGCACATAAGCGAACATTCCCTGTCGCTTGCCCTTACAACTATGCACGGTATTTCCTTCAGCCCTGCGAACAGGGAGGCTCTCAGCCTGCGTTCGCCCGAAATCAGCTCATACCGTTCGTTTCTTTTTCGCACGGTCACCGGTTGTATGAGTCCGTTCTTCCGTATACTTTCAGCTAATTGCAGCAGCTCGTAATAATCGAACTCGCGCCTCGGCTGATACGGCGACGGCACTATTTTTTCAGGTGATATCTTTACAAGTTTGCGGTCGTCACGTTTATACAGCATGTCCGTTTCTCCCTTCCGCAATATTAATATACCATTATTTGGTATATAAGTCAATAAAAAAAGACCGTCATTATTCGACGGTCCTTTGCGGTATTCGACATATTATAGGGGAGATTTTGATATTTTAGCAGGATTTCTGGGGTATTTTAAGGGAGTTTGCGATATCTTTTCAACCGTTATTATTCCGCGTGTACCGGCATCATATAGACTGAAAACGGCAGGCGGCTGCATTTTGCCGCCAAGTATCCGGACTGCGCTTTCAGCACTTTCGGCTTCCGCCAGTACAGACTGCCCCTTCATGGCTATGAATCTTCCGCCGACCTTGACATACGGCAGACAGTATTCGCAAAGCACCGGCATCGCAGCCACGGCGCGCGCCACCGCAATGTCGAAGCTTTCGCGGTATTTTGCCGCACCGTCCTCGGCTCTGGAATGTACGGTCGATATGCCGTCGAGCCCGAGTGTCTTTATGACCTCATCGAGAAATCCGATGCGCTTTGCCAGTGAGTCAAGCAGTGTTATTTCAAGGTCGGGTCTTACTATCTTCATGACCAGTCCCGGAAAACCGGCGCCGGTTCCGACGTCGATTACCCGGCTGTTTTGCTTTATTTCTGCAAATTTAAAAACCGTCATGCTGTCAAGAAAATGCTTGACGGCTATGCCCTCGGGGTCGGTTATGGCGGTAAGGTTCATTTTTTCGTTCCAAAGGCAGAGCAGCTCCGCGTATTTTTGGAGCCTTTGCCTCTGCTTTTCGTCGAGTGTCAACGTATCGCCAAGCCAATCGGTGATTATTTCAAACGGAATATTCAAAATGCTCACTCCCTTTGTCAATATTTAAAGCCCTGCAGCATAAAATTTATAAAATGAACAGGGGGAATTTTCATGGTAATATACACGGTATCTCCGGGAGACTCAATGTACAGCATCGCCAAAAAATACGGCGTGACCTTAAGCGACCTCGAGCGGTTCAACCGGCTGCCGGACAACACACGGCTTGCCGTCGGCGAGGATATTCTGATACCCGTAAAGGGCACGGTGCACGATGTGAAAAGCGGCGACTCGCTCTACAGCATAGCCCTGCACCACGGAATATCGCTTGAAGATCTCATAAACGCAAATCCCAATCTTCGACCACCCTACACGATATATCCGGGCGACATAATAATGATACCGCAGGGAAACGCTTTTAAAAAGGCAATTTCGGTCAACGGCTACGCATATCCGAGCATAAGCCGAGAGGTTCTGACCGAAACGCTGCCCTATCTTACATATCTTTCGATATTCAGCCGCAGCGTATCGCCCGACGGCAGCCTTGGGGACCTTGAGGACGGCTGGATGATAAGCACGGCCAAAAATTACAACACGGCGCCGGTCATGGTGGTCACCAACACGGAGCCGGGCGCCGGTTTTTCAAGCGAGCTTGCACATACCGTGCTGACAAACGCCTCGGTGCGAAGCACGCTTATCGACAACATCGTTTCGACCGCCGCCGCAAACGGATATGAGGGGGTCGACATTGATTTTGAATACATTTTCCCATCGGACAGGGAAAGTTACAACGAATTTCTCACCCTTTTAAAGGCAAAGACCGAGCCTTCGGGGCTTTCCCTTTCGACCGCGATAGCACCGAAAATATCAGCCGGTCAGCGCGGGACTCTTTACGAGGCACACGACTACTCCTTTCACGGCAGCATAGTTGATTATCTCATCATTATGACCTACGAGTGGGGATACCTCTACGGCCCGCCGCTCGCGGTAGCCCCGATCAGCGAGGTGAGAAAGGTGCTGTCCTACGCCGTGACCGAGATCGAAAGCAGCAAGATACTCATGGGCATGCCGAACTACGGTTACGACTGGACGCTGCCCTACAAAAGCGGCACTGCAGCAAACATTTTGTCTATTGACGCGGCACTGAAAAGGGCGATAGACGTCGGTGCAAATATACAGTTCAACGAGACCTCAGCCGCCCCATTCTATGAATATGTAAGGGACGGCAGGGAGCATATAGTATGGTTCGAAAACGCGCGCAGCACCGCGGCAAGGCTTGAGCTTGTCAACGAATTCGGTCTCGGCGGCGTAAGCTACTGGACCATAAATCAGTTCTACGCGCAGAACTGGCGCATATTGGAGGACATGTTCAACATAAGGAAGATATTATAATCAAGTGTCCTTATTGCCGAAATGCGTGTCGTCGTCAAAAACTGCTTCGCTTGCGTCGTAGTCGATAAGTCCTAAATCGCGGCGTTTTTCAATATCCTCATCGGGATGCTCCTTATAATACGGGTCGATTATATACTTCCTTATTTCCGGAAACACATTGAACTGTATAAGGAACGCCCTGAAAGCCGGATAGATAAACAGCCCCAGCACCACTATCAGCGCCATTCCGAACTTGAAGTTTACCGAAAGCGCAAAGTAAGCGGCGGCATAAATAAGCATAAGCACTCCGCCTATTATTATGTTGTGCTTTATACCGAGGGTAGAAAACAGCCATGAGTTTTTAATGACCGTTTTGAGCTTGTAGTCAAATGTGATTATGAGGGTATACTGATAAAACTTTGCAAAGCTGAACATAACAAAAAAGAACAGTGATACTATAAGTATTATAGTGCCCCATGTCTTGTTGATTATGTCCTGCGTGAAATATATGTAGAGCACATACATATCGGCGGCAAAGACAGCCGTGATCAGGACATTTATGATGCCCAGCGGCAGCGCACGCTTCCAGTTTCGCTTTATGGCACCGAAAAAGTCTGACATAAGAAAAACATGCTTGTCCCTTGCAGCCATGCGGCAGACATAAGCCATGCCGGTCTCGGCAAGTCCCGACGTTACTATCGGCAGCGACAAAAGAATGTACCAGAATTCAGCTGAGGTCAGCAGCCAGAAATTGCGGAAATACAGCTCAAAAAAGCGGAAAAATCCTTTTTTCTCCGGCTCGTTTTTGGAGACGCCCTTGCCCGGACGGTCATAATCCTTTTTAAATAGTGCCATATCGTACTCCATTCTGCCGCACCGCCGCTAAAGCGTCAGCAAAATTAGTTATTAACCTCCGTTAAGCGGCGAACGGAGATCTTTTCGGCATGGTTCGCGGTTGCCTTTTATGAAATAATAGGCGACGGAAACGCCGTATTTACATTGAGAACAGCGTGAGCTTTCACGCTGGTACCTCAACCCTTTTTTCTTTCCTTTTTCCTTGTACTTTTGTAAAGGAACTTAGCTATCACCGAGTCCTCGTTATAGCAGATAAGGTACATCACAGTACAGAACGCCACAAGCAGCAGCACCGTGACTCCGCTAAAGGCTATCGACACCACAGAAGCGTCAGCCATAATGGCGGCATTTTTTGTGAAGATATCAACTATCGGCTTTACCGGGCACATCACTATCCAGCGGTAGAACCAATAGTAGCTCTTTGCAGCCGCGGCAGTGGGCGACGAAAGTCTCATAATAAGGCAGACGGCATAAAGTATAAACGGAACGACCGCAAACAGCGCCCCTGTCTTAAGTCCTCGCAAAGGATCGTATTTTGCACCGTTGAAGTCAACATCGTTGCGGTCCCTTGCCGCGTCACGGGCAATGACCGAGCCGACGGTGCAGAAAACTATCCCGAGTCCGCAAACGACCTGCAGTGTCGACATAAGCCCAGTCGCTGCCTGCGGCATATCGGTCCGCACCTCACGGTAGCCCTGATTTTCTGCTATCGAGTCGGGCGCCTTTTCGACCGTTTCAATGTCGTGCGCCTTACCGTTTTCGTCTATTTCGTAGATCGTATAGCCTGCAACATCGGTCGATATCTGCCTTATTATCACAAAGAAAGAAATGTAGACAAAAAAACTGATAATACAGGCAAAGGCAAGCATGCCGGTCATTTTTACTGCCGATATGACGTTACGTTTCATTTTTCTCTCCAGATAGTTTATTTTTTGCACGGGTAGGTTTGCCGTGCAGGGTACCATTCAAAAAGTATTATGTAAACTAAAAACAGAAAAGAGGGTAAACGACAGACCGCTTACCCTCTGATGCAGTTAATTATTCAGCGTCGCTCTCCGCTGTCTCGACCTCTGCTGCCTCTGCGTCAGCGGCCTTTTCATCGTTTTTCTCGAGCAGTGCGCGGATAGACAGGCTTACGCGCTTCTTGTCGAAATCGATGTCTATTATCTTAGCGTCGACCTCCTGACCGATCTTCAGCTCGTCAGCCGGCTTTTCGATTCTGCGGTCTGCGATCTGTGAGATATGGATAAGTCCGTCGATGCCGGGGATTATCTTTGCAAATGCGCCGTAGGTGGTCATGCTGACGATCTTTACCTTTACAACATCGCCGACAGCGTACTTATTGCGGAGTATCTCCCACGGATTTTCGTCAGCCTTCTTGTAGCCGAGCGAGATCTTGTGCTTTTCAAGATCAACAGCCTTTACATACACATCGATGGTGTCGCCAACCTTGACAACCTCTGACGGATGCTTTATGCGTTCCCATGAAAGCTCGGAGATATGTACCATACCGTCAACAGCGCCGAGATCTACGAATGCGCCGTAGCCGGTGATTGATTTAACGGTGCCGGTGAAGCGGTCGCCGACAGCGACATTGCTCCAGAACTGCTCCTCTGCAGCCGACCTTTCCTCTTTAAGCACTGCGCGTGCCGAGCCGATAACGCGGTGGCGCGGTCCGATCTCGATTATACGGAAGCGGATTTCCTTGCCCTTTAAGGCATCGAGGCTGTCACCCCTTGAAAGTGTGGCCTGCGAGGCAGGAATAAACACTCTTGTTCCCTCGTAGAACACCACGACGCCGCCCTTGACAACATCGGAAACGGTGCCGCTTATGATATCGCCGCTGTCCTTCGCGGCAAGGACCTTGTCCCATCCTGCAATGGCGTCGAAACGTCTCTTGGAAAGCGAAACCGTGCCTTCCTGATCGTTTGTGCGCATGATTATAAGATCAAGTACATCTCCGACCTTTACAGCGTCGGTCAGCTTTACGTTGGGGTCCGAAGAAAATTCCGCGGCAGTGACATAACCGGTGTGTTTTCTGCCGATGTCAACCTGTATCTCGGTCGGACTTACTGCGAGGACCGTACCCTTGACCTTCTGATCTGTATTTGAATTGCTTTCGGTTGCATTGAGCATTTCCTCGAAAGTCATTTCATCGTTGATTGTTTCCTTTGCCTCAGGATTAATAGTCTGCATCTCATCCATGGTTTTTAAAACCTCCTTTATTATACCGGAAGGCGTTGAAGCCCCGGCTACGACACCGATCCGACAGGCACCGGCTATATCACCGGCAGTAAGCTCATCCGCAGTCTCCAAAAGTACGGTCCTTTTGCAGACGCCGGAACACACCTGAGCCAACTTGCGTGTGTTGGAGCTGTGCTTTCCTCCTATGACGATCATAACGTCACATTTACGCGCCAACTCCCCTGCTTCCTCCTGCCTTTTCGCAGTCGCATTACATATTGTATCAAAAATAATCGCATTTGTATAGACTTTTTTTAAAGTTTTTTGACACTTTTTCCACAAATCCAGATTAAATGTGGTCTGGGACACCGCCGTAACCGGTGTGTCATCCTTCAAAATGCCGTTTTTTACAAGAGCTTCGAGTGCCTGTTCGTCACCGAAAACAAAATTTGCCCCCTTGCAGTGACCGACGATGCCGACCACTTCCTTGTGCTCGGGGTCTCCTGCTATCAGCACCGTCCTGCCGTTGTCACCTGCGTCGGCGACTATTTTATGTATTTTCGCAACAAACGGACATGTTGCGTCTATATAGTCGACCTTCAGCCTCTCAGCCTCATCGGTCACGACGCGCGGCACGCCGTGCGAGCGTATGACCAGCGTTTCTCCTTCCTCTATTTCGGACGGCGACGACACTATTCTCGTCCCCCTGCTCTCAAGCTCGCTCACAAGCTGCGGATTGTGTATGATAGGTCCCAGAGTCGCGACCCGTTTTCCGGCGTCGAGCAGTCCGGTCACGGTTTTTACCGCCCGGTCAACGCCGAAGCAGAAGCCGGCGGTCTTTGCAAGTATTATTTCAGCCAAATATATTTCACCTGCCGGAAAGCTTTTCTTCGACTATTTTTTTCATAGCCTCGACAACGCCGTCGATCGTAAGATCGGACGAGTCGAGCAAAGTCGCGTCGTCGGCGCATTTAAGGGGAGCTATTTCTCGGTTCATATCCCTTTTGTCGCGCTCCACTATCTCGGCAAGAACTTTATCATAATCGGCACTCTCGCCTTTTTCGATAAGTTCTTTGTAGCGGCGGTCGGCACGAACCTTTGCCGATGCTGTGAGGAATATTTTTACATTTGCAAAGGGCAGCACCACCGTGCCTATGTCCCTGCCGTCCATAACAACGCTGTTTTCTTCGGCAAGGCGACGCTGCAATCCTAAAAGATAGCTTCTGACCTCGGGTATTGCCGATGTGACCGACGCCGTCGCCGAAACCTTCTCGGTGCGTATCTGTCCCGACACATCCTCGCCGTCAAGCAGCACAGACTGCACTCCGTCGTTATAAACAAGATCTATTTTTTTGTTTTTAAGGCCAGATACTACCGCAGCGGTATCGTTCGGGTCAATACCGCTTCTGAGCACGCTCAGCGCTATCGTGCGGTAAAGCGCGCCTGTATCGACATAAATGCATCCGAGGTCCTTTGCAAGCCTTTTGGCTATCGTGCTTTTGCCTGCTCCGGCAGGGCCGTCTATTGCTACGTTTATGTGTTTTTCGGTTTTCATTTTCTGCATTCCTTTACATTTATTATTTTATTGCCGATCCGGCGGAAAAGCCGGTGGAAAAGGCTATCTGAAGATTGTATCCCCCGGTAAACGCGTCAACGTCCAGAACCTCGCCTGCAAAGTAAAGTCCGTTTACTGTCTTTGACTGCATTGTTTTGGGGTCTACCCCGGTCAGCTCCACGCCGCCCTTTGTGACTATCGCCTCATCTATGGGGCGAGTGCCGGTTATATGCAGCGTCAGGCATTTCAGGGTGCTTACTATCCTTTCGCGCTGTTCTCTTGTTATCTGATTGACCTTCTGCGACGGTTCTATATGTGAAAGTCCAACCACAACCGGGACCATTTTTTTAGGCAGCAGATCGCAGAGCGAATTTATGTAATCGCGGTTGCTGTATTTTGCAAAATCGCGTATTATCCTCTGATCAAGCTTTTCAGCCGACAGCGCCGGCTTCATGTCTATCGTAATGTAATACTTCCGGGTCTTTGGGTCATCTATATATGCCGATGCGCTCAGTATTTCCGGTCCGGTCAGTCCGAAATGCGTAAACATCATTTCTCCCAATTCCGAGTAAAGCGGCTTTTTCTCGCCCTCAGCATAAAGGCTGACAGTCACATTTTTAAGACTGAGCCCCTGCAAAGACGAGCACCAGCCCTCAAGAACGGTAAGCGGAACGAGTGACGGTCTTATTGGCGTTACATTGTGTCCTGCTTTCTTTGCCAGCTCGTACCCGTCGCCGGTCGACCCGGTGGCAGGATAGGACATGCCGCCGGTCGCCACTATTACCGCGTCGGCAGGCAGTCTTAAATTATTTTCGGTCTTAACACCCTTTACGGCGCCTTCTTTTATGTCTATACCGGTCACGCGGTCACAGATGATCTTTGCACCGCTTTTTACCGCGGCGCCGACCAGAGCGTCAACGATATCGACCGCGCGGTCGGAGCAGGGAAACACCCTGCCGCCGCGTTCGACCTTGAGCGGCACACCGTTTTCCTCAAAAAACCGCATCGTATCAGCCGATGAAAACATATTGAACGACGAATAAAGGAACCGACCGTTTCCGGTCACGGCTCCCACCAGCTCCTTTATATCGGCATCATTGGTAACGTTGCAGCGTCCCTTGCCGGTTATCATCATTTTGCGCGCCGGACGGGAGTTTTTTTCAACCACCGTAACGTCGTTTCCGCCGTCGGCAGCAGCCTTTGCCGCCATAAGTCCTGCGGCACCGCCGCCTATAACCACTACCCTTTTCATTTATCCCTGTCCTTTTCGTCCGCTTTGCGCCGACAGTGTGTGACAATACCGCACACTGCGACAAATATCACATCGGCGGCAAGCACGGCGCATCCTACAACCGCAGTAGTTTTTCTTTTTTCTTTATACTCGCCTATTCTTTTGTTTGAGTCGGCATTTAAATCATGATACCTGTCCATAGCCTCGAAGAAGAAATGCGCAACCTCCGTTTTTTCGTCGGAAAGGGCTATTTTCCACATGGCATAGTATTCGTCATACCTTGTCTGATTTACCACATATACAGGCTCTCTTTTGATAGCCTTCATGCTGTATGAAAAATAACCGTAAAGCAGAAGTGTTACAAGCACCGCTGCGCTAAGCAGCGCTGTAACGCCCTTTTTCACGGTGTCGGCAATACCCTTTTTCCGCATTTTCCGCACGGCGGTCTTAAAATAATAAAAATAAGGCATCGGCTTTGTGCCGTCCATATCCGCCTTTTCATACATACGCTTTACCGCCTGCATTATAAAAGACCCGATAACAAGTGCCGGCAGAGAAAAATAGAACCACACGACCGCCTTGTCTGAACCCATGCCCATCAGGACAAAGGTGACGGCAAGTATCAGCAGTGATGCCGCCGTAAGGACGGCACCGACAATGTATCTTTTATCTTTTTTATACATCTTTGCCGCCCCTTTTTATTTCTATCTACAGTTTACCGCAGAAAGCTATAAAATCAACACACCACGATCAAGTTTTACATATAATTAATCGACTGTACAAAAACCGCGGCATCAGCCGAAAATTTTGGGCGCTATTCTTTCCACGCAATAGTAAAACGGGATGCCGAGTGCTGCCGTGACAGCCAGTTCACCTGCCGCAACGCTGAGCGCGGTCGCCCAAAAAAGCGCTGCTGACAAAGAACCTTCCGGGCTTGTTAAATACACAATTTCAGCACCTACTATGACCGCATTTATAACGGTAGGCGGCAGCACCGATAAAAACGGCGTCGCCTTGCCGCAATATTTTGCGATAACGCGCACAGCCACGGCAGACAGCAGCGTTGACGCCGCTCCGAAAACAATGTCCGCTATGCCGAGCGGACTGGTGATATTGCCGAGCACGCAGCCTATGGTCAACCCCGGTATAGCAGCCGGGGTGAAAGCGGCAAGCACGCACAGCGCCTCCGACAGTCTGAACTGCACCTCTCCGTAGGCAAGTCCCATGGCAGCCGAAACGTAGGTCAGCGCCGCGTATGCGGCAGCTATGAGCGCCGCGGTTACAAGCGTCCTCGAAGCATTACTTTTTTGTGACATATTAAATTCCTCCGTAGTTTTAATTTCGGCACAAAGGTCGGTGGAAATATTCCACCTGACCGGTGCCCGGTCAGGATATTGCGAACTGACCGAAAAAATCAACCCAAATTATTGATTGCTTTTATAATACCCCACAGCCAGCGCATCGCAGCGCTCATTTTCGGGGTGTCCGGCATGACCCTTTATCCAGACAAAGGTCAGCTTATGCTGCTTTGACAGCTCCAAAAGCTTCTCCCAAAGATCGGGATTCTGCGCCGGTTTTTTGTCGGATTTTATCCATCCGTTTTTCTGCCAAGACGACGCCCAGCCTTTGGTCATGCCGTTTACGACATATTGCGAATCGGTTGTGAGTGTTACCTCGCATGGCTCTTTGAGCGCCGAGAGCGCCTCGATGCAGGCGGTAAGCTCCATCCGGTTGTTGGTGGTATCATCATCGCCGCCGCAAAGCTCCTTTTCCCTGCCGCCAAAGCGCAGCACAGCGCCCCAGCCGCCCGGACCGGGATTGCCGCTGCATGCTCCGTCGGTAAATATTTCTACCTTTTTCATGATATCAGTACTTTCTGAAGCTGCCTATGACCCTGCCCAGTATCTCCATGTGATCCGGTCTTATAGGGTCAAAGTCCGGATTTTCGGGCATAAGGTACGGCTTCTCACCCTTTTCGATCACAAGACGTTTTACCGTTGCCTCATCATCGATGAGTGCCGCAACGATATCGCCGTTTCTCGACTGCATGTTTTTATCGGCAACTATTATGTCTCCGTCAAGTATTCCGGCATTAATCATGCTCAGCCCCGACACCCTCAGTGCAAAAAGCCCTTCCCTCTCCGCCTCGTTTGCGGTAAACGGGATGAAAGACTCCACCTGCTCAACGGCGAGTATCGGCACGCCTGCCGTTATCTTGCCGAGCACCGGCACCATAGCGGTGTTTTCGGTGCCGACAAGTCGTATCGAACGCGACGACCTTGCGTCACGCTTTATATGCCCCTCACGTTCAAGCGCCGCCAGCGCCGCGTGCACGGTCGAGGTCGAGGTTATACCGGTCGCTTTGCATATTTCACGCACGGTAGGCGGCACAGGGTCGGACGCGTTTTTGAGAAGAAATTCATAGACCTTTTCGCTGTTCCGGTTTTTTTTTGATCTTGCCATCTTTGATCGTCCCTCCGTATGTTTATATGCCGTCTTCTTTTATGCGTTCGGCGGTCTTGAGAATATAGCTTTTGAGCTGCTCCGACACATCGGGGTGCTTAAGCCCCACGTCGATATTGGCTTTCAATATTCCGAATTTATTGCCCATGTCATATCTCGTGCCGTTGAAGTCAACGCCTATCATGCCGCGCGACCGGGCTATCTCCTTCATTGCGTCGGTAAGCTGCAGCTCACCTCCGGCACCGTATGGTATCTTAGACAGAATATCAAAAATATCCGGTTCAAGCACGCAGCGTCCCAGTATCGAGTAAAGCGAAAAAATCTCATCGGGCGACGGTTTTTCTATCATGTCGCTTATGGAATAAATGTTGTCCTTTACATGCTCGGTCTTCATGGAGCTGTACTTCACTATATCCTCTGCCGGCACTTTCTTTATGCCGACCACCGGTTTTCCGAAAGCGTCATACGCGCGTGTCAGCTGAGCCACAACCGGATCGTCGCTTATTATAACGTCGTCGCCGTACATTACGGCAAACGGATCGTTGGCTACAAAACTTCTGGCGCACAGCACGGCATGTCCGAGTCCCTTTGCTTCCTTCTGACGCAGAAAATAGATGTTTGCCATCTGTGCGACCGATTTGAGCTCGCTTAAAACATCATCCTTGCCGCCGCGTTCCTTCAAGACATGCTCAAGCTCAAACGAATGGTCAAAGTGATCCTCGATAACGCCCTTGCCGCGGCTGGTAATAATAAGTATATCGGTTATTCCGGCAGCGACTGCCTCCTCGACTATGTACTGTATAGCCGGTTTATCAACTATAGGGAGCATTTCCTTAGGCACAGCCTTTGACGCCGGCAGCACCCTGGTGCCCAGTCCGGCTGCCGGGATTATAGCCTTGCGGATCATATTTTTTCTTCCTTTCAGTTGTTTTATATCAGAGCATTACCGAAACGCCGCTCATTATTCCGTCGATCAGAACCGCAACGGGGATCGTTACTGCCATTAAATACGCTATGCCGAAAAGCACTCCCGACAGTACCGCCGCTGCGGTGTTCGGCCTGCCTGCTGCAATGACCGCTCCGGTCGTGACGTTGCCGCGGTTTATGGTTCTAAGATCGCCCATAGCCTTGTTATAGTGTGCTTTGTCGGCAAACATCGGTGCCACAATCAGCATGGCAAATCGCAAAAAAGCGGAAAGCTGTACGGCAATATAAATCCACAGCACCGTGCCGTTGTTCATTGCGTTCGTGATAGCCTCGGATATCTGCCGTATAAGCCTGGCCATAGCCTGGTCGCTTATAACATAATCGCCGTTTAACTCTATGGATTCGAAAAACCGCTGCATTATCTGCGTCAGCGTTCCTCTTGCCGATTCAAGTGCACATACCGTTGCGGTGATGCTGATGCCTGCAATCAGAGCACTGAGCGCCAGGAACAGCACACCCAGCTTATACATCCTGCGGTAGAAGAACCATACAAACTGCATGTTGAACAGTCCCAGAATAAAGACCGGCCAGTTCCAGCCTATCGTTCCGCCGGAAGATAGTCTTTTAAACTTTTTCATCACCTGCTGATTGCCGGAAACATAATCATAGACCTCACGTTCCGGCACACCGCCTATATCGCCCGTCGGCTGACCCCAGACCGGCGGCACGCCGCCCGACGGTGCCGATGCACCGAGCGGTCTGCCGCATTTAAGGCAAAATGCATAATCGGCATTATTCTCTGCGCCGCACGCCGGACAGATTATCTTTCTTTCACTGCCGTTGTTTTCCATTTAAAATTCCTCCTGTTACAATGATATAAGCCCCAATATTATCTTCGGCAGATACGCTTCGGCGAGAATTGCCGCAAAAAGGAGTATTATGCTGACCGAGCCCGAATGTGACAGCTCGTCGTCCAGATCCTCAACCGTATCATCCGCCTTTATAGCCTTTACCTTTTCTACCGCATAGCAGCGGTAGAGCCAGTCGCCGCGGATACCTGCAAAAATGCGGATACCGAGATTCAGAGCCGTTCCGAATGACGCCATGATGAGCGATATCGGAGTAAACGAGTCCAAATTGTTCATGGCGGTATTTAGATACTGCGTGAATGTGACCTTTGACGAATCCACCAGCGTCTCCATTACCAGCTGATACGGCACAAAGCAAAGCACAGCCGCTATGGTCAGTATCAGAAGCAAAGCACCGTTTCTGTACATTTTTCTTGAAAAGCTCCATGCCGACGGGAACAGAAATGCCGCCCAGTTCCATGAATTTTTATGCTGCTTATCAAGCGCCGCAAAACGCGGCAGATATCTTTGCGAGCCGCTGCCGACGAAGGTCGCAAGCTCTCCTGCCTTGACCCCGTCTATATCGCGGTCCTTATCCACACCGCCGAGCGGATCTATAAATACCGCGGCACCACCCGTAAACGGCAACTGCCCGAACGGTCCGTTTTCGCGGTACGGATGTCCGCAGTACGGGCAGAACTCAGCCCCGTCCGATCTTGCCGTGCGTCCGCAGTAAGCACAGGTGTGCTCCTCTGCTCCGTCATTTTGGCTGGCTGCAGCCTCCTCGTTTTTCTTCTGCACTATGTCATACTGCAGATCGGTACCGTGATACTGTTCCACGCCGCAGTGTCCGACACTGTTCCAGCAGTCGCGGTGATGCGGCGCGCCGCAGACCGGGCAGACCACAATATCGTCGTCATCAAAAAGATACCCGTGACATATCTGACACTGCTTATTTTTTTCTTCTTTGTTCATGTCTTCTCTTTCTCCGTTTGCTTGCTGATCTTTTGTCAAATGCGCCGAAAACGGCGTCAAAATACTCTTTGCCGTAGTTGTGAAACTCTCCCGTTCTTATCATCTGGCGCAGCTTGTTGCGGTGCACCCATCTGGCGTCGCTGACCTCAGAGGTCTGAAGCACCAGGCTTGATACCGCGACATCGTACGGGACAAGAAAAATGCTCAGTATTGAATTTTTGCGCCGCATAAGGCGGACCGGTATAAACGATTCCTCGGGCGGTGTGATTCCCATTTCCTCGGAAAGCTCCCTTTTTGCCGCCTCTATAGCCGTTTCGCCCGACATCGCGCTGCCGCCTATCGCCGCCCATTCGCCAGGCATAAGCGGCTTTGTGAAGCTGCGCCGCTGGATGAGCACGCGCCCGTCAGACCCCAATATCCATATATGGACAACCAGGTGGTATTCGCCCTTTAAAAGGCAGACCCTTTTACGCTCGACGCGTTTTCCGGTCGGCTGACCGTTTTTGTCAAGAACATCCCATATTTCAGTACCCACTCTTACACCTCAGCGCTTCTCGACTATCTCGCCTGCGTTCTTGTATATTGAGCCTGCCGGCACCGTCCCTCTTACCGATGACAGCGGATAGATATTGCTGTGGCTGCATATAACCGTACCGGGATTAAGCACCGAGCCGCAGCCTACCTCAACATATTCGCCCAGCATCGCACCGAACTTTTTAAGACCGGTATCTATCCTTTTTCCGTCCTCGGTCACCTTTACAAGAGTCTTGTCCGATTTCACGTTTGAGGTTATCGAGCCTGCTCCCATATGCGACTTGTAGCCAAGCACCGAATCGCCCACATAATTATAATGCGGCACCTGCACGCAGTCAAATATAAGGCAGTTTTTAAGCTCGGTCGAATTACCTATAACCGATCCCTTGCCCACAACCGCACTGCCTCTTATAAAGGCGCAGTGTCTGACCTCGGCGTCCTCGTCTATTATGCAGGGCCCTGCGATATAAGCACTGTCAGCCACCTTTGCCGACCGTGCTATCCATATATCCTCTCCCCGTTTTTCGAACACACCGCTGTCTAACGTATTACCAAGACTTACAATATACTCTTTCAGCTTAGGCAGTATCTCCCACGGATATGTGCAGCCGTTGAAAACACCGGCTGCTATGGTTTTTTTAAGATCGTAAAGATCGCTTATCTTAATTCCACACATATAACAAATTACCTTTTCCTTTAATGCATTTTTTATATTGTACCAAACTTTTGTTCCCGTTACAACAGTTTTTTCAACTTTTCCCGCTTATATTGTTTTTTTCTTTGACTTTTATAATTTTTGGCATTATAATAACCGGAAAAGGAGGTACTTCAAAATGGAATATGTTATAGATCACGATCTGCATATACACAGTAAATTGTCGCTTTGCTCCAGGGACCCGGAGCAGACTCCGGAAAACATCCTCAAATACGGAATAGAAAACGGATACAGCAGGATTTGTCTGACCGACCACTTCTGGGACGAAAGGGTGCCTGCCTATAATATCGAAGGCAGCGGATACTCGAAACAAAACTCGGCATACATATCACAGAGTCTGCCTCTGCCGAAAGCCTCCGGCATTGAGTTCCTTTTCGGCGGCGAATGTGATATGGATAAATACGACCGCATAGGCATAAGTCCTGAATTTTTAAAGAAGATGGACTTCCTCATAGTGCCGATAACCCACCTGCACATAGATAATTTCTCGGTCGATTCCCGTATTGTTCCCATCGAAAGGTGGAAAATACCCGATGACGAGCAGTACATAAAAATAATGTCGATACTCTGGGTCAAGCGCTTCCGCGCCCTGCTCGACGCCGACCTGCCCTTCAAAAAGGTCGGTATAGCGCATCTGCAGTGGTTTAATTTCCACAGTGATATGACCTCAGCCAAAACCCTTGACCTTATATCAGATGTTGACCTTAACGACCTGTTCTCAAGAGCGGCGGAAAAGGGCGCCGGCATCGAACTGAACTTTGACGAGCTCAACATGGACGAAAACGCAAAACCGTCGGTCTACCGCATCTTTGAGGCGGCAAAGGCAAACGGCTGCAAATTCTATTTCGGAAGCGACGCTCACCACCCGGGCGAATTTGTGCATGCAAAGGAGAATTTCACAAAAATAGCCGGACGTCTGGCTCTTTCCGAGGACGATAAATTCCACATCGACCGCAACGCATGATCTCAGCCGTCAAATCTTGACCTGAGCTTTTCAAGCGCTTTTTTCTCGATACGGCTGACGTAGGATCTGCTTATGCCGAGCTTTTTTGCGACCTCGTGCTGGGTAAGCTCCCTGCCGCTTTTAAGACCGTATCTCAGCATTATTATTTCAAGCTCGCGCGGCTGCAGGGTGTCCTTTAAGTACACCCTCAGCTGTTCGAGCTTTATTTTGTTGTCAAGATCGTCCACTATGTTGGTGCCGTCGGTCAGAACGTCTATCAGCGTCAGCGTGTTGCCGTCCTTGTCGGTGTCGATAGGGTCGCTGATATAAACGTCCTGCGCCGTTTTTTTGGCTCCTCTGAAATACATAAGTATCTCGTTGTCTATGCACCTTGCGGCGTAGGTGGCAAGGCGTATCCCTTTGCCGGAATTAAAGGATGAGACCGCCTTTATAAGCCCTATTGTACCTATTGATATAAGGTCGTCCTGGTCCGCGCCGCTGCAGTAATATTTCTTTGCAATATGAGCAACCAGCCGCAGGTTGTGCTCGATAAGGGTCTTCCGCGCCTCGTCGTCGCCGGCTTCCATTTTTATCAGCAGCTCGTTCTCCCTTTCCTTCGAAAGCGCCTGCGGAAACGAGCCGGCAGCCGACGCGTGCAGTATAAAATGCATGATGCCCGGAAAAATTTGCCCCAAAAGCTCTAAAAACATATAAAACTCTCCCATAATATCTTTTGGTAATACTATGAGAAATGAAGGTCCGTTTTGCCTGTCCTAAAGGCTGCAGCCGCATAAATGTTCAAATAGCTGTTGAAAAAAGGGAATTTTTGTTGTATAATGTACAGGAAATTATAAAGGTGGTTTTTAAAATTATGAGCTGGTCCCGTTATATAAAAAGGTTGGCATCTGTTGGCATTGCTGCGGTAATGCTTTTTTTGCTCTGTGCCTGCGGCAGTGATAAAGGCAGCAGTTCAAACACACAAAGCGGCAGCAGCGATAACGCCGCAAGCTCCGCCCAGTCGTCGCTCGTACCGGTCAGCGTGTTTTTCCCCGATAAATATATAAAGCTTCACGGTGACTCTTTGGGTGACGTAACCGTAAAGGGCAATGTAGCCATCCGGTCTGACGGCAAGTCTTCCAGGAGGTTCGACCCCAATTCCAACGAGGGCGAAAATTTAAGTGAGCCGCTGAAATTTGAAAGCGGCTTCGGCGCCGGCAGCGATATTGCCGGATTTGTCGATCAGTTTGATCTTAAATGGGGATACTGCCTGGCTGTCGGCAGCGACGGCAATGCGGTCGATTTTTCCGAGATCGGCACCAAAGCCGCAAAGGTCACAGCCGTTTTGTCACTGTCGGACGACGGCAATGTGTCATACTTAATGGCTGCAAAAATAGCCGATACTGTGCTGGCAATAGAATCGGGCGGCAGCGATGAGTCGGTAAGGTCGTCTGTCGGAAACGACTTTCTTATAGTGACCGCCGAGAGCGACAACCTTAAAACGGTCAGCAGATTTACCGTTTCACACTATACCTTTTAGGCTGACGGGAGCTAACGAATGAAAAAGGAACATCGCCGCGGAATACCTATACCGGGCAGAATACTTACCGCCGGTATACTTATAATACTGCAGATAGCGCTGTTTGCAGCGGTGGCGCTGTCTATTTCCCATTGGCTGTCTTTTGTCTACCGCATTATACAGTTTCTGTCGATGATAATGGTCATCTGGATAATAAACAAGCGTGACAACCCGAGCTATAAATTCACATGGGTGCTGTTTATACTGCTTGCACCATGCGTCGGCGGCGTGCTTTTCTTCCTGTGGGGCAACGGCAAGGTAAGGCCGCACCTCAAAAAGCGCATGGCTGCCGAACGCAGAAAAAACCGCGGAATTTTAAAGCAGGATGTTTCGGTTTTTGCCGACCTGAGGGACAGCGATGTGAACCATTCCCGTCAGTCGCAGTTTCTGTACAGGGAATCGGGCTGCCCGGTGTATGACAACACCTCGGTCGAATACCTGTCGCCGGGCGAAAAATTCCTGCCGCGCATGCTCGAGGAGCTGCAAAGCGCCGAAAAATATATCTTCCTTGAATATTTTATTTTGGCAAAGGGCGAGATGTGGGACTCGATACACTCCATATTAAAGGAAAAAGCGGCTGCCGGGGTCGAGGTCAGGATCATATTTGACGACTTCGGATCGATAGCGAGACAAAACCGCAGCTTTGTAAAGGAGCTGCGGAGCGACGGTATAAAGGTCATAGCCTTCAACCGTATCAGAGCGTCGGTCGATCTGTTCTTGAATAACCGCGACCACCGCAAGATATGCGTTATAGACGGTTATGTTTCCATGACCGGAGGACTCAACATTGCCGACGAATATATAAACCTTACCCATCCTCACGGGTACTGGATGGACTCGGGCGTCATAATGAAGGGCGCGGCATCCACCACCTTTGTCGTTGCATTCTGCGAGATGTGGAACAGCGTCAGCCGTGACAGAATAGACCCCGCAAATTATATAGTCACCGGCTTTCCGCCTGCCAACGGCTTTGTGCAGCCGTATGTTGAAAATCCGCTCGACACAGATCATTACCCTGCCGAGGGTATATACAGACAGATACTCGGCTCCGCAAAGGACTATGTCTATATAGTCACACCGTATCTTATACTTGACAACACCATGATAGCATCGGTCACGTCCGCGGCAAAGGCAGGGGTCGACGTCCGCATTATCACCCCTAAAATAAGGGACAAATGGTATGTGCATCCCGTGACGCAGTTCAATTATCAGGAGCTGCTTGAGGCAGGCGTACGCATTTTCGAATACACGCCCGGCTTTATCCATTCAAAGACCTTTGTCTCGGACGACGAGGTCGCCACATGCGGCACGGTCAATATGGATTACCGCAGTTTTTATTTTCATTTTGAGTGCGGCGTGTGGTTCTGCAAAAACGATGCCGTCGCCGATATAAAGAATGAATTTCTGAGCCTCGAAGAGCAGAGTGAAGAAATAATACTCAGCAAATGGGTAAAGCGTCCGCTGCGTCAGAAGCTGGCGCAGGCACTGCTTAATATATTCGCACCGTTCATGTGATTAATTTAATAAATGTTCACACTTTGTGCTACTTGATTTCACAATTCGCGGATATAATACAGGTAATCAAACAAGGTTAGGAGAACTGCAGTTATGAACAATAACGGTTTTGATCCGAATTTGAACGGAACTTATAATAACAATACTGAAAATGCCGCCGATACATATGCGGCAGATAGTGCAGGACAGACTGCAAACGACAGCAGCGCCGCAAGCACATATTACAGCAGCGGTGCCGAAGAGCAGAACAATTACGGCATACCCTATTCGCAGAGCGGAACGGGACAGTACGGAGCCGGTCAGTCGTCGGGATCGTACAGCTACACTCCCTTTGGCGGCTACGCGTCAACGCCGCATACACCGCAGTATACAGGCTACTCCTCGACCGGAGGAACTCCGGGTGGAAACCGCGGCGGCGGTAAGAATCACAACGCCGTTACGGTAATACTTTGCGTGGTACTGTCGCTTGTGCTCAGTACCGCAACATCACTTTTCATTGTTTTCGGCACAAAGGACAACAGTACCGCCGCAGCTTCCTCGTCAAGCCAATCACAGACCGACAGCAACGACACCTCGTCGGGCAACTCGCAGACCGTAGTGTCAATAGATGGCAATGTCGAATCACTGGTCGAAGCGGTCTATGACAAGGCGTCTCCAAGCGTTGTCGGCATCCGCACTACGGCGTCTGTACAGAGCTTTTTCGGCGGCAGTGAGACCAGCACGGGCGAAGGCTCCGGCATCATATACACAGCCGACGGATATATAATCACCAACTACCATGTTATTGAGGCGATAGTCAGCTCAAGCGCGTCGTCGGGCAACATCGAGGTCTACTTCCCAAAGGATCCGTCAACACCGGTCGATGCAACCGTGGTAGGATACAATATTTCAGCCGACCTTGCGGTCATTAAGGTCGAAAAAACCGGACTGACGCCGATAGAAGTGGGAAATTCCGATGATATAAAGGTCGGACAGTACGCGATAGCTATCGGCTGCCCTGGCGGACTTCAGTTCATGGGCTCGGTGTCATATGGAATAATCAGCGGACTCAACCGCACCATAACCATTGATTCGATAGGAAAAATGGAGCTTATCCAGACCGATGCCGCAATAAATCCCGGCAACTCCGGCGGCGCACTGCTCAACTCCAACGGTCAGCTCATCGGCATCAACTCCTCAAAGCTGGTCAACGAGAGCTATGAAGGCATGGGCTTTGCAATACCGGTCAATACCGCGCTCACCGTTATAAAGGATATCATTGAAAACAAGGATAATCCTTCACCTTATATCGGCATTGAGGTCTACACCTACAACAGCGCATACCTTGAAAAATACGGACTGCCTCACGGCGCTGCGGTCAAGAGCGTTGTGACAAACGGTCCTGCGGCGCAGGCTCAGATAAGAGCCGGTGATATTATAACCGAGTTCGGCGGCGTCACAATAGACGAATATACCGACTTTGTGACTGAACTCAACAAATGCAAACCGGGCGCCAAGGTGACGGCTAAGATCTACCGCAACGGCAGATACTATTCGACCACCGTGACCATAGGTTCAAACAACAGTAGATAAAGAGCATAATCTGGAGGGGAATGTTTTGTATAATCGTCTTCACAGCACTGCGATTTTCGGAATAGATGCATATATGGTGGAGGTTGAGACAGACATTTCCCAGGGACTTCCCGTTTTTGATATAGTAGGTCTGCCGGATACGGCGGTCAAGGAGTCGCGCGAAAGGGTCAGAGCCGCACTTAAAAACTGCGGCTTTGCCCTTCCGTCATGCCGGATAACGGTCAATCTTGCCCCGGCGGACGTTAAAAAATCAGGCTCAATGTACGACCTGCCGTCGCTGCTCTCGATACTTTTCGCATCTGGGCAGCTGACCGTGCCCTGTGACCTTGATAAATGCGCCTTTATAGGCGAACTGGCGCTTGACGGCACACTTCGCGGCGGCGGCGGTATGCTGTCAATGTCAATAGAAGCAAGCCGCCACGGAATAAAAAAATTCTTCGTGCCGGCTGCAAACGCAAAGGAAGCATCGGTGGTAGAGGGCATCGAGATATACCCGGTGACCCACTTAAAACAGCTTGCAGGCTTTCTGGCGGAGGGCAAAGGCATAGCGCCGATGCCCACCCCGTCGTTTGACGCCATACGCCGCGGCACATATCCCGACTTTTCGGAGGTGCGCGGACAGGCAGCTGCCAAAAAAGCGCTTGAAACGGCTGCCGCAGGCGGTCATAACGTGCTCATGATAGGTCCGCCCGGATCGGGAAAAAGCATGCTTGCAAAGCGACTTCCCGGCATACTGCCGTCCATGACCTTTGCCGAATCGATAGAGACAACAAAGGTGCATTCGGTCGCCGGAATACTGCCTGAGGACGTGCCGCTCATAACCGAGCGCCCGTTCAGAGCGCCCCACCACACCGTTTCGGCTGCCGGTCTTTCGGGCGGCGGTGCGGTGCCGAAGCCGGGTGAAATATCGCTTGCTCACGGCGGTGTGCTTTTCCTTGACGAATTCCCGGAATTTTCGCGTCAGGCGATGGAAACGCTCAGAGCTCCCATTGAGGACGGCAAGGTGACCATTTCGCGCGTCGGCGGCAGACTTACATATCCTTGCGAATTTTCGCTTGTCGCCGCCATGAATCCCTGCCCGTGCGGATTTTTCGGGCACCCGAAAAAGAAGTGCATATGCTCGCAGCAGGCTGTGAAGCATTATCTCGGCAAAATTTCCGGACCCATGCTTGACAGACTTGATATCCACGTCGAGGTGGCTCCTGTTGAATACAGCGAGCTTTCAGGCAAGCCGACCGGCGAAACATCGGCTGAAATAAGGCGGCGCGTTGAGGCGGCAAGAAAAATACAAAATGACCGCTACCGCGGCACCGGAATTTCCTGCAACGCAAGGCTGACGCCGGCTCTGATGAACAAATACTGTCACCTCACCGACGATGCAGACAGGATATTGAAAGCGGCGTTTGAGGTCATGGGCATGTCGGCGCGGTCATATGACAGGATACTTAAAATTGCCAGAACAGTTGCCGACCTTGACCACTCGGACAACATCGGATCGGCACATATTTCTCAGGCGATACAGTTCCGCAGTCTTGACAGAAAATACTGGAACGAGCTGTAAACCAAACAATTTCTACCTCTTTCTTTTTGGACGGTGTGGAGTAATCTCCACGCCGTTTTTTTGTATTTGCATGGGCAAATTTTAGTTTATCTGCGTAATGAAATATTGACAGACTGAGCCGAACGAGCCCCCCAGTGTCGTTTTTTATACCCATGAAGCGGTAAATTTTAGTTTATAAATCACAACCTCAACAACGATGCTGAACGATGTGTTTTTATTGCGGTATATCGGCATATTTTCCCGGTTCAATTTGTCGGTCCGCCTTGGCACACCCATTCTGCTCTGCATTTTTCACAAAAAAACGCTCCCGAAGGTAACCCTTCGGGAGCGTCAGTATTTTGTTTACAGCTTATTTCTCAAGAGCTGCCTCAAGAGTATCAAGCTGATGGCGAAGCTCACGCGGCAGCTTGTCGCCGAACTTCTTGTAGTGCTCCTCGATCTCGGCGCACTCCTTCTTCCATGCATCCTTATCAACGGCAAGGATATTCTTGAGGGTGTCGAGCGAGAAGTCGAGGTCGGTAAGATCGATATCTTCCGGCTTCGGAATGTAACCGATAGCGGTCTCATCAGCGTCAGCCTTACCCTCGCAGCGGTCGATGATCCAGTTGAGGACACGCATGTTGTCGCCGAAGCCCGGCCATATGAAGTTGCCCTCGTCGTCGGTACGGAACCAGTTGACATTGAAGATCTTAGGTGCCTTGTCTCCGAGCTTTGCACCCATGTCGAGCCAATGCTGGAAGTAGTCAGCCATGTTGTATCCGCAGAACGGAAGCATAGCCATCGGATCGCGGCGGACAACGCCGACTGCGCCGGCAGCTGCTGCCGTAGTCTCGGAAGCCATTATAGAACCGACGAACACGCCGTTGTTCCAATCCTTCGACTGGTATACCAGCGGAGCAAGCTTTGCACGGCGTCCGCCGAAGATGATAGCCGAGATCGGAACGCCTGCGCCCTTGTCAAACTCATCGGAAATGCAGGGGCAATTCTTTGCCGGTGCGGTGAATCTTGAGTTCGGATGAGCGGCATAGGTGGTCTTGTCAGCCTTGTTGAACTTGGTGCGATCCCACTTGTTGCCCTTCCAGTCAATGCAGTTCTCGGGCAGATCCTTGTTAAGACCCTCCCACCAAACGGTGTTGTCGTCAAGGTTCAGAGCAACGTTGGTGAATATAGTGTTCTTCTTGGTGCTCTCAAGAGCATTGAAGTTCGAATGTGCATTGGTGCCCGGTGCCACGCCGAAGAATCCGTTTTCCGGATTTATAGCGTAAAGGCGTCCGTCTGCGCCTATTCTCATCCATGAAATATCGTCGCCGACGGTCCAGATCCTGTAGCCCTTGTCACGCAGATATTTCGGCGGAATAAGCATTGCGAGGTTGGTCTTTCCGCAGGCAGACGGGAAAGCTGCGGCGATGTACTTGACCTCGCCCTTCGGGTTCTGGAGACCTAAGATGAGCATATGCTCAGCCATCCAGCCCTCTTTCCAGCCCTGATAGGAAGCGATACGCAGAGCGAAGCACTTCTTGCCGAGCAGAACGTTTCCGCCGTAAGCGGAGTTGACCGAGATTATGGTGTTATCCTCAGGGAACTGGCAGATGTAGCGCTTCTCGGGATCGATATCGCAGGAAGCATGCAGTCCGCGTACCCAGTCGTTAGAGTCGCCAAGAACGTCAAAGACCTTGGCGCCAACGCGGGTCATGATAGCCATGTTGAGAACAACATACTTTGAGTCGGTTACTTCAACGCCTATCTTTGCGAGCGGTGAGCCGATCGGTCCCATAGAGAACGGGATAACATACATGGTTCTGCCCTTATATGAACCGCGTGCTATGTCGTACAGCTTTTTATACATCTCAGCAGGATCGCACCAGTTGTTGGTGGGACCTGCGTTATCCTTTTCCTTAGAGCAGATAAAGGTTCTGTCCTCAACACGGGCAACGTCGTTCGGGCGTGTTCTGTGCAGATAGCAGCCCGGGAGCTTCTCCTCGTTGAGCTTAATCATTTCGCCGCTTTCAACGGCTTCCTTGCGGATCGCGTCAAGCTGTGCTTCGCTGCCGTCGATCCAAACGACCTTATCCGGACAGACAAGCTCTTTTACTTCCTCGACCCATTTCAAAACAGTAGGATTCTTTGTCATGTCGATTCTCCATTCCGGTACTTTAAATTTTTACATGCACAGCAGAAGTACAGCCGCAGATGCACGCCGCCGAAAGGCAGATAAAGGGGCTTAAATTGAAGTCCCATAGAAAGCGATCAAATAAAAAAGTCCGAACTTTCTACACCTATCATTATACTAAGATTTTACACATCAGTCAAGGCGAAAATCGGATTTTCGTTTCAAACGACAAAATTTTAACAATCCGTACATTTTTTATTATTCAAATTCGTGCACCTGACTGAATTCGCGCAGCGTAAGACCGGGATTTTTGTCAAGCGCCCAGTTGATCTCGTACTCTGCGGTAAAGAGCAGCAGGTCACGGTCGCGACCGTCCTTCACCCATTTTGTAGCCTGCATGAGGTTGAGACTCTTAGGATCAACACCGCCCTCGATATAGCGTATAAGGGTGTGCGGCGTGTCGGTACGGTTGTATTTAACGCCGTATTCCGACTCCATCCTGAACTGCAGAACGTCAAACTGCAGCACACCGACAACGCCGACATAGACACGCTCCATACCGCTGCCCGGCAGGAAAAACATCTGAATGGCACCCTCCTGAGCTATCTGTGTTATGCCCTTTGCAAACTGCTTGCGTTTTAGCGAATCGATCTGTTCGATTATCGCAAAGTGCTCGGGTGCGAAGGTCGGTATTCCGGCAAACTGCACGTTCATTTCCTGCTCGCAGACGGTATCGCCTATCGAAAACACGCCGGGGTCAAATACGCCTATTATATCGCCTGCATATGCCACGTCAATGACCTCGCGCTCCTGCGCCATCATCTGCTGAGGGCGCGACAGCTTTATCGGTCTGCCTGCCTGAACATGCATATATTCCTTCTGCCGTTCGAATTTGCCGGAGCAGATACGCATAAAAGCTATACGGTCGCGGTGTGCCTTGTTCATGTTTGCCTGTATCTTGAAAACAAACGCCGAAAAGCGTGGGTCGCACGGGTCGACCATGCTGTCGCCCGAGCGGTGCGGCAGCGGTGCGGTTGTGAGCTTTAAAAAACTCTCTAAAAACGGTTCTACGCCGAAGTTATTGAGAGCAGAACCGAAAAACACGGGGGTCAGTTTACCGGAGCGCACCTTTTCAAGATCAAAGTCAAAGCTGGCACCGTCGAGCAGCTCTATCTGATCGACCAGCTCGGCACGCGAATATTCGCCGATCAGCTCGTCGAGACGGGCGGTGTCGGTTATGTCACATTCTATCGCCTCAAGGCGGTTCCTGCCGCCGTGAAATTCGGAAAAGGTGAGTATGTGGTGCTCGCCCCGGTCATAAACGCCCTTAAAATTAACGCCGCAGCCTATCGGCCAGTTCATAGGGTATGTGCCTATGCCGAACTCCTTTTCCAGCTCGTCAAGCAGTTCAAACGGGTCGCGCGCCTCGCGGTCCATCTTGTTTATGAATGTGAATATCGGTATATGGCGCATGGCGCAGACCTTGAACAGCTTTCTTGTCTGCGGCTCGATACCCTTTGCCGCGTCTATTACCATGACGACGCTGTCAGCGGCAGTCAGTGTGCGGTAGGTGTCCTCCGAAAAATCCTGATGTCCCGGAGTGTCAAGGATATTTATGCAGTACCCCTCATATTCGAACTGCAGCACCGATGAGGTTATGGATATACCGCGCTTTTTTTCAAGCTCCATCCAGTCGGACACGGCGTGCTTGTCGCTCGATTTTCCCTTGACCGTGCCGGCGCTTTGTATCGCTCTTCCGTACAGCAGCAGTTTTTCGGTCAGGGTTGTTTTACCGGCGTCAGGGTGCGAAATGATCGCAAAGGTGCGCCGTCTTGATATTTCATTTGTTATTTCAGACATATTGATCTCCATTCTGCCGCTAAATTTTCGGTACAAACAGGTTCGACTCTTGTCAGCCTACAAATCTCCATCAGCGGCAAATGGAGATTAATCCGGCATGTTCCGCAGCTGCATTTTATGCAATAAAAGTCAACGGGAAGGCCAATTTATATTGTGATCAGTGCGATTTCTCACGCTGATCCTCTAAAATGAAAATTTTTGTCTACATTTTTTCATCTCCGTAAAAACTATCCTTAGTATTTTACCACAATATACATTTATTTACAAGCATTTTTATGCGCGCGGTAAAAAGCCCCGTTTTGGCTTGTCGGTTCAGATCAATATGTAAAAAGCTTATTCGCACCGCGTTTTTATGTCACCATGCAGATTGATTTCAGTTGGCAGTTCAAAAAAATATTGGCAGGCTGAACCGAACGACCATTCTTAATGTCATCCGGCTCAGCCTGCCAACTGATTATATTACTAATATTGCCGCTAAAATTTAGTTTAGCGGTGTATAAAGCCGAAAATCTAATTGTACATTTGTAGGGCAGGAGTGGGGCTTCCGCCCTACGATGCAACAATCAGCTCTTGTATTTATTCAGGAACGACACTCAAGGTCGTTCCTTACGTCTGTCAATATTTCATTACGCAGATAAACTAAAATTTATCCGTTTAACAATACGCCGGAGGCGGCTGTTCGGCAGCTGACATCCTTTGCGGTGTCAGACCGCCTTTTCTATGACCGCCGCAAATACCGTGATATCGTCCTCATGTCCGTCGTGGCGGCGACGGCGTGCCGCAGTGGCTATCTGCTCAGACAGCTGCTTTGCGCTGCCGTCTTTGAATGCCTCAAGCTCGGCACATATCCAGTCGGTTCCGTCGGTGCATACTCCGTCCGACATCATAAGCAGTACGTCGCCCTCTTTAAGGGTTACCGTTGCTCTGTCAAAACCTATTTCATGCAAAATTCCTACAGGCAGCGACCGGCACTCCGCACGTCCTGTCCTGCCGCTCCTGCGGACGACGGTCGGCGCCGCGCCTGCCTTTAAAAGCTCGGTTCTGCCGGTATGAAGATCAAAGCATGAAATATCGACCGTAGCAAGAGATTCGTCGGTGGATTTATACAGCATTGCGGAATTGAGCAGTTTCAGTGTACAGTCATATCCGAAGCCTGCCGTGAGCAGCTTTTCGCACAGCGCCGCCGCCATGGCGGAGTCCACCGCCGCCCTGCCGCCGCTGCCCATGCCGTCGCTTATAACCGATATCATGCGCCCTCTGCCGTCAAAAAACCACCGGCAGGTGTCGCCGCAGTGCTGATTTTTACCCTGATTGAACTGGGTCACATGAGCGTCAACCGAATATACCGCCTTTTCGGTCGCCGTTATGTAGTATCCCTTGCCGCAGCGGTTTATCATGGGCGGTTCAAAATCACGCTCGCAGGTATCCTCAATCCTTTCAAGCAGTTTTGACCTTGACAGAGGTATTTCGGGCGCTGTCAGAATTCTCAGTTCAACCGTCATGCGCCCGTATTTATCGCTGAAGCAGCAGCACTCATCGGCATGGACATCTACCGCAGACAGCGACTCTGCAAGCCGGGCTGCCAGCGCGGTATCATAGCTCTGCGCCGTTTTGAATTCATCCGACAGTTCACTTAACATGTCTGCAATGCCGTTCATCTGATCAGACATTATCTCCCGCATCTCGGATATTCTTTTTTCTGCCGCAAGAGAGCTCAGGTAGTCGGAATAGTACCTTGTGACCGCATTTTCAAACTGCTCGGGACGCAGACAGTTCTCCGAAAATTCCGCCGGCACATCAGCCATTCCCACCGGTCTGTGCCGCCTTATGGCATCGCTCATTCCGAGTACCGCCGCCGTTGTGGTGTCCCTTTGCTTTTCCCAGCAGTAAAGCGAAAACCGGCAGCCGCGGCAGGCATCGTTTTCCACCTCTGACAGCACCTCGGACATATCGTGCTTATTGAAGGTGCCGAGACATTTCGCCACGTCGTCGACCGTATCGGTCACACCGTGCAGAGCGGACGAGGCAAGACCAAGCCGCATGGTAAGGGTGCGTCTTAAGCCGTCGGTGTCGGGCGTTCTGACTACCGGTGAGAGAAGTGAGCCGACCTTTGCACAAACGGTTCTTGGAATGAGCAGCGATACGACGCCCCCGGCAACCGATTCTATAAGCATCGCAGACGAGACGGGTGAAGCCGCGGTGCTCAGCACATAGACAGCCGACACGGCTGCCGGTGCACAGGCTGCGGCGATTTTTCCTATGCCGGACATGACCCCTGCCGCAAGCCCCGATATGCAAAGCAGGAGCGCCGCCTCGATTTTACAGCCTGATAAAAATGCTGCAGTCGCTGCCGATACAGAGCAGACCGCCGCCATACCGGATCTTCCATACCGGGCGGCAAGGAGTATAAAAACTATCGAGGCAATCACGCCTGACGAAATGCCGTCCGCCCCGACATTGTAAAGCGCCGTCAGCGCAAGATTTGCCGATATCAGCAGTGACGCCGTCTGCTCGTCGGTAAGGCCGTTATGCCGCTTTGAAAGTATTTCAGAGGAACGGTTCAGAAAATAGGCACAGCCTCCTGCCATCATGCCCTCGGCAAGTCCCACCGCGCCCTTTCCCAAGACATCGCCGCCTGCCGACGCGACATTGACACCGGTCAGCACCGCCCCGGCAATAATTGCCGACATCACGGCGGTCAATTGTATCTTCCTTGTTCCCGACAAAAGTAGTCTTATAACAGTCACTGCAAGCAGCGCCGCTATATATTTCAGTCCGCCCTTTCCGAAAAGCGGAAATATGTATCCCGACAAAGTGCCGAGCGAGGCTGCCGGAACATATTTGAGCGGCAATCCTGCCACAAGTGCAGTGCCGAGCGGCGACATGCCGCCGAGCATTACCGCTCCCGCGCTTAAAAAACCGGATATAACCGCCGCCAGATGCCCTGCCGCTGCCTTCAGTCTGCCCGTGACATTAAAATCGACCGGAAAATGCATTTCTCTTTCCTTTACAAGCTCCTTCATTTTTGTCGTCCCTTTCAGATCGCATAGTCTTTCGCGACCATTATACACGCATCCCAAGGTATTATTTTGTCAAACGGCGGTGTAGAATTTTGGAGCTTTAAAAGCAGAATCTGCAAATAAACGGATATGTAAAAACAGCAGCCCACCGCAAAGCTTTGCGATGGACTGCTGTTTGTGACCGGATCATATAAGCCGGGTTCTGTTTTTCAGACGACTATCTTTCTTGACGGCGCGTTGCCGCGCCGTTCACGCCATCTTTCACGGCACACCGGGCAGGTGTATAGCCGTATTTGATGTTGCTCCGGATAGGGTTTACAGGACTGCACAGTCTCCTGTCAGCCGGTGAGCTCTTACCTCGCCTTTCCACCCTTACCCGAAAAATCGGGCGGTATATCTCTGTTGCACTCTCCCTAAGGTCACCCTCGGCGGCCGTTAGCCGCTATCCTGCCCTTCGGAGCCCGGACTTTCCTCAGGCGCAAATTGCGTCCCGCAGCCGTCCGATCCGCTCACAAATGTATTTTACCATATTTACGGCAAAAATCAAGCGTTTATTTTTCCTCGCCGCCGTCGGTTTTTTCGTCCCCTACACTTTCAAAAAGGCTCGGCTCACTCGACGGCTCGACATAGTATTTATCCCGTTCGGGGGTTTTTTTGCGCCTTTTTTGTCTCGCGGCTTTGGAAAAGTGATCGACGCCCATATAAAGTGCCGAGCTGACCGCAGCGGTCAGAGGTATGGTCAGCAGCAGACCTATGCTTCCGACTAGTGCCTGGAGCAGCTCCTCAACTATTTTTTCGCGGCTGAAAAGCGTCCTCATTGACGAGCTGTAAACGACCGAAAGAAGCGTCGCCGACAGCTCGCAGCCGATATAAGCCAGCACAAGGGTGTTTGCCATGGTACCCATGATGTCCCTGCCTATCGTAATGCCCGATCCCAGCAGCCCCTTATAGGTCGGATGCTCGACCTTATCGTGCAGCTCGGCAAGCGACGAGGAAATGGATACCGAAACGTCCATAACGGCGCCGACCGAGCCCAATATGATTCCGGCGAAAATAAGCGCATTAAGGTCGATATTGAAGCTCTGCTTTATATAGATTGTGTCCTCGGTTGTGATGCCGGTAAGATGCAGAAAATGCGACGCGAGCAGCGTCAGCAGTCCCGACACTATAACTCCGCTTGAACATCCGATTATGGCAGCAAGGGTTTTCTTGTGCAGCCCGTCGATTATGAGCAGCGTCATTATAATTATATATATACATGTGATTATCGACCAGAGATAAATGTTTTTGCCGGACAGCACCGACGGCACGAATACCGCAAAGACCGCAACGCAGGTATAGCCGAGTGATATGAGGGTGTTGACGCCCTTCATTCTGCCGAACAGCAGCACAATGGCGCAGAAGGCTATTCCGAGTATCCACAGCGGCATCGTCCGGTCAAATTCATACATAAGCCATTCCACCGCGGCATTCTGATCTTCGGAATGGGTCAGCAGTATCCGGTCGCCAACCTTTACCTTTTCAAGCGGAACGGTGTCGTACGGTGTGCCGCTCTCGCTTGCCATTACCGTTTCGCCCTTGTGCTCGCCGCTCAATATCTTACAGTCGAAAAGTATTATAAATTCCTTGCCTATAACGGTGTTATCAACTATAACATCATCCGAGCGGCTGCTCAGTATTTCGGTCACTCTTGCCGAACAGGCGCCGTCCTCATAACCGCCCTGAAACATGCTCCCACTGTCATATACATAGCGGTTTCCGGCATATAAAAGCAGCGCCGACACTATTACGGTCACAACATATACGATTATCGCCGTACGTTTTGTTTTAAAGGTGTTTATTAATTTTCCCATCTGCCTTAACCTCACGTCTCAATGTTTTAAGATACCACTTGGTCTCATCCGGTATCCTGTAGCTGTCGCACGCCTTGCTTATTGTTTTATTATGGGTCCATGCGTCGAGCCGGTTTTCGGTAAGCACCGGCAGCGCGGCGTCATACTGCTTGGCAAGCGCCGTTGCAAAGTACCATGCCTTGCCCATTTTTATGTAATAATCGTCACCCTTTACCGAGGCGACGGTGTCAAGATATATGTTTTTAAACTCACCGTCAAGATAATAGCCCATAAAAACATTTATCCCGAAACGTGCGGTGTATGTATGTACTGAATCGCACCATTCCTCCGCTTTTTTCGGCAGTCCTTCGGGATGCTTTCTGAAAAGGGCCGGCAGTATCGCATCGCATACCGCCCAGTTGTCAACAAAGGGCAAAAATCTGTCAAGCTCCGATATCAGCTTATCGTAATCCTTTATCATGGAGACAAGTGTGGCATGCAGCTTATTCTCTTCAAGGTAATAATGCGGAAGCCGGGACAAAAAATCTTCCCCCTCTTTTGTACCGTAAAGCTCCTTTGCAAGAACGCGTATGTCGGGGGTTCTCACGCCCATGATCCGGTCCTTTCCCAGATTCGGTATGAGCTTTGCGGTGAAATCACGATACTTCATGTCGCTCAGAGACTCAAGCCTCAGACGCACTGTTTCCACCTGAATTCACCGCCCCAAAATTTTTCTTTTCGGCCATCATTTTGCTATTGACAACCAAAATATAATATAGTACAATCAATTTTGCAATACATTTATGTAAACTAAGCACAGCGGATCTTCCGCCAAATTTTAATTTACGGAGGCACCTTATGTTTACTATTATAAACCCAAAAGAGATAAAAGACAACCTCATAAAAGCAATTAGTGAAGAATATATGCTGATTTCTGCCGGAAACGAAAACGGTTACAATATGATGACCGCCTCATGGGGCTTTACCGGCGAGATCTGGGGAGAGGACAGCGTGGTCGCCCTTGTGCGTCCCGAGCGGTACACAATGGAATTTATAGATAAAAACGACCTGTTTACACTCAGTTTTTACGGCGATAACAAAGGAATACATAAAATTTGCGGCAGCCGTTCGGGCAGGGACTGCAACAAAACCGAGCTTTGCGGACTGACTCCGGTGTTTGACCGCGGCACGGTCTATTTTGAGCAGGCGCGTATGGTGCTTGTCTGCCGCAAGCAGTATATCGACAGACTGAAGCCGGAATGTTTTATAGACAGCGGACCTTTGAAGTGGTACCCGAAAAAGGATTATCACAATGTTATAATAGGCAGGATAGAGGCGGCGCTCATTAAGGCGTGAACATGATTTATGTAAACAGAGCAGGCCGAGATGGAAGGTAAAACGATGGGGACGGATGACGCAAAAGAGCATTATATCAGAAATAAGGAACGCAGAAAAAGAAACAGATTTAAAAAGCGTATAAAAAGCGTTCTTTTGCTTATGCTTTCGGCAGTGCTGATGGCGGCAGCCGTGTTTCTGGCTGTAAAAATATATGACGGCAGCAGAAAGTCAAGAAGCACAAACACTTCATCGGCAGCATCCGGCAATATTTCAAGTTCCGCCACTTCGCCGCAAAGATCGGAAAAGCAGGAGCAGAAAATAATTGCAAAGCTTGGGACGCTTGATGTCCCCGACTATGTAAAGGTTGACCTGCTGTCTGTCGGCAAGGCAAGGCGCGGACTGAAACTTGAGGGCATCAAAAACATAGTGATACACTACACCGGCAATCCCGGCACGACGGCGAAGCAGAACCGCAATTTTTTCGCGCAGCCGGATACCGAGGTCTGCTCGCATTTCGTGGTCGGCATTGACGGGGAAATAATCCAGTGCGTACCGCTTAATGAGCAGTCGGCAGCCAGCAACTGGCGCAACTGCGACACGATATCAATAGAGGTATGTCACAAAAAGTCTGACGGCAAATTCAGCAGCGAGGCATATGCGTCGGTGGTAAAGCTGACAGCATGGCTGTGCGAAAAAACGGAGCTTTCGGAAAAAGACGTCATACGCCACCATGATATAACCGGAAAAGAGTGTCCGCTCTACTATGTAAAGCACGCAGACGAATGGGAGACCATGAAGGCGGACATAGGAAAAGCTATAAAAAGCAGCAAATGACCGACGGATTGTCGCAACAGACATACATTCAGCGGTAGTAAGTATTCAAAACAATAAATTAACACCTTGTACGGCAGGGGGCAAATCCCCTGCCGTATTTAGTTTATAATTTTATGACGTAAATTTTAGTTTATAGGTGTAGGGAAACAAATGGCTAATTGAATTTTTGTAGG